>UMBU01033854.1_pt1 | contig 33208 bp, 30 predicted proteins | sample 1964051 | NCBI WGS metagenome assembly UMBU01 (sample SAMEA4835949, study PRJEB28245) | human gut metagenome | biome: gut microbiome; material: fecal sample | place: Denmark | collected 2008
CTTGGGATGGCCGATTTCGACAGTTCTTTTGCGGCTCCGTGCGGGGCACGGGGACAAGCCTGTTCCCGCACTTGATGAGGGATCGCAGAGAAGCAGGCGAGAGAAGCAGGCGGTATCGGCCATCCCAAGAGAAAGCGGAGCTTTCTATGAAAGGCCTAAGCGGATGGGCGTCAAGCGGAGGGCAAAGACGGAGCGGCAGGAGCCTGCGCTGTCTGAGCGAAGCGAGTTTCGCAGGCGACAGCGTAGTCTTTGACCGGAGTAGCCCAGCCGGTTAAGCCTTGATCTTTTGGTTACTTTTGGATCAAGCCAAAAGTAACAGAACAGAATATGAAACATAAAATAATAAAGCAAACCCTATTGACAATCGGCATCTCATTGTCGATCGTCAATTCTCAATTGTCAATTGCCCAACGCTCGTTGGGCGTCTCCGGTCTACTGAACATCCCATCGGCCGATATGCAGGAAGACGGTACGTTCATGACGGGAGGCAACTACCTGCCTCAGGAGATGCTACCCCGGGAGTGGGGATATAATTCGGGAAACTATTTCGTGAACCTGACATTCCTGCCGTTTATGGAGGTGGCCTACCGGTGCACCTTGTTGAAGGTCAAGAGTACCGGCAAATGGAACCAGGACCGTTCGGTCTCCCTGCGCCTGCGTCCGTTGAAGGAGGGGAAATGGTGGCCGTCGGTCGTGATCGGTTCGAATGACTTGCTGACGACCGGCGAGTTGAATCCTTTCCTGGATTCGGGAGGGAACCGTTATTTCTCTTCCGTCTATGCGGTCGGGACGAAGCATTTCGGTTTCTACGGCCATGATATCGGCGTGACGGTCGGTGGACATGTGCCCTTCCGCAGCAGGAGCGAGAATAAGGGCGTGTTCGGCGGGGTGAGCTACCGTCCGGCGTTCCTGAAACCGCTTGAGGTGATGGCGGAATATGACTCGAAGGTGGTGAATGTGGGAGTGTCGGCCCGGCTGTTCGACCATTTTTCCTTGTATGCCTATTGCTACGATTTCAAGACGGTGGCGGGCGGTCTCCGGTACGAACTGACGCCCCGGCCTCGCGCGTTCCGGTCCGATGAGGTCCGTATGCCCTGGGACGGACGGGTGGAGCTGGTGCTTTATCCGCAGATCACGTTGAACAATTCGTGGCTGGACAAGATATACGGGGCGGTGATCAATATCGCTCCGGCGGTGGAGGCGCGGCTCTGGAAAGGGGCGGCTTTCACAGGGCAGGTGATTCTGCCGGTCTGGAACAATATGGTCGGGCAGATGGACTATATCCGGGCGGGTGTGCTGACCTTGAGCCAGGAGTTCGGATTGCCCGGAGGGGCGTTCGGACGGGTGACGGTCGGCAACTTCACGAACAGCCGGATGGGGGCGGACCTGAAACTGCGCTATGCGACGCCGGACGACCGTTGGCTGTTCGGCTTGGAAGGCGGTGTGACCGGATCGTCTACCTTCTACGAGGGCAAATGGCAGGTGTCGAATTGGAAGCGGGTAAGCGGGGCGGCGGAGGTCCGTTTCCGCGAAAGGCGTTTCAATATGGATTTCAACTTGGGTGTGCACCGCTATGTCTATGGCGACTACGGGGTACGGGTGGACTGCATCCGGCATTTCGGACGGACGACGGCCGGTTTGTATGCCATGTACACGGGAGGCGAGGCGAACGGCGGTTTCCATTTTGCCGTCCCGTTGCCGCAATGGGGCAAGTCGCGTAAGGTGCGGGTGCGCCTGCCGGAATATTACCAGATGGAATATTCGGGACAGAGCGGTCTTGAATACTTCCACCGCCGTCTCGGACAGGACTACGAGACCCGGCCGGACGAGAGCAACAGCCTTCCTTATGATAGGAGAAATCAGGATTGATGATCTATTTGGAGAGAGTGTGCTAAAAACCGACTCACAAGAAAATATCTTTCAATAAATAATATAATAATTTTATTTTTAATGAGTATGAAAAAGAAAAATTTGTGGAGCGCAGTGCTGGCCATGGGCTTGGCTGCGACATTGAGTGTGGGATTTGTAGGATGTAGTGATGATGACGAACCGACTCCCGAAATCGTGACCGATAATCCTTTGGATAAGGAGGTCTATTATATAGCCGGTAAGGTGACGGACGGTTCTGCCGCCTTGGAGGGAGTAGAAGTCAGCACGTCAGGTAAGTCGGCCAAGACGGCTGCCGACGGAACGTACCAGTTGGCGATGGATAAGATCGGAACGTATGTCGTGACGTTTGCCAAGGACGGATATGTGGGTGTTTCGGCTGACGCGGTGATCCTTTCGGGCACACCGAAACAGGGCAGTATCTCTTTGTCACAGGCTTTGACTTCTTTGGCCACTCCGGTGACCGTATCGGCTGATCAGGACACGATTGTGTATGACGAACGTACGCATGTGGCCGAACTGGCTGTTCCGGCAGGAGCCGTGAAGGAAGATACCGAGATCACGATGACCGAATATCTGAAAGGTGCGAAAGCCGAAGCCGACCATGCCAGTCTTTCGACAATCAACTGTACGCCCGACGGACTGAAATTTGAAAAGAGCGTGGAAGTGACGGTTAAGAATGCGACCAGCAACGCGATCAGCTTTGCCGATGTAAAGCATTTCGTGGAAGATGGCAATGCTTGGAAAGAAATGGGCACAGCCGATTTCGATGCAGACCGTAATGTTTATGCCTGCTCTTTGGACGGTTTCTCCAACCACTCCTTCGGTCCGGTTTATTCGGTATCCGATGCCGGAAGCTCGACAGAAAACTTGTCTACCGTCACAATCGACAACTTAGGCAAGATGGCGGCTGCAGAACAGGAAGTGACAGGCAAACAGAAAATCGGCTGGGAAATCCAGGGCGACCTGAAACAGTTGTTGGGCAGCGCGTTCTCCGCTTTGAGCGGCTCTGATCTCGAAAGCCTGGCCAACCAGTTGAACGCGGCTATCACGTCAACCAAAGGTTCGGCTGCCGGTGTGGAAGAAATTCCTTTCTCTTTGGGTACAGCTAAAGTGGACGGCGACCAGAAGGTGACGATCGACATGAAGGCTAAGAAGAACCTCTCTTCTTTCTCTGTCAACTTCAACTACCAGGGACGTGTCGTTCCGTTCAGCGTGGAAATCGCAACATACGCAGGTGTAAGCACGACGATCACTAAGGAAGGCGGTGCAAGCCATCCGGCACACGGTGGCGGTGTTGCTCAATAAGTTGCAATTGTTTATTTAATATAGAAAAAAGAAGAGTGAAAATCTGGAATTATATGTTGATGTGCGTGGTGGTACTCTGTACCTCCTGCGCATCTTCCAAGAAAGTGGTGTACTTGCAGGATGTCGTCCCGCTGAAGCAGCAGGTGATCGAGCAGAAATACGAAGTGTATATCCATAACGACGATTTGCTGGCGATCATGGTGAACAGCAAGAACCCGGAGCTGGCGTTGCCGTTCAATATGCCGATGGTGACGTACCAGTTGGGAAGCGAAAGCGGAGGGCAGCAGCGCGTGCTGGGCTATCTGGTGGATACCAACGGGGACATCGATTTCCCGATCCTCGGCAAGTTGCATGTGGCGGGGCTGACCCGTTTGCAGTTGACAGACCTGATCAAGCAACGCCTGATAGAGGAGGACCTGATCAAAGACCCGATCGTGACGGTGCAGTTCCTGAACTACAAGGTGGCGGTGATGGGTGAAGTGAACCGTCCGGGATCGTTCAATATCTCCGGCGACCGTATCACCTTGCTGGAAGCCTTGAGTATGGCTGGCGACCTGACGATCTACGGACGACGCGACCGGGTAGCCGTGATCCGTGAGAAAGACGGGAAACGGACGATCCTGTTCCATGATCTCCGTTCGGCCGACATCTTCAATTCTCCCTGCTATTACTTGCAGCAGAACGATATCGTGTATGTCGAACCGAACAAGGCGAAAGCGGGACAGAGCGAGATCAACCAGAACAAGTCGGTGGGAGTGTGGTTGTCCGCCGCATCGATCTTAGTTTCCATCGCGTCTCTGATTGTGACATTAACAAAGTAAAAAAAGAGAACCTATGAACACAGAACAAGAAACGAACACCCGCGTGGAAGAGAGCGAATTGAACCTGGGGGACATCCTGCAAACGGTGTTGGCTAACTGGTATTGGTTTGTTCTGTCTGTCGTGGTATGTGCCGGAGCGGCGTTCCTCTATCTGAAGTGGGCGCCCAAGGTATATACCCGGACGGCTTCGGTACTGATCAAGGACGATGCGAAGGGCGGTGCGATGAGCGAATCGGCCGCTTTCGAGGATCTGGGGCTTTTCGGTACGAAGCGGAATGTGGATAATGAAGTGCTGGTATTCAAATCCAGACGGTTGATGACCGAAGTGGCGCGCAACCTGCATCTGGATGTGAGCTACACGGTAAAAGACGGGCTGCGGACGGTGGAGCTGTACACCCAGTCGCCCGTACAGCTCTCTTTCCCGGATGCGGAAGAGGCACAGGCCTTTTCGTTGCAGGCGGTCCCTGTTTCCGGAAAGGAAGTGATGTTGTCCGGCTTCACCCTCGGAGACCAGGAGGTTTCGGACGGCAAGCCGATGAAGGTGGCGCTGAACGATACGGTCACGACACCTATCGGCCGGGTGGTGGTGGTCCCGTCGCTTTATTACGGCGACAAGTATTTCAATACGACCGTGCAGGTGACGAAATCGCCGCTGCAGAATGTGGCGCTCCGTTTCCAGAGCGGCTTGCAGGCTACTTTGGCGAGCAAGACGGCAACGATCATCAACCTGACGCTCCAGGATGTCTCCATCCCGCGTGCGGAGGATGTGATCAACACGCTGATCTCCGTCTACAACACGGACGCGATCAACGACAAGAACCAGATCGTGATGAACACTTCCAACTTCATCAACGACCGTCTGATCGTGATCGAGAAGGAACTGGGGGATGTGGATTCGGATATCGAGTCGTACAAGCGGGAACACCAGTTGACGGATATCTCGTCCGAGACGGGCATGTATCTGCAGACGTCCAGCCAGTACCGCCAAGAGGGATTGAGCCTGGAGAACCAGTTAAGCCTGGCGAAATACATCAAGAACTACCTGACGGACCCCGGCAAGAACTCGGACCTGATCCCGGCGAACACGGGCATATCGGATGTGAACATCGAGTCGCAGATCGGGGAGTTCAACGAGATGTTGCTGAAACGTGACAAGCTGATCAGCAACAGCAGTAGCAAGAACCCGGTGGTGCAGGACCTGAACAATTCGTTGATCGCGATGAAGCAGACCATCATCCGTTCGGTGGATAACCTGATTGTCGGCCTGAACATCAAGATCAAGAATATCCGGGCGCAGGAGGAACAGACGAGCCGCCGCATCTCGGCCGTGCCGACCCAGCAGAAGGAAGTCCTTTCGGTGGAACGCCGCCAGAAGATCAAGGAAGAGCTGTATCTCTACCTGTTGAACAAGCGCGAGGAGAACGAGCTGACGCAGCGGATGACGGAAAGCAACGCCCGTATCATCGACCCGGCGGCGGGAAGCAATGCCCCGGTCGCTCCGAAGGCGATGATGATCCTGTTGGCTTCTGTCGTGTTAGGATGCGCGATACCGGCCGGTATCCTGTGGCTGTTGATGGTCAGCGATACGAAAGTACGCTCGCGGAAGGATGTGGAGGGGGTACTCTCCGTGCCGTTCTTAGGCGAGATACCGATGCGCGACAAGAAGGACAAGAACGAAGTGGTGGTGCATGAGAACGGCCGCGACTCGGTTTCGGAGGCGTTCCGTATCGTGCGTACCAACATGGACTTCATGCGGGTGAAGGAGAAGAACATGCAGGTGGTGATGTTCACCTCGTTCAATCCGGGAGCCGGCAAGACGTTCGTGTCCATCAACCTGGCGATGAGCTTCGCCCTCACGCACAAGAAGGTCGTCTTGGTCGACCTCGATATACGTAAGGGTACCCTTAGCTCCCATGTCCAGGTATCGGACATGGGTGTGACCAATTACCTTTCCGGCCGCATCGACAATGTCGACGAGATCATCCAGAAAGGGGAACTGTACGACAAGCTGGATATCATCCATGCCGGTCCCGTTCCGCCCAACCCAGCCGAACTCTTGTTGAGCGACCGGTTGGAGGCTTTGATCGCCGAGCTGCGTGAGCGGTATGATTATATCATCCTGGACAACGTCCCGGCCGGAGTGGTGGCCGATGCGGTGATTGTCAACCGGGTGGCCGACCTGACGATCTATGTCGTCCGTGCGGGCAGGATGGATCGCCGTGCCCTTCCCGAAGTGGAGAAGCTCTACCGCGAAGGCAAATTGCGTAACATGAGCCTGATCCTGAACGGGACGGTCTACAAGCATGGCACGTATGGCTATCATTACGGGTATGGATACGGCTACGGTTACGGGTATGGTTACGGACAACGTAAAAAGAAATAGAAAAGATGTTTTCCTTACTTTTTCCGAAGAAGAAAGTGGTTCACACCGATTTATTGAGGGGGACGGCAGATGTGCATTCACATCTGCTGCCCGGTGTGGACGACGGTGTGCAGAGCGTCGATGATATGCGGGCGGCTCTGAAATCGATGCAGGAGGCAGGTGTGGAACGTGTTTTCCTGACTCCCCATGTGATGGCGGACCTGCCCGACAACCGGCGCAGTTATCTGCAGGACCGTTTTGCCTGCATGAAAATGCTTGCCCCGGAAGGGATCGAGCTGAGGCTGGTGGCTGAGTATATGCTGGATGCCGGTTTCCGTTTGCAGATGGCGGACGGATTATTGACGTATGCGGACAGGCAGGTTTTGGTCGAGACTTCCTATCTCTCGCCGCCTCCCGACTATCTGAACTTGCTTTACGAGCTGAGGTTGGAGGGCTACACGCCTGTCCTGGCTCATCCGGAGCGGTATATGTATATGACGAAGGAGGATTATTTCCGGCTGAAGGACAAGGGCTACAAATTCCAGTTGAACCTGTTCTCCCTTGCCGGCGTGTATGGCGCTCGTCCTGCCAAATATGCCGCCTACCTGATGAAGGAGGGTTTCTATGACTACGCCGGTTCCGACCTGCATCATCCTGACGACTACAAGAGAAACCTCGCCCGGCTGAAACTATCGGGCAAAATGTTCGACGCTCTCAGGGAGGTGCTGGAGAATAATAAGGGACTATAGTTTTTATTTATCGTTCCATAGATAAAACTGATGAGCTTTCTACATACCTCTTGATAATTCTGCCTACCTTTGCACTTAACAAATCTAAATAAACCAATAATTATGCTTAACACTATTCTTTGTAAGAGGACGGCATTACCTTTAGGGCTGCTATCATTGGCTCTGGTTCTGCCATCGTGTGGTTCCTCCGAATACAAGAAGTATGCGGATAACCAGGCAAAACAGGTTGCTTCCATCCTTCGTGAGAACGGATGTATGCAATGTCACTCGGCTACGGCGGCGCTTCCTTTTTACGGTAATCTTCCCCTGATCGGCCCGACTGTCAAGGCGGATATGCAGGAAGGTACGCGCTATCTGGACCTGACGGCGATGTTGGAGGCCCTCGACAATGGCCAGCTCGTTTCCGAAGCCGACCTGGCGAAGGTGGAAGATGCTGCTCTCTCCGGTTCGATGCCTCCCGCCAAGTACACGCACATGCCGATGCACTGGGGGACGAATCTTAATAGCGACGAAAAGGCTGTCTTGCTTTCCTGGGCGAAGGAGGTCCGTAAGAAGAACTATTCGACACCTACCGTCGCCGAAGAATTCGCCAACGAACCTGTACAGCCGTTGATGGCTTCTATCCCGACCGATCCGGCAAAGGTGGCTTTAGGCTTCGATCTCTATCATGATACGCGTCTTTCCGGTGATAACACGATTTCGTGTGCGACCTGCCATGGGCTGGAGACTGCCGGTGTGGACCGTAAGCAATATTCCGAAGGTATAGACGGACAGTTCGGCGGTGTGAATGCCCCGACCGTGTATAACTCGGCTTTGAATATCCTCCAGTTCTGGGACGGCCGTGCTGCCGACCTGAAGGAACAGGCTGCCGGGCCTCCTTTGAACCCGGTTGAAATGGGCAGTCACTCGTTCGACGATATTTCGGCCAAGCTGGCGGAAGACAAGGAATTGAGCAAACGTTTCCTCGAAGTGTATCCGGAAGGGTTCAACCAGTCTACGATCACCGACGCTATCGCCGAGTTTGAAAAGACGTTGCTCACGCCGAGCCGTTTCGACAAGTACCTGATGGGCGATAAGACGGCTCTGACTGCCGAAGAGGTTGCCGGATACGAATTGTTTAAGGAGAATAAATGCGCTACCTGCCATACGGGTGTGAACTTGGGCGGACAGTCTTTCGAGTATATGGGAATCAAGAAAAGCTACTTCGATTACCGCGGAACAGGATTGACGGACGGTGACAACGGACGTTATTCCGTTACGAAGAACGAGCAGGACCGTCATCGTTTCAAGACTCCGACCCTGCGTAACGTGATGCTTACCCCGCCGTATATGCACGACGGATCGATCGCGACGGTCGAAGATGCTATCCGCATCATGCACCAGTTCCAGATCGGTAAGAACATTTCGGATGCGGATACCAAGAGTCTCGTGGCGTTCCTGAACACGCTCACCGGAGAATATAAGGGCGAGCTGCTACAATAAAATCGAGAGCTTTACGTTATTGTAAAGTAAAACGATAACGTGTATGCCCTTCCGTCTGGTACATATCCTTCTCCTGCTGGTCGCTTTCGCGGGCAAGGGGGAAGTGTGGGGCCAGGAGGAAGGGCTTGCTTCTTATTACCACAACCGTTTCCACGGGCGTAAGGCTGCCAGTGGCCGGGTCCATGATGCGGACGAGCTGGTCGCTGCCCACCGGACCTATCCTTTCGGCACTTTTCTGCGTGTCACCAATCTGGCCAATATGAAGCGGGTGATCGTCTGTGTCACCGACCGCGGGCCTTTCCGCAAGGGCCGTATCATCGATGTCTCTGTCGGTGCGGCCGAACTTCTGGGCTTTAAGAAAAAAGGTCTTGCCCGTGTCCGTATCGAGGTCGTTCCGGGTAAAATCGATCTCAGCCTTCTCGATCTTCTCTATCCCAAGATTCCTTTTCTGGAAGTGGATCATCTTCGGGTGAAGCCACCTTACAGGATCGATCTGAAAAAATGATCTAATGATTTTCTAATTTGACCTAAGAGTATTCTAATCGGATATTCGGGGTGATTCATGTTGCAGGTCTGTACATTTGCCGCAAAAAAGAAAAAGCAAATGTACAGACCTGTTTTATTGATCCTGTTGATGATGCCTGTGTGGGCGGGGGCGGCACAGGAGAGGGTGGTCCGGCTGTCGTTGGACGACGTCCTTGAACGTTTCGCCGCTTGTAACCTGTCTTTGATCGCCGAGCGTTATAATATCGATATGGCGGAGGCGCAGGTGATGCAGGCAAAGCTGTTCGAGAATCCGGTCATTTCGCTCGAACAGAATATCTACAACCGCAATAACGGCAAGTATTTCGATCTGGGAAAGGAAGGCGAGGCGGTGGTGGAGATCGAACAGTTGATCTATATTGCCGGCCAGCGCAACAAGCGGGTCCGCTTGGAAAAGATCAATAAGGAGAGGGCGGCATATCAGTTTGAAGAGGTGCTCCGCACGCTTCGGGGAGAGCTGAAGGAGAAGTTCGTCGACCTTTATTATACCCGGAAATCCTTGTCGGTCTATGACCGGGAGATCGGATACCTGGGAACTGTCTTGGATGTTTATAAGGAACAGAATGCGAAAGGGAATGTCTCTCTCTTGGAGAAGTCGCGCATACAGGCTTTGCTGCTTTCGCTGAGACAGGAGAGGAACGGCATTTCGAATGAGGCGGTCGCTTTGGAGGGAGATCTGCGTTTGCTTTTGGGGTTGAAGAGGGGGGAGGTCCTGGAACCGCTTTTCGATGAATCGGTGCTGGACCGCATCAGTCTGGATAAACTCCCGTTCGCTGAATTGAGTGCCCGTATAGCCGAGCGTCCCGACCTGAAACAGGCGGAGGCGGACATACGGGCTTCGGAGGCGGATGTGCGTTTGCAGCGGTCGCTCGCTTTCCCTGAAGTGAGCTTGAAAGGGGCTTATGACAGGGCGGGGAACTTCTGCAACAATTACTTTGCCATCGGATTGAGTGTCTCTGTCCCCATCTTCAACCGTAACCAGGGAAATATCAAATCGGCACGCCTCTCTGTCCTTCGCAACAACAGTTTGGCGGAGCTGGCACGCAGGCAGGCGGATAACGAGCTTTTTGCTTGTTACACGAAGCTGGAAAAGGCGTTGGAGCTTTACCATTCCTCGGATTATGAGCTGGAGCGGGATTTCAATCGCATCATCGAAGGGGTGAACGCCGGTTTCCAAAAGCGCAACATCAGCCTGTTGGAGTTTATCGATTATTATGAGGCTTATAAGGAGACTTGTTTGCAGTTATACGGTATGCAAAAGGAGGTGGTGATGGCGGTGGAGGAGTTGAACACAGTTGTGGGCGTTGAGGGTGTGTCAATTTGATATCACTGGACGCAGATGACGCAGAACACACAGACGGACGCAGATTTATTTTGCTGATAATTAATAATATCTGCGTTAATCTGCGCTCGTCTGCGTCCCATGAATACCGATATTTGGCACACCCTCAATAGAACAAATAAGAATTTAAAATATATCTCTATAAATATGAATAAGAAAACTCTTTTTCTACTCTTTCTTTTCCCCCTGTTCTTTTCATGCGGCAAGCAAGCCGCCATGCCAGAACAAACGTCTACGGACCTGATGTTGACAGACAGTCTCCGGCAGGTGATCTCGGTCGATACCGTACGAAGGACGCCTTTGAACAACGAGTTGTTGTTGAACGGTCGTGTCGCCTTCGATGCGGAGCAGGTAGCCCAGGTGTATCCTATCTTCGGAGGGACCGTTACGCAGGTGGAGGTTGAAGCCGGCGATTATGTGGAGAAAGGCGATCTCCTTGCCGTTATCCGAAGCAGCGAAGTGGCTGATTTCGAGAAACAGCAGAAGGATGCCGTCCGTCGACTCGCTTTGGCCGACCGTAACCTCGAAGCAGTACGGGATATGTTCGGAAGCGGAACGGCCTCCGAACGTGACCTCTTGCAGGCTGAACAGGAAGCTGCCGGTGCGAAGGCGGAGGTGAAAAGGCTGCGTGAGGTGTATGACATTTACCGGATCGGTGCCAACTCGACTTATGATATAACCTCTCCCGTCTCCGGCTTTGTAGTCGGGAAGAACATCAGCCGGGATATGCTGATCCGCTCCGACCGGGAAGAGGAGTTGTTTACCGTCTCCGGTCTGGACAATGTCTGGGTGATGGCGGATGTGTACGAAGGCGATATCCGCAAGATACAGGAAGGAGCGTTTGTCCGTATCACGACGCTCGCCTACGGGAAGGACAGGGAGTTTGCCGGGACGATCGACAAGGTCTATAACTTGCTCGATAGTGAGAGCAAGACGATGAAGGTCCGTATCAAATTGAACAATAAGGATTATATGCTTAAACCGGGAATGTTTACGAACGTGTATGTACAATGCCGGGTGGAAGGGCAGCTTATGCCCCGCATACCGGCGCACGCCCTGATATTCGAGGGAGGCAAGCAGTATGTCGTGTGTGTCGGTACGGATGGCCGCCTGTGGATGCAGGAAGTCGGCGTCTATAAGCAGACGGACGAATACTGCTACCTGAATGCCGGACTGAAAGAGGGAGACGTGGTCGTAAACAAGAATGCTCTGCTGGTCTATAATGCTTTAAAATAAGAAACAAGATGCATACCTTTATAGATAGAATCATCACCTTCTCGCTCAGGAACAAGTTTTTCATCTTTTTCCTGACCGTGATAGCCGTTATCGCCGGGGCGGTCAGTTTCCTGCATACGCCTGTCGACGCTTTTCCCGATGTGACGAACACAAAGGTGACGATCATTACCCAATGGCCGGGACGGAGCGCGGAGGAGATCGAGAAGTTCATCACGATCCCGGTCGAGATAGCCATGAACCCGGTACAGAAGAAGACGGATATCCGGAGTACGACACTGTTCGGGCTGTCGGTCATCCATGTGATGTTTGACGACGATGTGGACGATTTCTATGCCCGCCAGCAGGTCTATAACCTCTTGAACGATGCAGACCTGCCGGAAGGGGTGACACCGGAGGTACAGCCGTTGTACGGGCCTACGGGAGAGATTTTCCGGTATACATTGCGTAGCGACAAACGGACGGTACGGGAGTTGAAGACTTTCCAGGACTGGGTGATCGAACGGAAATTGAGGGCGGTCCCCGGAGTGGCGGATATCGTCAGTTTCGGAGGGGAGGTGAAGACCTTCGAGGTGAGTGTGAATCCGAACCAGCTGATCAACTACGGGGTGACGACACTCGAACTCTATGACGCCATTGCCAAGAGCAATATCAACGTAGGAGGGGACGTGATCACCCGGAGTTCGCAGGCGTATGTCGTCCGGGGGATCGGTTTGATCAACGACGTGAAGGAGATCGAGAATATCGTGGTGAAGAACATCAACGGTACGCCTATCCTGGTGAAGAACCTGGCGGACGTGCATGAGTCCTCTTTGCCCCGTCTCGGGCAGGTCGGAAGGATGGAAGAGGACGACGTGGTGCAGGGGATCGTCGTGATGCGGAAAGGGGAGAACCCCAGTGAAGTGATCGCCGCCCTGAAAGACAAGATCGCCGATATCCAGCAAAACTCGTTGCCGGAGGATGTGCGGATCGTCCCCTTCTATGACCGGGAGAATCTGGTGGACCTGGCGGTGCATACGGTGACTCGCAACCTGATAGAGGGAATCTTGCTGGTGACTTTCATTGTGTTGATTTTTATGGCGGACTGGCATACGACGGTCGTGGTGTCGATCATCATACCGTTGGCGCTGCTCTTTGCCTTCATCTGCCTCCGGGCGATGGGGATGAGTGCGAACCTGCTGTCGATGGGGGCGATAGACTTCGGCATCATTATCGACGGGGCGGTCGTGATGGTGGAGGGGCTGTTTGTCGCACTCGACAGGAAAGCCCGCGAAGTGGGGATGCCTGCCTTTAACGTGATGAGCAAGATGGGGATTATCCGGCATACGGCGAAAGACCGGGCGAAAGCTGTGTTCTTTTCCAAGTTGATCATCATCACGGCATTGGTTCCGATCTTCTCTTTCCAGAAGGTCGAAGGGAAGATGTTCAGTCCGTTGGCCTATACGTTGGGCTTCGCCCTGTTGGGGGCCTTGATCTTTACCCTGACACTTGTGCCGGTCCTCTCGTCGATGTTGTTGAAGAAGAATGTGAGGGAGAAGCATAACCCGTTCCTGGCTTGGGTAAACCGGATGGCGACGGGGCTGTTCGACCGTTGCCATGCCCATAAACGGATGACGGTGACGGTGACGACAGCGGTGGCGGCTGTCGGGTTGTGGTGCTTCACCTTGTTGGGGACGGAGTTCCTGCCGCAGTTGAACGAAGGTTCCATCTATATCAGGGCGACGCTTCCGCAGAGCATCTCGTTGGATGAATCGGTGGAACTGGCAAACCGGATGAGGCGCACGTTGGCTTCTTATCCCGAAGTCCGCCAAGTCTTGTCACAGACGGGACGGCCGAACGATGGGACGGATGCGACAGGTTTCTACAACATCGAGTTTCATGTGGATATCTATCCGGAGAAGCAATGGAAGAGCAAGCTGACGAAAGCGGAACTGATCGAGAAGATGCAGGAACGGCTGGATATCTATCCGGGGGTGGACTTCAACTTCTCGCAACCGATCAGCGACAACGTGGAGGAGGCAGCCAGCGGGGTGAAAGGTTCTATCGCAGTGAAGGTGTTCGGCAAGGACCTGTACGAATCGGAGAAGAAAGCGGTCGAGGTGTATAAGGTCTTGCAGACGGTGGACGGGATTGAAGATCTGGGAGTGATCCGCAATATCGGACAGCCGGAACTGAGGATCGAACTGAACGAATCCCGCCTGGCGCGTTACGGTGTGGCGAAAGAGGACGTGCAGTCGATCATCGAGATGGCGATCGGGGGAAAGAGCGCTTCGCTGCTTTACGAGGATGAACGGAAGTTCAACATCATGGTCCGTTATGAATCCTCTTTCCGCCGGAGTGAAGACGAGATCGGCAAGATACTGGTCCCTGCACGCGACGGGGCGATGATCCCGGTCAAGGAACTGGCGGATATCCGCACGATTACGGGACCGCTGATTATCTACCGCGATAATCATGCCCGCTTCTGTGCTGTCAAGTTTTCCGTCCGCGGACGGGATATGGGGACGGCTGTCGCCGAAGCGCAGCAGAAGGTGAAGGAGCGGGTGCGTTTGCCGGAGGGTTATACGTTGAAATGGACAGGCGATTTCGAGAACCAGCAACGGGCCACGAAACGGTTGGCACAGGTCGTACCGGTCAGTATCGCGATTATCTTTATCATCCTTTTCGTCCTCTTCGGGAATGCCCGTGATGCAGGACTGGTCTTGTTGAATGTGCCGTATGCCGCGGTCGGGGGGATTCTGGCTTTGCTGCTTACCCGTTTCAACTTTTCGATATCGGCGGGGATCGGGTTTATCGCTCTCTTCGGTATCTGCATACAGAACGGGGTGATCATGATATCGGATATCAAAAGTAACCTGAAGGCTCGTAGCCCGTTGGACCAGGCCATCAAACAGAGCGTCCGTTCGCGTGTCCGCTCCGTCCTGATGACAGCTTCGATGGCTGCTATCGGTCTGATGCCTGCGGCACTCAGTCACGGCATCGGTTCGGAAAGCCAGCGGCCATTGGCGATCGTCATCATCGGCGGCCTGATAGGAGCGACCTTCTTCACCCTCTTCGTCTTCCCCCTGATGGTCGAAACCTTTTACCGACGGATGCTGTACGATAAAGACGGAAAATTGTTGCAACGTAAATTATAAAGAGATTGGAAGGCAAAGAATCACCCAACAATCATCATTTATCCTATATTTGTAGTCCGATACACAAAAATATGTAATGGCAAAGATATTATTAGTAGAAGATGAAATAAACATCGCCTCTTTCATCGAGCGGGGCTTGCAGGAGTTCGGCCATGAAGTCCGCGTGGCCAATGACGGGCAAGCCGGCTGGGAGTTGGTTCAGCAGGAAGATTTCCACTTGTTGATACTCGACATCATCATGCCGAAGATGAACGGCCTGCAACTCTGTAAACAGTATCGCCAGGCGTATGGCTACCAGTCGCCCGTCATCATGCTGACCGCCTTAGGGACGACGGACGATATCGTGAACGGACTGGATGCCGGTGCCGACGACTATCTGGTGAAACCTTTCAGTTTCCAGGAGCTGGAAGCCCGTATCAAAGCCCTTTTGCGGCGTACGGGGGTGGAACCTGCCGTACCGCTTCTGAGTTGTGGAGACCTGACACTCGATCCGTCCAGCCACCGGGCGATCCGTGGCAAGGTGGTGATCGACCTGACCGTAAAGGAATACCGCCTGCTCGAATATCTGATCCAGAACCAAGGGACGGCACAGAGCCGGCTGACTTTGCTGAAAAATGTGTGGGACAAGAACTTCGATACGAATACGAATGTGGTGGATGTCTATGTCAATTACCTGCGTAGCAAGATCGACAAGGATTTCGACCACAAACTGATCCGCACCGTAGTGGGAGTGGGCTATATGATGGAAGCATGAAGACCGGAAACAAGATAGCGCTTTTTTATACGGCTATCACGATCGGCATTATTTCGGTGGTGACAGTCGTTTTCTATTTTGTGGCGACCGACTATATCAGCCGCCTCTACTATTCCTATCTGACGGAGAAGGCATACGCGACGGCACAGAAGCATTGGGAGAAGGATGAGTTGGACGAGGAAGATTATGCCCGTATCCAGCAGCATTATGAGGAGACGTTGCCTGTTGCAGCGGAAATCTTGCTGAACGCCGACAGCATAACGGAGGCGCATGCCGTCTTGTCCCGTTACCTGACCGATGAGAAGATCGCTTCCCTGTATGCAGGCAATGTGGTTCGTTTCCATGAAGGGAAAGAATTAGGAGCGGCTGTCTACTATCCGGATAATGAGGGCAATTTTATCGTACTGGTTGTGTCGAGCAACCAGTACGGCGGGGATATCCAGCACCGGATCGGCTGGCTGTTGCTGGGGATGCTGGTGATCAGTGCCGTCCTGGTCTATTTCGTCGGCCGTTTGTATGCGACCCGCATGGTCGACCGTATCGATGCGGCTTACCAGAGTGAGAAGTCTTTTATCAGCAATGCATCTCATGAACTGAATAATCCGCTTACGGCCATCCAGGGAGAATGCGAGATCAGTTTGCTGAAGGAACGTACGCCGGCCGAATACCAGGCAGCATTGGGGCGTATCGCTTCTGAAACGAAACGTATCATCTTATTGATGAAGAACCTGCTTTTCCTCTCTCATGGGGATAAGGAGATTCTGAAGAATGCACGTGAGACGGTTTTGCTGGCCGACTTCCTGATGCAGTTCGTGGGTAACCGCGTTCGTTTTACAACTGACCATTTCGCTTTCGCTATCGAGGCGAATCCGCATCTGCTGAAGATCGCTATCGGCAACATCTTGAATAATGCCTGTAAATATTCGGGAGAAGCGCCTGTCGAGATGCAGCTGAAAGGTTCTGTCCTGACCATTACGGACATGGGGATCGGTATTCCGGAGGAGGAGATCACCCGTGTGTACCAGCCTTTCTATCGTGCCTCCAACACACGGGAGTTCGCCGGGCATGGTATCGGACTCAGTCTTTCCATGCGTATCCTGAGAAGCTACGGGGCGGAAATTACGATTACGTCCGAGGTCGGGAAGGGTACGACGGTGGAAATCGAATTTCCGTAAGTTTTAGACTGTTACGTTTGGACGGATGGAAAGAATGGCTATCTTTGTGATATTATTTAACTAAAAGTATTAGCTATGGATATAAAGGAGAAAACAGGGAATTTTCTGCTGGACATTGCAAAATTGATCTTTGCAGGTATTATTATCGGAGGTATAATGACCGAAGAAATCAATAGGTGGATGTTGTACTTATTGGGCCTTTTTGCATTTGTATTAATTATTGTGATAGGTTTTGTATTATGTAGTCAAGTAAAAAAGGAGGATTGAACGATGGCTTTTATTATATCTTTTTGTGCAATGTCGATAGCGGCAATATTGATACCGCTCTATTTCGTTTATCAAGATAATAAGCGTAAAGCAGCCGCAGGTAAAAAAGGACAGTCTTCAAAGGAAGGCTGAACGATATACTTCATTATAAAAACTATATATGGGCAGAGGTCCGGTTAAGCACTCTTTAGCCGGACCTTTCCTTTTCTACTACCCACCTCTTCCTCGCAACATTCAGGCCGTTTTGATTGTTAGATATAAAAACAAATAATATGACATACAAAATTGCATTCTTTGGAGCTAAACCATACGATATAGCTTCATTCGACAAAGTAAATGAAAAGTACAATTACGACATTCGTTACTACAAAGGACATTTGAATCCGAATAATGTAGTCCTGACGCAAGATACGGACGCGGTCTGTATCTTTGTCAACGACACTGCCGATGCCGCCGTGATCGATGCGATGGTGAACAATGGTGTCAAACTGCTGGCCCTTCGTTGTGCCGGTTTTAATAATGTGGATCTGAAAGCGGCCAAAGGAAAGTTGCCGGTCGTTCGCGTACCAGCCTATTCGCCTTACGCCGTAGCCGAATATTCGCTTGCCCTGATGCTGTCGCTGAACCGGAAGATACACCGTGCCTACTGGCGTACGCGAGACGGTAATTTCTCGCTGAACGGTCTGATGGGGTTCGATATGCACGGCAAGACGATCGGTATTATCGGTACCGGAAAGATCGCCAAGATCCTGATCCGTCTCTTGAAAGGGTTCGGAATGCGTATTCTGGCTTATGACCTTTATCCCGACACGCAGTTTGCCGAAGAGGAAGGTATTTCTTATGTGTCGTTAGACGAACTGTATCGCGAGTCGGACATCATCTCTTTGCACTGTCCGCTGACCGACCAGACAAAATATATGATCGACAAAGACTCCATCGACAAGATGAAGGAAGGTGTGATGATCATCAATACAGGCCGGGGCCAACTGATCAATACCAACGACCTGATCGAAGGTCTGAAGGAAAAGAAGATTGCGGCGGCCGGTCTGGATGTGTACGAGGAGGAGGGCGAATACTTCTATGAAGATAAGTCCGATAAAATTATCGACGATGATGTATTGGCCCGTCTGCTTTCTTTTAATAATGTGATAGTTACTTCGCATCAGGCTTTTTTCACGAAGGAGGCTCTGCATAACATTGCAGAGACGACCCTTCAGAATATCGACGATTTCCGCCATCACCGTCCTTTGGTGAACGAAGTTATTCTGTAAAAAGACTATGTTTATATCGCTGATTTATTATATTTTTGCGGCCATTGTCCGGTGTGAGCCAGGCAATGGCTATTATTTTTTATGGTAAACAGATATGGAAATAGACAGTCGCACAGGTCTGGTGCTTGAAGGAGGAGGGATGCGTGCCATCTTCACCGTCGGAGTGCTGGACTGCTTTATGGATCATGACATTTGGTTCCCTTATACGATCGGTGTGTCCGCCGGGGCGAGCAACGGCATTTCGTATGCCTCCCGGCAGCGCGGGCGTTCCCGGTTCAGCAATATCGACCTGCTGGAAAAATATGATTATATCGGTTTCAGGCATTTCCTGCGGGGGCGGGGATATATCGATATGAAATACCTTTTCTATATTTATCCGGAGAAATATTATCCGCTCGACTACGAGACATATTTCAAGTCGCCGAACCGCTTCGTCATGGTCACCAGCAATTGCCTGACGGGTAAAGCCGAATATTTCGAGGAGAAGCAGGATGCAGACCGTCTGGTCGATATCTGTTGTGCCTCCTGTACGCTTCCGGTGCTTTGTCCGGTGACGTATGTCGACGGTGTCCCGATGGTCGACGGAGGTGTCTGCGATGCCATTCCCATCCGGCATGCCATCGACGACGGTTTCCGCAAGAACGTGATTATCCTGACCCGCAACAAAGGCTACCGGAAGAAAGAAAAGGATTTCTGGCTGCCCGGCTTCATCTACCGCCGGTATCCCGCTATCCGGAAGCAGTTGAAGCTGCGCTACCGCAACTATAACGAAGTGCTGGATTATATCGACGAGCTGGAAGCGAAAGGAGACGCGATCGTCATCCGTCCGCAAAAGAAAATGGAAGTCAGCCGTACCACCAACGACCGTAAGAAGCTGTCCGCCTTGTATGACGAAGGCTATGCCATCGGCCGATCCATCGTCGAAAACAACCGGTTCGAATTCAAAACACCAGTGATTTGAAAACGAAACACCGGTGATTTGAATTCGAAACATATATGTTTCACATTTGCTACCTATATATGTTGCTTTATATTCGGGTGAATCGGTGACGATTTGAATAAATGAGAGCTTAAAATTCGGATTATTCGAGGAAATTCCTTACATTTGTATATTAACACACTAAAAGATGCAAATGATGAATAATTATGCAAATTACCTGTATATAGCTATTCGCGCCGCCCTCGATGCAGGCAAAGCGATCATGGATATTTATACCGATCCGGAATCCGATTTCGGTATCGAACGTAAAGCCGATAACTCCCCATTGACAAAAGCCGACAAGAAAGCCCATGCCATTATCTCGATGGCTCTGTCTGTGACGCCTTTCCCCGTATTGAGCGAAGAAGGAAAGGAAATACCTTTTGCCGAACGTTCAGGCTGGGATATGCTCTGGATCGTGGACCCGTTGGACGGGACGAAGGAGTTTATCAAGAAAAACGGTGAATTTACGGTTAATATCGCCCTTGTGAAGGAAGGAGTTCCGGTGTTGGGCGTGATCTACGTGCCCGTACGGAAAGAGCTGTATTTCGCGGCAGACTCGTTGGGAGCATTCAAGCTGGCGGAGATCGACAGTGGCTACCAGCCCTCGATGGACGATATCAAAACGAAAGCCGTACACCTGCCTATGTCGATGGGACACCAGGGAGTCGTGGTGGTCGCTTCGCGTTCTCATCAGACGGAAGATACGACGGCCTTTATCGAGAATCTGCGCAAGCAGGGACAGCCGGTCACCCTGATCAGTAGCGGCAGCAGCTTGAAGATCTGCCTGGTAGCAGAAGGAACGGCCGATGTCTATCCCCGTTTCGCACCGACGATGGAGTGGGATACCGCCGCCGGACATGCGATTGCACGGGCTGCCGGATGCGATGTGTATCATATCGACGGCAAAACACCATTAAAGTATAATAAGGAAGACCTTCATAACCCGTGGTTCATTGTCAAACCGCTCTGATGAGCGGTTTGTTCCGTTTGCTGAAACTTTTGGTCTGTAAGCAAGATAATCCCTAAAATTGCTTATCGTAGTGAGATTAGATTTAATATTCTTATTACATTTGCAACCTTAACGGAATAATTGACAATGGACAATTGAAAATGGACAATTGATAGTCTCTGTTCTTAATTGTCAATTGTTAATTTTCAATTGTCAATTGAAAAGATGAACTTTGAAATAGTATTTGTATTGCTGGCGTTGGTCGGCATGATAGCAGCGTTAATATGGGATGGACTGAGACCCGGGATGGTGTTACTCACGGTTGTGGTGCTATTCCTCTGTGCCGGAATATTGACACCGAAGGAAATGCTCGAAGGCTTTAGCAATAAAGGAATGATAACCGTCGGAATGCTTTTTCTGGTAAGCGAGGGCATTCGCCAGAGCGGAGCATTGGGACAGCTCATCAAGAAGTTGTTGCCGGAAGGAAAAACAACCGTTTTCAAGGCGCAGTTGCGTATGCTTCCGCCTATTGCTTTTGTCTCCGCTTTTCTCAACAACACGCCTGTTGTCGTTATTTTCGCCCCTATCATCAAACGTTGGGCGGAGTCGGTCAAGCTACCGGCGACGAAATTCCTGATTCCTCTTTCGTATGTGACCATTTTAGGCGGTATCTGTACCCTGATCGGAACATCGACCAACTTAGTCGTACATGGCATGATCCTTGAAGCCGGATATGAAGGGTTTACGATGTTCGAGTTGGGAAGGGTGGGGATCTTTATCGCGCTGGCCGGCATCATTTACCTGTTCGTGTTCTCCAACAAACTGCTGCCCGATTCCCGCACCGATCGTTACGAGGAAGATGAGGAAGACGGCAATCCTGGTAATCTGCACCGGGTGGAAGCGGTGTTAGGTTCCCGTTTTCCGGGTATCAACAAGACATTGGGCGAGTTCAACTTTACCCGCCATTACGGTGCGATCGTGAAAGAAGTGAAGAGCGGGGGACAACGGTTTACCCGTGATCTCGACAGGGTGACGTTGCACGAAGGCGATACGCTGGTTCTTTGGGCGGACGATACGTTCGTTCCGACATGGGGTGAATCCAGCGTCTTCCTTTTGCTTGCCAACGGTACGGACGGTACGGAACCGGTTTCCCGTACGAAACGCTGGCTGGCATTGGGCTTGCTGATCTTTATGATCGTAGGCGCCACGATAGGGGAGTTGCCGGTGGTGAAAGAGGCGTTCCCTGAAATACGGCTGGATATGTTTTTCTTTGTCTGCATTACGACCATCATCATGGCGTGGACCAAGATTTTCCCTCCGAAAAAGTATACCAAATATATATCCTGGGATATTCTGATTACGATTGCCTGTGCCTTTGCTATCAGCAAGGCGATGGAGAATTCCGGTTTCGCTGCTTTGATAGCCCGTCATATTATCGGTATGTCCAGCAGTATGGGACCGTATGCCCTGTTGGCGATTGTCTTTATTATCACCAATATCTTTACGGAACTGATTACAAACAATGCGGCTGCGGCGCTTAGTTTCCCGATCGCCTTGTCGGTCGCTACGCAGCTCGGCGTGGACCCGACACCGTTCTTCGTGGTGATCTGTATGGCGGCATCCGCAAGTTTCAGTACGCCGATCGGCTATCAGACCAATCTGATCGTGCAAGGTATCGGTAGTTATAAGTTCACGGACTTCGTGAAAATCGGTTTACCTCTTAACTTAATCACCTTTTTGATCTCGGTATTCGTGATACCGATGATCTGGAAATTCTAAACAGGTGAAAGTTGAAAGTGATGGGGAAGAGTTTGACGGCAGAAAAGTCCTTTGGTTTTGCGATCCGTATCGTTAGACTATATAAGATATTATATGAAAGAAAAGAATTTGTTCTGTCAAAACAGATGTTGCGTAGTGGAACTGCCATTGGCGCCCTTTTGAAAGAAGCTGAGCATGCGCAGTCCAAAGCCGATTTTATAAGCAAAGTGAATATTGCTTTGAAGGAAGCAATATGAAACGGAATATTGGATTATGTTATTGAAAGAAACGGATTATTTATCTGAAAAAGAATACGAATCGATTATAGAAGACTGCCGTGAGTTGATTAAACTGACAGTCAGTATTGTGAAAACAAGTAAACAAAATATGAATGGAACAAGTAAATAATAATAATATCGAAGAGAAACTCTCAACTCTCAACTCTCAACTTTCAACTAACATCTATCCTATTTTCGATAGGATGATGACGAGGGAGGATAAGGAGCGTTTGTTGAAGCAGCGCAGTGTGATGGTGTGGTTCACCGGTCTGAGCGGCTCGGGAAAGAGTACGGTGGCGATAGCGCTTGAGCGCGAGTTGCATAAGTGTGGTTTGCTGTGCCGCATCCTGGACGGCGACAATATCCGCAGCGGGATCAACAACAATCTCGGTTTCTCGGCAGAAGACCGGATAGAGAATATCCGCCGTATCGCCGAAGTAAGCAAGCTCTTTATTGATACAGGCATTATCACGATAGCGGCTTTTATCAGCCCGAATAACGATTTGAGGGAAATGGCGGCATCCATTATCGGGAAAGAGAACTTTCTGGAAATATATGTCAGTACTCCGATCGAAGAATGCGAGCGGCGCGATGTCAAAGGGTTGTATGCGAAGGCACGCCGGGGCGAGATCAAGGATTTCACGGGTGTTTCCGCTCCTTTCGAAGCTCCCGGACATCCAGACCTGACGTTAGACACTTCCGTGTTGAGCCTGGAGGAATCCGTTCACAAGCTGATGGACCTGATCATTCCGAAAGTAACCGTTGCAAGACAATCATAAATAAGTAATCAAAATAATACAATCCTATAATTATGTCAGATTATAAATTAAGCCATTTACAGGAACTGGAAGCAGAGTCTATCCATATCATCCGGGAGGTCGCTGCCGAGTTCGAGAATCCTGTTATGCTTTATTCTATCGGAAAAGATTCTTCCGTCATGGTTCGCCTGGCTGAAAAGGCTTTTGCTCCGGGAAAAGTCCCTTTCCCTTTGATGCACATCGATTCCAAATGGAAGTTCAAGGAGATGATCCAGTTCCGCGACGACTATGCGAAGAAATTCGGATGGAACCTGATCGTGGAATCCAATATGGAGGCATTCAATGCCGGTGTAGGGCCTTTCACGCACGGAAGCAAGGTGCATACGGACCTGATGAAGACGCAGGCGTTGCTGCATGCGCTCGATAAATATAAGTTCGATGCCGCTTTCGGAGGTGCCCGTCGCGATGAAGAGAAGAGCCGTGCGAAAGAACGCATCTACTCGTTCCGCGACAAGTTCCATCAATGGGACCCGAAGAACCAGCGTCCGGAGTTGTGGGACATCTACAACGCCCGTGTCCATAAAGGAGAGAGCATCCGTGTGTTTCCCTTGTCCAACTGGACGGAACTGGATATCTGGCAATATATCCGCCTGGAAAATATTCCGATCGTACCGTTGTATTTTGCCAAGGAACGCCCGTGTGTAGAGATCGACGGCAACCTGATCATGGCGGACGACGACCGTCTGCCGGAACAGTACCGCGATCAAATCAAGATGCGTATGGTACGCTTCCGTACCTTAGGCTGCTGGCCGTTGACCGGGGCTGTGGAAAGCGATGCCGACACGATTGAAAAGATCGTCGAAGAGATGATGACGACAACCAAGAGCGAACGCACGACACGCGTGATCGACTTCGACCAGGAGGCAAGTATGGAACAGAAAAAGAGAGAAGGATATTTTTAATTAGTTGAAAGTGGAGAGTTGAAAGTTGAAAGTGGCTTCGCGTCACTATTTTCATTTTCAACTTTCACCTTTCACCTTTCAACTTTCAACTTAAAATATATGGCAACATTAAATATAAAAGAATACCTCGACAGAGATGAACAAAAGGATTTGCTTCGCTTCTTGACTGCCGGATCGGTGGATGATGGCAAATCGACGCTGATCGGTCGTTTGTTGTTTGATAGTAAGAAGTTATACGAAGACCAGTTGGACGCCCTCGAACGCGACAGCAAGCGCATGGGGAATGCCGGCGACCACATCGACTACGCCCTGTTGCTGGATGGCCTGAAGGCCGAACGCGAACAAGGGATCACCATCGATGTGGCTTATCGCTATTTCAGTACGAATAACCGTAAGTTCATCATAGCCGACACTCCGGGGCACGAACAGTACACCCGCAATATGATCACCGGCGGTTCGACTGCCAACCTTGCCATCATTCTGGTGGATGCCCGTACGGGGGTGATTACGCAGACGCGTCGCCATACCTATCTGGTTTCGCTTTTAGGCATCAAGCACGTGGTGCTGGCGGTCAACAAGATGGACCTGGTTGATTTCGACAAGAATATTTTCGACAAGATCGTTTCCGATTATAAGGAGTTTGTCGCTCCGTTGAATATCCCGGATATCACCTGCATCCCGCTGTCTGCTTTAGATGGCGACAATGTGGTGGAGAAGAGCGACCGTACACCTTGGTACGAAGGGCCGTCGTTGCTGGATTTCCTCGAAACGGTTCCTATCGACCAGGATCGCAACTTTGAGGATTTCCGCTATCCGGTACAGTATGTATTGCGTCCGAATCTGGACTTCCGCGGTTTCTGCGGGAAAGTGGCCAGCGGTATCGTTCGTAAAGGCGATACGGTGATGGCTTTACCTTCCGGAAAAACATCCAAAGTGAAGAGTATCGTGACATACGACGGAGAGCTGGATTATGCATTCCCTCCCCAGTGCGTCACCATCACGCTGGAAGACGAGATCGATGTTTCACGTGGTGAGATGCTCGTCCATCCGGATAACCTGCCGATAGCAGACCGTAACTTCGAAGCCATGCTGGTGTGGATGGACGAAGAGCCGATGGACACAAGTAAGCAGTTCTATATCAAGCATACGACCAACCTGACACGCGCTCGTGTGGACAGTATCCGTTATAAAGTGAATGTCAATACAATGGAACAGTTGTCAATTGACAATGGACAATTGACCGTTGACAATTTGCCGATGAAGCTGAACGAGATCGCTCGTGTCGTCTTCACGACCGGAAAGGAACTGTTCTTCGATCCGTATCAGAAAAACAAACAGACCGGAGCCTTTATCCTGATCGACCCGATCACGAATAATACATCGGCTGTCGGTATGATTATCGACCGGGTAGATGCTCGCGACATGGTGACGGAAGACGCGTTGGCTGTACTGAATCTTCCGGAATTGGGTATCGGCCCCGAGCACTACGAAGCTATCCGTTCCGTTTGTAAAGAGCTCGAACGGCAAGGGGTTTCCGTCAAGTGTATAACAGAAAATAAATAAGGTATGGGATTACTGGAATTTGACAAACTACCGATCAATACTTTAGTGGGTGCTGACTGGAAAACGTTCAAGGCTGTGACAGCCAATAAAACGATCGACAAAGGATTTCGTAATAAATATTTTCTGACTAAATCCGTTTGCCGCCTGCTCAGCTTGTTGCAACCCTTCGAAAATGCGCGTTACCGCAAGATTGCGGACAAGCCGTTGGAGATGGACCCGGTGTTCATTCTCGGACATTGGCGTAGCGGGACGACTTTCATGCACAATGTTTTCTCGTGCGACAAGCATTTCGGCTACAATACGACTTATCAGACCGTATTCCCGAACCTGATGCTCTGGGGGCAGCCTTTCTTCAAGAAGAACATGGCGTTCCTGATGCCCGACAAGCGTCCGACCGATAATATGGAATTGAAGGTGGATCTTCCCCAGGAAGAGGAATTTGCCTTGGCGAATATGATGCCTTACACGTATTATAACTTCTGGTTTTTCCCGAAGCATATGCTCGAATATTGCGATCGTTATTTGCTTTTCGACAATATCAGCGAACATGAACGGAAAGTGTTTAAGGAAACGTTCCTCAAACTGATCAAGATCTCCCTTTGGAATACGAACGGGACACAATTCCTGAGTAAGAACCCGCCCCATACGGGACGTGTGAAGACGTTGGTGGAAATGTTCCCGAATGCTAAATTTATCTATCTGAAACGAAATCCGTATACGGTGTTCGAGAGTACGCGCAGCTTTTTCACCAATACGATTCAGCCGCTCCGCTTGCAAGAGATCTCCAACGAGCAGATCGAAAGTAATTTTATTGAAGTGTACCGCCGTTTGTTCTATAAATACGAAGAACAAAAGCACCTGATACCCGAAGGCAACTTGATAGAGGTGAAGTTTGAGGATTTCGAGCAGGATGCTTTCGCCATGACAGAGGATATATATAAGAAATTAAACCTCCCCGGCTTTGAAGAGTCTAAAGCAGAAATCGAGAAATACCTCGGCAAAAAGAAGGGCTATAAAAAGAACCAGTACAAGTATGACGACCGTACGGTACAGCTTGTGGAAGAAAATTGGGGAATGGCTCTCAAGGAGTGGGGATATTCTTTATAATTGTCCATTGTCGGCAAAGCTGACTTAGGGGATTTAAGAAAAACAAAATTTGAAATGAAACAGAAAGTAAAACTCCTCTTTCTCCTGGGAATTGTCAATTGTCAATTGTCAATTGTCAATTGTCAAGAGAAAGTGGTGCCGTTCAGTTTTGGAGATATGGATCATTGGGTCGTTCGCGAGATACATGAGTCCGGCATCATCGGAGGAAATACGAAGCATCTTTATGAGCTGGGTCCGACGGATACGATCATCGGCAATACAGCCTATACGAACCGGGGCGGTTCGCCGTGGGCGAACTCCAACGTGATGGCAAAGGTGGCAGGCGTGGTGAAGACGAATACTTCTGTCTTCCCGGAGAGGCGGGACAACGGTTGGTGCGCGCGTCTGGAGACACGAATGGAAAGTGTGAAGGTTTTCGGCTTGGTCGATATCGAAGTGGTAGCCGCCGGTTCCGTTTTTCTCGGAACGGTGCACGAACCGATCAAGGGGACCAAAAATCCGCAGGCCATGTTGAACAGTGGAGTGGCGTTTACCAAGAAGCCGAAGGCGTTGCGTTTTGACTATAAGGTGAAGCTGGCTCCGGAAAAGAACCGTATCCGCAGTACCGGTTTCAGCCGTAAGTCGACGGTTGCCGGACAGGATTCGATCGCAGCCATCCTTTTGCTACAGAAACGTTGGGAAGATAAAGATGGAAACATATATGCCAAACGTGTCGGAACGATGGTGCAGCGTTATACGGAATCCAGCAATAGCTGGGTGAATGATGCGACCTACCCGATCCTGTACGGCGATATTACGAAGCATCCGGAGTATAAGCCTTATATGCGGATTCAGGTGGAAGAGCGCTATGCTTTGAACAGCCAAGGTAAAAGCGTCCCTATTCAGGAAGTAGGCTGGGCGGCGGAAGGCGAATTGCCGACTCATCTCGTCCTGCAATTTACTTCCAGCCACGGTGGTGCCTATATCGGCTCGCCGGGCAATACGATGTGGATCGATAATGTAAAACTTATATATTAGTTGAAAGTTGAAAGGTGAAAGTTGAAAGTGATGAATTTTTCTTTTTAACTTTCACCTTTCAACTTTCACCTTTCAACTGAAAAAATGGTGGTAAAAGATAAAATAAAGGCACTTCGCGAAGCGCTGGAGCAACATAATTACAACTATTATGTGCTTTCGGCACCGACGATATCGGACCGTGAGTTCGATGAGATGATGAAGGAGTTACAGACCCTTGAAGAGGCACATCCTGAATATGCCGACCCTCATTCGCCGACGCAGCGGGTGGGGAGCGACCTTTCCAAAGAGTTTGAACAGGTAGTGCATAAATATCCGATGCTTTCGTTGGGTAATACCTATTCGGAAGATGAAGTGAAGGATTTTTACGAGCGCATAGCCCGTGACCTGAACGAACCTTTCGAGATCGTTGCCGAGTTGAAATATGACGGAACCTCCATTTCTCTGACATATGAGGACGGACGTCTGGTTCGAGCCGTGACGCGTGGAGACGGGACACGTGGCGACGATGTGACGGCCAATGTGAAGACCATCCGTTCGGTCCCTTTGAAACTGATGGGCGACGGATACCCGGCAGCATTTGAGATAAGGGGGGAGATCCTGCTTCCCTGGGCCGAGTTCGACCGCTTGAACAAAGAACGGGAACAACAGGAGGAGCCTCTTTTCGCCAATCCGCGCAATGCCGCTTCGGGTACGCTGAAGCAACAGAACCCGGCTATTGTGGCTGCTCGTAAGTTGGATGCCTATTTCTATTATCTGTTGGGGGAGGAGTTACCGGCGGAAACGCATTTCGATAATCTGGAGGCGGCCCGTTCATGGGGGTTCAAGGTGCCGAACGTGATCCGTGTGTGCAACAGCTTGGAGGATATATACGATTATATCGCCTATTGGGACGCCGAGCGCAAGAACTTGCCAGTTGCAACAGACGGGATCGTTTTGAAAGTGAACTCATTGCGCCAACAACTCAATTTGGGATTTACAGCCAAGAGTCCGCGTTGGGCGATTGCCTACAAGTTCCAGGCCGAACGCGCCGTGACACGCCTTAACTCCGTGTCTTTCCAGGTCGGACGGACGGGGGCCGTTACTCCGGTTGCCAACCTGGAACCGGTATTGCTGGCCGGGACGACCGTAAAGCGTGCATCCCTCCACAATGCGGATATCATCGAAGGACTCGATCTGCATTTGGGTGATAAGGTGTTTGTGGAAAAAGGCGGCGAAATCATCCCGAAGATTGTCGGTGTCGATGTCGAGGCCCGTGGTTTGCTGGTAGGTGACAAGGTCCGTTTCATCCGTTCCTGTCCCGAATGCGGCACACCGTTGATGCGCCCCGAAGGAGAAGCGGCCCACTACTGTCCGAACGAAGCCGGCTGTCCTCCCCAGATCAAGGGAAAGATCGAGCATTTCGTTACCCGGAGGGCCATGAACATCAATATGGGACCGGAGACTGTCGAAGATTTGTACGAAGCCGGCTATATCAAGGACACGGCCGATCTCTATACATTGGAAATATCCGATCTGCTACGCTTGGAACGTTGGGCTGACAAGAGTGCTCGTAACCTGATGGCGAGCCTCGAAGAATCCAAACAGGTTCCCTTCGAGCGGGTCCTTTATGGATTGGGGATTCGTTTTGTGGGCGAGACGGTGGCTAAACGCCTGGTTGCTGCTTTCCATTCGATGGATCAGTTGGAACAGGCTTCTTTTGAGGACTTGATAGCTGTGGATGAGATCGGGGAACGGATTGCCCGGAGCATCATCGCTTATTTTGCCGACGAACGTAACAGGAATTTGGTGAACCGTTTGAAGGAATACGGGCTGCGGATGTCCGTGGCCGAAGAAGTGCTGGCAAACCGTTCCGAGAAACTGAAAGGTCTGAGCATTGTCATCAGCGGGACATTCGCCAGACATTCCCGCGACGAGTACAAAGCCATGATCGAGCAGCATGGCGGGAAGAACAGTGGCTCGGTGTCCGGCAAGACCGATTATATCCTGGCGGGAGATAATATGGGACCGGCCAAGCTCGAAAAGGCAGCCAAGTTAGGTGTGAAGATTATAAACGAAGACGAATTCTTAAATATGATAGCGGAATGAGACTGACGAATTATTTTATTAAAAAGAAAGTGCAGTCTTTAGCTTCTGGGGCTGCCAGTCGCAAGCATGAGTTTTGTACGCTGGAAGATGCAGGCCATATCCTGGTCCTTTATCAGGCAAATGATGGCGAGCTTGTGGAACCTTGCCTGGACGTCCTGCGTAAGAAGAACAAGAAGGTACAGGCTTGTGTCTATGTAACCGGCGATCTGGCATCTGAAACGGATGCCTCGTACATCCCGGTCCATGCCAAGAAGGATGTGAGCACTTGGCTGGTTCCTTCCGATGCTGTTCTGGAACGGTTTAGGACGATCAAGGCGGATATCCTGATCGATCTTACGCGTCCCGACTGCTACCCGATGCAATACCTTATGCTACAGCATCCTTGTGGGTTCAAGGTGGGAGTGAAACATGCCGATATCGATTTGTATGATCTCTCCATATCAGTAACAGAGCGCGAAGATATCAAGCATTTGTTCGAACATATATTATTTTATTTGCAGGAGATACGCTCAAAATGATATAAATTCCTTATTTTTGCAGTACCGTTGACAATTGACAGTGGACAATTGACAATTGACGAGTAAAGTCACAATTGTTCCTTTATCCATTATTAATTGTCAAATGTCAATTATCAATTGTCAATTATAATCATGGCAGACATAAATTTAAAAGGAATGGGTGTGGCGTTGATCACTCCCTTTAAAGAAGATGAAAGTGTAGACTATGAGGCGTTGGCTCGGCTTGTAGACTATCAGTTGCAGAATGGAACCGATTATCTGGTTGTGTTAGGTACCACTGCAGAAACTCCTACACTCACGGAAGAAGAAAAGAAGAATATAATCAATTTGGTCGTGACGAAGGTAAACGGACGCATTCCCATCGTGTTGGGTGTGGGCGGAAACTGTACGCGTTCGGTTGTCGAGAAGTTGAAAAACGATAACTTTGACGGTATAGATGCGATCCTGTCTGTCGTACCTTATTATAATAAACCATCTCAGGAAGGGATCTACCAGCATTATAAAGCGATAGCGGAGGCGACCGCGTTACCGATTGTCCTGTATAACGTTCCGGGACGTACCGGAGTGAACATGACGGCCGAGACTACGCTGCGTATCGCCCGTGAGTTCAAGAACGTGATCGCAGTCAAGGAGGCTTCCGGCAATATCACCCAGATGGATGATATCATCAAGAACAAACCGGCGAACTTCAATGTGATTTCAGGAGACGATGGCATTACGTTCCCGCTGATTACGTTGGGAGCTGTCGGCGTGATTTCTGTAATCGGCAATGCTTTCCCGCGTGAGTTCAGCCGTATGGTGCGTCTGGCATTGGCAGGCGACTACGATAGCGCCCGCACGATCCACCATAGCTTTACGGAGCTGTTCAGTTTGCTGTTTGTCGACGGTAATCCGGCAGGAGCGAAGAGTATGCTGAATGCAATGGGCTTTATCGAAAATAAATTGCGCTTGCCCTTGGTTCCGACCCGTATCACCACATTCGAAAAGATTCGTGACGTATTACGCCAGTTGAGCATCAAATGTTAAGATATTTCAGGCTGTAGGAGGGTGTGTCAAATTGATATTACTGGACGCGGATGACGCAGAATACGCAGAGGGACGCAGATTTATTTTGCTGATAATTAATAATATTTGCGCTCTTCTGCGTTATCTGCGTCCCATGAATACCGATATTTGACACACTCTCGATACCGTCCCAATAATCCCCCTCCCAATTCAACCCATATAATCCCACATTTAGTTTATGCCTCTGTACTCGTTAGGCGTATGTCCCACATTTTTCTTAAATACCCGGGTGAAATGTTGGGGATATTTGAATCCCAGTTCGTAAGCGATTTCGCTGACGGTTTTGTTTGTGCCTAATATCTTTTCTTTGGCGATGTCGATCAGCCGGAGCTGGATGTGTTCTTGTGCGGATTTACCCGTTTCCTTCTTTATCAGGTCGCCTAAATAGTTGGCGGAAAGATGCAGTTGGTCGGCACAGTAGCGTACGGATGGCAAACCGATCGTTTGCGGTTTGTCGGTCTGGAAATAACCGTTCACGACATTCTCGAACTTGGAAAGGATGTCTTTGTTTACATTTTCACGGGTGATGAACTGGCGGTCATAAAAACGGATGCTGTAATTGAGCAAAAGCTCGATGTTGGAGACAATCAGCATTTTGCTGTGCTTGTCTATTCCCCGGTTAAGCTCTTCGCTGATGTTGTTCAGACAATCGATGATGACACCCCGTTCCTGTTCGGAGAGATGAAGGGCCTCGTTCACCTCGTAGGAGAAGAAAGAATAGTCCTTCATATTGTGTCCGAGGGATGTGCCGCGGATCAGGTCGGGGTGGAATAGCAGGGCGCGGCCTTTCGGTTGGAAATACTCGCCGTTGTCATCGATACCGATCACCTGTCCGGGAGCCAGAAAAACCAGCGTGCCTTCCTGATAATCGTAATAGTTGCGTCCGTATCGCAAATCTCCGCATTTGACTTCCTTCAGGAAGACTGCATAGAAACCGTAACTCATGCGTACGTGCTTCATCATCCGGGACGATTTCGACAGATCGATAACACTTACCAGCGGATGCAAGGTTTCCTGGCCTACCATTTCATTGTACTGACAGATATTGTCCAGTTTAATAATTTCTCCCATAACCTTCTTTAGTTTGTTTCCTCACAAAAATAATATATTTTTTCCTTCTTATCCCATCTGTTTCAACTCTTCGGTAATATTGGTAAGCATAACCGTAATTTATATACAGACTATCGAAATGATCTGGTATAACTTTGCATACAGGAAATATAAATAGATTAGCATATAATGAAAAAGATTGTTTTAGGATTATCAGCTTTAGTGGCGACTTATTTTGGAATCTGTGTTTCACAATGTGATGTAAATGCACAAGTATCAGCTCAACCGATTGTGAAATTGGTTGAATCTGATGCTTTTCGAAGAGTCGAATTGCAGCATTTGCCTTATGATGTATTGAAAACGATGGGGACATCCGAAGCCTATGAAGGCTGTACCTTCGAAGGTGCATACGTGAAAGGGACGGAGTGCGCTCCTCTGTATAAAATATTGGTACAGAAAGAAGACCGAACACAAATGTATGTTTTTATGAACCGGGAAGGCAAGATTATGGAATAAGTCATTACCTTTGCACCCGGTTTAGAAAAATGATGAATTATGACACTTCCGGAAGATCCGATGATGCTTTTCAGCGTTATCAATATGAAATTACGTGATAATTATTCCTCTCTTGACGAATTGTGCGACGATATGCATATCCAAAAAGAGACACTTGTCCAGAAACTGAAGAACGTAGGATTCGAGTATAGCCAAGAGAATAACAAGTTTTGGTAATCGATGGAAAGCGGTGTGTCAAAATCCCCTTGTCCCCGCACTTGATGCGGGGC
>UMBU01033422.1_pt1 | contig 33003 bp, 28 predicted proteins | sample 1964051 | NCBI WGS metagenome assembly UMBU01 (sample SAMEA4835949, study PRJEB28245) | human gut metagenome | biome: gut microbiome; material: fecal sample | place: Denmark | collected 2008
GCGCGAGTTGTTGACGATGGCACCGCCGCCCTTTTCATCAAACATCCCCACGATGTCCTTGGCCGAAGCGCCCTGCGCGCCGTAGCCGGGCAGCAGGAAAAACGTATGCGGCATGCGCTTTCGCAGCAGCGCGCCCTGGGTGGGGTGCGTGGCCCCTACCACCGCGCCGCAGTTGGAATAGCCACGGCTGCCGATGTTGGCCTGCCCCCAGGCCTCCACCAGATCCCCTACGGCCTCAAACACGGTACGCCCGTCCGCAAGGCGCAGATCCTGCACATCCACCGAGGAGGGGTTGCTGGTCTTTACCAGCGCAAACACTGCCTTTTCGCTGTTGGCCTGCAAAAACGGCAGCACGCCATCCTCCCCCAAATAGGGATTGATGGTTAAAATATCCGTTTCCATCGGCGCATTGTCCGCCAAATACGCAGCGGCGTACGCCCCTGCCGTGGAGGCGATGTCGTTGCGCTTGCAGTCCGCAATGGTGATAAGCCCAGCCTGCTTTGCCATTTGCAAGGTCTTAACAAAGGCCTGCATCCCGGGCACGCCCAGCGTCTCGTAGTAGGCCACCTGCACCTTGACGGCCGGCACGATGCCCCGCAGCGCTTCGATGAGCGCGGCATTGTAGGCCACAATGGCGTCTGCTGCGCCGGCCTGCGTATGCATATCGTATCGCTGTGCAATCTCCTCCGGCACATGCGTTTTTTGCGTATCCAGCCCCACGCAGGTGGGGTTTTTCTTTTGCCCAATGGCCTGGGCCAACGTATCAAATATCATGGTTTACTCCTTTACTATCGCGCCGTTTTGATAAACATGGCGGCCGTCCACAAACGTATCCGTAACGCGGCCCTGCACATCCCAACCATCGAACGGGGTATTGTGTCCTTTGGAATAGAAGGTATTTTTATCGATCTTGCCCTGCCAATTCAAATCTACCATGGTAATATCGGCGGGCTTTCCTTCCGCCAGCACGCCGCCCTCTATGCCCAAAATCTCATGCGGACGCACGCTCATCTTTTCTACCAGCCGCGCTATCGGCATGCCGTGCTTTGCCACAAGTTCAGTATAGCTCAACGCAAAGGAGGTTTCCAGGCCCACGATGCCGTTGGCCGCGCTGTTATATTCTACCTCCTTGTCGTCGGCATGGTGCGGCGCATGATCGGTGATGATGACATCCAGCGTGCCGTCCATCACGCCCTGTATAACGGCCTGCCGGTCCGCCTCTTCCCGCAGCGGCGGGTTTACCTTTGTGGCCGTATCCATGCTCTCTACCAGCGCATCGGTGGCCACCAGGTAGTGCGGCGCCGTCTCTGCCGTGACCTTTACGCCGCGTGCCTTGGCCTCGCGGATGAGCTGGCAGCCTGTTTTGGTGGATACATGCGCGATGTGCACCTTGGTATCCAGCATTTCCGCCAGGATAATTTCACGGGCGATCATGACATCCTCGCATGCGCTGGGGATGCCGGGCAGGCCCAGCATGGTGCTGGTCTTGCCCAGGTTCATCACACCGTGCTCGGCCAAGGCCAGATCCTCGCAATGGGAAATGAGCAGCGCGCCGAACTGCTTGGCGTATTGCAGGGCCAGCTTCATGATGCGGCTGTTTTCCACCGGCCGCCCGTCGTCGGAAAACGCAATGGCCCCGGCCTCCTGCAAAAGGCCCATTTCGGTCAGTTCCTTGCCCTGCATGCCCTTTGTGATACAGGCGATGGGGTAGACCTTGGCCAGGTTTGCTTCCCTCGCCTTTTCCAGGATATAGCGCACCAGCGCCTGATTGTCTACCACCGGACTGGTATTCGGCATACAGGCAACGCTGGTAAAGCCGCCCGCCACCGCCGCCATCGCGCCGGTACGGATGGTCTCCTTATATTCCTGGCCCGGTTCGCGGAAATGCACATGCATATCGCAAAAGCCAGGACACACCGTTTTGCCCGCAGCCTCCACCACCACGGCATCATCCGCCGCCAAGCGCTCCGCCATTTGTACAATGACGCCGTTTTCTATCAAAATATCCAAGCGCCCCTGTGCGCCCTTAGGATTTACTACGGTTCCGTTTTGAATCAGCGTTTTCATTTTTCTTCTCCTTCCCGTGTCAGCAGATACAGCAGCGCCATACGCACCGCCACGCCGTTTGTGACCTGCTCTCTGATGTACGACTGCGGGCCGTCCGCCACCTCGCTGGTCATTTCCACCCCGCGATTCAGCGGGCCGGGGTGCAGTACGATGGCATTGGGCTTTGCCAATTTCATGCGTTCACGGTCGATACCAAAATAACGGCTGTATTCCCGGTAGCTGGGCACCAGCCCTGCTTCCTGGCGTTCGCGCTGCATCCGAAGGCCCATCACCACGTCCGCATCGCGGATGGCAGACTCAACATTCGAACAAATATCCACGCCCAGCACCTGCATATCCTTGGGAATCAGCGTTTCCGGCGCCGCCATTTTTACTTCGGCGCCCATGGTAGTCAGCCCCCAAAAATTGCTGCGCGCCACGCGGCTATGCTGCACATCGCCGATGATGGCTACCTTCAGCCCTTCCAGACGCCCAAAGGCCTGCTGCATGGTCAGCATATCCAACAGCGCCTGGGTGGGGTGCTCGTTCATCCCGTCGCCCGCGTTGATCACGCTGGCCCTTGTATGCGCCGCCAATAGCTTGGCTGCGCCGCTCATCGGATGGCGGATGATGATCACGTCCGTGCCCATCTGATCCAGCGTGCAGCCGGTATCGATGAGCGTTTCCCCTTTTTGTACCGAGCTGGCGCTGGCGGAAATATTCGCCGCCGACGCAGACATGTACTTGCTGGCCAGCTCAAAGCTCATGCGGGTGCGGGTGCTGTTTTCATAAAACAGCGTCACCACGCTTTTGCCCGCCAGATACGGCAGCTTTTTCTCTCCGCGCATCAGCTTTTCCTTCATCTCCGCCGCCGTGGAAAGAATTTTTTCTATCGTTTCCTTCGGCACATTGCGCAGGCCCAGAATATCCTGTTTCATCTCGCCCCATCCTCTTTCTTCTGTATTTTTTCACCGTCTGTCTGCATAAAAAAACAACCGGGGAAAAAGCTCCGGTTGTAAAAGGAAACACCAAGCCACACAGGCGTTTTGAACAGCGTCTGCGGATGAAAAGCATACAGGCCGGTTTGGGTATGCATCATCGTCTGCATGAATGTCTTCCTTTCTGTGGCTCAAAAAAACGCCCTGCCGAAAGGGTGGCAAGGCGCAACAAAACAACCCCATTGCACTGCTTTGGTTTTGCTTGTCTCCTTGCCGGCCTCACGGGACCGATTTAAAGGGCATTGTTCACAATTTTTGATATTATATCACACAGATAGGGTGCTGTCTACCGTTTCTTTGCATTTTTCACGAAACATACGAGCGGTCGACATTGACGACTGCATAATACACATGGTCCTCCATCTGGCGTACTTGGGTGCTGATGGCCTGTACCAGCTCCTTTTCGGTCATCTTAAAGCGAAACGGCATCACAACGTCAAAGATCAAGTTGGTATGCGTAGGCCCCTGCACCATGCGGAAATCATGGATGGACAGCGCCGGGTCTATATCCTTAACCAGCGACACGACGGCGTCATGCATGCGGTTTGTCACCGCGTCGTTGGTGACGATGGGGTCCATATGGATCACGGCCTCGCAGTTAAATTTTTCGTGCAGCTCATGCTCTGCCATGTCGATGAGATCATGCATTTCCAATATATCGCTGTCGCTGGGCACCTCTGCATGCAGCGAGACCATACACCGGCCCGGGCCGTAATCGTGTACGATCAGATCATGGATGCCAACGATCTGCTCATGGGCCAGCACGGTTTGCTGTATTTCGTCGACAAAATCCTGATCCGGCGCCTTGCCCAAAAGCGGCTTTAGCGTATCGTTGGCCGTGCTAAAGCCGGTATACATGATGAACAGCGCCACCAATACGCCCAAATACCCATCCAGCAGCACGCCTGTTGTCGCAGTAATGACCGTACCCAGCAGCACGGCCGTCGTAGCCGCTACGTCGCTGAGGCTGTCCATCGCTGTGGCCTGCATGGCTGTGGAGCCGATCATCCTGCCCAGCTTACGGTTAAACAGGCACATCCAGCCCTTCACCGCAATGGAGAGCAGCAAAATGCCGATAGAAAGCCAGCTGAAGGATACCGCCTCCGGCGCAAAAATCTTCTCTGCCGAGCCCTTGAGCAGCTCAAACCCCATCATAATGATGATCAGCGAAACGATAAGCCCGGCAATATATTCGATTCTACCGTGGCCAAAGGGATGCTCCGGGTCGGCCGGCGCGCCCGCCATCTTGAACCCTACCAGCGTGACGATGGAGGAGCCGGCATCGGATAGGTTGTTGAACGCATCTGCCGTAATGGCGATGGAACCCGTCAGCGAGCCTGCGGTAAACTTGGCCGCAAACAATAACAGGTTTAGAAAAATGCCGGTAATACCGCCCAGCTGGCCTACCTGCTGGCGCCCCTTTGGGCTTTTTAGATCCTGTTTTACAAAATGCCTGACCAAAAAATCCGTCATCGCTTCTCCTCCTTCCGCTGCATTGATTCCGAACTTTTTTATTATACGAATTTTATCAACCAAATGCAACGAAGCGCATGAAAAAAGAGCCTTTCGGCTCTCTTTTCAGCTTATTGCTCTTTGAAAAAGGATTTCCCATTTTTGCAGATGGGGCACTGATAATCCTCCGGCATGCTGTCCAGGCTGCCCTCATAGACATACCCGCATACCGTGCATACACAGGTTTTCTTCTCCGTTGCAGCCGGCGTCTCCTTGCGGTAGGTCGGCGCATTTTTGGGTGCTTTGCCCTTGCGTACCGCATGGTAGTAGGCATACGTCATCGGCGTTTTCGCGTCTCCCTTTTGGGCGTCCACAACGCGCGCCAAAATGACCGCATGCGTTTCCGCATCCACCATCTGTAACACCTCACAGGTCAAATACCCAACGGCGCCCTGCTCCACAATGGGCAGGCCCTCCTTGGTATGCCCCGCTGCAAAGAGTTTGAACTTTTCCTTTGTGCGCCCCGAGGAAAAGCCCAGCTCTGCGATGACGTTGTTGTCCACCTCTTCGCCCAGGATGGAAACGGCAAACTGCCCGCTCTCCCGAATGACCTCATAGGTATAGTTATCCTTATTCATGCTCACCGCGATGATGGGGTTTTCCGCCGTGATCTGTACGATGGTATTGACGATACATCCTTTGTCCTCTGCGCCATGCTTTGCGCCAATGGCATACATGCCATAGCTCAGCTGCCACAATACGGTCTCATCCATCTTTTGCACCTCCCAATGCTTGCTTTCTCCTTAGTATCATTGCCCGAAAATGGAAAAAAGTCAATGAAAAAAGAAGGCGTTTGCCCTTCTTTATTTTGCCAAGGAATACACCTGATATACATCCTCGTGGGAAAGGTCCACATACACGGAGCCGCCTTCAAACGCTTCGATGCGCTGGGCAAGCATCCTGCCGTCCTTGTCGATGTCGATGCCTACTTCGCGGAACGTCACCGGCACGCCCATGGAGCGGAAGAACTGTTTCATGCGCTCGATGCCCTCCAGCGCCACAGCCTTATCATCCTCGCCCGTAACGCCCCAGACCTCTTTGGCAAAGCGCACCAGGCGCGGCAGGTATGCCTCCACCTTATACGTCAGCAGCGCCGGCTCCACAATGGCCAGGGTGGCGCCGTGCGTCAAATCGTACAGGCCGCCGAAATCCTCGCCCAAGGAGTGGGCGTTCAGGCAGGTGATGCGATCCACCCCTACCAGGCCGCTCATGGCCAGCGTGCTGGTCAGCATCAATTCTGCGCGCGCATGGTAGTTGTTTGGCTCTTTCAGCGCGATGGGCGCAAACTCCACCACGGTCTTGAGCAGCGCGATGCTCATATTGTCTGTCAAAACGCAGTCCGGCGTGCGGGTAAAGAACGAATCCATCACATGCGCCATGATGTCCACACAGCCGCAGGCCGTCTGATAGGCCGGCTGCGTCATGGTCAGTTCTGGATTAAGCACAGCAAACGCCGGCCGCAAACACCCGCCGCCAATGCCCAGTTTGGACATATTCTCGTCGTTGGTAATGACGGCCCATTCGCTGGATTCCGAGCCCGTGGCCGCCATCGTAGCCACTACGCCCACCGGCAGCGCCGTGGCCAATTCTGCCTTGCCAATGGCAAAATCCCATACATCGCCCTCGTACGGTACGCCGGCGGCAATGGCCTTGGCGGTATCCATGACGCTGCCGCCGCCTACGCCCAGGATAAAGTCCGCGCCCATTTCGCGCGCCATCTGGATGCCCTCATGCACCTTGCTCAGCCTGGGGTTGGGCACCACGCCACCCAAGCATTTTGTTTCAAAGCCTTGGGCCTGAAGCGCCTGCTCCGAACGGCCCAAAAGCCCATCTTTTTTCACACGGTCGCTGCCATATACGATCAGCGCCTTTTTTGCCTTGGAAAACTCCGCCGCCTGAGCGCCCAGCTGCGCCTCGGCCTCTTTGCCAAACAGCAGACGGGTGTAATTGTCATAGAGAAAGTCCTGCATGTAAATCTCCTCCAAGTAAAGAATTTTTATGCAACAGACCTCCGGAGCCAAAGCGGTCCCCTTATCCATCTGATGACATACAAGATAATATAGTATCGTTTAGTATTATCAGTATAGCAAATGTTTTTATAGAATGCAAGCGGTTTTCTTATTATATTTTTGAATTATACCTCAAAAAAAGTATCGTCTTGTATTATTTATAGTCCCCGTTCCTCTGCGCTAAAAAAGGAAAGCTGGCAGGCGCGCTCAGGGCGCTGCGTCAATGCTATGATGTCCTCCATACGGTAGGCCAGGCGCCGTGCCCGGCAGGCCTGTATAAACGCCTTTGTCAACGCTTGGGCACGCGGGCTTTTATGCAGATACGGCTGGCCCTGGCGCTGATACTGTGCCTTTACGCCCGGAAACAGACGATCCAGCTGCTGATAAAAATAGGCCCGTTGGTTTTCCCGCAGCGTCACGCCAAACCCCGGATACACAAACTGCGCCCCTGCGTCCGCAGCGCTGTGCACCAAACGCAGCACGTTTTCCTCCGTATCGTTGATATATGGCAGCAACGGCATGAGCAGCACCCCGCAGCATACGCCTTGGCCCGCCAACGTTTCCATGGCGGCCAGGCGCGCGCTGGTCGGCGCCACATGCGGCTCTATCCTGCGGCACAGGGCATCGTCCGCTGTGGTCAGGGTAAATTTAACAAATGCCGGCGCCGTGCGTCCGATTTCTAAAAGCACATCGGCGTCGCGGGCTACCAACGGGCTTTTGGTCGCAATGGCCACGCCGAACCCATACCGCTGGATCAGCGCCAGCGCCTGCCGCGTTAGCTTCAGCGTTTGCTCCAACGGATTGTACGGATCGCTCATAGCGCCTGTGCCCACAACGCCCTTTTTGCGCTTCTTGCGCAGCTCCTCCGCCACCAGCGGTATGGCGTTTTCCTTGATGCGCACGGTATCAAACGCCTCGATGCCATAGCAGCTGCTGCGGCTGTCGCAATAGATACAGCCATGGCAGCAGCCACGGTATAGGTTCATATTGTAGTCCGTGCCAAACCATGCGCGGTTCTTTGTGCGTGTCACGATGGTTTTGGCCGGCACCGTGGGCACACGGCCCGCCGTATTACTTTCGTCCTGTGGACCCAAAGCCGCCCTCCCCGCGCACCGTATCGCTCAGCGCGTCTGTCTCAGCAAAGGCAGCCCGCAGCACAGGCGCGATCACCAGCTGGGCAATGCGCTCGCCAGGCTCCACCACGGCGGCCTGCGCACTGTGGTTATGCAGCGCCACCATAACCTCCCCGCGATAATCGCTGTCGATCACGCCTACCTTGTTGGCCGGCGCCAGCCCCTTTTTGCTGGCTAGGCCGCTGCGCGCGTACACTAGGCCTACCGTGCCCTCCGGCAGCTCCATGGCCAGGCCCGTCGGTATCATCGCCGTACCGCCCGCCGCAATTTCTACCGCCGTTTCCAGGCAGGCGTAAAGATCTGCCCCCGCCGCCTCTGCCGAGCCATAGCTGGGGATGGCCGCATGCTCCTTCAGCTTTTTGATATATACAGGCATTGTCTGCATTGCATTTCCTCCCATGCTTTTTCTTCTATGCTACACGACAACGCGCAAAACTGCAAAGTGTTTTTGTTTACGTTGACAAGCCCTGAAATTTATGGTATTTTTTGAGAACATGAAAAACCCGTGAGGGAGTAGTTGTGCGCACGCTGTGCGTGGCAAGTCAACATACTGGCATCCGCCTGGCTTGCCTTAATGAACGAGACTCATGCAGGGCTTTGTTTGGCCTGTATGCGTCTTTTTTTGTATCCCTTATTTGTGTGGGCTGGGTTTTTCAATCTTTGTAGGGGTTGAATGGAATATGACGACTTGGGAACTATTGCTCATTGCCGTAGGGCTGAGCATGGACGCCTTTGCTGTTTCGATCTGCAAAGGGCTTTCCAGCGGCCAAGCCAGTATCCGGCATTGTACGGCAGCCGGGCTGTATTTTGGCGGGTTTCAGATGCTGATGCCGTTTTTGGGCTATGTGCTGGGCCGCCAGTTTCAATCGATGATCACCAGCTTTGATCATTGGATCGCCTTTGTGCTGCTATGCTTTATCGGCGCCAATATGATCCGGGAATCCCGCCGGGAAGCCGAGCCGGAAAACGCGGATTTCGGCCCGCGCGCCATGCTGCCGCTGGCCGTTGCCACCAGCATCGATGCGCTGGCCGTCGGCATCACGTTTGCGTTTTTACAGGTCAACATGTATATCGCTCTGCCGCTGATCGGCGGCGTCACCTTTCTGCTTTCGTTTGCCGGGGTCAAGCTGGGGCATGCCTTTGGCGCCAAATATAAATCCAAGGCAGAATGCCTGGGCGGCCTGGTCTTGATTTTGATTGGGCTGAAAATTCTGCTAGAGCACCTGGGTTTTCTCGGCTAAATACAAAAAAACAGGCCGTAGGCCTGTTTTTTCTTTCGCTTTACAGCGCGCTGTTTACCATATCCAACAGATCCGCCTTGCTCTTGACGCCGACCGACGCCGCCACCTGCTGCCCGCCTTTGAAAAGCATCAGCGTGGGAATGGTCATGATACGGAACTGCTCGGCCAGCGCCTGTTCATCGTCTACGTTTACCTTGCCGACCTTTACCTTGCCGCCCAATTCCTCTGCCAACTGATCCACAATGGGGCTCAGCATCCGGCACGGGCCGCACCAACTGGCCCAGAAATCCACCAGCACCGGCTCGGTAGCCTGCATTACTTCCTGCTGAAAATTGTCCTTTGTCAATGTAACGATTGCCATTGTATGTTTCCTCCTATGTCTTTTGTTTTTTGCGTCTTTTGCTTTGTTTTCTGTTCGTCTTGCCCTGCGGGGGCGTTTTATGCCCTTGGTTCCTGTTGTGCCCTGCCGGAAAAGATCTTATGCGCCACATCTGCCAGCGTAATGTGGGAAAGGCGCTGTCTACATAGCGTATCCAGCTCTTGATACAGGGCATCCATCACCCCGGCCATGCCGGAGGCCACCAAACAGGGCAGGTCCTTTCCGCCGCTGTGCCAAGAGGAACAGACAAACCGCTCCCCCAGCGCCTCTGCAATTTCGCACAGCGTCACCGTTTCAGGCGCCCGCGCGCTTTGATAGCCGCCCACAGCGCCCTCTTTGGTGTCCACAAGGCCGGCTTTTTTCAATTTCGCCATTACCTTGCGCACCCGGGCCGGGTTGGTACAGATGTTTTGCGCCAGCACTTCGCTGGAGGCCGTCTCTCCCCGGTGATGCAGGTACACCAAGCCGTGGATGGCAACGGTAAACTCGCTTGTCATCTCATCCCTCCCCAAACTGTAATTTTTATTGTTTCAGATCTACATCTGTTATTTTAATTGTTACAGTTTGGTTTGTCAAGCACTTTTTTCCATTTTTTTGAAAAAGACGGCCGCATATCGCAGCCGTCCTTTACGCCCAGCCCAGCAGCCGGGCAGCCGTAGTCACCAAAAAGCAGAGCGCCATGCCCACGGCCGTAGGAATGGCCATGGCCGCCGCCGTCCATTTCCAGCTGCCCGTTTCCTTTCGGATGGTCAGGCAGGTGGTAGAGCAAGGCCAATGCATCAGCGAAAACAGCACGGTGCACAGGGCCGTGAGCCACGTCCACCCGTTTTGCACCAAGATGCTCTTGAGCGCCATAAGAGAGGGCAGGTCCGTCAGGTTGCCCGTTGCCATATACGCCATGAGAATGATGGGAAATACGATTTCATTGGCGGGAAAGCCCAGGATAAACGCCATCAGAATCACACCATCCAAGCCGATGAGATGGGCAAAGGGGTCCAAAAACTGCGTGCAATGTGCCAAAATTGTCGATCCCCCGATGTTTACATTGGCCAAAACCCAGATCAGCAGCCCGGCAGGCGCCGCCACTGCCACCGCCCTGCCCAGCACAAACAGCGTTCGGTCGCAGATGGAACGCACGATGACCTTGCCGATCTGCGGCCGCCGGTAAGGAGGCAGCTCCAGCGTGAAGGAAGAGGGCACGCCCTTTAGAATCGTTCTGCTTAGCAAGCTGGAAACGCAGAACGTCATGACAATGCCCAATACGATCACCGCCGTGAGGATCAGGGTGGAATTCAGCGAGGATAGGAACCCGCTCTGCGCCGTGCCCGCCACAAAAAACATCGAGATGATGGCAAGAAGCGTTGGGAAAGCGACGTTTTGCCAAAGGGGGATTTCCTATTGAAAGTATAGATGCACCGTGCCGTTGCGCCATACGATTTTTTCCAAGATCTCTCGGTATATCGCTTGCTTTTGCGCCAGCGGCAGCGTATGTAGCGGCGCTGGCGGGGGCATGGTCCGTATCATTTCTTGCCGTTTACGGGCCGCTAGCTGCTGCAAAATCGGCTCCGCGTCCGGCAATTCCGAAAGCAGCTGGATGGCCCGTTCGATCTGCGGCAGGCCGGCCGCCTTTGCCGCATCATTGTCCCGCTGCGCCTGCTGCAGATAGGGAGAGATGGCCCGCCAAACGGCCTGCTCAATGCTATTGTCCGCTGTTTCCCCCGCAAGATTGGGGCCTTGGCACGCCTGTGTTCCCTGCCGCCGCTTTCGCCGGCAGACATAGTCAAACCCCCGGCCATGGGCGCGCTTTTTCGCCTCCATAGGCGCGCCGCATACGCCGCAGCGCAGCAGGCCGGAAAACAAGGCATATCGGTTTTGTGGCAGGCGGTTCCTTGGCTGTTTTGCCAGCTTTTGCTGTACACGCCGCCATACCCCGCCCTCTATCATCCCTTCATGCGCGCCCAGCGCCACCACCCATTGCGCCTGCGGCCGCCAAGCGCCGGGCTTTTTCCTGTGCTGCCGTTTGTTATACACCATAAGGCCCTGCGCCCCGGTGGCCCGTTCCGGCGAAAAGCACAGCACAGCGCCCTGCTCGGCAAAATATCGGTATGCTTGCTCGTCCGCTTTACAATACACCGGATTGCGCAGCATGGATTTTACCCCTGCCAACGTGTACTCTACGCCCCTTTGCGCCAATGCCTTTTGCGCGGCCTGGGCGCGGCCCGTTTTTGCAAAGGCGGCAAACGCTTCCTTGACGGCCTGCGCCTGGTTTGGAACTGTCCGCAGCCTGTGTATGGTTTTGACGCCGGACGGCATTTGAAGAGAGGCCGCCACGCTGCAAAAGCCCAGCGGCGGCTTTCCACCCAGCCATTGGCCGGTACGCGCCAGTAGCTGCATATTGTCGCTGACCCGCTCGGCAATGGTCTCTCGTTCCAGCTGGGCAAAGACGGACGCGATATAGAGCATGGCTTTGCCCATCGGCGTGGCGGTATCGAATTGCTCCCGGATACAGACAAAGCTGACCTGGCGGCGGTTGAGCGTTTCAATGAGGGCGGCAAAATCCGTCACGCTGCGGCTGACCCGATCCAGCCGATAGCATACCAGCATATCCACCCGCCCGGCCTGCACCGCCTCCATCAGCGCGGCAAACTGCGGACGGTGCAGCGTAGCGCCGGAAAAGCCTTCATCCTCATAGACCTCTATCTCTGCCTGTGGCCAATGATGCTCGATATACTGTCTGCACAGCGCCGCCTGGTTTTCGATGGAATCCCCCGTTTCACTCTTTACCGATTTTCGGCTGTAAATTGCAGCACGCATGGCATCGCCTCCCTCGGTCTAGCGTATGCATCCTGTGCAGCCGATAACGCATACACTGCGTAAAAAGGAGGAACCGCCATGCCTCGGCCCGATGTTTATCCCGTTTCCATCCACCTGACCCCTGCACAAGCCCAGCGCACAGCGCAAAAGCTTTTACAGGCCCTTCAGGCCGCGCAGCAAACCGCGCAAAAAAAGCAGCGCCCTCCGGCGCCGCCCTCTGCCAAGCCATAAAGCTTATTTTGGTTTTCTTATACCAAACACGCTGCCGTTGTAGCGGTATAGCACGGCGATGCAAAATGCCACGCCACCGATCATGAGGACAAGCCCCACCACATAGCCGATGTCCGCTCCGCACAGCAAGTTCACATACGGCATGGCCGTGCAGCCGGCGCCGACGGCCATAAGCCCCTGCCCCATGCGGCGGGCAAATGCCGGCAGCTTTTCCGGCATTACGTTTTGGGTATGGTACCAGTGCAAAAGCCCTACCTCGCCTTGCCAGCCCGTTCGATAGGCCATATACATGACCAACAGCCCTATGGCCGTTTCTATGACGATCTCTCCCAGCATGCTATACCCCCGTCTTCGTTTGCGCGCCTTGCCTGGGATGTCTTCTTAAATTTCCGTATTTTTTCAGCCGGTACAGATAGTAAGCCAAGACCAGGGCAAATACGCCGTTCATCACGATCATCAGCAGCAAATAGCCCCAGGCCGCGCCTACAAGGCCGGCCGTCCGTACCGCAAAGGGCATCAGCACCAGCGATAGGAGAAATACGCTGCCATAGCCCACCAGTACCATATACTGCCGGCGCATGATGGTGATGCAATAATAAAACACCCCGTACAGCGCCGAAACCCCGCCGGCAGCCAGCAGCACCATCAAGACGCCCCGGTATCCTTCAAGCTCTACGCCGTAAAACCAGGACAACACCGGGATGCCAAATAGATAACCGCCCGTCATGCATACCAACGTAATGAGCAGGATATACACGATCTGTTTTCCCATCGTCAGCAAAAACTTTTTTACCTGGCCCTGGCCAAACTGCGTCGCCAGCACGGATAGCTGCGGCTTTAGGATAAAGCCCCCAAACAGATTGATGACAAAGGCCGGCATAAACAGAATGTTGAAATACGTTTGAATCTCGGAAGCCAGATATGCATCGATGGCATACTTGGCGGAATTGTTGATATAGCCCGATAAAAAAGACCCAATAAACAACGGCAGGCAGGCCAGCAGAAGCCGGCGCAAATGGCCGAACCGGAATTGAACTGTAAAGGATTCAAACGCGCCTACCACAGCAGAATCATATACCAGGAACACAATCCAATGGGCCAGCACCAAGCAACAGGCCGACACTATAAGGTTTTTGCTAACATACAGCGCTATAATAAAGCTGCTGGTAGAAACAAGGTATTTGATAAATACGCCCTTGGCCGATAGATCATACCGTCCCTTTTGCTGGTACAGGCCCTCGAAGACATCGGAAAAGGCCTCTCCGCCTCGATACAAGCAGAAAGTCAAGGTCAATATGGCCTTTTCCAGGGTAAACTGGCTAAAGAGCACCCAAGCCATCCCTGCCAGCATCATCAGGCCTACGGTGATGATACGCGAAGCAAAATAATCCTTAAATGCATACATATGCTGTATATCCGAAGCTTGAAACGTGCGCATACAGTACCAGCCCAGCGTCAAAAGCTGCTGAGATACCGCAAAGCAAATGGAGTAGACGCCACCCTCTGCCGCGCCCAATATTTGCGTAACGGCCCACAGCATAATCACACTGCTGCCCGCATACATCAGCCCGGAGGTCACCGTCCACAGATAGGTCTTATGCCCCAAGTTTTTCCCGTTGCCCAAAATCAAGGAACGCAGCTTTTCTTTCAATCCTTTTCTCCCTACATGCCACCTGCTCGTTTGTCGCTTAAAAATTACCGTGTTTCGTCTCCGAAATCCAATACCTTGGCCCCGTGGTTGTACCGCTGTTCTTCTGGCGGCATTTCCATATAATCCCCATACATACGGGTCAACATTTCATGGTTGCAGGCCATTGCCTTTACCGTCATCCCTTCAAACTTCAGCTCTTGTAGCGGAAATATCTCGTCTTTTTTGACAATGCTGATTTCCGGCTCTACATCGCACAGCGATGCGACAAGGCTCGTTTGGTTGTGATAGCGCAAAGACGTCTCCCTGTATTTGCGGTTGATATAATCCACCGAAACAAAGGCTTTGAGCAGGTAATGCACCACAAAGCATCCTGCCGACATGATCTTGCCCATCACCCCTTTGAACGGCACCGTGGGATTGGGGATGATGCGCAGGATATACATACGAGTATATAAATTGATGTCCCGAAGCTGCTTTTTACGCAGTTTTGGGTCCTCCGGCACGTTGTCATACGGAAAAATATCGATCCGTATTCCAAAAGTGGTAGGGTACTTTGAATGCTCGTCGGTAATATGCTTTGTGCCTACCTTGCACATTCTCATGGTGTATCCCAGGCAATCCTTATTGATCTCTGCATTCATCAATTCATATTTGCCTTCTATCTCCCCGGGGGCCACCTGTAAAAACTTTTCATAATCATCCCGCAACATTCCCACGTCCATATCATCGTCCCACGGGATAAAGCCCTGATGGCGCACCGCGCCGATGGCCGTGCCGCCGTTGACAAAATACGGCAGATCATGCTTTTCACAGATCTCGATAAACGCTGCAAGCACTTCCATCTCTGTTTTTTTCAATCGTTCCAGTTCTTCTGGTTTATAGGCGTACTGCACTACCCTTCCCCCTCTTCCAACTTAAATCCACGCATCGGTTATCTTTCATCGCCGAAGTCCAGTTCGTATGGCGGATGGTTATGGCGCTTGTCCTCCGGCGGCAGCTGCATATAGTCACCATATCGTTTGGCTAAATAGCTCTCAACGCCGCCTGGAAAGCGCATCATCAGCCCATTAAACGGCATTTTTTTTGTTGGCAAGAGCTGCTCTTTTTCAATGATGCTGGTAAAGGGCTTTGGGTCAAAAAACCACGCAACGCGCTTTGTTTCCTCATTTTCATATCGCCTACTTGCTCTCATTGCCTTTTCATACAGCCAACGAGGGGAAATGCGAAATAACCACAGGAAAAAATGTGCTACCTGGCAAGCTGCATGCACCAGCACTGCTTTCCATCCGCCAAAATACAAGGTAGGCTTCCCGATATGACGCAAAATCAGCAGCTTGCCCCAAAACCAGGCTTTTTTTCCTTGCTTACGCATCGCTTTATCATCGTCAGCAGCGTTGTCAAATGAATACAAGTCCAAAAAAATTCCAAAATTGCATTTGCAGTTTTTCAGCGGCTCTTCATGGAACACGGTCCCCTTTTTTACAAGGCGGGTGGTCGGAAGGGGATAGTTTCGGTCCTCCACGGCATTGAGCACCTCGTATTTGTCCGAAAGCTCCTCTTTGGCCAACGCCAGAAAGCGATCATAATCCTTGCGCAGAAAGCCGATGTCGATGTCGTCATCCCACGGGATGAACCCTTGGTGGCGCACCGCGCCGATGGCCGTGCCCCCCACGCCAAAATAATCGATATCATGCCGATCGCAAAGATCGATAAAATCCTTCAAAATCTCTAGCTCCGTTTCCTGTACCCGTTTGAGCACCTCCGGATCATAGGCTTGGTACAACAATGTCCTGCCTCCCTCACTGATTTCTATTCGCCCTCCCGCCACGCTGCCATCCTCCTTTTGCACAGGGGCGGGTTTTTCCGCATGAAAATAGGCCGCACCTTGTCCTAAGATGCGGTTTTTTGCATTATACCATCTGCCTAAAACCGTGTCAAAACAACAAAAACAGCCTGTCAGGTATACAGGCTGTCCAGTTTTTTCAAATCGCTGTAATTGTCGATTTCTATGATATCTTCAAACGTACAGGGGCGCACCTGCACCTGGTAATCCTTCAGATGATATTCCAGCGCTACCTGGTCCCAGTACCGTTCCTTTCCGCCCGGCATTTCATAGACCTGCTTGATATGCTCGGCCAGCTTGGCGCCGTCCTCGTTTGACCAATAGGACACGCCGAACATATGATAACAGTTTTGCCCTCCGATCCCAAGATGCGTGATACGCCCTTGCTTTACCTCAAAGCACCAGTCGTCCGTCCGCTCCACCGGCACGCCCAGGTAATTGGAGGCATACTGGTATTTGGTAATCAGGCTCTGATTGTACAGCACCAGATCGGCGTCCATCACATAGGCGTTTTGCAGCAGGTTACGCACGCATAAAGCCGAAGAAATATTGTTGGTTTCATTATAGAGCGGATTTTCCACAAAGCGTATGCCCGGATATTTATACAAAAGCTGATCGAATTGCTCGCCAAGGTATCCCCGTACCACCACGACCTCTTCAATGCCAGCAGCATACACCGCATCCAACATGGTATCGATCATACGCGTGCCCTTTACGCGCACCAGCGGCTTTGGCGTGTTCAGCGTTACCGGCACCAGCCTAGAGCCAAACCCTGCCGCCAAAAACACGGCGCGCCGGACACGATACGGTTCCAATACCTCCAAACCTTTTTCCGTAATGCCCGCCTCATCCACATATCCCAGCGCTTCCAAGCTTGTCACCGTCTTATTGATGGTCCCCAGCGAAACGCCGGTATGCTTGGCCAGTTCGCGCTGCGTTTTCGCGCACCGCTCTTTTTCCAAGCAGGTTAAAACATCAAATTGTCTTTGGTTCAAAGCCATTTTCTTCCTCCCCATCGCGCCTTGCGGCCCCGTGTCTTTTCAAGCCATGGATGACGCCTTTCATCAACAAATTCACTACCAAAATCAAAAGCGAGACATACGCCGAGCATTCCAACAGCATCATCCCTTCAAACTGCGTAATCATCATGGAAACCGGCATATTTTTCACCGTACTCAAAAACGAAACCGCTGAGATGGTGATCATGGAGTTGACAAAGAAATAGGAAAACATCTCCAGCATGGTATCCCGGGTCTGCGGGATAAACACATCTTTGATCAGCCGCCAAGACGGGATGCCAATGGTCTTTGCCACCGCCTCTAGATTCGGATTGAGCTTGTGCATCGCATTGTAGGCCATCAAATATGGCGAGGCAAAAAAGTGTATGGTGTTCACCAAAATCAGGATGGCGAGCGTACCGTACAAAAACGATCCCTTAAAAAACATCACGTACGATAAACCCAGCACAATGCCCGGCACCGCCAGCGTCGCAATAGAGCCCAAGTGCAGCGAGCGCGCCAAGATGCCTTTGCTTCTGGCGGCAAAATAAGCGTTCAGATAAGCGATCGCCGTACCGGCCGTGGCCGTCAGCACAGCGATGATCAGCGAATTGACCAGGTATTTCCCCGTCCCCATATCCATGGCCTGTGTAATGTTGTGCAGGCTCAGCGACATATCGATCGGATACTTTTCCACAAACGTCAGCAGCGCAAAGGAGACAATGGGCAACAGCACCAGCACAATCGCAACGCCCACCAGCACCCTGCACACAAAATCGCGCTTGTGGCTTTTTTTTATTTCAAAGCTTCTGACTGTAAAGGAAGCGTTGCCGCTGTCCTTGTTGAACAGATCAAACAAAAACGCCACCACCGCGGGCATCAGCAAAAACAGCGCCACCACCGCGCCCTTGCCAAAATTCATCAAGCCGATTACTTCATTGTACATATAGACGGGCAGCGTCATAAATTTACCGCCCACCATCAGCGGCACCCCATAATCGGTAAAAATCAAGGTAAAGGTGGCAAACAGGACAGAGATCATCGGTTTTCTCAGGTATGGCAGTGTGATAGACAGAAACTGCCTGATTTTCGGGATACCCAGTACCTGGGCGGATTCATACACCGTATAATCCTCGTATTGAAACACATCCAGCAGCATCAAAAACGCCACCGGGAACGAATACATCACCGAGCCTATGACAATGCCCCAAAAGCCGTAGATGCTGGTGTTGAGGCCCAAAAGGTTGGTCAAGACCCCGTTGGCGCCAAACAGTACGATGAGCCCCATCCCGTGAGAAATGGAGGGAATCAGCATCGGCAGCGCCAGCAGCTGGGATAAGGCCCCCTTTTTCCCCAAGCCGGAGCGCGCAATGCACCACGCCAGCACAAGGGCCAACACCAAGGAAACCGCCGTGGCCGTCAGCGTCACCAGTACGGAATTTTTCAGCGATTCCAAAAATTGCCTGGAGCCCACAATGCTGCCCACATCTACGCTGCCTATGGAAAACAGCAAGCATATAAGCGGCGCCAGCACCGCAATGATTAAAAATACCAATAGCGATGCCTTGACCACCGCCCTGGCCTTCCATGTTCTTCTTTTCTGCATCCTGCTTACTCCACACAGCGTTTCAGATCCGCCATCTTCTGCTTTAATTGCGCCACCACAAAGCTCTCTACAAAGGCGTTTTTCGGGTGATGAAAGATCTCTTGCGGCGTGCCGATTTGCTCGATGGTTCCCTCGCTCATCACCATGATACGATCGGACATGGTAAACGCCTCTTCCTGGTCATGGGTGATGTAAATCACCGTCGCCTGCGTCTTTTTCTGCACATCCTTTATGACCCGGCGCAGCGCCAGCCGGTTGCTGGCGTCTAAGGCGGACAACGGCTCATCAAACAGCAGCACATCGGGCTGCAGCGCCAGCGTGCGCGCAATGGCCACGCGCTGCTGCTGGCCGCCGGACAGCTTATCCGGTTTTTTCCCGCTGTGCTCTTCCATCCCCACCTGCGACAACACTTCCAACGCCCTTTGGCGGGAGGAAGCCTTAAAATCGGGGTGCAGCTTTAGCGCATATTCCACATTTTGCAGCGCAGTCATATTGGGGAACAGCGCATAGTTTTGGAAGACGATGCCCATGCCGCGCTTGGCCGGCTCAAAGCTGGAAATATCCACGCCATCTTTGAGGATGCGCCCGCCGTTTTGCTCGGTAATCCCGATCAGGATACGCAGCAGCGTCGTCTTTCCGCAGCCGGAAGATCCCAGTACAGACAAGAACTCGCCCTCGTATACCGAAAACCCGATATGATCCAAAATCGTCTTTTTCCCGTAGGTCTTATACAGGCCTTCTACCTTGATCTTTTCCGTTTGGTTTAATACTGCCATAGCGAAAGCAATTCTTCCTTTTTCTGTTGATCTTCAATGCCCGTCATGTCTGCGTAGGGAATATCTTGCGGGAAATTCTCAATCACAGTATTTTGGTCTTTGTAAATCTTTTCCGGATTGAATTTCTCCTTATCCTCGCTGATCAGATCGTTTATGATAAACTCAAACACCTCTTTGACGGCAGGATCTTCCAGCCGGCCTTCCACCACGCCGATGCCGTAGGTGGTATACGGGGCGCCCTCTTCAAAATAGAGAATCTCTAAATTTACGCCCTTGTTGATCTCCTGCACGGCCTGGTATGTCATTCCAAGGCCAATGGCGGCCTCTCCTTGTACCACGGCACTGACCGGGCCAGAGCCGGAAGAGGTAAACTGCAAGATGTTTTCCGATAGCTTATCAAAGTACGCCAGCGCCTGCTCCTGCCCCATTACATTGACCAGATTCAGTAGGAAGGTATACCCCGTGCCGGAGGATTTTGGGCTGGGCATAGAGATCAGCCCTTTATACTGAGGATCCAGCAGATCCTGATAGCTCTTAGGTGTCGGCAGCCCTTTATCCGCCAAAATTTCCGGGTTGATTACAATGGCGCTGCTTACGCGCTCAAAGACTAAATATTTATGGTCTTTATCTACCAGCTCCGGCATATAGCGCGACGTATCGTATGCGGACAGATCCGCCAACATATCCTTCAAAGATTCCAGATAGCCGCTTTCCAGCTCCATGACAATGTCCGCTTCCGTCTGCGTGCCTTCGCTCTTTAGTTTGGCCGCATTATTGCCCGTCGGTAAATACTGCATCACAATATCATAGTTGGGAAACTGTTCGTTGAGCCTCTTGACAAAATATGCATTGCTTTCCTCATCATCGCTGGTATAAATGACGACCCTGTTGCTGGCCGCTGTATCCCCGCCGCCACAGCCAACCAGGCCCAGCATCATACAGGCGCAAAGCATCATCGCTACGATTTTCTTCATTGTTTTCCTCCCCATCGTTCATTTTGTTTGGTTATTATGTCCTTTTTCAAACGTACTGTTTTCCCATTGCTTTTTATACGTAAATTTTGGCCAAATTCAGAAAGTATACTTTTTTGTTTTTGGCGCAATATTAGTATAAATAGCGAATTTTCTTGGTTTTTCCGCAGTTTTTCTCAAATTGATATCGTGTTCTATATACTTGTAAAAGTATACTATCTTGAACATGTCTTGGCAATACATAAACCCATTTTTCTTTTTGCCCTTTGGCAAAACGTCGGGAAACGGCCGTTGCAGGGCACAAAATTGTTGGTCAAAATGGCAATGAGCCGTTCTCGCGGAGAATCGATGATGCGGCACCCCACAATGCCGGCTGCGTTGCACCCAAACCCCATGCACATGGTAAGCGCCTGTTTGCCGCAGGCCCGGCATTTTTGAAAATGCTTATCCAGGTTGAACGCCACCCTGGGCAAATAGCCCAGATCCTCCAGCAGGGTAAAGAGCGGAAAAAAGATGGCCATGGGCGGCAGCATTACCGATACCACCCACGCCAGCACCCGGTATACGCCCAGCACCAGCGCCCCATGCAGCCAGGCCGGCGCATGAAGGTACACGAACAGATCCGTCAGGCGGTCCTGTACCCAAAACAAACCACGGCTCAACAGCTCTGACGGATAGTTTGCCCCTGTGATGGTAATCCAAAATACGGCGGCCAGCAGGGCCAGCATGATGGGAATTCCCGTCCATTTACTGGTAAGAATGCGATCTATTTTTAGCTGTTTTTCGTTGTATTTCGGCTCCTCCAAGCGTACTACGTCGCGGCAGACTGCCTCCGCTTTTTTATACAAGCAGGATACGATGGCATCCCTCAGCGGCCCTTCCGCCAGCCCTTGCTCGGCCAGATGCGCCCTGGCCTGCAAGACCGCGTTTGCCACCTCCTCTGTCTGCATTAGATCCTGCCCCAGCGCGTTTTGCAGCGCCTCCATCAGGGACGCATCGTAGTCGATGAGCCGCAGCGCCATCCACCTGGCCGGAAACCGCCCCTTTAGATGGAGCGCCAGCACCGGCTCCACCAGGGAAATGGCCTGCTCGATGGCATCGCTGTACATCACCTGGGCAGGGGCCGCGGCAGCGGAGCCTGGCCTCGTGATGTCCTCTACGCGATCCATCAATGCGCCCAAGCCCCGTCCGCTGCGCGCGCTGGTTCCTACCACCGGTACGCCCAGATTTTTTTCCAGCGCAGTCAAATCTACGTGGATTTTTTTCTTTTCCGCCTCATCCAATAGGTTGACGCAAACTACCACCCTAGGTGTAATTTCTATGGTTTGCAGCACCAAATTTATATTGCGTTCCAGGCAGGTAGCATCGCAAACGACGACCACGGCATCCGGCCCGCCAAAGCATAGGAAATCGCGCGCCACTTCCTCCTCTGCCGAATGCGCCATCAGCGAATAAGTGCCCGGAATATCCACCAGCACATAGGAGGCGCCGTTGTGCTGCGTGCGTCCCTGGGCATTGGTTACCGTTTTGCCCGGCCAGTTGCCGGTATGCTGGTTCATCCCTGTCAGCTCGTTAAAGACCGTGCTTTTGCCTACGTTGGGATTGCCCGCCAGCGCCACAACCTTTTCCTCCGGGCTCAGTTTTTCAATGACCAGGCCGCTATCCGCTGCGCTGCGCCCGGTCGAATCGGATGTAAGTCCCATATATTTCTCCTTCTTTATTTATGTCGTTGCGGCCGTGGTTGCCCTTTTCGGCGTTTCCGCCGGCTCTTTTAGCGCTGCAAACACACGTACCCGGTCCGCATCCCGGCGCCTGAGCGCCACCACCGTGCCGCGCACTAAAAAGGCCGTGGGGTCTCCGGAAGGGCTGCTGTATAAACAGCGAATCTCCGTGCCCTCGATCAACCCCATATCCAGGAGCCTGCGCCGGATGCTGCCGTTGGATAAAAGCCTGTGCACCGTTGCCGTCATCCCCTGCCGCACTTGGGACAGGGCCATCTCTTTTGTAGTCATCTTTTCCATACTCCTTTTCATCCGTAGGGTGAGGAACGACATTGTTCCCTATCCATACACTATGCCGACGCCCCTGCGGCCGTGTGATACAAACGCATAAAAAAAAGAACCTGTTTTAGGCTCTTTTCCCAGCAAAGATTCTATGCTTTTGTCAACTCTATGGCCTGCTTGCCCGTCATATGCTCCACTGTAAATGCCAACATGCATAGCGGCGCGTACTCCCTATCTATGACTGCTTTCCGATGCGCCGGGGTGTCCATAGGATGGTATTTTTGGGACAGCTGCTCGATGGCACGCCTCTTTTCTTCCTCGCTTTCCAAGATGCGCACCCTGCCAAAAGCAATCGCGCTGCGATAATAGGTTGTATACGCCTCCGGTTTAATTTCATCGCGATCCACCACGCAAAAGGAAGCCTTTTCACAACGGCGGATACTCTCCAGCTTGTGGCCCACTTTGGCACAGTGAAAATAAAGAATGCCTTGGGTATATACATAGCTGAGTGGCACAGCATAGGGATACCCTTCTGCCCCCGCCAACGCCAACACGCCCGAGGTGCCGCGGCGCAAAATTTCCTCCGTTTCCTGCCAGGACAACGCCTGCCGGCTTCGTCTCATCACTTGAAACATCGTTTCCACCCCTCATCATTCGTCCCAAAGCACGATACGGCCCTGCGCCCTAGTCCGGTTCAAATCGATCAGGCGCTGGTTTTTAGAGCCGCGAAAGCGCAGCGAAATGTCCTTTTGGGCGATGATAAACCGGCCGTCCACCAGCACATCCAGCAAAGACAGCATCTCCTCCGTCTCTGCGCAATGCGCATAGCTGCCCGGCGTTGTCAGCTCCTCCAGCGTAAAGCCAGAAAAGGACCAGATGGTCTTTTGCGGATACTGCGCGCGTACCCGGCGCAAAAACGGCAGCAGCGCACGCTGGTTCTCCGGCTCAAACGGCTCGCCGCCCAACAGCGTCAGCCCGTCAATATAGGAAGGGGCCAGCAGCGAAAGCAGCGTTTCCTCTGTTTGCCGGGTAAATGGCTTCCCGTATGTAAAATCCCAGGTTTCGGGCTGAAAGCACTGTTCGCAGTGGTTGGTGCACCCCGAAACGAACAGCGATACACGCACGCCTACGCCGTTGGCAATGTCGCAGTTTTTAATCTCCCCGTAATACATCCGCGTCTCCTTTCCGCAAAAACAGGGCACCTTGACTAGATGCCCTGTTTCCCCTCCGCTTTGTACTTACAGATGCAGCACGCGCTCTTTGATCTCCTGTGTGCGCCCCTGGTTCCAGAACTGCGTACCAATGTATCCGCAGGTCCGGCGCGCCACATTCATCTTATCCTGGTCTTCATTGCCGCACCGCGGACAGTGCCAAACCAGCTTGCCATCCTTTTCAATGATCTGGATTTCGCCGTCCCAGCCACAGACTTGGCAGTAATCGCTCTTGGTATTGAGCTCGGCATACATGATATTGTCATAGATAAACCGAATGACATTCATCACCGCCGCCAGGTTTTGCTGCATATTCGGCACCTCGATATAGCTGATGGCGCCGCCCGGCGATAGCGCCTGGAACTTGGCCTCCAGCGCCAATTTATCAAACGCGTTGATGGGCTCTGTTACATGCACATGATAGCTGTTTGTGATATATCCCTTATCCGTTACACCCTTTACGATGCCAAACCGCTTTTGTAGGCACTTGGCAAACTTATACGTCGTGCTTTCCAGCGGCGTGCCATACAGGCTGTAATCGATGTTTTCCGCCTTTTTCCATTTGGCGGTGTATTCGTTGAGCTTGCGCATAATTTCCAGCCCAAAGGCCTCGCCATCCGGCTCTGTCAGCTTTTTGCCAGTCATGCTGTATACGCATTCCCACAGGCCCGCATAGCCCAGCGAAATGGTGGAATACCCGCCGTGCAGCAGCTTGTCGATCTTTTCGCCCTTTTTCAAACGGGCCAGCGCGCCATACTGCCACAAAATCGGCGCCACATCTGACACCGTGCCGGTCAGGCGCTCATGCCTGCATTGCAGCGCACGATGGCAAAGCTCCATCCGCTCGTCAAAGATCTCCCAGAATTTGTCCATATCCTTGCCGGCGGAAAGGCCGATGTCCACGAGGTTGACCGTGACGACCCCCTGGTTAAAGCGGCCGTAGTATTTCGGCTTGCCGTTTTCATCGACATAGGGCGTCAAAAAGCTGCGGCACCCCATGCAGGTATAGCATTGCCCATCGCCGTTTTGGTCTACCTTGAGCTGCTTCATGATCTTTTCGGAAATATAATCCGGCACCATGCGCTTGGCCGTGCACCTGGCCGCCAGCTCTGTTAGATAATAGTAGGGCGCTTCGGGAGAAACATTGTCCTCTTCCAAGACATACACCAGCTTGGGGAACGCGGGGGTTACCCAGACACCCTTTTCGTTTTTCACGCCCTGGTAGCGCTGAGACAGCACCTCTTCGATGACCATCGCCAAATCGCGCTTTTCCTGCTCGTTTTTGGCCTCGTTCAAATACATAAAGACCGTCACAAACGGCGCCTGGCCGTTGGTGGTCATCAGCGTGACCACCTGGTATTGGATGGTCTGCACGCCGCGGCGCACCTCTTCGCGCAGCCGCTGCTCTACCAGCGCATGGATTTTATCCACCGACAGCTCCACGCCGATGGTCTTGCTTTCCTGCAAGACCTGCTGGCGAATTTTTTCACGGCTTACCTGCACAAACGGCGCCAGGTGCGCCAGCGAGATAGACTGCCCGCCATACTGGTTGCTCGCCACCTGCGCGATGATCTGCGTGGCGATGTTGCAGGCCGTGGAAAAGCTGTGCGGGCGCTCGATGAGCGTGCCGGTGATGACGGTGCCGTTTTGCAGCATATCCTCCAAGTCTACCAAATCGCAGTTGTGCATGTGCTGGGCATAGTAGTCCGCATCATGGAAATGGATGATGCCCTCGTTGTGTGCCTCTACGATGTCCTTCGGCAACAAAAGGCGGTTTGTAATATCACGGGAAACCTCGCCCGCCATATAGTCGCGCTGGGTGGAGTTTACCACCGGGTTTTTGTTGGCGTTTTCCTGCTTGGCCTCCTCGTTGTTGCATTCGATCAGGCTCAGGATCTTATCGTCCGTCGTGTTGGACTGGCGTACCAGCGTGCGGGTATACCGATATGTGATATAGGATTTTGCAACCTCAAACGCGCCGTGCGCCATGATCTGCTTTTCCACCATATCCTGTACCTCTTCCACGCTGGGGGATCTTCCCAGCTTTTCACAGGACAATACAACGCTTTCTGCAATGCGCTGTATCTGCATGGGGGTCATGCGTTCATTTTCGCCCACCGTCTTGTTGGCTTTGCTGATGGCAATGATGATCTTATCAATATCAAAGGCCACTTCCGATCCGTTGCGTTTGATGATTTTCATTTCGCTATCCTTTCCGTCTTCCCAAGGCCCACGCCCCAGTTCAACCTATATATAGTATCCTTTGCACAAGCATAATAGCATATCTAGTAGTATGAGTCAATGCACTTTGTCCTCTTTTCCTCTCTTATTTTATCCAGTTTTGCGATGGTATCTCCGTTTTTTATCCCTGCCCAAACACCCGTTTTTCCAGGAAACGCCCAGGGGTTTCGCCATTTTTCGGCCCCTTAGATACAAAAAAAGAGGGCGTAAAATACGTCCTCTTTTTCTTTTTTATAGGATGGCGCCTTAGGCCCGTTTTTGCTTTCGGCAAACGGCAAGGCCCAGGCCGGAAATAGCCAACAGCAGGCAGAAGAAGAGTGACCGGCCGCTGTCCATCGTCTTGGGCGAAAGCGCCTGCTCATCGGCCTGCGCATACGCCAACGCATACAACCCGCTGTGGTGTGCCTCAAAGGGGACTGCCTTTGCAGGTGCACAATCGGTACGCGCCGTGCCATCCTGCCCAGCAAAGAGCACCGCATACTGCGCATGGCCCTGCCAATCCTGCGGCAGTACGACGGTGACTTTCAACGGCTGCCGGAAAGCGTCTACCGTTCGGCGCTGGCCGCCGACCTCCGTCTGCACCTCCATCCGCCAGGCCGCCGCCATCGTTTCTTCCTGCGCCAATAGGCCCTCCAGCGTTTTCAGGTCCGATGCCTGTTCTGTGGCCGTTAGCTTAATCAGGATCGTGCCATCCTCGCCGCCGGCCACGCGCTCCGTTTCTTCCTCGGTCAGCACCGCCTGCAAAATCTCTTCCTCTGCCGGCCACTGCATTTCGGGCAGATTTTCATCCTTTTGCACCGTGATTGTGATCCGGCCGGGCCGCACATACGGCGCAAGAGGTCCTTCAAACTGGTATACATTGTATCCGCCCGCCTGGTACCGGCTGTATGCGATGAGCGCGCGGAAGCCCTGCTCTGTGGCATAGGCATTGGCCTCCGCGTTGCTGTCATAGCCGAATTGCAGGTCTTCTGTTACAAAGCCCAGCAAGTTGGAAAGCACGCTGTTGCCGTTTTTCACAAACCGCGCATCCGACCCCGCATCGATGCCCAGCGCCGTCAGCGCAATGACGACGGTGGCCGCGTCGTTGCTGTTTTCCACGCCGTCATACCCATAGCCGCCGCCGGCGGTTTGCAGGGCGGATAGGCACTCTATCCCCTCTTGCACAGCTGCCTCCACGGCCGGGTCGTCGCGGTACGGCGCCAGCGCGCTCAGCACCATCGCCGTCATGCTTGCCTCGGATACGTCGCCGTAGTATGCCCAGCCGCCGTCCGCGTTCTGGTGTGCCAGCAGGTATGCCACAGCGGCCTGCCGGGTGTTGGCCGCATCTTGCGGCAGGGAATACTGCCCAGCATCGTATGCCAGCAGTGCAAAGATTTGGGCGTTTACGCTGTCCATCTTTTCGCTGGGCAGCTGCGCAATGGCGTCTATCAGCTCGGAAGCGTCTACGCCCAGCGCCGTCATCATCAGCGCCACGCGCTCATGGTCAGTGGCATTGCCGGGACGGATGTTTTCCATCGCCTTTGCGATAAAGCGGTTTTTCGCACCTGCGGAGGCAAAAACATTGTCCTTGCCCGCATACGCCGCCAGGTCAAACGCCACCCAATCGGACTGCGAATCCTCATACGCAGGGCTGGCATAGTGATGTTGCAGGCTTTGCAGCAATTCCTCCAAGGAAACTTCCGTCTGTGCACCCTGGATATTAACCTTGACCGTCTTGCTGTATGCCTGCCCATTTTGCACAAACAGCAGCACCACCGATTCCGTGACTTTGCCGGGCTTATCGTTGCGCTGCGCCAGCGTATAGCGGTTGTCCGGCGCATCGCTGACGATGTATGTGTTTTCCTCCCGTTCACGATACTGCACGGCAATGGCGCTGTCCGCCGCTTGGCCCGGCTTTAGCTGCGCCACCAGGTCTGTCACATCCGTCTGCGCTGCCACGGTATTGGGAATGGTTATCTCGTCCTGGTATTTGGCCGCCTCCAAAATCAGCGCCTCGGCCGTGGCCTGCTGCTGGGCAATAGCATCCAGCATCTCCTTGAGCTTTACAAACGACTCTGTCTGGGATACGCCGATAGCAGCGGCCGCCTGATCGCTGTTTTCATCCCGTCCCGGCAGGTAATTGCCCAGCGGTTTGATGGTTGTTCCTAGGCTGGTCTCGCAGTTGGCAAAGCAGTGTTTCAGCGTCACAAAATCCTCGTTGAAGGAAGCGAGTGTGCCTTCAAAATAGCCGGCAAACCCGCCGTTATAGCTCCAGCCCGGCGTCAGCGTGCCAGTGCTGATACAGTTTTCCGCCGTGCCGGTGATAGACCCCGCAAACCCGCCAAAGTATGCGCCGCTGTGCGGGCTAACGGCAATAACGTTGCCCGTGGCATAGCAGTTTTTCAGCGTGCTGCCGATTCCGCTGCTGCCCACAAAGCCGCCTGCAGTATACCCGGCCGTCACAGCCCCTATGGCGTGCGAATTATAGATGCTGCCATAGTTGCTGCCTGCAAAGCCGCCGGTGGTGTTGCCGCCGTCTACGCTGCCCTCTGCCAGGCAGTTTGTGATCATGCCTTTATTCCAGCCTACAAAGCCGCCGACATGGCCGGATTCCGCCCGGTCGGCCGAGCCGGTATTGGCAATCACCGTTACATGCGCCGAAGAGCCGTCTATGGCACTGTATATGCTCTGCCCGGTCTGGCCATCCGTATTTCCATCGTTGATGCCCACCAGCCCGCCTGCATCCGTCTGTTTGATTACCGCCGTGCCCATGGCCGTCACCGTACCCGTGGCATGGCAGTTGGCGATGAGGTTGGCCTTGCCGCCAGCCGCATCCGCCAGCGCCGCACCTACCAGCGTGCCGATGCGGCTTCCGCCCGTGATGCGCGCGTTTTCCAGCGTCAAATTTACGATCTCCGCACCCTTAATACAGCCGAAAAAGCCAAGGTTCTGGCTTGCTGCGCCGCGCTCTATCGACAGGTTGGAAAGGGTCTTCCCATTGCCTTCAAACCGCCCGGTAAACGGAATTTCTTCGCTGCCGATGGGCGCAAAATCCACGCTGCTTAAGTCTATATCCGCCATCAAACGGTAGTTTTTCGCCCAATCCTGGGCCGGGTTCTGGCTGTTTGCCAGCGCCAAGAGCTGCTCTTTTGTATAGATTTCCTCGTATTCCGCTTGCTCTGGCGCCGTCATCTCCGCCCAGGAGGGGGCTAAAAAGTGGTTCAAGGCGGTTCCCTCATACCAAAGGATCTTATCTCCCGGCGTTACCTGGGCCGCCTCCATCCCAACGCTGGAGGGTTTGTCGTTGATGGTAAACATCCAGCCGTTGGGCGATTGCGGCGCGGTGCCGTTAATTTCCGTCACAAACGCGCCGGTCTTGCTCTGTTCCGCCTTGTAGGAAATCAATCCTTGCGCCTGGGCGGCGTCCAGCACGTCCTTAACCGTGACAGGGTCGCCCGCAACCTGCACCTGCATAGCCTGGCCTGGCTGGAACGCATAGCCTTCATAATCGTATGGGGCAATGAGCAGGCCGACCTCTATTGTTTCCTCGCTGGGGGCGGACGGCGCCGGCGCCGCCTGTGTTAGGTAGGGGTATCCATTGTTGATGATGGCCTGCCCCTGCGAGGTATCCACCGACCAAGCGTCGCCCAATAGCGCAGCAAACGCCTGGGTTTTCATCTCGCCGGTGGTCTTGCCCGTTGCGCCTTCGAGCGTCATGCTTTCCGTCTGGGGCGCTGTTTTGTATAGATTGTAGTAACAGTTTACCGCCGTACCGTCCCCGTCTTTGGCAACGGTTTGGTTGCTGCCCGCCAGCGGGCCGCCCACCTGCGCCTTTACGTCGTTGGCGGCATATACAGTTTGTAGCACGCTGGGGTTGCTGCTGTCATAGGTGATGAAAAAGCCTGTAAATCCGCCGGCTGCATCGCCGGTAGCCGTCACGGTGCCCAGGGCATAGCAGTTTGAGATGGTTCCGCCCTCCTGGCCGCCGGCAAACCCGCCGACCCATTTGGCGCCGGAAACAGAAGCTGTGGCAAAGCACTGGTCGATGCGCCCCAGGTTGCGGCCGACAAACCCGCCGATCTTGGTGCTGTATGCGCTTTTGCAAGCCACGCTGCCGCCTTCCACGCCACAGTGGCTGATCCAGCCTTCATTCAGCCCCGCCAGCCCACCGGTGCAGGCGTTATATTGCGAGACCACCGCGCTGTTTTGTACAAAGCAATGATCTATAACGCCCTTGTTGCGCGATACCAGCGCCGCGGGCGTTTGGCTATCGCTCTTTGTATATTCAATGGAGGCGTCCTCCAGCGTCAAGTTGCGCACCACGCCCGTTTCCCCCACATAGGAGAACAGCGCCTCCCCTGATAACGAAAGGTGCTTGATGCTGTATCCATTGCCGTCGAAAATGCCGGTAAAGGGCTTAACGTCGCTGCCGGTGGTGTATTTGCCGATGGCCTTGCCCGCCACGCCCGTCATGTCGATATCGCCTGCCAGCCTATAATTTTGGCTCAGGTCCGTGTCCTTTTCCGCCAGGGCCAGCAGCTCCTCCGGCGTTTGGATGAGGATATAGCCCTCCTCATCGCGGTTTACAAAGGTGTAAACGGGGCTTTGCGCGGATACCTTGCTATCCGCAGTTTCCGCGCCGTCGCCCATGGCCTGCACCGTCACATAGTAATCGCCGCTCTGCACGATGATCTGCGTAAAATCATAGCGGGGCTCCGTTACGTTTTCATATGTCCCTACCAGAGCACCGCCGCCCGTCATCTGCCGGTACAGGCGCACGGTATAGCCGGCCGCCTGCGGCACCGCCGTCCAGGATACTGACGCCTTGTCCCAGGCCAGGCCGGATGGCGTCGCCAGCTGCGCTGGGCCGGAAGGCCCGCCGCCGTTTGCCGGCGCTTTTACGTTTTTTAAGTACGGGTAGCCGTTGTTACGGGTTTCGTCTGCCGTCCACGCGCTGCCCAACAGGGGCGCCGCCTGCCGGAGCTCCTCCGGCGATTGGCCGGTAAACTTGCTGCTTTGCGTCTTTTCCGTGCCGTTGCCCGTCACAGAGGAGGTCGTCAAATAATAGCAGTTGCTCGCGCTTGGGAAGCCATCCCCATAAAAGCGGCCAAAGTAGTTGTTCGCGCCTGTTGACGTTACATCCCCGGTGGCATAGCATGCGCTGATGGTACAGGACAGCTCGCCGGCAAAGCCGCCGACGTATTTGTCGGCCGTCACCGCGCCCGTAGCAAAGCAATTCTCCAGCGTTCCGCTATAGGCGCGCCCTACAAAGCCGCCCGCTTTTTCGCCGGCAGACACAACGTCCGCCGTGCTGTAACAAGCCTGTATTTTGCTGGAGGACGCGGCGCTTGCGCCCACAAAGCCCCCAATGGCCGCTCCTTTGCCCTTGGCCCCTTCGTAAGCTGTCGTGCCGCCCTCCACATAGCATTGCGCAATGCTTCCGTTGCGATTGTTGCTGCCTACAAAGCCGCCAGTATAGCCCATCGTAGCGGCGCTGGTTTTCAGCGTTACGGCATTGTGCGCCGCCGCGCAATCCGCAATGCTGCCTTCGTTGGTTCCTACAACGCCGCCTACGGATTGATAGCGGGCCGTGACGGTGCTGTTTTTCACCGTACAATGCTGGATCTCGCCCTTGTTGTAGCCTACCAAGCCGCCGATGCCCTTGGCATACGTCTCGTTGGTATCCGTGATCGTGCATCCATCCAGCGTCAGATGCTGCACCTTGCCGTTTAGCTGCCCAAACAAGCCTGTATACCCGCTGTCGCTATGGATGGTCAGGTTGGATACGGTATGGCCAGCGCCGTCAAACGTGCCGGTATACGGAGCGCTCTGATCCCCCAAGGGCTGAGCCGTTCGCCCCGCCATATCCACCGACGTGGTAAGCCGCAGATTCTGATCTGCATATGTGGCAGGATCGGCCAGCACGGCGGCAAAATCGTCCGCGCTTTGGATGAGCACCGTGCCTGTCTCGTCCGTTTGCAGCGCTGCCTGTGCCTGCCGCGGCGCCAGGGCCTTAGGCGTATCGGCCGGCGCTTGGCTCTTCTCCGGTGTTTGTGTTGGCTTTACATCAACGCTTGCCCGCGGCGTTTCAGCCGGCTGCGTCTGCGTTGCCGTCGGCTGTGCCTCATTTTCGCCCTGCGCCAACGCCAAGAGCGGCGTTTGCAGCGTTGTCAACAGCATGCACAGCGCCAAACACCAGGATGCGCACCTGTTTCGTTTGCGTTTCATGTGTCTCCTCCTTTTCCCGCTTTCCCCATAAGAAAAGCGCCGTTTGGCCCCGGCTATATGGAGCAAACGACGCATTTTGGCATACGAAAAAGAGCAGACCACCCTTTTGACGACACAAAAAGCACCCCGTCCCCCTTGCCCAGGACCCGGCTTACACGCTATGGCAGGTCTCCTGACTCATGCTTTGCCCTTAAAAGCGCCTTCTCGGGCAAGCTCTCTTGCCCAATGGCCGTTGCTTTCTTGTAAGCATTTACAGTAATGGCTGTTGTGCAGGCTTTTCACCTGCTTCCCTTTTCAGAGGTTTCCCTCCACCATAGATGTTTGTCGTGTTCAGTGTAATACGCACGCGGCGTGGCGTCAATGTTTTCCATAAAAAAAGGCCGGTTCCCCGGCCTTCAAGCGTCGATTTATTTTTGCCTGCCCGCCATATTTTTTATCAGCTCAAAAGCGCCGGTGGCCGCCAGCCCGCTGGCAAGCCCGCCCAACAGAATCTGCGGCGTAAAGACCCAGCCGCTGACCCAGATATTGAGCACAATGCCCAGCGCGCCCATGATGAGCGGAATCCATTTGTTATCCAGCGGTAGAAAGTGCTTGATGATATAGCCCACCGCCAGGCAGATTGCCATGACGATGACCACAACATATTCCGACAATGCTTCCATGCTGTTTTCCTCCTGTAAAGAGTCTTCCACTTTACCTTATGCAACGCCGTCCCTTTCCGTTCACACGGCTGCATTGCACAAAAGAAAAATCAGCGCTCAGGTAGGTACCGTCAAAGCTGACAGGCTGGCAAAAATGCACGGCCGGCTCGGCGGCATAGCTGTAATCCTTCACCGTTTTCACGTTTTCCGCCATCGTTTCGTTGCTGGTATCCACCTCGCCGCTCTTCACAGCCGTCAGCCGCCCCAAATCGTCATACTCATACGTGACGGTGCGCACCGCACCTTCAATTTCCATCGTATTGCCCGCGCTGTACCGGATGCTTGTCATCTCGCCTACGCCGTTGTACCCAAAGCCCATGATTTTGCCATCCTGCATGACATACAGCGCCCGGTCGTTTTTATCATACGCCCAGCTGCTTTGGATGGTCTCGCCATCGGTATGGTCGGTCATCCCATCCCGCCGTCCGAAAT
>UMBU01076495.1_pt1 | contig 32601 bp, 32 predicted proteins | sample 1964051 | NCBI WGS metagenome assembly UMBU01 (sample SAMEA4835949, study PRJEB28245) | human gut metagenome | biome: gut microbiome; material: fecal sample | place: Denmark | collected 2008
TATGGGGTAAAAAAACATGATTTTAACAAACCGAAAATCAGTAAATGCTGGGCCTAGCAATGGGACAGGGGAAGGCGTAGCACACTCTAAACGTTGGTATGTAGCTTTGGTTCGTATGCATCACGAGAAGAAAGTTGCCGAGCGTTTGGACAAAATGGGGATTGAAAATTTTGTTCCTGTCCAACAGGAAATTCATCAGTGGAGTGATCGGCGTAAAAAAGTAGAAGCAGTTCTTCTTCCAATGATGGTGTTTGTCCATGCCGATCCGAAGGAACGTATGGAGGTTCTCAGTTTTTCTACAGTTAGTCGCTATATGGTGATGCGAGGTGAGAGCACACCGGCAGTGATTCCCGATGAGCAGATGGCTCGTTTCCGTTTCATGCTTGATTATTCAGAAGAAGCTGTTTGTATGAACAGCTCTCCTTTGGCACGTGGTGAAAAAGTACGTGTCATCAAGGGACCTCTGACCGGATTGGTCGGTGAACTGGTCAATGTGGATGGTAAGACTAAGATTGCCGTTCGACTGAATCTGTTAGGTTGCGCCTGCGTAGATATGCCTATAGGGTATGTGGAAACTGCCAGTGAGAAAAATTAGTACTCATATCATTTATCCGCTATTTACATGAAAAAGAATTTGTCCGGTGCTTTTGCACTTATCCTCTTTTCTTTTTTCTTTTCGGCGTGCCAATCTTATAAACAAGTTCCCTATTTACAGGATGCAGAGGTCTTGAAACAGGCGAATGCACAGATTGCACCTGTTCAGGACGCACGATTGATTCCCGGTGATGAAGTATCTATCCTTGTTTCCACTTCCGATCCGGCAGTGTCACAACCTTTCAATGCGCAAGGCAATGTTTTTCTGTTGGATAATCAGGGAAATATCAACTATCCGGTTCTAGGGAAACTATCATTGAATGGGTTAACTAGTCGTGAAGCTGAAAACCTGATCACGGAGAGACTGAAAGCATACGTTAAAGAAAGACCTACAGTAGTAGTCCGTATGTCCGGTTTTAAAGTGTCAGTTTTAGGAGAAGTGGCTTCTCCGGGTGTTTATCCGGTAGTGAATGAGCAGATTAATGTACTCGAAGCCCTTGCCATGGCGGGAGATTTGACCATTTATGGTGTTCGTGATAATGTAAAGTTGATTCGCGAAGATAAAAACGGTCACAAGCAGTTTATCACACTCAACCTGAATGATGCGGATTTATTACTGTCTCCTTATTATCAGCTACAACAAAATGATATCTTGTATGTCACTCCCAATAAAGCCAAAGCACAGAGTGCCGACATTGGACCAAGTACCACATTGTGGATTACAGGATTTTCTGTCTTGTTATCTATTGCCAGCTTATTGGTTAATATACTTAGATAACACCTTAATTATTCTCGATGTGAATTTATAAAGCTTGATGACTATGAAAAAACTGAAGCAATTGATTTTGGGAGTGTTACTCGCTATTGTGTTAATCTCCTGTCAATCATATAAGAAAGTACCTTACTTGCAGGATATGACTCAGGTCAGTGATATAGAGCAAGGAGGAAGACCGATAGGTGTGAAAGTAATGCCTAAAGATTTGTTGATGATTACTGTGTCTTGCTCTACACCGGAGTTGGCTGCACCTTTTAATCTGGTAAATCCAGATAGTGAATCTTCTGCTCCGCAACAATATTTAGTAGATAATCAGGGTAATATTAATTTTCCGGTGCTAGGAGAGATTCATGTAGGTGGATTGACTAAACTGGAAATAGAAAACCTGATTATAGAGAAGTTAAAAGTGTATCTGAAAGAAGCGCCGCTTGTCACTGTACGTATTGCTAATTATCGGATTTCGGTATTGGGAGAAGTTGCCAAACCGGGTAGTTTTGTCGTGTCTAACGAGAAGATTAATCTATTGGAAGCGCTTGCCATGGCTGGTGACCTGACTATTTATGGTATGCGTGATAATGTGAAGTTGATCCGGACGGGGCAGGATAATAAGCAGGAGATTATTACGTTTGATTTGAATAAGACTGAAACTGTAATGTCTCCTTATTATCAGTTGCAGCAAAATGATATTGTTTACGTAACACCTAATAAGACTAAGGCTAAAAATTCAGATATTGGAGTAAGTACAGGGTTGTGGATCTCCGGTGTTTCTGTTTTACTTTCAATAACAAATTTATTATTAACTATACTAAGATAAATATCAAAAGTAAAAGAATGACAATGAAAGAAAACTTGCACAAGGATAATGTACGAGATATAGAAGAAGGTAGTGTTGATTATAAGGAACTTATCTTTCAGTACATAATTCATTGGCCTTGGTTTGTGGCTTCTGTTCTGGTATGTTTGATTGGATCTTGGGCATATTTGCATTTCCAAACTCCTGTTTATCAGGTATCTGCTTCTATCATGATAAAAGATGATAAGAAGAGTGGTGGAAATTCCGCTGATCTGGAAAGTTTGGGATTAGGAGGAATGATTACTTCTACACAGAGCATTGATAATGAAATTGAAGTATTGCGTTCAAAAACGATTCTTAAAGAAGTTGTCAATAATCTGGAACTTTATATTCAATATTACGATGAGGATGAGTTCCCTAAAAAAGAATTGTATAAAACTTCTCCGGTAATCGTAAATCTGACAAGTCAAGAAGCGGATCAATTGCCGGGTACAGCCTTGATTGATATGAAATTGGCTCCTAAGGGTAGTTTGGATATACAGCTAAAGATTGGAGTAAACGAATATACTAAACATTTTGATAAGCTTCCGGCAGTATTGCCTACGGATGCAGGTACATTCGGATTTACATTGAAAGATTCTTTATTAAATGGGAAAGTAGTAGGACAAAATGAAATCCGAAATATCAGTGCTATGGTCAATCGTCCATTTGGAGTGGCAAAAGGATACCAGAATATGCTGAATATAGCGCCTACTTCCAAAACGACTTCTGTAGCTGTTGTCTCACTGATGAATACGAATATACAGCGTGGTCAGGATTTTATCAATAAGCTGATGGAAATGTATAATCGGAATACGAATAATGATAAGAATGAAGTTGCCGAGAAAACAAGGGAGTTTATAAATGAACGTATTCAGATTATAGATCAAGAATTAGGGAGTACAGAAGATAAATTGGAAGCATTTAAACGAAATGCGGGACTGACAGATATCAGCAGTGATGCGCAGTTGGCTGTATCGGGAAATGCTGAATACGAAAAGAAACGTGTAGAAAATGGAACTCAGATTAATCTGATTCGTGATCTCACTAAATATATCAATAACCCCTCGAATGAATATGAAGTGCTGCCGGCTAATATTGGTTTGTCCGATAATGGTCTGACTACTCAGATAGATCGTTACAATGAATTGATTTTTGAACGTAAGCGTTTGCTTCGTACTTCTACAGAGAACAATCCGATGATTGTCAATCTGGATACGAGCATTCGTGCCATGAAAGCGAATGTACAGGCTGCTATTGATGGTACTTTGAAAGGATTGCTTATCGTCAAAGCGGATTTGGATCGTGAGGCGAGTCGTTTCTCCCGTCGTATCAGTGACGCTCCAGGACAGGAACGGCAGTATGTAAGTATTGCCCGTCAACAGGAAATCAAAGCGGGGCTTTATCTGATGCTTCTCCAAAAGCGTGAGGAGAATGCGATTACGCTGGCTGCTACGGCTAATAATGCAAAGATTATTGATGAACCGGTAGCGGAAGGTGGCCCTGTTTCTCCAAGACCTAAAATGATTTACATGATTGCTTTAGTGGTAGGAGTAGGACTGCCGGTCGGTATTATCTTCTTGATTGGCTTGACTAAATTCAAAATAGAAGGACGCAACGATGTAGAGAAACTGACTACTCTGCCTATTGTCGGCGATGTGCCGTTAACTACTGAGAGAACGGGTTCCATTGCGGTGTTTGAGAATCAGAATACTTTAATGAGTGAGACTTTCCGTAATGTACGTACCAATCTTCAGTTTATGCTTAAGAGTGATCAGAAAGTGATTTTGGTAACTTCAACGGTTAGTGGTGAGGGGAAATCATTTATTTCTGCGAATCTTGCAATCAGCCTTTCTTTGTTAGGTAAAAAAGTAGTGATTGTCGGTCTTGATATTCGTAAACCCGGTTTGAACAAAGTCTTTAATATCCCGCGAAAAGAGCAGGGTATTACCCAATATCTGTCAAATCCGGAAAAGAATTTGATGGATTTCGTTCAACTTTCGGATGTTAATAAAAATCTATATATCCTTCCGGGCGGAACAGTGCCGCCTAACCCTACGGAGTTATTGGCTCGTGATGGCTTGGATAAGGCGATTGAGATATTGAAAAAGGATTTTGATTACGTGATATTGGATACCGCACCTATTGGTATGGTTACGGATACTTTACTTATTGGTCGTGTAGCGGATCTGTCAGTTTACGTATGTCGTGCCGATTATACCCGTAAAGCGGAATTTACGTTAATAAATGAACTGGCAGAAAGCAACAAGCTACCTAATCTTTGTACGGTAATCAATGGTCTGAATCTCCTGAAGAAGAAATATGGTTATTATTATGGCTATGGTAAATATGGCAAGTACTATGGTTATGGCAAACGTTATGGATATGGCTATGGTTATGGAGAACATAACACAGAAAAGTAAAAGATAATAGTTAGTACTCTCAGCGTAAATCAATTGAAAAATGAAAGATAAACTATTAAAGTTCTTTTTCTGGTATTTCGGTAAGGGAGCGTTACCCTATTGGTTCATACTTTGTGTTGACTCCTTTATTGTTGTTTTTTCAGGTCTGTTTGCCCAAGTACTCTATGCCGGTTTTTATAGTACTGTTACAAATATTTTTGGCATAACGTCTTCATTATGCTGTTACTTATTGGGCTATTTGATCGGTTTCAGAATAATGCACACATATAATGGTGTCATTCGCTATTCGTCTTTTGTAGATCTTTATCGTGTGGCGATGGCTAATCTTATAGGTGTGATACTAGTGTTTATTGTTCGTCATTTAACCCCGATTGATCAAGTACTGGTACCGCTCTCATGGCAGGTATTGTTCATCAGTTTCATTGTGGCTACAACTGGAATGTGGGGAATACGTATTTTGGTAAAATATGTATATGATATATACTTTGTAAGTGCGTCGGCCCAGAAAGTGTTTATCTATGGTGTAAAAGAAGGGGGAATAGCACTGGCCAAAAGCATTCATTCGCAAGAGTCACAGTTTGTTGTAGCCGGTTTTGTAAGTGATGATGCCAAAGACTGGCAACATATATTGATGGGTGCCAAGATTTATCCCAATAACGAGAATCTTGTAGCCAAGATGAAACAAAAGGGAGCTACGGTATTGATGGTTTCACCATTGAAAACGGAAAGTCTGCGTAATAACCAACAGATGATTGATTCGTTGGTCGAAGCCGGAGTGAAAATCATGCTGTACTCGCGTCAGGAATGGGACGGAAAGAGTGACTTGCGTCATACTCAACTTAAAAAGATTGATATTGAGGACCTTTTGCCTCGTAACCAGATTGAGGTCGATCTTGAGGCTATCGGTAAGATTTTTACAGGTAAATGTATTATGATTACCGGTGCAGCAGGTTCTATCGGCAGTGAGATTGTTCGTCAGGTAGCCTCTTTCAAACCTTCACAAATGATACTAATAGATCAGGCTGAAACTCCATTACATGATATACGGTTGATGATGATGCATAAGTTTGCCGACATTCCGGCTCTTACCCTTACCGCTAGTATTAGTCATAAATGCCACATGGAAGCCGTGTTTAAGGAATATAAGCCCGATTATGTGTTCCATGCGGCCGCATATAAGCACGTTCCAATGATGGAGGATAATCCAGGTGAGGCTGTTGTTAACAATATTGATGGAACTCGCATTATAGCCGATCTTGCAGTAAAATATAAAACCAAGAAGTTTGTGATGGTAAGTACGGATAAGGCAGTTAACCCTACCAATGTGATGGGCTGTTCAAAACGTATATGTGAAATGTATTGTCAGAGTCTTAATAAAGCTATTGCCGATGGTGCGGTAAAAGGTTGTACTCAGTTTGTGACTACCCGTTTTGGAAATGTCTTGGGTTCTAATGGCTCTGTCATTCCTATCTTTAAAGAGCAGATTAAGAACGGTGGTCCGATAACTGTGACTCATCCCGATATCATCCGTTACTTCATGCTTATCCCTGAAGCTTGCCGTCTTGTACTTCAAGCAGGTTCGATGGGGAATGGTGGTGAAATTTTTGTCTTTGACATGGGCAAGCCGGTGAAGATTGCAGATCTGGCGAAACGCATGATTTTACTTTCAGGAGCACAGGATATACAGATTAAGTATACCGGCCTGCGTGATGGTGAGAAGCTTTACGAAGAACTGCTGAATAAAGAAGAAAATACTAAGCCCTCTTCACATCCTAAGATAAAACTAGCTTCTGTACGCGAATTAGGTTATGATGAGGTGAGTGAACAAATAAACAAACTTATTGAAATTACTAAGGATGGCTATAACGATATGGATATCGTACGTCAGATGAAAGTACTAGTGCCGGAGTTTAAGAGTAAGCATAGTAAGTACGAGGTTTTAGATTAGTCTTTATGTCAATACTTGATAGCTTTTGTCTGCTGATTTTTATTTCGTGTGTAAGTTATGGAAACGAATTAAAGAGGTTTCTTATATTAATAAATACTTAAAGCAATATGAATAAGGTTATTTTATTGATGACTGCATCTGTAAGCACTAGAGGCATGAGGGGGGGATGTTTCTCGAATGAAGAGCGTGAAAGTATGTATGTGGCAACTTTAGCTTATTATATTGAACATATTCTTAAAAAAGACCAATATCGTCAAATCGTTTTTGCAGAAAACTCAGGATGGAATATTGAAAACTTAAAAGCTAAATTACCTATATTTGATAAAAATAAAATTGAATTTGTATCATTGAATCCAGATGAATTTGATATTAGTAAAGGTAAAGGATTTAATGAAATGTTGATGATTAATAAAGCTTTAGAGATCTCTGAATTTCTCAAAAAGAGTAGTTACTTTTTTAAAGTAACGGGGCGATACCCAATTTATAATTTGAACTATTTTCTAGAAAAAGCTGATAAGATACTTGGATATCAAGGATTCGATATGTATTGTGACATCAAAGATCATAGGCTGTATGATTGGTTTATGCCAGGATGGAATGGTCATAGTTTCGAATGTAGATTATTTGGAGTAAAAAAGAACTTTTACCAAATTGAGATTGCGCCATTATACTCTTCTTGCAATGATTACAATGGTTCTTTTATGGAGGATGTGATGTTTGCTTTTGTGAAAACATGCAAAGGAAATATTAAATTACGATTTAAGAGAGAGGCCCATTTGGGTGGAGTAGAAGGGAGTGATAGTACAGCGCTATCTTTTTCTAAAAATCAGGATTCATGGAAAGGTAATATGAAACGAATGATAGGCAATTTTATTCGCATATTTTTACCATTCTTTTATTTCTAGTTCAAAAATTCCGTTAACATCCAATTTTATTGCCGTTAGCATCCAAAAATGACATATAGGATAACCGATATAAAAGTCAGAACTTTGCTTTCGTTAAATGAAAAGCCAAGTTTATGTATAGTTACAATGATTTTGAGCGTCTATTTTTGCGCTATAAATTGGAAGGCGTTCCTTCCGGTGTTTCGATTGAGCAATTCTGTTTGTCTAACCAAGTCCCTTATAACCTGTTTACCAAATGGTACAAGGATACCCGCAAGAAGATAGTTCCTGTTCAAGTTTTGGCTGCTCCCTCGCCGGAATCAGAAATGCAGGAACTTCCTTCCCCTCTTCCGGAAGGAACTCTGGAAGTGGACACCCTGCTTTCTTCGAGTACCGGACTTCGAATCCTGGTGGACATCCGCATGAGCAACGGTGTTCATATCAGTCAGAAAAATTTAAGCTACGCAGGCTTGAAAAGTCTGGTAGAGAAATTGGAGGTCTTATGTTGAATATAACCGGTCTCAACCGTTTTTTCCTTGTCCGGGATTTTCACGATATGCGCTGCAAATATGATAAGGTCTTATCCATCATCCATCAGCGGTTGAATCGTGAACCGGAAGACGGAGATGTCTTTATCGTGATGTCCAAAGATTTACGTCTGGTGCGTTTGTTCAGCTATGACCGTCGGTCTTGCAGTATGTTTGAGAGACGTTTCAGACCCGGCTACAAGTTTATGCGGGTAACCTATAATGGTAATGAAAGTATTTATTCAATCAATTGGCGGGATGTCATTCTCTTGTTGGAATCCCCTGTTGTTAAAAAGTTGACAGTCAAATAATTAACAAATAAAAAGTAGTTGAAATATTCTTTTATTTCATTGTTTTTTTGTATCTTTGAGGAAACAAAGATACTGAATATGAATGAGTTGGAACGAATGAAACTGCTTTCTTCCGCAAGGAAGCTTAAGGAACGGGAGGATACTCCTGCCCCTTTTGAAGACCCCATATTCAGATATGATACCTGAGGAGAAATCTAAAATGATCATGGAGCTTGTGGCTTCCTGTGATCGGGATGCCGAACGCATCCGTCGTGACGAGGCTCGCATAGACGCGCTGTTGTCCAAGATTGACGAACTGTTGTCCTTGCAGAAGGCCGCCATGGCTGCGGAAAAGGAGCTGGACGCTTATAAAGCGATGAACAGTAATCTGTTGTCTAAAATAACAGCTTTGGAAGAGCGGCTGAAAGTCCGTAACAAGAACCTTTATGGATGCAAGAGCCAGAAGGGAATCCGTAAAAAGCGTGTGAAGGACGTAGAAGACCTTATCCGTGACAAGGATGATTTCGACGGAACTCCGCAATCCATCGGATCTCCGTCTGCGGAGGCTGGTGGGGAAGCGGTGGAGGAAGAGGGTTCCGAAGCAAAATCAAAGGAGTCGCGTCTTTATCGCCAGGGACTTGCTTACCGTACCATGAGTGCCGACAATACGGTTTGTCACAACAGTGACATCGGCCGGCTTCCCGCAGGTTCCGTCAGCATCAAACGTTTCCGAAAATATGCCTACGAGCAGGTAAGCAGGCTGGTGGAGCATGATTACGAGGTTATCCGCTATAAGACGGCTGACGGTAAAATTCACGAAGGCTATTTCCCTTTCAGCAGCCATCCTGAAATCATTGACGTTGTTCCGGGAACGCACGCCTCCGGTTCTTTCCTTGCTTATCTTGCTTTCAACAAATATATTCTGGATACGCTTCTTTATCGTGAGATGTACAGATTATTCGGTGAATCGATGCGTGTGAGCCGCATGAGTCTGACCAATTGGCTGGAAAAAGGCTCCATTCATCTCTGTGGGCTGGTTACTTATCTTAAGAACACTTGTCTGGAGAAGGACTCCATTGTCAACTGTGATGAGACCTGGTGCCGTGTAAGGCGTGAAAGATGCTATAAGAAGAAATACATATGGTGTCTGGTCAACAGACTCTCCAAAGTGGTAATCTATTGCTACGAGGATGGTTCCAGGGGACGGGATGCCCTGAAGCATATCCTGGGTGACAGTCAGGTGAAAGCCCTTCAGTCGGACGGCTATAATATCTATATGTATCTGGATGATCATATGGTAGATATAGAACATCTTTGTTGCATGCCCCATGCCCGTTCGAAGTTCAAGTATGCTTTGGAACAGGGTGATGATGAGGATGCCGCATTCATATTGGAGCTGATCGGTGAGCTTTACAAACTGGAGCGTGAGTATGAAGAAGGTAAGTTGTCTCCTGAACAGATAAGGTTTTGCCGGAATAATTTAAAGACGAAAGAAATAATCATCAAGTTACGCGGCAAGCTTGACGCCTTGCTCAGTGACGCTCATCCGACCTGGGGGGATCTGATGGAGAAGGCCATAAGTTATATGAATACTTTTTGGACTCAGTTGTTCGCTTACTTGAATGACGGTTCTTATTCAATCGACAATTCCATTGCCGAACGATTTATTTGCCCCTTGGCGGGTGAGCGGAAGAACTCGTTCGGAAGTGATAGGATGGCCCGTGTCTCGTTGGTGTATCATACCATCATCTCAACATGCAAGATGCAGGGTGTGGCTGTGCTGGATTATTTCAAGAGGTTTTTCAGCGAGATTGTTAAAGGACGTAGGGATTATGAACATTTATTGCCCTTGACTATCGGATTGAACTAACAATAAATTTTAAAAATCAGTATCCTTTTTGACGTTATTTATTAGGAAACCGCCCTGTGGCGGCTTTCCTTGAGGTATACGTCAAAATTGGACGCTAACATATTTTTAGCATAAAAAGTCATTATGAATGTTAAAATGGAAACTCTTGGCGGTGGTAAATGCTGATATTTAATGGAAAAAATAATTAGTATTTACAAATGAAGTTTCACAGCATTATATAATCAAACAAAATTGAAAGGCATGACATCTATTTCAGATAACAATAAAAGAATTGCAAAGAATACAATCCTGTTGTATATACGTATGGGGATATCAATGTTTGTATCTTTATATACCTCAAGGGTTATATTGAATACTCTTGGAGTAGAGGACTTTGGGGTTTACAATGTTGTTGGTGGGGTTGTCGGAATACTGGGTTTTTTGAATTCTGCGATGAGTGGGGCTACTTCTCGTTTTTTAATCTTTGAATTAGGAAGAAAAGACTTGAATCGTTTGAAAGAAACTTTCAGCAGTGCTTTGTTGGTACATATTGGAATTGCGGTGATTGTTTTCATAATTGCAGAAACTATAGGGTTATATTTTTTGTATGGGAAGTTAGTCATACCGGAAGGGAGAATGAATGCTGCTGCCATTGTTTTTCAAATTTCTATTCTGACAGCTATGATAGGAATCATTCAGGTCCCCTATTCTGCAAGTATTACTTCTCATGAACAGTTTGGTTTTTATGCCTATATTGAAATACTGAATGTCTGTTTGAAATTGATTATTGTCTATTTACTGGTTATTGGTAATTGGGATAAACTTATACTATATTCTATATTGATGTTTTTTTCTTCTTTTATTGTGATGATGATATACCGTTTATATTGCTTGCGACATTTTCGAGAATGTCATTTCCAGTGGAGATGGAAACGGGAAATACTCCTACCTATGATTTCTTTTTCTGGATGGGATTTATATGGTAATATGAGTGTCACAGTCCGCCAGCAGGGTGTGGTGATGTTGATCAATATTTTTTGGGGAACCGTAGTAAATGCAGCGGTGGGAATTGCGTCAGTTGTACAAACAACGATTTCGAATATGGTAATTAATATTCTGTCAGCATTTAACCCTCAGATTATAAAACAATATGCTGCTGGAAATTTAGCATATATGGAGCAACTGATGTCTTTTTGTTGTAAGTTTATGTCAATATTGTTTGCATTACTTTCAGTTCCTTTTATTTTTGAAATGAACTTTGTATTAACAGTTTGGCTGGGAATCGTACCTGAGTATACTGTAAGCTTTGCACAGATTGCGCTTATTTCCAATTGGATAGGTTTGATGAATAGTGTTTTCATTATTCCAATTCGTGCAACTGGACAAATGAAAGAAGTTAGTTTTGTGACTGGTAGTCTTTATTTGTTGACACTACCAAGTATTTATGGTGTACTACATTTTTGTGATACTCCGATTTCTGCCTTCATCTGTATGTTACTGTCCAATAGTCTAATTTTGCTGGTAAACTTACGTATCTTCAAGTTAAAGTTTGAAAAATTTCATTTTTGGAGTTTTTTTCAATCCTCCCTGTGTCCTGTTGTATTAGTAGTGCTGTTTTCCATTCCTTTTTTTATAGCATTACATTATTTCTTTCAAGAAGGTTGGTTGAGACTTATTATTTCAATTTTGTTATCTTTTTCCCTTATTCTCGGTGGTTCTTATTTGTTTGTACTGAATGCTAATCAACGGGTGATGATAATGAGTCTTATAAAAAGAAAGGTATGCTTATGGCACTAATATCTGTAATCGTTCCTGTGTACAATGCAGAGATTTATTTGGCAACTTGTGTTGAAAGTCTACTTTGTCAATCCTTGACAAATATTGAAATCTTGTTGGTTGATGATGGCTCTTCTGATTTGTCTGGTATAAAATGCGAACAGTATGCTAATTTAGATAGTAGGGTTCGTGTCTTTCATCAGGAAAATAGAGGTGTAGTGTATGCACGGAACCTAGGAATAGAAAAAGCATGTGCACCTTATCTTTTCTTTTTGGATGCAGATGATACTCTTTATGATAGTAATGTATTGGAAATGTTGTATGATAGAATGAATCAGGGTGGAGTAGACATGATAGTAGGTGATTTTCAACGAATAAATAGAAATGAAGAAAAAAAATTGGTACATAGGTTGGGTAGTTCGGAAGTATATTCTAATATTGATGCCTTGAACTTTACATTCCAATATTTTCCGAATTTTTATTTGTGGGGAATATTATATCGGAAGGAGCTGTTTGATGATATTTTTTTGTCTCAAAATTATTTGATAGCAGAGGACCAGATATTATTAACCTCAGTCATGTTGAAAGCTACAAATATTGTCTATATACCCACTCCAGTGGTGAACTATTTTATGTCTTTAACTTCTGTAACTCGGATTCCTACTTTGCAAAAGTGTATTGACTTCTTTGATGCGACATGCGAGGTGGAAAAGCGGGTAAAAGAAGCTGGAATGTTGGAGCAGCTTTCATTTAGTCTTCAATTGTTTTTGCTATTGCATATTCGTTTGTGCTTTCTCTTCTTTGAATCAGTAGGTTTTTATCGAATTGTAGAAATAAAGGAACGCATTCAACGATATGCAGATTCGGAGGCAATGTGCTATATAAGGGAAAAGGAACCATTTTTATATAAGAGACTGATGGCTTTTTCTTCAGCTCTTTGGAGGTATAAATTATATCAATATATGGAAAATATAAAAAAAATATTTGCAAAAATATTAAGATTACAACGAACACTGTGGAACTAAGAGTATGCTAGAATATACGACTGTTGTGGGGATTTCTGCTTATAATACGGAAGATTATAGTAAGGAATATTTATATTTATTATGTAGAGATTATTGAAATGTAGCAGTGATTGTTATTATTGATGAAAGTACAAACCGTTCAGCCGACCTAATAGAAAAGATAATGACAAATAATCCAAAGGATTATTTGTATAATTGTCGGTAAGGTATTTTGGGGAATGTTGAACATTAAAATAATTTGTTTTCAATCTAGCATTGTTGCTGAAATTCCAAATAATTTAGAATATGACAAACTTGTTTATTTTATGTAAGAGAATAAAAAGATTTATTTTGAGATTATTTTTAGGACATAAGCATATGGTTACTTCCAATGAATTTATAGCTTATTTGCGTTCTCAAGGGGTTCAGGTTGGAAATAATGTATTTTTTCGGTCTCCCCAGACTGCCTGTGTTGATGTAACTCGCCCTTTGCTTGTAGAAATTGGAGATAATTGTACAATACTTGAAAATTTCCTTCTACTGACGCACGATAATGTCAAAAAGGTATTTGGTAATATTTATCATGAATTTCTGCCATCGTCAGGTCCTGTTTCCATTGGCAATAACGTATATATTACTAGAAACTGTACCGTTTTGAAAGGCGTTACTATCGGTGATAACTGTATCATAGGCTTTGGTTCGATTGTAACAAAAGATATACCTGCAAATAGTGTGGCTGTAGGTGCACCTGCTAGAGTAATATGCACCATTGAAGAATACTATGAAAAAAGGAAAAAGCAAAGTTATGAAGAGGCTATACGGTATGCATGTATCATTTATAAAAAGACAGGAAAGCGACCTACGGTTGAGCAGATGTATGAAGAATTTCCATTTTGGATGGAGGGAGATGAAGATGATCATCGCTTGAAATTTTCTGTAGCTCAACAGACTGCTGGATACCATGATATATGGAAGAAAGAGCACAAAGCACCATTCAAGAGTTTCGATGAATTTGTAGATAAGGCATTGGAAGAATATAATAAATGAACAATCCTAAACATTCCATCATAGTACCTGCTTACAATACTGGGAACGCTATACGTCAGTGTATTGATAGTGTGCTCAAGCAGACATATCCCAATTGGGAGCTTATTATTGTGGATGATGGTTCCAAAGATAATACTTCGGAAATCATCGATGAGTATGCCAAGAATGATAATCGTATTAAGGTTTTTCATATACCTAATGGGGGTGTTTCATATGCACGCAATGTCGGATTGGCAGCAGCTCAGGGAGAATATGTGATGTTTGTGGATAGTGATGATTGGATTGAGTTGGATTATTTGCAGCAAGTAGGGAATCACATGGATGACGATGCTGATATGTATATTGTGGGTATCACTCAAGATCATGAGGACAATAATGGTAATATATATTATTCTGAAATAAAGGGGACTCCTGTGTATCGTCATATCTCATCTGTAAACCTACATTCTGAAATAGGTTATTTGTTGAACACGATAAATATGGAGTCAAGTTGCTTGAAGAGCTATAGAGCTTCCTTTTTACAGAAGCACAATATAAAATTCCTGAAGGGTATGATTGTCTTTGAGGATTTTTATTTCGTGCTTCAGTGTCTTTATCATCAGTCAAGTATTAGTTTAATTCCTTTTATTGGCTATCACTATCGTATGGAGTTGGATTATAACCCCGTTGTTCGAAGGGGGGGGGATTTTTATCCTTCTATCAGTAATCTATTTAAGATGCTTGATCTTATGGATATGAAGCTTGGACTTTCCAGCTATTCTCATGAACAGGTTATGCGCGTGATGACAGCGAAGATATCTGTAGTGTTGAATCAGTCTTTGTATGCCACAAAATGGGCAGATCGTGTGAAACCGTTCAAAATGATTTTTAGTGATGTTACAATTAAAGCTCGTATAAAGGAAATTCTTAATATTTCAGGCGGCCGATTCCGGCTTCAATATAAATTAATGAGCAAAGGAATGTTCCATCTTGCGTATATTATATGTAAATATTTATGAATATTCTGTTTTATTTTATATCTCAGATAAATCCACGTAGAGGGGGCACGGAACGTGTTGCAGATAATATTGCACATGGGCTTCAAACAAGAGGATATAATGTGTATTATATGTCCCGAATAGCTATACCTGGAAAATATGATATTTCATGTTTTTTTCTTCCTGATACTAATGGTGTCACTGAAAGAAATATCAATTTCATCAATAATTTTTGTAGGGAAAATGCTATTAATATTATTATAAATGAAGCAGGAAATACAGATGATGTTTACCTGTTTAGCAATGAACATATCAAGGGGGTAAAGATTATCACGGAGCTTCACTTTTGTCCGATGCAGTCATTGCGTTACTACTATCGCTCTCTAAATCTACCTCTTAAGTTACGTAATCCTAAAGAGTTTATCATCAATTTACTTAAATGGGCAAAGGTCCCTCTTAACAGAATGATGCATTATCATAACTTTTGTACAAACTATCAATATATGTATGAGCATTCAGACAAGGTGATTGTATTGAGTCCTTCGTACATACAAGAGTTTGTAAAGATGGCAGGAGTGGAAAATACTAGTAAAATCATATCAATATATAATCCAAATACTTTCACAATAGCTAATAGTTTATGCCGAAAAGAGAAGATTGTCCTTTTTATGGGGCGTTTGCAGTATGCACCTAAACGCGTAGATTATTTACTTGATATTTGGAAGTCTATACAGCCTAATCACAATGATTGGATATTGCAAATATGTGGTAGTGGCGATTACAAATTATCTCTAGAGGCGTATGTTAAGCAGCATAATATAAAAGGGGTTTCATTCGAGGGAAATGTGGCTCCACAGCCTTTTTATGAGAAAGCAAGTATTATGTGTATGACTTCACTGAATGAGGGCATGCCGATGGTAATAGTGGAAGCTATGCAATGCGGTGTTGTTCCTTTGGTGTATGACACCTACTCAGCTGCAAAGGATTTAATTTCGGATGGCGAAACAGGATTTGTAATTCCTCCTTTTGATAAGAGCAAGTATGTAAAAAAACTTTCTCTTTTGATGGATAATGAGGATCTTCGAATTAATATGGGAGTGAAAGCAATGCAATCTACATCTCGTTTTGAATTAGATAGTATTATTAATCAGTGGGAGAAATTGATTAGAGAAATTTAAGTATTTATGAATCGAAATATTCCCTGCCCAAGTACGCACTACCGTAAAAGAGAAGGATGGATAGATTGGGCAAAGGCAATAGGTATCTTGTTGGTAGTAATGGGACATTCTGAGTATTCTAACCCAGATATCTTGCCAATGATTTTCATGATACATATGCCATTATTTTTTGTTGTGAGTGGATACTTGTTCAACACTTAAAAAACATTCAGTAATATTACTCGTAGCAACATCAAAGGACTGCTTATTCCATATGTACTTTACAATCTTTTGTTTGTTGTATATTGGGTGGCACTTGGATTTTTAAAGGTTGTAATATCTGATGTCAAAGTTTGCTTTTTTTCCAACGATTTGAAAAGTTCACAAAACCGCTAGTATACATTGGGCAAAACAGTATTGTGTTTTATCTTACTCATTGGCCTCTTTGGATGCATATTTTTAAGCCTTTAGGATGGAATCCTTATCTATGTTTTGTTATTATTGTAATGTTAGAGTTTCCATTGATATATATATTCAATAACTATATACCTTGGATGATAGGAAAGAAGAAATAGTATGGCAAATGTTTTGATTTTTTCTCCACGGGAAATTAATACGAATATGGGAGGCGTAGAGCGTGTTTCTAATGCGCTTGCCAAAGAATTGTCGAAAGTAGGACATTCAGTAACATTCTTGTCTGTAGATAAAACGAATAATGGAGAGTATGAACAGCATATCACCCAGTTCTTTTTAGAGCAAGGAAAAGCGCAGGAACAGATTCTCGAAATTATTGATCGGCATAAAATAAATATTATAATTAACCAATTTGGGTTATTATCGTACATAAGCAGATCAGCTATTCCTGACGATGTAAAAATAGTGTCGGTCATTCATGACTCCTATTATGCCATGTTTTCTAGGCTTAAGCTAAACTGGTTGCGTAGATGGAACTGGAAACGTGTCATAAAAAAAATGTTGAGCTCAGTATATTTTCAAAGTGATAAAGTCGTTCTGTTTGTACCAGAATTTAAAGATGAATATAGATTCTTTTTTCCCAAGGCGACAGATGACAAATTTGTGATCATCCCTAATTTTAACTCTTTTGATAATGTAAATGTGGTGCCAAAAGAGAAGAATCTCTTATGGGTTGGTCGACATGCAGAATGGCATAAACGTACGACTGATATGCTAAAGATATGGTCAAGACTTGAGGATAGATATCCCGATTGGTCATTGGATATTCTTGGTGATGGTCCTGATGGCAAGATGGTGAGAATACTCCAGGCAAAGTTGGGGTTGAAGCGATGCTTTTTTCGAGGTGTACAAGACCCCAAAAATTATTATGAGAAGGCTGCATTTATCTGTATGACATCTTCGTTTGAAAGTTGGGGCATGGTGCTGACAGAGGGTATGCAACATGGTTGCGTGCCTCTGGCTTACGATTCATATACGGCACTAAGATATATCATTCGTGATGGTGAGGACGGAAGGCTAATAACTCCATTTGACACTGATGAATATGTTAGGCAACTGGCCATCCTTATGGAAAACGATGTCGAAAGAGAACGTTTGTCGAAAGCTGCAATAGAATCGGTGAAATTGTATGATGCCGAAAAGGTGATGCTCAGGTGGATAGAACTAATTGAGAGTTTATTGTGATAGGAGTCTATGTTTTCTAAGTACGTGGGGGGAAGATACTGATATCAATAAACAGAACACATCATTGTTGCATGAATAGAAATGTAACAGATTTTATTAAATTTCTGTCATGTATCATGGTTGCAATGCACCATTACAGTCAGTGGAGAATGGCGGCTGGTGCTGGAAATTTATTTTATTTCTTGTTTTCATCACAAGCGGGCTACCTTGGTGTTGCCATCTTTTTCTTTCTCTCAGGTTACGGTCTGATGAAGAGCGGAATGAAGCAACATCTTGGACTCGTAGATTTTTTTCAGAAACGACTGCTTAAGACTTACCTTCCTGCTGTCCTTGTATCTGCTTTGTGGGCATTCTATCTTCTTATAGGTAAGGGAAAAGTTTTTGATTAAATAGTTAAAGGTGTACTTTGGTACTTTAATGATGAAGTTCTTTGGTTTGTGCGGGCAATTGTGGTATTGTATGGTTTCTTCTATATTTATGCTGTTATTCGTTTCGGCATATACAACAGTCTTCTTTTATATCAGAAAAATAATTACACTTTGAATTTTTGTTAGAATTTGCTCTATGAAGAAAAATAAATATTATATTTGTGTAACCCCCTTTTTTCCGTCCCGAGGAAACTGGCGAGGAGCTTATATACTTGATCAAGTGAAGGCAATTCGACGGAATTCAGACTATGAAATAGCAGTGTTTATGGGAGGGGGTGATAATGAAGATTATGTAATCGAGAATATTCCGGTATATCATTACAAAACACGAGAAATACCTTCGAATATTTTGAATGGCTTTTTTAATGTTTTTAATGCCAAATCTTTCGTCAGGAAAGTCATTGATGTTGGTATTTATCCCGAAGATATTGCTTTTGTGCATTGTCATGTATCAATGAGAGCTGCATGTGGTCTTGCGTTGAAAAAATTGAACCCAAATATCAAGGTTTTACTTCAGCATCACGATTTGGATCCATTTAATTTGCGAAGTGGAGTTAGGTTGCGTAACAATCGAATTAATATTCGTTATCGTGCAAAGAAAGCAATCGAACTGTATAATAAGGTTGACTTACACATTTGTATTAGTGAGGCTTGTAAGGAATGCCTGTTGCAATTTCCCAATCCTAGAAAGGGGGAAATCTACGAAGACTGCATACGGTCTCTAAAACTTTGCAAAGGCCTTTCGGCCATCAACCCCAAAGAAACTTATGTATTGTATAATGGAGTTGATACGAATTTGTTTATGAAGATTTCAAAAGTTTCAGAAACTTCGAGAGGAATCTTCCGTATAGGATGTGTCTCGAATTTTAATGATTTGAAAGATCATATTACGTTAATCAAGGCTTTTGAAATACTTTTAGCTAAAGGATACAATAATCTTAGACTGTCATTGTTGGGTACAGGAGAGATGCGCTCGATGTGCGAACAGTATATTGTTGATCACAATTTGGCAAAATATATAGAATGGCCGAAGGAGGTAGCGCATGAAAAACTTCCAGAATATTATCAGAGCTTGGATTTGTTTGTCTTACCATCCTATTTTGAGGGGTTTGGCTGTGTATATGTAGAGGCTGCTGCATGTGGAGTGCCTTACATGGGTTGTGTGAATCAAGGTTACTCGGAGTATATACCTGTGAACGAAAGAGATAGATGGCTGATAAAACCAAAAGATTATCAGAAGCTCGCTCACTTAATATCTGACTATATAACCTTACCTCAACAACAGAGGCTTATGCATGAATGGGACATAGATTTGCTGATTAGAAAATATTTGGACTACCTCGTTACGTTATGCTAAAAATAAAGGAAATAAAAGAACTGATTATAGAATATGCAGGTAAGTGGCCGATGATTATTGCTATATTGTTGTCGGCACGCGTATTGGGATTTTTATATTTACCTATAGCACTGTTTGATAATGCTATGATTATCTGCATTGTCCTATATCTATTGTTGAAGGGAGTAAAACTTAATGGACTGTATGTGGCAATGTGTGCATACTTGCCATTGTCAATACTGTTAAGTCAACCTGACCCATTATTCAAATCGTGGCCACGATTAGGTCTGTTCATATTGGTTCTGTTATTCTGTTCTCCTTTGATACAGAATGAAGCCGCTAAACGTTTGCGTAAAGGATTGTTTTATGGAACGGGTATATGTTGCATTATGATATCTGTAATCTCGTTCGTATGCTATTTCCTTGGCATCAACTACATGCGTGCTAATAGTGGAATACTTATTTCTGATTATCTGACAAACAATGCTGGCACATTTGGTGGTATTACTACACAATCTATGATTCTCGGTCCTTTGAGTGGTGTTGCAACTTTGTTTTGTGCCTATTTTGCATTGATAAGAGAGGACAGACGGTTCTGGATTCTTTGTATTGCTTGCATCGGTTCGTTGTTCTTTTCTGCTTCTCGTTCTTCTTTGATTGCAACTATTGTAGGAGGTATCATTTTTTTGCACTATTTTTCGAATGATAGTAGCATTATTAAGAAGCGTGTATTGCCTGTTATTTTTCTTGCCGCTGTTACATATCCTATATGGAATGGGGCATTGTCTGGGTTCAGTCAAAAGAATGCTGAACGTATAGAGCAAGAGGGTACAGTTAATTCTAGATCTGCAAAATGGAGTATACGATTAGAGGAGTTTAAAGACAGTCCATTATATGGTATTGGTTTTGTGTCTGTATCTAATGGGGATTATTATGAGCCATCGTCTGGAATTATAGAACTTGGCTCATCTTGGTTGGGTGTTCTTTCTATGACAGGAATCATAGGATTTTTGCTTTTTTGTCGTATGTTTTTTCGTGCAGGATTGAACACTATCAAATATCGTACTCCAGAAGGGGCGTTACTTGCTGCAGCTCTTGCTCTTGTAGGGGTACACATGATGGCTGAAGGACATATTTTTGCAGGAGGGAGTCATTTGTGCTTTTTGGTATGGCTGATAATTGGATGTTGTGATGATTATAGACCTGAATAAGTAGTGATATGATAATTACATTCTTTTTCAACTATCTCAACCATCATCAGGTTGCTGTTGCCGACGAGATGTACAAGATATTAGGTAACAATTTTTGCTTTGTAGCCACTTATCCAAGAGATGATAGAGAATTAAAAGGTGGAGAGGACTATAGTACTCGGCCCTATTGCATACTGGCATCTGAATCAAAGACAGCAGAAGCACGTGCACATGATTTAAATAAATATTCGGACGTGTGTGTGTTTGGAGCAGGCAATCTTGAGTGGGAAATTGAGCGGGCGAAGACAGGAAAACTGACATTTGAAGTAGGTGAGCGTTGGCTTAAACGAGGTTGGAAGAACATGCTTTCTCCACGTCTCCTAAAATGGTGGTGGCTGCATCAATCTTTGTTCAGGCGTCAACCTATCTACCGATTATCTGCGAGTGCATTTGATGTAAGAGATAATGAACTATTAGGCTGCTTAAAAGGAAAACATTTTAAATGGGGATACTTCACTGCTGTACCGGAGGGATATTTAAGACAAAAACCTAGGGAGCAAAACATTTGTGTTCGTATTATGTGGTGTGCTAGATTCATTGATTGGAAGCATCCGGAGTTGGCAACAGAATGTGCAAAATTATTGAAAGAAGACGGTTATAGATTCCATTTGGATATGTATGGAGATGGAGAGTTAAAAAATAGCCAGGAGGCTTGGAGCAAGCGTCATGGCTTGGAGGGAATAGTAACTTTTCATGGCAATATGCCCAATGAACAAATACTGGAAGCTATGAAGAACTGTGATATCTTCCTGTTTACCTCCGACAGGCAAGAGGGGTGGGGGGCTGTAGCTAATGAGGCCATGGCAGCAGGGTGTTGCTTGGTAGGTAGTGATGAAATTGGTGCTATTCCTTACCTTGTGCTTAATGGGAAAAACGGTCTTATATTTAAGAGTAATAATATAGGAGATCTATATCAGAAAGTAAAGAGCTTGATAGATGCCCCCAAATATCGAAAACAATTGGCTGAACAAGGCTGCATGGATATACATACCTTGTGGAATCCGAAGTGTGCTGCTGAACGTTTAATCCAGTTAATTAACGATCTTAAAGAGACAGGCACCACCACCTTGATGGATGGACCTTGTAGTAAAACATAGATATGATGATAAACCAATATAACAGTCAGAAGATTTCGGTACTGAGTTTTGTAGCAATATATTTCGTTATGGTAATACATGCTAATTATGATTCTTCTATTCTAAAGCCAGTGTCGTCTGCACTACAAAACTTCACGGGGACAGCGGGGCTGAGTGTTGCGGCAGTGCCTTTGTTTTATTTCATATCGGGCATCTTGTTTTATAGGGGTGTCAACACTATTGGCGATTGCTTGCCTCGGATGAGAAAGCGTGTGAAGAGCTTGTTGGTTCCCTATGTAATTTGGAATATTATATTTGTGAGTTGGTATGTTGTGCTTGAATATATTCCGGGCGTTTCGATCTTTGTGAACAGTGATGTTGTATCTAATATAGACTTCTATAAGCCTCAGGATACGCTAGCTTATCTGTTTCTGAAACCTGCAGGTTTTCAGTTGTGGTTTTTACGGGATCTGATACTATATGTGACATTAAGTCCCGTTATTTATGTCGGTATCAAGAAACTACCGTTGTTGACGTATTTGACATTGCTATTGTTATTTGGAGGTATAAATCGCTGTGGGGTTACCTATTTTGTGTTAGGAGGCATATTGGCAATACATTATGATTTTGAGGTGCTGAAAAGACTACTAACCAAACCTTTAGTTTGTGCATGTATCACGATATATCTAACAGGGGGACTTTTTGCATCTGGTATTGTTTCTTTACCAATAAGTGTATTCAATCCATATTATCAGCAGGTGATAAGTGTGATAGGTATTATGGCTATTTGGGGAGGATATGATATGCTTGTTGGAGAGGAGGATCTAATATCGAATCGGATGAAAAAACTAATGTCGTATACTTTTTTTATTTACCTATTTCATGAACCTACTTTTAATATTATAAAAAAACTGGGCTTGGTAATGTTTGGATGCAATGATTTGTCTTTGGCATTGATGTATTTAATTAATCCTATTATTATGATAATTGTGGCTGTCTGGACAGGAATGATATGTCAACGCCTCATGCCAAGACTGTATTCTATAGCTACAGGAGGGAGATGAACGTATGAAACCAATTTTGATTGATGCACTTACCATTAATATGGGAGGAGCTTTGACTGTACTAAATCGACTGATAGATGGTTTAACTAAAGCAAAAACTGATTATGTATTGATAAAAGACGCTCGTTGTCCGAAACTAAACTCTGAGTTAGGAGCGAGAGAGGTGGTGGTCATGCAACCCTCTTTTCTGGAGAGACATAGGTACTATTGTACCCATAAAAAGGAATTCCATTCTGTGCTTTGTATGGCTAATGTGCCACCAACTATAAAAATGCCGTGTAGGGTGCATACCTATTTTCATAATCTGAGTCTACTGATGAAACAGGATGATATGCCTGTAAGCTGGAAAGTCAAAAATTGGCTGAAAAGGATGTTTATTACCAGCTTTGCCAAGAATACAGATAGCTGGGTCGTGCAGACCTCAAATACTGAAACACTGATAAAGGAAACATTGCCTTGGAAAGGGAAAACATTTTTTAGGTATCCAATATACACAATACCTGAAACTTTCAATGCTAAGGGTGATGAAGTGAGGTCGGACTATATCTTTGTTGGTAACTATACTTTTGCCAAAGGGCATGACGAATTGCTTGAGGCATGGAAATTATTGCACCGAGATGGACTTGACATTCCGCTACACTTGACGGTTTGGAATCATCCTCAATATATTGAGAAAGTTAATGCTGCTATTGCAAAAGGAGTGAGGATTGTAAATCATGGTAAAGTACCGTTTGAACAATTAGGTAAACTCTATAAAAAAAGTAAGGCGGTAATCTATCCGTCATTGAATGAAAGCCTCGGTCTCGGAATCGTAGAAGGACTGTATGCGGGTTGTGATATTATTTCGTCTAATTTACCATTTACTCATGCTATTTGCAAGCCATCTGAGGTATTTGAACCGTATTCTGCAAAAAGTATTGTTGAGGCAGTAAAGCGGTACGAACAGGGCAAGAGCAAGAGAAGTGAACTGACTATACATGATTGTATTCCAGAGTTATTAGAGCTAATTTGTGTGTAACTGACTATTGATAAACAAAAATGAAACATAATTATAATTTGGATTGGATCAGAGTTTTGGCCATGTTTGCTATATTATTTGACCATTATATCAGTTCTTTGGGAAATAACTGGTTGAATAATATAGGGCTGCAAGTTGGTGTGGGCGGGGTAAGTTTGTTTTTTGTTATCTCTGCATTATTGTTTGGATATAAATGGAGGAAGGAGGACTTTAAGCCATTTGCTCCATTTGTTTTTTTGAAGAAAAGGTGCGTGCGAATCTTTATACCTTTGTGGATATTGATTCTAATAACTATACCGCTTGAGTATTTGCTGACAGGAAGACTGGAGCTTCAGACAATTACATTTAATGCTGTTGGTCTTGGATGGGTACGTCCGTTTGGAATATCAGGACATTTATGGTATATCACCATGTTGATGATGTTATATCTCTGTTTTGTGGTCATATCCTATATCAGAATTGATAAGATTAAATGGTGTTGGTGGGCGTTGGCTTTGGTTTTGTTACTGATAGGGTATGTTTATGGACAGACCTATCTTACTACCTATTCGAAAGCTGGTCCGCCATTATTTCTATTCACAGGTGTTCTTGTGTTTGCAAAGGGAAATGAACTGATGGCATTTGCAAAACATCATAAAAAGGTACTGTTGATGTTAGCATTGATGATGGTGAGCGTGTCTTTATATGCTTATCAATTGGGATGGAACGAAAGTCATAAAGCAATGGCAATTGGTTCTGCAATCAGTGCAGGGTTTATTACATTTATGGCTCTGTATGCAAATCTGAATGTGGCGAAAGGAGGCAAGACGCTTATATGGCTTTCTGGAATCAGTTATGAGATATATCTTGTGCACCAGCCATTGATAGAAGTATGTAATGCATATATCAGCAATAAATGTATGATGTTACTGGTTTGGATAGTTGTAACATTCTTATTTGCAATTCTTCTGAATAAGGTTTCCAGCATGATGTGTGCAAGAATCAAAGACTAATATATTAATTACGATTGATATACATTATGTTAGACTTAACAGTTATTATTCTTACATACAACGAGGAGTTACACATAAAACGTTGTATAGAAAATGTGAAGCTGCTGGCTAAACGAATAGTATTGATAGATTGTTATTCGATTGATAATACAAAAAAAATAGCTTTAGCTCTTGGTGCAGAAGTGGTAGAACATGAGTGGCCTGGAAATCAAGCGGCTCAGTATAATTGGGCCATAGATAATATTAACATCCAGACAGAATGGGTATTGAGAATAGATGCAGATGAATATTTGTTACCAGAGCTTGCACAGGAACTTACTGAACGTGTACCTACTTTGGATAAAAATATCACTGGTATTGAGTTGAAGCGTAGGCATATATTTATGGGCAAATGGGTGCGACATGGAGGATATCCTACTATCATGATGCGAATGTATAGGAACGGATACGGACGATATGATACACGACTAATGGATGAACATTTGGCCTTGAAGGAGGGGCGTTCAATCATGATGGAGAATGACTTCTGTGATCACTCCTTAATCAATATCTCGGATTACTGCCGGAAACATTTGGATTATGCTCAAAGGGAAGCCGCCTCGGTGCTGAACGACCTTTATGAATTATCTGAAAACAAAGATAAAGATTTGGCATGGGGTAAGCAGGCTAACCAAAAGCACAAGAAGAAGGGTAGTTATAACAAACTACCACTGTTTTGGAGAAGTTTTGCCTATTTTGTGTACAGGTATTTCGTGAACGGGCTGATCTTGGATGGTAAGCAGGGATTTTTGTTTGCTTTTATTCAAAGCTGGTGGTATCGAACTATGGTGGATGCCAAGATTTTTGAATGCATGAAAGCTTTAGGTATTGATGGGAATGTTATTACAGAAGATAAACGTAATATGAGAGATTATATTTTAAAAAATTGGAATATCAAATTATAAAGCAACAAATGAAGATCAGCATAATTACAGTAACCTATAATAGAGCTGAAACTCTGGTGAATACCATGGACTCTGTTTTGGCACTTGACTACAATGATTTGGAGTATATCGTTGTAGATGGCGCATCAAAAGATTCTACGATTCAGATACTGAAAGACTACGAATTGAGGTTTAAGAAGATATCTGAAACAGTTGGGCGGACCTTTACATTTAGGTGGATTTCTGAATCAGATAAGGGACTTTATGACGCAATGAACAAGGGGATCAGAATGGCTACAGGTGATGTGGTGGGGATTATCAATTCTGATGACTATTTTCACCGAAAGGATATAATGAGTATCGTGGCAAAGACCTTTGAAGAAAATAAGGGAATCGAGGCTGTGTATGGCGATATTAGAGTGGTCACTCCAGAGAATCTGGAGAAAACTGTGCGCTATACCTATTCGCGTTTTTTCTTTCCGGCATGTTTCCGTATAGGACTTATGCCATCACATGCGACATTCTTTACTTATAAACGGAATTTTGATAAGTACGGGTACTATAAACCTGAACTCAGAATATCGGCAGACTTTGATCTTTTGGTGAGATTTATGTATGTGCATAAACTGAAGACAAAATATATTCATGTGCCTTTTGAAACGATGAGAACGGGCGGTGCATCAATGTCAACAATGGCGAATAAACTGAATATAAACAGAGATATTCTTTTTTCATTGAAGGCAAATGGTATATGGTCGTGCAAACCATTACTGTTTCTACGATACCCGTTCCGTTTTATAGAATATGTGATATTTAAAAAGAAAAGATAAACGATGTTTAGGATACTTGTCCCTGACGCGGAGACTCGCAAGGCTTTCGACATCATCTCTATATTAACCTCGGTATTCCCCGATGTGCCGATGATTTATGGCAATATCGAGGGTACAGCTGGCATGAAGCGTCACTTGGAGAGAATATTCAAAGGTAAGGCTGAGGTGTTGAGAACAGATAATGAAAGTTTATGTGTGGAGGACTTTAATGCTATAGCAGAGAAGTATAAGGATGACTTGTTGGTATTTGTGCCTGCGGAGGAAAAGACGATAGCTTTTTTGTTTCAGTTTGTGAAGAAATATGGTCAGAAGAACTATGTATATATTCTGCCAAAGGAGGAGGTGTATCATCAGTTTCGTAATAAGAAGGGATTGAATGACTTTTGTGCAGAACACAATCTGAGTGCGCCTGCTCATTACAAAGTAGAGGAGATTGATGCTTTAAAGCCTGAGCAGTTTCCTATTCTGCTGAAACCTTGCATAGGTTCAGGAAGTGAAGGTCAGTACCGCTTGTATAATCTTGAGGACTATACTGAAAAAATACGCAAAAAGGTACAGAAAGAGCCTTATTTGGTACAGGAGCTGATACCTAATGGACATGATGTGCAGGGTACTTTTTATCTGTATCATGAGGGTAATCTGGTGGAAGCATACAGTCATCAGCGTTTGAGGACTTCCCCACCAACGGGAGGAGTGACGGTTCTCTCGAAACTGCATATCAATATGCCGTTGATAGCAGAAGGTCAGAAAATTCTGGATATGGCAGGATGGAATGGATTGGTGATGCTGGAGTTCTTGCTGGACGAGCGGACGGGTAAATATAAGGTGATTGAGGCCAATCCAAGAGTATGGGGGAGCATCATGCTTTCGGAATTTAGCGGAAGGAATTTACTGACCAACTATGTGCGTTTGTGTATGAAGTTACCTTTGGAGACTGATTACCGGATGGGTGAAACTTACATTCGCTGGTTCTTTCCGGTGGATGTGTTGAACTATGTGAAGAAGATGGGGCGAATTAAGGGATTTTGGAGCTTCAAGAACACTTGCTTCATTAACTGGTCGTATGCCAGTGTGTGGTCGGCCATACAGTTTAATATGTCAAACTTGTTCAGCCTTAAGAACATCAAGCGATTCTTCCGACGTTAAAAATGAAGACAATAGTATTTGATTTTGACGGAACTCTTTCGTACAAGGATAGTATGACAGAACTGTTTAACGAGCAGATGACGGGATGTAGAAAACTGTATCGAGTATATTACTATTTGCTGAAGGTACTGGCTAAACTGAAGATTACAACTGTGAAGTTTGAGAAGGAGCAGATGCTGAAATTGTTGTTCCACTCGGATGTGGCGGCTTTTGCTAAAGCAAGCTGTGAACAAGCTAAGAATTTTAAGCTTAACCCTGTGTTTTCGAAAGTGCAGGAGCATCTTACCAAAGGCGATAGGGTGGTTGTGTTGTCTGCCTCTTCAATGTATTTTCTTAGCGAGGTTTTTAAGGGAATGAACGTAGAGCTGGTAGGCACCACACTGATACAAGAGAATGGTCACATTTTGGGCATTGGACGCCATCCGTTTTTTCACGAGAAGGTAGAGTGCTTGAAGCAGATGGGTATTTGTGAGGTGGATGAAATGTATTATGATAGTAAGTGGGATGAGGTGCTTATACCTATATGCAAGGTTTCTCATAAAGTAATAAATGGACAAATAGTATGATTAAGGTATTGATAACAGGAGCCAACAGTTACGTTGGTATATCGGTGGAGAAATGGCTCATGAAGACATCTGGGCAGTTTCAGGTAGATACGGTGGATACAATGAATGGGGGGTGGAAAGAAGCAGATTTTTCGAAATATGATGTAGTGTTCCATGTGGCAGGTATTGCGCATGTGGATCCGAAGCCGGAGATGGCTTCTTTGTACTATAAAGTGAATTGTGACCTTACTGTGGAGATTGCTAAGCATGCCAAGATATGTGGTGTGAAGCAGTTTGTGTTTATGTCATCGAAGATTGTGTATCAGTCGAGTAAGGACTTGAGGGATCATATGGTAACATTGTCTACTGAGCCCAAACCTAATGATTTCTATGGGGACTCGAAATTGCAGGCGGAGAAGGGATTGAATGCATTGGCATCTGAGACTTTCAAGGTAGCAAATCTACGTCCTTGTATGATTTATGGTCCTAATAGTAAAGGAAATTTCTTGCGATTGGGTTGGTTAGGTACAAAGACTCCTGTTTTTCCTGCATGGCACAATAAGAGAAGTATGCTTTATATTGATAATCTTTGTGAATTTGTGAAGCAGGTGATACTACATGAGAAAGGTGGAACATTTTATCCGCAGAATGCGGAATTGGCTGATACAGTGGAGATTGTACGTTTCTTTGCAAAAAAATATAATCATAAAATTTGGATTTCGAGATTATTTAATCCTGTTGTTTGGTTTAGCTCCAAATTCCTAAAACCTGTCAGTAAGATGTTTGCATCTTCTTATTATGAGCCATCTATGAGTAAGTATGACTTTGACTATCAGATCGTGAGTTTTGAAGATTCTCTGAAAAAGTTGGAGATCACAAAAAATAACAGAAACATGAAATAATAAATATCTTTATAAAATTCCTACAGATAGTGGTTAGAAAGCGAATGTTAAAATAGATGATAGTCTCAAAATATAGATCGTTTCCAATAGTCAATTTAATACATTTAGTGATGAATACGTTCTGTTGTATACCTTATTACTCAGCAGAACGCATGGTGTCTGTTGTCTTGTCTGTATGTAATTATTGGGGAAAGGTATTACTAACATTGAATGTTACAAATTAAGAATAGAATATGGTATACAGATTTGTTAAACGTATTTTCGACGTGTGGTGTGCTCTTTTGGGAATTATAGGAACATCTCCTATTTGGATTGTGTCTATCATCCTTATAGAAATGAGTGATCCTGGTCCATTGTTCTACTTTGCGAATCGTGTGGGTAAAGATAACAAAAAGTTTAAAATGTGGAAATTTCGTTCGATGCGTGTGGCTAGGTGTGCGAATGAGGTTTCGTTGCGTCCGGACCAGGATCGCATTTTCTGGTGGGGTAAAATGATGCGTAGGTTGAAAATTGATGAGTTACCTCAGTTGCTAAATATACTGAATGGTACGATGTCTGTCGTTGGTCCTCGTCCTGCCGCCGTAGATCAAATGGATGTAACTCGTGGTAGTGAAAATTTGTGCGTGGCTAGGTTGTCTTGTGGACTGACGAGTCCTTCGTCACTTTACGACTATATTTATGGTGACCAATTTGAGGATGAGACGGAGTATAATGAGAAGGTATTGCCTACGCGTCTAAAACTGGATGTGTGGTATGTGCACAAGATTGAGAATAGTGATACCTTTGTTGCTTGGTGGTATGATATTAAATTGATTTGGTGGACGGTACTAGCGATATTTTCGACTGCAGTGGGTAGGTATCCGCAGTGGTTGTATGACTATCTGGTGAGACTAGTGAAGTGATGCTTTTGAGTACTGCAAATTAGATATTAATTTCATAAAGGCTGTTATCTCAAGTAAACCATTGTAGTAATTTTTAAGTGTATTGATAGGCTGCTTGACAAAATAATAAATATGTGAAGTTGTTATAATTTAATATGTGTAAGAATCATGAAATACTTGTTGGTTGTTGCTCATCCAGATGATGAGACATTAGGTGCTGGTGCATCAATATGGAAATGGTGCAGAGAGGGCCATGCGGTGGATGTATGCATTATGTGTACAGAGGCGAAGGCAAGGGCGTTCCGTCCAGAAGATAATGAACTGGAAAATGATACAAATGCGTCGAATAAGTTTCTAGGGGTGAATAGAATTTATGAGGGAATGTTTCCGAACATTGAAATGAATATGGTACCTCACCTGAAATTGGTGCAGTTTATTGAGGCTGCTATTAAAGAAAGTGAGCCTGATATTATTATTACACATCATCCGGCAGACACAAACAATGATCACTTACAGACTAGTATGGCGTGTCAGGAGGCGATCCGGCTATTCCAGCGCAGACCAGAGGTGAAGCGTGTGAAGGAGTTTTGGTATATGGAGGTACCTTCTTGTACGGAATGGAAAATTAATAATGCGATGATGACTTTTAATCCTAACTGCTTTGTTGAAGTAGGTAAAGAGGGCGTGGAGGCTAAAATTCAAGCCTTGAGTATGTATAGAGGGGTGATGAGGCCTTATCCTCATCCTCGTTCGGCTGAGTATATTACAGGATTGGCTGCTATGAGGGGAGGGCAGTGGGGAGTCTTTTTTGCCGAAGGATTTGAAGTTGTACTTAGGGTAGAATAGTTTCTCTTATTGTTTTTGGAAATGATTATCATCACATTCGTAGTATATGTTGGTGTTGCTTTGTATCGTCTATGTCTTGTTCAAGAGAAAATATTATTACCTACACGAAGAATATTTGCGTGCAAAAGTTAATGAGAAATAATTATGGAAATAAATGACAAGCTACTTGATGAACTGTTAGCTCAGGCGGGAACAAATGAGCGGCGGCGCATTAATCTTGATTTGCGTAATGGTGAAGGTGACACTTCTCAGCGTATGCTCAATGCCTTGCTACCGGGAACGCTTGTTCCTATTCATCGTCATACTAAAACAATTGAGACTGTCATTCTGCTTAGAGGTCATGTAACGGAACTTTTTTATGATGAAAAAGGTGTTGAATGTGCTAGGCATGAATTGAATCCTGCAAGTGGTATTTATGGCGTACAAGTACCTGCCGGAATGTGGCATACTCTTATTGTGCATGAGCCCTCTGTCATTATAGAAATGAAAGATGGAGCCTATGTGCCAATTACTATGGCTGATATTTGACAATATGAATAAGTCACAAAGCTCCCTATATAAATCGAATTTAATATCAGGTATGGGGAAAGAGTACGGATAGCAAAACTATACGTCAAGGTTTGACGTTGCCAAAAGGTCGGGAAGAGTACAGTGGTATGTTCCTGACTTATACCCTCATATTAGCATGGAGCTGATATGATTTGTATGTGAGATATATCAACTGTCTGTGAAGATAGTTGATATATTTGTTAGAGCAGTGCTTTACGAAGGCTAAAGCACAGCTTTAGAGGTCGTAAAGCACTGCTTTAGGACTTATAAAGCACTGTGTTTGTTTGGCGATGGGTGTGGCGGGTATGATGAGTTTATCAGGTGCGGTGGATATGGCGGGTACAGCAGGTACACTTTTTTCGGGGTTCTCTATACACACGCACACGTGCGCGTATTAGTTAAGTACGTGCGTACGTGTGTGTGGAAAAAATGCGGGGTGCATTTACTGTACCTTTTGTACCTGCGGAGCTGTTCATATAAAGTAAAAGGAGCAGGCGGGAAAAAGTTTTCTGCCTGCTTTCTTTTTGAACGGATATTTTTTGTAGCTTTGTGAAAAATATGATTGATATGGAAGCTTTGCAAAGATTATACCCCATAGGAATACAGACTTTTTCTGAAATTCGTGAAAAGAATTACCTTTATATCGATAAGACGGAATATGTTTATCGCATGACTCATTTTGCGAAATATGTGTTTCTGAGCCGTCCTCGCCGTTTTGGTAAGTCTTTGCTTACTTCTACTTTGCATAGTTATTTCTCTGGTCGTAAGGATCTGTTTCAAGGGTTGGCTATGGAAGGGTTGGAGAAAGAGTGGATAGAGTATCCGGTGCTCCATTTCGATATGAGTACGGCCAAGCACGTCGGAAAAGATGAATTAATAAGCGAGTTGGAACGTAAGTTGACAACTTATGAAAGAATCTATGGTCGAAATGAGGAAGATATTTATGTCAATCAGCGGTTGCAAGGTCTGATAGAACGTGCGTATGAGCAGACGGGTAGGCAAGTTGTAGTTCTTATAGACGAATATGATGCCCCTTTGCTTGATGTGGTGCATGAAAAGGAAAATCTAGGCGT
>UMBU01040015.1_pt1 | contig 32542 bp, 29 predicted proteins | sample 1964051 | NCBI WGS metagenome assembly UMBU01 (sample SAMEA4835949, study PRJEB28245) | human gut metagenome | biome: gut microbiome; material: fecal sample | place: Denmark | collected 2008
TTTCGGTCATAATGACCGCTGCGGTAGCCCTGGCGGGCCTCGCTGCGTTCGTAGCGGGCAGCCTGGGTGAGTTTTTCCGCTTCGGCTTCCAGCAGCTCGTTGAGCGTCTCCTCCACACTGCTGCGGATCAGCTCCTTGATTTGCCCCTTGATTATTTCCTCGTTGAATTGTACAATGTTGTTGGACATGGTTTGCTGTCTCCTTTCAGAATGTGTGTGTCGCAACTTCATTCTACCAGAGACCGGCAAGCCGTGTCTACTTTTTTATGCTCTTTTCAATTTGCGCAATTTATTATACCTTATCAAAAGTTCTATAGGAAATCATGATCGGATATTATGTACACTTACAGACAACCTCGTTGTTACAAAGAAATTGTCCCGACAAAAAAGTCGGGACAATACGTATCTGATATGAATGTTTCTATTTTTAGCGTTATCGCCTACGTTGGAACCTGGAGGCCACACCGCCCTATTGGAGCTTCTGCAAGCACTGCTCGGAGCGGCCTTTACTTCACAGGCGGGGGCATCGCTCCAACTCAATGAATCTGCGCTAGTCTCAAGAGTACGCATACGGATCATAACGATATGTCTTTTGATTTCCCTTTGCGAGACAATATAATTTCACTCCCCTGTAACCCAGTTATATCCGCAGCCACAAAAAAAATGCTCCACTGGCTGTTCTAAGACTGTTTGCAAATGCTCGCACAGTCTTTGCATTCCAGGTTCTTCAGAGGTCCCGTGATTAATCACAACAAGAGGCATGCCACTGTCCGCTGCAAAAACCGGTTGAACCCATGTGTGGATACTATCATCTATTGTGATATAGAGGTCCGCACTCAACTCCATCATATCAAGCGGATCGCTGAAACATCCGGTACCAAGGGCTATGCTTTTCACTGTCCGTTCCGGATTGCCGTAGAATGCAACACCAGCTTGACCTATGGTGTGCAGTTGTTTTGCAATATACTTTGCCGCTAATCCTGCGGTTGTCGGAGTTGTACGATAAACATTCACGTATTTTCTGCTTCGTATTAGATCATCCTTCCTGAAACCTAATATTTTTCCCAAAGCAAAAGGAACACCGAAATCAGGTAAAGCATCCAGAACATCGTGACAGCGAATAATTGTCATTCCATGCTCAAGAATCCACTGCTTCTTTTTCTCCACCATAGAACTATACGCTTGTAACGCAGTTGTTTCGCCGTGGCTGATATAATGCTTTTTATATTCGCAATCCTCTGTTTTTTCTAGGTCAAAATGAGCATAGAAAGTGGGTTCGTGGCAAACTAATACATTTACCCCCACGTCATATGCCTGCTGAAGAATATTAAAATAAGGCAGCCAACATGTGCCCACCTTTTGGATTACCACGTTAGGGTCACCAACAATAATTCTATCGACTGAGAGTCCTTCCACCTTGCAAAGATTTCTAAGATAAGTTGCTAATTCTACTGCTGTAGTACACTTCATGTCATCCATCTTCTCTTTCCAGTTTAAACAATTAAATATTTGTACAGCTTTATCTAGATACCTTTCTGTTTTGTATGTAACTGCATTCTGCGGCGCTCAGTGGCCGCTGGAGCGGTAATGAGTGGCCACCTTGCGCCGCAGTGGCCGGGAAAATTTAAACGGTCATTCGGGGTTTAATCACCACAGTGTAGTGCTTGGTTGCACGCTTTAGGATGGCGTTTGCGGAGACCTCATCATTAAGAATCATGGAACTCCAACTCGCCGGTTCCCGTTGCGAGCAGATAATAGTACTCAGGTTAACTTCGCATCGCTTCTCCAAAATTTCAAAAAGGATTTTCAGGTAGTGTCAAGAGATATACGCAAAATTGTTTACGGCTCTGGTAGAAATCTATTACAGGGGGCGGCTTAACCGCCCTTGGTTACTTTTCAGCAGGCAGGGAGCAAAGGGTCAAGGGCGGCGGTACGCCGCTTGTTTTGCCCTTGACGCTTTGTGACCTGGCTGCTATCAGCCCACCTGCGGCTCCTGCTCCATGGCTTCCATGTGCTTCATGTTCATCGTACCCTCCAAAGCGGTTGTACGTTATTCTTTATCCCCACAGGGAACGAAGGTACGCAACAGAGTTTGCAGCACTAGTATCCAACTGCGCGTCTGAAGCGCCATTTGACAAGTCGCGCCAAATGGAAATGTCTTTACCTACCTGACCGCCCATGCGTTCAAATGGTTCCATGACAACATACTGATCATAACCAATTTCTTTCAGTGCCTTTCCAAGGATATCCCATTGAATGCGCCCCTGTTTGTTTGGAGGACGGCGATTGGCCTCACCTACATGAACATGCCCCAGACGGTTTCCGGCTTTGCGAATGGCATCAACCAAAGAGTCTTCTTCAATATTCATATGGAACGTATCCAGCATAATTTTCACATTAGGTTTATTGACTGCATCTACGTAGCGTACAGCTTCATCGCATACATTCAACATATATCCTTCGAAACGGTTTAAAACTTCCATGTTGAGCGTAACTCCGTAATCAGCTGCAATGTCGGCCAATTTTATGACATTTTCAATACTACGAGCGGTGTCTTCACCTTTATTGAATCCTTCTCTAAAATTCACTGGCCAATACGAATACAAAGCTCCACCTATTCGATCAATACCTGCAATCTCCATTTTCTTAAGGGTTTTCCGCCAAAATTGGAATGCACAGTTTATGACTTCAGGATTTTTGGACGCTAGATTGTGTTCTGGGCGTGGACCATAACCACCAGTAAGTATAATTCCTTCTTCCTGAGAAGCCAGTTTTAATTCCTTCAATTGCTGTATTTTCATTTCTGGAAACCCACCACAATTTACTTCCAGAATGTCAAAACCGAGCTTCTTTACTTTTGAAATGTATGGTAGGAAATTACCTCCCCATTCTTTCGCCCAATACGCATAATAAATTCCGTACTTCATATCCTTTTACCAAAACCGTTATTTTCCGACTTTCTCCCGGAGATCTTTTCCGTATTCAATATTTCCACGAGAATAATTGCGAGTGATTTCCTGATAACGCTCATGGACTGCCTTTTGCGCGGGATAGAAAATGTCACCTCTATCACTCATTGACTTATGAGCAGCTTTCATTTCGTCGTTTTCATTGGGGGTTTTCTTTTGCAATGCAACCTCGCCCAATTTAAGGGGAATGCGTTCCTCTACGCTCTGAATACCAAACGGTTTAGTGGGCAAAGTCTGATACCAATATGCTGTTGTGCTCCAATCATCAGACAGATGGTTTGCATGTCCATGCTCCATGGTTACCTTAATACTCTTTTTAAAGTGTACCGGATCTTCAATATGGAAACGATAAGCAACTTGATAAGCTTCGGGTAAATCTCTTTCATGCAGGATGGAACCGCAATAGAGAGAATGATTTCCCTGTTGCATACCCCAAGCATGGTTAAAGTAATCTTCGGTACCAGTACCAATGATGCTGGGGAATTTTTCGCCATCGATGAAGAACATATCATCACCTTCACCCCACCAGCTACCCTGGAAATGCTTTACTGAAAGGTTGCAACCAACATAGTGGCCTTCTCCTTCAGTTTCCAACAACACATAGTTGTCCTCACCGGAAAGATTGGAAACAGAATTTACTTCGGGAGAATTGGTTTGCAAATCATTTCCCCAACCCTCACACGGCAGGCATCGTTTCCAGCAGGCGTGGAAATATGCAGTATCTTTTCCCAGACTCTCTTTATATAGCTCGTAATCAATATGGAAATATAGACCAAAAGGTTTATCGTTTTCGTTCACAATTTCCACTTTTGCGTGTTCGTTAAAAGGCATCGGGAAATAACTGCTGACAGAAGCTGCACCACCAAAAACTCTCTCTTCGGCCGGATTTACGGAAACTTGAATAGGCAAAGAATTAAACGTAACAGGCATGGAGTGGCCAATGCAGAAAAAATCTCCAAAGGGGACCAGAACGCTGGGACAGTCCTGATGATCCCAAGTAATTCGGATCAACGCCTTACGGTAATAATCTGGATCACGAGCATCCCACACGATTCCAAGCGGAGGAGCAATTTCATTTACAGGCGCTACGCGACTATTGTCTTCCGGCGTAATAAGTCCAGGGAAAACGCTTTTCCTACAGAAAGAAGTCATCCAGATGTGCTTGATGCAACCAGGTCCAAAAATTTCTCCAAGAGTAACACTTTCGTTCGGTGGAATCAGCCAATAATCATGGTTCTTTCCGTTTTGATCCCAACTTGAAATTCTTCCATTACGTGCATCTCTCACATGAGTAAGATTCGCCAATGCTCCATCAAAGTGACCCATAATTTATCCTCCTAAATTAAAATAATAGATTCGATAAACAAATCTTTTCATTCAAACACAGAAAAATACTCTTTGAAAAATTCATCAGTATCGACAGAATCTGCCCACTCATGCTTTCCATCAATGGATTTATTCCAGTAGGTATAACCCTGAAGTTTTTCGCTTGCAAGCTCAACAGCGATGTCACCCCGTGTAAATGTACAGATTTTATCATTAAATATCGTCAAAGCAGCCAAGGGGTCGTGGAATGTTACAGATGTCCGTTCGGAAATCCAATGCTTAGACATATCAACAATTGGCTTTTGCAGAGGATCTGTAAAACGCGATCTAAATTCTTCCATAGGCATCGTGACGCGATGTGTCATATCAATACCAATAGAGCGATGTACCGGAACATTTGCTTTATATACAATTGCCGTAGCATGAGGATCGATCAGAGCATTCATTTCCAACGCACCATTGCAAATAATAGGATCCGTATGCTCCGGAACGAAAGCTTTATCAACGTTGTCCGTAAGAACCGATTCAAAATTAGAAAATCTTCCACCCATCAACACGAGTCTTTTTAAAAGGGAAGGAATTTCGGGGTCTGTTGCGAATAACAACGCAACATTAGTCAAGGGGGCAATTGCAAGTAGGGTTATTTCTCCAGGATTTTCTCGGATAGTCTTGCGCATAAATTCGATTGCCTGTCCCTTTGGGAAAACACTTTGATGCTCCCAGGAATCAAGGATTTTTGATTGCGGTGCAAAACATTCCTTTTGCTTCACAAATAATGGCTGATTTGGACCGGGATAAATAGGAATATCAGGTTTCCCAGCTGCATGGCACATGACACTGGCAAGTGCAGCTCGTTTTTCTGTTTCCCCTCCCGTAACGGTGATTCCAACAATTTCACACTTTTTTTGCTTGAGCAAATAAGACATTACAATTGCATCGTCAATGTCTGTTCCAATATCCGTATCCAGCAAAATTTTTTCAATCATATCGGTTGGCTCCTTTCTATTTAAATACAAACCTGTTTTAGCCCCCATGTCTCCAAAGAAATGAACGTGGCTTCGCCTTTCTGAGCGCTTAGGTAAATTTTATTGCACACCTCCTCTGGATAAATGTTCAAGGAAAATGCTTTTTGGTATTTTTCGGTAAACAATTCAATCGAAACTGTATCGGAATAAAAATGAATGATAAGGTCACTGGCGTCGTTCAAATCTATATCGCAATATTTTGTTCCGACACTCCAGTCATCCGAATAATTGCGGTCAACCGTTAGGCGTTTTTCTTTCAAATCGAAAATAAAATCTGTGTGACGGTCATTACATCCTTGGATTTGCTCACCACAACGCATTTGGAATACCACCTGCTGAGCTGTAGTATTCTGCAGAGAAAGCTTAGCTAAAAGTTCAAAATGTACACCATCTCCAGCTTCTATGGATACACGCCTCTGTTCATTAATATGAAGAGAACCATAATCCCGGTGGTTATATCGCAGTGACTTCAACTCTTCTACTGGAGTAAATGTTGGTTTTCCATTCACTACATGTACTTCGCGCGGAATATTAAGAGAACCACACCACCCCTCTTGAGCAGTTGTCCCAAAACCTTTCCACCAAGGCATCCAGTCCCAAGCGTTTGCCCAAGCAAACTGAAGGCGACGTCCCTGGGGGGCTTCAAAACTTTGAGGTGCATAATAGTCGAAACCAAAATCAACTTCACCCGTGATTTCGGGTTCAAATCGACAATTTTCATAATCCATATTTCCGACTAAATAAGTGCATTTTTGCTCATTCAGATGCATTGGCCCAATTACTAAAATATCATAGCCATCCACATGGAAAAGATCTGGACATTCCCACATCGCACCTAGCGAACCGTCGCTTTCCAAAATTGTCCCGAACAATTCCCACTTTGTCAGATTATCTGAAACATATAGTATCGCTCTCCCTTTTTTGTCGAGCTCTCCACCGACGATCATGTACCACTTATCCTTATACTTCCATACTTTAGGATCACTTTCTACTAAATCTGTTGGCGGGACAACTGGATTTCCTATAAATTTTTCAAAATTTACACCGTCTTCACTAAAGGCAACACATTGCGATTTAATCACCTTACCCTCTTTTACCAGTGTGCCGGTGTAAAATAAATACAGCTTTCCATCATCACCAACTACAGCTCCGCCAGAATAGATGCCACCTTTCTGATAATCGTCGTATGGCTCGCTTGGTGCCAACGCTATTGGTAGATACTCCCAATGCAGAAGATCCGTACTGACAGCATGACCCCAATGCATAGCACTCCAATAAGGACCGTATGGGTAATGCTGATAGAACAGATGGTACTTTCCTTTGAAAAAGACCAAACCATTGGGATCATTCATCCATCCGCATTCTGGCATGAAATGATACCATTGTCTTTTTTTTGCGTACTGACGTACTAATTCGCGATTCTTTTCAACTGCACACTGCGCTTTCTCCAACATTTGTTTGTGTTTATTCATGTACAACTGGTTCCTTTCAATAAATGGTTCGTCAACAGAGTTCTAGTAAGTTGCGTGTCAACACCAGTTATGGATTTTAGATGCTTACCCTTTAGAAAATCCTGCTGGTTTACTCCGCTCAGTTTAATTTTTCCAAGGTCTTACACAACACATTGGCCATGGCCTGGTGACCCTGAGCATTTGGGTGAAGGCCATTCAAGAACAGTTCTTTATTTATTGAGCCATCTTTCTTGTAAAACGCTTCGCAAAAATCAACAACAGGTATATTGATCTGCATTCAGATCAGCCTTTCACAGCACCTGCGGTCATGCCTTCTACGATACTCTTTTGGAATAAAGCATAGACAATCAATTCTGGTATGATGATCATTACACTATATGCTGCAATTCCAGCGTAATTAACGTTGAATGTGCCTTTGAAGTATGCAATACCTCTTGCCAGTGTGTAGTCAGCAGCATCTTTCAACATAATTGATGAGAAGGGATATTCATTCCAAAAATACAGTAGATTAAAAATGACTACCGTGGCGATTGCCGGTTTTATAACAGGAACAATGATCCTAGTAATCAATTGAAATAGATTAGCCCCGTCAATAAGAGCGGCCTCATCTAATTCACGAGGTATGCCTTTCATAAATCCCGAAAAAATTAATGTATTGTAGGAGATGCCCATTGTTATATATGGCAATATAAGTGCCCATTTTCCGCCTACCCCTAATGCATAATTGATACGATAAATGGGGAATAGCAAAACAAAGGGGCTTATAGATAGTCCTATAAGCAAAAAACTATAAAGGGCGTTTTGAAATTTCTTATTTTTATAGGACATTCTTGAAATGGCAAATGAACTCGAAATAGTAATTACTAATTGGATTATTACTGCAATGACAGAAATGATTATTGTGTTGGAAAATAATTTAACTATATCTAATTGTTGAAGAGCATCAATATAGTTTTGAAAGGACCAAACGTCTGGTAATTGCAATGGTTCTGTAAGAATTTCTCTGTTTGTCTTGAAAGAAATTACCACCAACCAAAGTAGCGGAATCATCATGATCAAGACAAATGTATACATTATTATATGCAGCGCGATTTTTTTCCCTTTTGAATGTCTCATGCCATTTCCCCCGACTCATTGTCCCTTGTCAAATACAAATACAGCATCATAAAAACAAACGAGATAATCACAGTCAATGTTGCCAGAGTCATTCCATAACCATATTCTCTGCTTGAAAAAGTGAGTGAATAAGAATAGGTAACTAGAGTCTCAGAAGAATGCGCTGGACCACCATTTGTTAATTGCTGAACAATTTCAAAAACCTTAAGTGAGCCGGTGATAACAAGCACCCCTACAGAGATAAAAGTTCTTTTCAGCATAGGAATCGTTACATAAAACAGACGTTGCCAAAAATTAACACCGTCGATAGATGCTGCTTCCAAGACATCTCCGGGTAATGAACCGAGGCCGGCTAAATAAATAGTGGCAAAATAGCCGCATTGTTGCCAAACATACACAAAAGCAATGCTATAAATTCCCCACACTTTATCACCTATCCAAGTTTTGCAAAGCGACTCAAGCCCTACTGCCTGTAATACGTTATTAATCAAACCTGTAGCAGGATCAAGAATATATCCCCACAAAATACCTACTATAATGCTTGCTATTATAGCTGGTGAAAACACTAAAGCTTTCGAACATGTTGAAAACTTCAACTTTTGATTGAGTAAAAGCGCTACAAAAAACGCTCCGCAAACCAACAGAACAAAAGAGACTAAAAGCAAGATCCCTGTGTTTTTCACCGCAATTATAAAATAAGGATCAGATAGAGCTCGGCTGTAGTTTTCAATACCACTAAATTTAGGTTTTCCAATTCCAGAATATTTAGTAAAGCTATATCCTATTGCTAAGAATACAGGTATAATCATATAAACGAGATAAAGGAGCAAAGTAGGAACAAGCAGAACAACTTTATTGCGCGTCCTACGAAACCATTTCAATGTTCAGTTCCCCTTTCTATTTAATTGCAAATCAATGAAATGGCAGCCGGAGCACACAAGATACCATGAGCTCCGACGGCCCAAATTTCGTAATTGTTACTTTAATTATTGACGTGCAATCGCAGCATCCACATCACTTATTGCATCATCCACGCCAAAACTGCCAGTAATCAAACTCTGCACGGAATCATAAATGACTTCACATACAGAACTAGTCACAGAAGAAACAGGCTGAGCAGCCGATGCAGAGGCATTACCGTTACCCATAGCCTTGATAATCTCCTGGAAGCCAACAGTCTCGTTATCACTTTCCATATCTGCATAATTTGCAATAGAGAAAGTAGAGTAGTTGCTCATGATGGTAGCGCCTTCTTTTCCATAGAAGAACTGAAGGAAACGGTAGACAGCATCCTTCTTAGCGGCATCATCGCCAACAGAAGAACTTACAACAAAAGGAGCGTTGGCAAACTGATTAATCGTGGCCTGAGAATAATCAGAGTCATTAAACACAGGTCCCCACCAGAAACCAGTATTCTCGCCCAAAGATTCGGTTACAGTAGCAGCGTCCCAAGCACCAGCGTTGAACATTGCGGCAGAACCTGCTTTGAAAAGATCTTTTGCTTCAAAATAGTCGATTGTTGCATAGTTTTCGGGGAAAGCACCCTTCTGCCCCATTTCCTCGAATTTCTCCAACAAAGGCTTAAATACAGCAAAACTCTCATCACCAGCCATCACGGCATCAATCTGCTCAGAATAACCATAACGGTTAAAGCTACCAAGCCAGCACCACAAGCTGTAATTAGTAAGAGCACCTTGAGCGATACCTACGTAACCCTTTTCCTTGAACTTTTCAATCATGTTCAACATATCTTCGTAAGTGGTCTCATCAGTGGGATATGCAACACCACACTCATCAAAGATAGCTTTATTGTAATACATGCCAGTAATCAGAGAACTACATGCCAAACCATAAATGCTACCGTCATCTGCGCGATAGGCGTTTTCAATCGGATCGGCAATTGCCTCAGAGATCTCGGGATTTGCATCCAAAAAGTCATTCAGCGGCAGCAAATATCCGTTTTCCTGGAATAATGGGGCATCGCCTTCAAACAACCAGAAAATATCGGGAAGTTCGCTGGTAGAAGCATACAGCTGCATCTGTGCATTGTGTTCCTCAGTTGCATTTTCAATCAGTTTGATTTTGACATCAGGATTTTGATCCATGAAAGCCTGAATGGCATAATAGTATTCAGGATTCTGTTCCTTGCAGTTGCCGACATTAATTGCAAATGTAATAACAGTTTCAGTCTGCTCTGCAGAGCCACCGCCTGTGCCATCTGAATTAACAGAACCCCCATTAGTTGACGTGTTGTTACCATTGCCACCGCATCCTACCAGAGAAAGAAGCATCGTAAAAATTAGTGCTAAACTCAAGAGTCTCCATTTTTTCATTGTTATAACCTCCAAAATTTTTTCACTTTATCTGCCATCAAAACCAACGCTTCCGTTCAGGAATAGATGTTACCACGCTGCGCATCACATGATACTATCTATTATTTTCGGGTGACATCAGTTACAGAAGACAGTTAAGCACTAAAATGGGCCAAACATGGAATCGATCTCACATTACATATAAAGCCGCCTTGGTGGATATCTGAGGATACCCATTTTCTTATGTGGTATCGTTTTCATAAAAACATAAAAATGCTTATCGACTTAACTCAGCACACCACAAGATGTAGCAACCGCTCTAACAAGTCGCTGGAATACCTGATCTCCAGTCATGCGGCGGTTGAAACGGAAGCAGAATTCGTCCAGGTATGCCTGTAACTTGGTACATCTACCATGGTGGGCTCCCAAGAGGAACGTTTTCAGATTACTGATTGCCTTGTGCAGCCAATGCAGATCGCCAACTTCGTACTTTTTGGGCTGCAGTTGTATGCCCTCTAAATTCAGATAACTTCTGTACCCATCACATTCGACTTTGATATCTGGGGCAAAATACTGGCCAACAAACTGCTGCAGGGTTTTTCCCTGGATGTTATCGACAACATTCATTCGTGCGTATAAAGCGGCACCGTTGGCAGATTTGGACAGAACAACCACGATTTTAGATTTGTCAGTTCCACGGCCACGCTTGCCATTGTGGCTGTTACCGCCAATATATCCGTCATCCAACTCAACAATACCGAAAAGCAGGTAGTTTTCATCTCTTTGACCCATGGCGGTACGGATCATGTCCAGTAAATGCCAGGCAGAATCGTAGCAGATTCCCAGGGCGCGGCTCAACTGAACAGCGGAGATTCCCCGCTTGTCAGTAGCACACAGATAGATAGCCCAGAACCAGACGGTCAGGGGCAGCCTGGTACGGTGCATAACGGTACCGGCAGTGACAGAGGCCTGATGACGACAGGTGCGGCACTGGAAGATATTACGGCCATGGGGATGGGATAATACTCCAGGCATCCGCAGACAGGGCAGACGAAGCCGTTGGGAAATCGCAGCCGGAACAGTTCTTCTCTGCAAGCCTCTTCTGTGCTGTACCGAACCCGAAACTCTTTGAAACTAATCGCTGTTGCCTTTGCCATAATGATTACCCCCTTGCTTTCTGGGTTCATTATCGCATAAGTGCTGTCCAATATCTCGGACAGTTACAAGATATGGTGGCTTGCGGAGTTAAGTCGATAAGCAGATATTTTTTATAGGTTATGTAAAATAAGATCTCCTTTAATAATTTGCTCAGTAAAAGGGCTGGTAGGAAATTTAAGCTTTTCTAACAACAAATCAATACTCATTTTCGCCATTTCACTAGTATTTCTTTCAATATAGTTAAAAACCATACCAACGGTTTCTAACTCAGACAGGCAATCAAAACCAATGCATGTAATATCTTTATTTAAAACAAGCGAAGTTTCTGAAAGTGCTTTTAAAAATCCAAGACTCGTAAAGTTGTTGCAAGTAATAACTGCAGTAGGGCGATCCTCCATTGTTAAACATTTTTGCGCTAATATATATGATCTCTCAATTGAAAAATCTCCTAAAAACACATAATCATCTCTATACGGAATTGATGATTGCTTCAGTGCTGCTTCATAACCACTCTGTCGCTCTCTTGCTAGAACACGGTCCATCTCTGCGTTAATGATTGCAATTTTTTTATGGCCAGCTTCAACTAAAGCTTTCGTCGCTTGGTAAGCAGCACCTGCATTATCAAAAAAAACGCCGTCCGCGTTTTTATAAAAAGATAATCTTCGGTCAAGAAAAACAATAGGAGCATTGAGACTATCCAGAGCTATAGCTATATTTTTTCTATCTAAATCACTCTGATAATCGACTGCGGGTGTATAAATAAGGCCTTTAATGCGATAGTTCTTCATTGTTGCTAATGCGAGAAGGTCTCTATCTCCAATATTATCTGAATTAAAGCAAATCATTGAAAGCGAATGTTTTTCTGCCTCGAGAGAAATAACTTTTAATATTTCTCCAAAAAACGGATTTTCAATTTCTGGAACCAAAACACCAATAATGTCAGAATACCCTTTATGTAAACTTCGCGCTAAAGCAGACGGTGCATAATCATACTTTTCTATTGCACGGTTAACCTTATTTTTAGTCTTTATGCTTACGTATCCAGAATTGTTTAACACCCTGGATACAGTTGCTTGTGATACTCCAGCTTCTTGTGCAATTGTACTTATATTAACGTTCTCCATGGCTTACCCTCGTGTGAAATCGATTCCCTTTTTTGCATTATAACTTTCCGTATTTTAGTTGTCAATATATACCGCATAAAACCGTCAATTTGAATATGAAATCCGGCTAGACTTTGTGCTAATTAGCCAATCACAATTTAGTAGAAGTAGGTTTATCACTTAGAGCGTATCTGAAAACATAGTATTCTTGTGCTATTTCAACAAAATCCAAATGGAAGCGAGATGGACAAACGCGAGAAAGGACACAGCAAGCTTATCATAGCGTGTAGCGACCCTGCGAAAAACTTTAAGTTTATTGAAGAAACACTCAATCAGGTGGCGTTCCTTATAGGTGTGGAAATCGCAGAACCAAGGCTCGATCACATTACTTTTGGGTGGGATCGTATACGATGCTCTCTGCTCTGTGATGTAAGTGCGAATGGAATTTGTTCCGTATGCTTTATCACCCAGAATGTTGCTTCCGGAAATTTTCACTTCCGAAAGCAGATCGACGGCGACACTGGCATCAAAGATGTTTCCGCCGATAAGCAGAAAGTGGACGGGATTTCCCAATGCATCCACAACAGCATGGATTTTTGTAGTCTTTCCACCATGACTTACACCGATAAACTGGTTGTTTTCCGAATTTACAGCCCCTTTTTTGCACCCGCGCTCTGCGGATGTGCTTTGATGCTCGTGCTGTCGATACACAGGTTCTCATAGTCTGCATCCGCATTCAATTCCTGAAAAATGCGCAAAAGGGTTCCGCCGTCACGCCACTTGCAGAATCGGCTGTAAACGGTCTGATGTGGCCCAAACCGTGCGGGGATATCCGCCCAGGCCGCGCCGCTTCTGGCCAGCCAGAGCATTGCGTTGAGCATCATCCTGTCATCCTTTGGCGGCCTGCCAGTCTTAGCTCGTGGAATCAGATCCTTGATCCTGTCCCACTGGGTATCGGTCAGCTCGTATCGCTTTGCTGCCATAAGATCACCCCTATGCTTTTTCTTTTATTCTACTGCATTTTTGGATTTTGTGCAATTTATATATGAGGTTTGAGTTTTCAGATAGGCCCTAGCAAAAAAGCCGATCGAATGTTTAGAGTATGTAATCTTACATGAACTTGCGCACCTGAAAGTGCATAACCATGGCCCTGAATTCACGGCGATCTTAGACCAATATATGCCATATTGGAGAGATCATAGATGCCGACTGAATGATAGCACCCTTGACTATCTACCAAGCCAACATGAGTAATCAAGGTTTTCCCTGCCTTTTCGCCTTTCGCAAACTATCTTACATCCGAAGCCTTTCTCCGTCACTATGTACAACTACCACCGCCAGCTTTTCGCCAAATCCAACATAGAAAAACAGTATTTCTCCCACTGCGTCAATAAAATCTGCAACGGAATATCAGTGCGGATACGGAGGGACAGTGGATTTCCTTGGAGATGACGATGCGGTTTGAGTCATCCATCCGCCTTACAATGCCTGTAAATAGTCGTTGCCGTTTTCGCATAATCATGGTAGAATAGTAGTAGAATACACGGTAAGGAGGAACGGATATGCGATATACTGTAGCTGAAATCAAGGAAATCGTTGCGGCTTTGGCGGCCCAATATGGGGCAGACCGGATTTATCTGTTCGGTTCCTATGCCAGAGGGGATGCTGACAAGGACAGCGACATTGATCTGCGCATTGATAAAGGAGCCATCCGCGGCTTGCAGCTTGGCGGCCTAGCCGCTGACCTGGAAGATGCGTTGGGAATCCCTGTGGATTTGATTCCTACCGGGAGCCTGGACAGCAAGTTTTTGAATTCTATTTCTGATGACGAGGTGTTGCTGTATGAAGCCTCTTGACCGGAATATCAGCATTTTAGAGCATATTGTGGGCTATTGCGACCAGATAGAGGAGACGATTCGTCGTTTTGGTAATGACTACGGCGTATTTTCCGCAGATGCGATTTATCGGAATGCGGCGGCACTGTGCGTTCTGCAAATCGGTGAATTGACCGGAAAACTGACGGACGAATTCCGTGCAGAGCATCCCGGCGCACCCTGGCGACAGATTCGTGGAATGCGGAACATTGTGGCCCATAGCTATGGTACGGTTGACCCGGAAGTCACTTGGGAAATCCTGACAGAGGATATTCCAAAGCTGAAAACGTATTGCAAGCAGATTATTGCGGGATCAGAGCGCTGATCAATGAGAGACCGACCCGGTGGATGCCTTCTGAACATCTACCGGGGTTTTTCATTCCTGTTTTAGAAAATCCTTCTGTGCTGCGTTTTATCTCGCCACCTCAAACGTCGCACACGCATTCCATTCAATGTGGATTGTATGTATCTGCTCGCTATATTTACTTTACGATGCTTATAGTATCATTTACCACGTAATTGCTAAGAAATCGTTTTTCGATAGTACTGATACTTTTGCCAGATATTCTATTGACATCATACTGTATATTTTGATTATACTGAACTTGGAACATATAGGAGTATTTCCCATGAAAAAGGAGGGCAAATATGCAGGGAATCGATTGGAAATTGTATCAAGAGGATCCATTTTATCGCGATCTTGTAGACCGCATGTTAGAAAACGAACAAGAGGCCGCTCGCCTGCGGCAGCAGTTACGTGCGGAGCAGGCACAGTTAGATGCAGAGGCAACCTATAGACGGCAAAGAATGCTGGGATACGCGAATCAGCTCCCTTATCGGGAGACGACTCCGGTTCGTCCAATGCAGTGGAGCGCCTCTTATCCGGCGTATCAGGACAACTTTGTCAATTACTGGTCTGCTTCCACACAATCCGCTGTGCAATCTGGTGCCCCTATGCCGAACCAGGAAGAACTCCGCCGTGTGTTCCACTCTGCGGTAGATTGCACTGCGCAGTTAACCAAAGAAAACGCACCTGTTCCATCGATCATATTCGATGGATTGGGACTGCTTACTGCAGGAAATCTGTTTGAAGCGGCAAAATCAGCGCTTTCTATCATTGACACCGCGAAAAAGCTCATGTTGTGAATATGTCGCAAACCCTTTACCAGCACATAGGAAGCCTGCATCATTGATCGGTGCAGGCTTCCTTTGCTGAACAGGAAAGGAAGCACCGTACTGCATCTAAGTTCGGCAATTACAGCTAAAGTATTTTCAATTTATTCATTATTAAAACTATGATAAAGATGAGGTTGACAAGAAATACATTTGTGTGTATACTATAATTGTATCATTGATTGAAATATGATAAAATTGAAAGTCAAGTGAGGAAATTGAATGAGAGATTTCAACTTCAAAGCAGAATATAAAAAGCTCCTGACGCCAGAGGTTGTGGCCTACCTGACGCAAATTCACGAATACAAAGGGCAGCAAAACCTTTTTATCGAGACAAAGGCGGATGAATTGTCTGATCTCTTGGAGGTTGCAAAGATACAGAGCACTGAAGCCTCCAACTGCATCGAGGGCATTGTTACAACAAACGAACGTCTGAAAAAAATCGTTCGTGAGAAGACCATCCCCCGGAACCGCAGCGAAAAAGAGATCGCCGGATACCGCGATGTACTTGCAACAATTCATGAAAGTCATGACTTTATCCCGCCAAAGCCGTCTATCATTTTGCAGCTTCATCGGGATCTGTACAAGTACAGCGGTAAGTCCATCGGCGGCAGCTTCAAAAACTCGGACAATGTGATCGCTGAGGAATTGCCGGACGGCCAGCAAATCGTTCGGTTTGAGCCTGTACCAGCATGGGAAACACCGGAGACCATTGCTGCATTGTGCAATGCTTTTGAAGCGGCAATGCAGGATGCAGAGCTTGACCCGCTGCTGCTGATTCCCATTTTTATACTGGACTTCCTCTGTATCCACCCCTTCAACGACGGCAACGGCCGCATGAGCAGGCTTCTGACGCTGCTGCTTTTATACCGTTCCGGCTATATCGTTGGCAAATATATCAGTATCGAAAAGCTGATCTCCGACACCAAGGAGACCTATTACGAAGCCCTGCAAGCCAGCTCCTATAACTGGCACGAAGGGACGAATGATTATGCGCCCTTTGTCACCTATATGCTAGGCGTTCTGGTGGCTGCATACCGGGATTTTGAAAGCCGAATCGAGCTGCTGACCACCAAGGGACTTTCCAAGCCCGACCGGGTGCGGGAGATCATCAAAAACCACCTCGGAAAGATCACCAAAAGCGAAATCATGGCCGCATGCCCGGATATCAGTCAGATCACCGTCCAGCGGGCACTGGCAGAGCTGCTGAAATCCGGCGAGATCATCAAACTCGGCGGCGGACGCTACACTTCTTATACTTGGAACAGGGAGAGAGAATAAATGATTACAGGCGAACTGAAAAATAAAATTGACAGCCTTTGGGATATTTTTGCGGCGGGCGGTCTGGTGAACCCGCTGGACGTGATCGAGCAGATCACCTATCTGATGTTCATTCACGACCTGGATGATTCGGACAATCTCCGGGCAAAAGAGGCCGCCATGCTGGGGCTGCCTTATACCAGCATCTTTACCGATGAGGTGCAGGTGGGTGAGCGCACCATCGACGGCCGGCAGCTCAAATGGAGTGTATTTCATGACTTCCCGGCGGGGAAAATGTACTCCGTCGTGCAGGAGTGGGTGTTTCCCTTTATCAAAAACCTCCACGGCGACAAAAACAGCGCCTATTCCAAGTATATGGATGACGCCATTTTCAAGCTGCCCACACCGCTGCTGCTTTCCAAGGTGGTGGATGCGCTGGACGAGATTTACCGCCTGATGAGCGAATCCCAGGCGGTGGACGTGCGGGGCGACACCTACGAATATCTGCTCAGCAAAATCAGCCAGTCCGGCCGCAACGGTCAGTTCCGTACCCCGCGCCATATCATCCGCATGATGGTGGAGCTGATGGACCCGAAAGCCGATGACGTCATCTGCGACCCGGCCTGCGGCACCTCCGGTTTTCTTGTTTCGGCGGGCGAGTATCTGAAAGAAACCCGGAAAGAAGAAATCTTCTTCAACCGCCAGAAGAAAGACCATTATATGAACCATATGTTCTTCGGCTACGACATGGATCGCACCATGCTCCGGATCGGCGCGATGAACATGATGACCCACGGCATTGCGAGCCCCTTTATCGAGTATCGGGACAGCCTGTCCGACCAGAATCCGGACAAGGAGAAATACTCTCTGATTCTTGCCAACCCGCCATTCAAAGGCAGCCTGGATGCCGATACCGTGTCAGCGGATTTGCTGAAGATCTGCAAGACCAAGAAAACCGAGCTGCTGTTTCTGGCCCTGTTCCTGCGGATGCTGCGCATCGGCGGGCGCTGTGCCTGTATCGTCCCCGACGGCGTGCTGTTCGGTTCGTCCACCGCGCACAAGGCTATCCGCAAGGAGCTGGTGGACGGCAACCGGCTGGAGGCCGTAATCTCCATGCCTTCCGGCGTGTTCAAGCCCTACGCCGGCGTGTCCACTGCCATTCTGATTTTCACCAGGACCGGCCACGGCGGCACGGACAGGGTATGGTTCTATGACATGAAGGCCGACGGCTTTAGTCTGGATGATAAGCGAAGCCCGGTCGCCAATAATGATATTCCCGACATCATTGCCCGCTTCCGCAATCTGGAGGCAGAAAAAGACCGCCAGCGCACGGAAAAATCCTTCTTCGTGCCTAGGACGGAGATCGTGGACAACGGTTATGACCTGCCCATCAACAAGTACAAGGAAACGGAGTATAAGCCTGTGGAGTATCCGCCCACCGGGGAAATTATGGCAGAGCTACGGAAACTGGAGCGGGAAATTGGCGCGGCGATGGATGAACTGGAAGGAATGTTGGAATAAATGGGCTTTCAAATCATGCTTGACCAGGCAAACAGTTTTTATATTTGCGCAAAATTGTGCGAGAGTAAAGTGAAGAAGTTTGAAGGCCGCATTGATATATACGCCACACCAATGATTGTAAATTTGTCATTTGCTTGTGAGGTATATATTAAGACACTTCTTGACTATTGGGGAGAGAGAGAAAAAAGAGGTCATAAGCTAAATGAACTGATTGATTTGCTCCCATATGAGATGAAAAAACAAATTTTTGAGGCAGTCGAAGAAAAATACGGAACTTTGATAAACCCTTTTGGCATACCGCTTATAAATACTGTTTCAGATGCTTTCCAAAAATGGCGCTATAGTTATGAGGCTTCGCGAGTGTCTTGCGACATCGGTTATCTATTTGCATTGACGGAAGCAGTGAGAAATGTATGTTGTAAAACAATATATGGATTATCGTGGGCAGAGTATTGTAAAACTGCGAAAATCGATTTGGATTTGTGGGGATGAAGGATGAGAGTAAAACTTGGTGAAATCTGCGAGATTGTATCTGGCAGTACCCCTAAAACCGGTATTCCGGAGTATTGGGATGGTGCTGAAAAATGGATTACACCCGCAGAGCTAAATGAAGATACATATACCATTACGGATAGTGTGCGTAAATTGACGACACTCGGTGTGAAAAAAACCGGACTTTCGCCTTTTCCCGAGGGAACTGTCATTCTGTCATCAAGAGCACCGATAGGGAAAGTGGCGATTGCAGGCTGTGAGATGTATTGTAATCAGGGATTTAAGAACTTAATCTGCTCGCAGAAGATATATAATCGGTACTTATACTGGTTTCTTAAAGGAAATACAGAATATCTAAATTCTCTAGGACGTGGAGCAACATTTAAGGAGATATCAAAGCAAATAGTTGCATCTATTGAAATCAACGTGCCTGACATGGAGCAGCAAATGCAGGCGGCAGAAAATCTTGAAAGAGTTTCATCAATTATACGATTACGCAAAAAGGAACTTCAAAAACTGGATGACCTCATCAAAGCCCGATTTGTCGAATTGTTTGGGGATTCAGAATTCAATACGATGCAATGGCCAACTACGGAATTATCTGAGCTATGCAATGTCGGTTCCAGTAAAAGAATATACCAAAGCGAACAATGTGCCGAAGGTGTTCCCTTCTTGCGGATTTCAGATTTGAATGAGCGTATTGACAATGTGAAAAACGTTCCTGAGTTGTTTATTCCAACCACGAAGTACAATGAACTAAAGGAGGCTGATTTGGTTCCGACTGCTGGTGATATTCTTCTGACTTCAAGAGGAACGCTTGGCAGATGTTACATCGTTAGACAAGAAGATGAATTCTATTTTCAAGATGGGATGATAAGCTGGCTCTCTGATTTGAACAATCAAATTACGAGTGTGTATTTATCTCAGTTGTTTGCAATGTCAGGAATTCAGAAGCAAATTACAAGTTTGCAAGCGGGGTCAACGGTAGCCTACTTATCAATATCCATGCTGAAAAAGCTTAACATTATGTTACCACCACTTGACCGACAGAAGCAATTTTCGGCTTTTGTTCAACAGACCGACAAATCAAAAGCTGTCATACAAAAAGCCCTAGACGAAGCACAGCTACTATTTGACAGCCTGATGCAGAAATATTTTGGATAGTTCGCAAAAGGAACCATTCCGGTACAGGAGGATGAAAATGACCATATTTTACGATATCGCGTTAAAAGGGATTGATGACGCAATTGCAACGATTGATAGGATTACGGATAACACGAAATTCGCAGAACTGGAAATCCAGCTTCACAGTGATATAGTAGGTGCTGTACACCAGATTGCTGACTACTATGCAAGGACAAATCATTCCCACCTGTCCAAGGAAGATGACCTTTATTTCCGTGCATTCGCATATCTGAACAATCAAATAAAGCACGATCAATCATTGGAAATCATCTATTACGAAGTTTGCGGAAGTATGTTCCCCATGCGCTTCCCGTTCAGGTTTGGGGAACCGGGAGTGTGCTGGAACGCTTTTGTAGATAATGGCAGCAAATACGCTAGAGGGAAACGGGAAGATTACGAGGCCTGTCTTATAGAGAGGGACATAAAGAAGACCCTGAGTGATATTCGGGAAATCATTGTCAGAACGGCAGCTGATGGTGAAAATACGCAAGCAGCATCGGCCGCAGTTAAATGAAGTGCGCAAGTGCCCTCTCCGCCCCAGTGTGCGCACTGGGGCACCTCTCCCACAGGGAGAGGCAAGGAGGTGCGGTGCGGATTATGCGTGCAGTGCAGAAAAATGCACCTCCCCTTGGCTCCCCCTCTGGGGGAGCTGTCACGGAGTGACTGAGAGGGCACTTGAGCAAAGCCGTGCCTGCGAAGCTATCCCGTTGAAATCTATAAACAGCGCATCATCGGCTCATTCATTATTGAATTTTAAAGCTACCAGATACACAACAGATCAGTTAAAGGATATTTGACAATATAACTTTGAAGAGGTATCGGCCATGACCAACTTTGACATTTTCTCATCCACCCCGCAGTTTGAGCCTTTCGCCTCCGTAGCCGTCTCCGCCGAGCGGATTCTACATATTGACCCCTCCGCCTGCGTGCTGAACTGCCGCAGGGCGATGGAGTTTGCCGTGAAGTGGATGTACTCTGTGGACAAGGGGCTGGTCATGCCTTATCAGGACTCTCTGGTGAGCCTCATGAATGCCGAGGACTTCCGGGACATCGTGGGCGCGGACATCTGGCGGCGGATGGATCTGATCCGCCGTATGGGCAACAACGCCGCCCACACCGGCAGGAAAATCACCGAGGAGCAGGCGGTGCTGTGTCTGGAGAACCTGTATGTCTTTCTGGACTTTGTGGCGTACTGCTATGGCGAGAACTACACAGAGGGACATTTTGACCGCAGCCTGCTGCAGCAGCCCGCCGAACCCGCTCCGCGAGGGGATAAGGGAGCAGCCGACATTGATCTTGCCGCGCTGATGGCGGAGAACGCTGCGCTGAAGGAGGAACTCACTGCCCGCCGCGCCGAGCAGCAGCAGACCTATGTGCCCAAGCCCCTCGACCTGTCCGAATACAAGACCCGCAAGCTGTATATCGACACCATGCTCACGGACGCAGGCTGGACGGAGGGCAAGGACTGGCTGAATGAAGTCGAGCTGCCCGGTATGCCCAACAAGTCCGAGGTAGGTTATGCGGACTATGTGCTCTACGGTGACGACGGCCGCCCGTTGGCTGTGATCGAAGCCAAGCGCACCTGCACAGATGTGGCCAAAGGCCGCCAGCAGGCAAAGCTCTACGCCGACCTGTTGGAGAAAAAGTATCACCGCCGCCCGGTCATCTTCCTGACCAACGGCTTTGAAACCCACATCACGGACAATCTGTACCCTGAGCGCAAATGTGCCGCGATTTACTCCAAGCGCGATCTGGAGAAGCTTTTCAATCTTCAAACCATGCGGACGAGTCTCAAAAATATCATGGTGAACCGCAATATCGCCGGACGCTACTATCAGGAGGGCGCGATCAAGGCCGTCTGCGATGCCTTTGCCCGGAATCGCCGCAAGGCGCTGCTGGTCATGGCTACCGGCTCCGGCAAGACGAGGACGGTCATTGCCCTGTGCGACGTGCTGCTTCAGCATGGCTGGGTGAAAAACATCCTGTTTCTTGCCGACCGCAACAGTCTGGTCACGCAGGCAAAGCGCAATTTCGGGAATCTGCTGCCTGATCTCTCCGTCACCAACCTCTGCGAAGAGAAAGACAACTACACCGCTCACTGCGTCTTTTCGACCTATCAGACCATGTACAATGTCATTGACAGCGTGCAGGATGAGGAGGGCAAGCTCTTTACCTGCGGGCACTTTGACCTTGTGATCTGCGACGAAGCGCACCGCTCGGTGTATAACAAATACCGGGATATTTTCAACTATTTCGACGCGCCGTTGGTGGGACTGACGGCCACGCCCAAGGACGAGATCGACAAGAATACCTATGAGATATTTGAGCTGGAAAACGGCGTCCCCACCTATGGCTATGAACTGGCGCAGGCGGTAAAGGACGGGTATCTGGTGGATTTCCTATCGGTAGAGACGAAGCTGAAGTTTATTGAGCAGGGTATTGTCTACGACGAGCTTTCAGACGAGGACAAGCAAATCTATGAGGACACCTTTGAGGACGAAAACGGAGAATTACCGGAGCGCATTGCGTCCTCGGCGCTGAACGAATGGATTTTCAATGAAGACACCATCCGACAGGTACTGAACACGCTGATGACCTACGGTCTGACCATCGACTACGGCAGTAAACTGGGCAAGACCATCGTCTTTGCAAAAAATCACACCCATGCAGAGAAAATCCTTGCGGTTTTCAATCAAGAATATCCGCACCTTCCCGGCTTTGCCAAGGTGATCGACAACTATATGACCTATGCGCAAAGCGCCATCGACGAATTTTCTGACCCGAAGAAACTGCCTCAAATCGCCATTTCCGTGGATATGCTGGATACCGGCATTGACGTGCCGGAGGTGCTGAATCTGGTGTTCTTTAAAAAGGTCATGAGCAAAGCGAAGTTCTGGCAGATGATTGGGCGTGGCACCCGTCTGTGTCCGGGGCTGCTGGATGGTAAGGATAAGGACAAGTTCTATATTTTCGACTTCTGCGGCAACTTTGAGTTCTTCCGCATGAACAAGGGCAGAGCTACTGCCAATATGATTGCCCTGCAAGGTGCGATCTTCTATCTGAAGGCCCAAATTGCCTTCAAATTGCAGGACTTGGCGTATCAGGCAACGGATCTGATTGCCTTCCGCAAGACGCTGGTGGATGACATGGTGCGCAAGGTGCGGGAACTGAACAAAGAGAACTTTGCTGTCCGCCAGCATTTGAAATATGTAGAGCGATATGCCGAACCGGACAGCTACAACGCCCTGACCTATGAGGATACCTTGATTATGGGACAGGAACTTGCGCCGCTTATTACACCGGATGAAGATGATGCCAAGGCGCTGCGGTTCGATGCGCTGCTATACGGTATCGAGCTTGCGTACCTAGCAGGAAAGAAGTACGGCAAGGCGCGGAGTGATCTGTTTAAAAAGGTCTCCGCCGTCGCGTCTGTGGCAAATATTCCGGAAATCATGGTGCAGGCGGAACTGATCAACAAGATCCTGCACACAGATTATGTGGAGACTGCCGGAATCTGTGAATTTGAGCATATCCGGGAGAATCTGCGCGACCTTATTAAGTATATTCCGATTGGTAAGGTGCACTATGATACAAATTTTGATGACGAAATTCTGTCTGTAGACTGGAAAGAATCTGAGCTGGAGAACGACGACCTGAAGAACTACAAGGCCAAGGCGGAGTTCTACGTGCGTCAGCACATGAATGACGCCGTTATTGCCAAACTAAAGGGTAATGTCCCTTTGACAGTGGAAGATGTGCAGGCGCTGGAGAAAGCACTCTGGAGCGAGGTCGGTACGAAACAGGATTATGTGGCTGAGTACGGCCAGAAGCCGCTGGGCGAGTTCGTGCGGGAAAATGTCGGACTTGATATGAACGCAGCAAAGGAGGCATTTGCGCAGTACCTGAATGATACGACCCTTGATAGCAGGCAGATTTACTTTGTGAATCAGATCGTGGAGTACATCGTCCATAACGGCATGATGAAAGACCTGTCCGTTTTGCAGGAAGCACCGTTTACCGACTACGGCAGCATCGTGGAAGTGTTCACAGACCTGTCTGTGTGGGCAGGCATTCGACAGGTGATTGAGAGGGTCAATGCGAACGCTGCGGCATAAATGTATTTACAAATTACAAACTCGGCATCTGGCGTCCCGAAGCATTTGGTGTGAATAAGACAACATGTGTTACCCTTGCTGACACAGATAGAACCGCCCGAATCTATTGCAATGCAATGGATTCGGGCCCAGCTTGTCAAAAAAACTACCAAAATCCCCTCATTTGTGATATAATAATCACAGATGGGGGGATTTTATATGGAACAATGGAGAAAAGATGCACGGCACGAGCCAATCATTCTCCGGGGTATTCTGTGTGCAAATACGCGGGGTGCTGCGGCCCGTTTTTGGCGGGTGGAAAGCCTTGTTTCGGGATTTGGAGTGTAACCCCTTGCAAATTTGTGAATTTTGGCCTATAATAAACATAATAACGAAGAAAAGGGGGATTCCTGTGAAGAAATGTACAACGGATACCTGTTGTCTCACATTGCCGCTCAAATTGGAAAAATGGCAGGAAGACTGCCTTGCCAAGCGTTTTGAAATTGCCCGCCAGATTTACAATACGTTGGTACGGGCGGAATTCAAAAAACTTAATGAGTTGGAGCGGACCCCCGAATATAATAAGATTTTGGAGCAGATTCATTCGCTCGATTGGAAAGGTTCAGGCAACAGGCAGAGATTAAATGATCTGTATCGAGAACGGAATCAGATTCTGAAGAATGCAAAATTCACAGAGTACGGCTTCAAGTCCGATATGAAATTCTATTACAAGCATTTTAGTGACAACATCGGTTCCTGCGTTGCCGTACATGGCATTGCACCGCAAGTTTGGGCTGCGTTTGAGAAGTATTTATTCAAGCCCGAAGGCAAAAAAGTGCATTTTAAACGCTTTGGAGACGTACATTCTCTGCGCGGATATTCCAAAGCAGGCGAGAGCGGCGGCGCTGAGATTACCTTCTGCGGGACGCACATCAGATGGAAAAATTTGGAGCTTCCGATTAAACTGTCCCCCGATAACGCTTATGAAACGGAAATGCTCTCCCGCAGGGTAAAATATGTCAGAATTCTTCGAAAACCAGGGAAAAGCAAAGACCGATGGTATGTGCAGCTTTCTCTGGAGGGAAAGCCTGCTATAAAATACGACCGGAATGCCGGAGAAATAAAGCACCCGGTTGCACATGGGGCAGTTGGTCTGGACATTGGCCCGCAAACGCTGGCATATTCAGCAGAGACCACAGCAGATCTTGTGGAATTGGCGGATCAGGTACAGAATATTGAGCAGGAAAAGCGTCGTCTCCAGCGGAAAATGGATCGAAGCCGGAGGAGTACCAATCCGGGAAATTACAATACGGACGGAACAATCAGAAGAGGTGTCAAACTGACACGAAATAAATCGAAGGCATATTGCAAATTGCAGCGGCAACTTGCCTATCTCCAGCATACCCAAGCTGAAACCAGAAAGCGCCAGCACACGGAATTGGCCAATTATCTGCTTTCATTGGGAGACTGTTTCTATGTGGAAGAAATGAAGTGGTCGTCGCTGGCACATCGTGCAAAAGAGACTGCGGTATCCGAAAAAACCGGAAGATTCAAGCAAAAGAAACGCTTCGGAAAATCTATCGCAAACAAGGCACCTTCGACCCTGATTGGAATACTGCAACAAAAGTGTGAATCTCTCGGCCTTCCGGGGATAATCTATGTGCCGCTATCGGCCAAAGCCAGCCAGTACAATCATCTGACCGGTGAATATACTCCAAAGCCGCTGTCACAGCGATGGAACACAATGCCGGATGCCCAGCGTGTTCAGAGAGATCTTTATTCTGCTTTCCTGCTGCAGCACTTTGATTCACAGGCAGGGATATACAATCTGCAATCCTTACAACGAGACTATCCGCAATTTCTTCAATACCACGATCAGTCAATCCGAAGATTGTCTGAAATGCCAAAAACACTTTCCAGTATGGGAATCCGCAAAAGCATCCGCGCATAAGTGCGAAGCAGAAGTTTACAGAAGAAACCGGTGCAGTTCGCACCATAAAAAACCGGTCGATTGTCCGTCCGGGACTGCCGATAATGGCAACGTTGGTTGCCTTGGCAGTAGAAGAGCACGGGAAAATAGTCAGCGCAGGCATCTTTTGTGATACCTGAAAAGCTATCTACCGACTCACAGCGCAATCTGCAAAAAAGGATATCGCATTTTTGTGCAATATTGCCGATGCAATCCGCATTTGTGCGCTGAGGCAAAGTTGATACGTACAATCCAGTTAATCATTTTGTTTTCGATGCAATCCGCATTTGTGCGCTGCAACAGTAATTAAAAAGCCGCCGCCCAGTGGTCGCAGATGACCACCGGGCGGCATTTTACTTCTTGTTTTCCTTTCCGGATCCCCACGGTCTCGCCCCTGCTTGTTGCCCCTATGTACCCCTACCACCCCCGCCGTTTAGCCAAATCCAACATAGAAAAGCAGAACACTTCCCACCGTGTCAATGATGTCTGTAACGGGTCGCCCTCGCGGATACGGAGGGTTCTTCTGATCTCCTTCGGAATGACGATCCTGCCCAGATCGTCCACCCGTCGCACAATGCCTGTTGCCTTCATAATTCTCTTCTCCTTTGAAGCGCGTGACGCGCGGTTTGCTCCTGTAGAAGTATTTGCAGGAAAAGGGGAATTATGTATGGGTGCTGCGGCAATCTTCTTCTCCGGATGCGTCAGTTTTAAGGCAATACCGCACAGAAAAAGGTGCCAAAACCGGCGAGTGTGATATAATAAACTTATGGATAAACAGATGACAATTTCCGCATTCAGCGATGAACTGGCGCAGGTGCGGACGAAGAAAAAGGAAATTCAACTGCTCGATAAAACTCATTTCGCGCCTGCATTTTCCGTTGTATAAAGGGTGCAAGAATGGCAACCGTTCAAGCCCGGTTCTCCTTTTATTGTCACCACGTTCTGTTTTCGTCATAGCACGTCAGGAGAACAATATCCGGTGTTCTTATCATAACTGTTTTCCATTCACCACAAATGAGCCGCAGTCATGACGTAACACTTGGTGTAAACCACCCTTTATAAATTACATCATGACAGAAAATACTTTACAGGCTAAAAATAAGGAATTCTTAACCTCTCCGAAAAGACTTCCTAAAAATGCCGTGGTATAATGGGAAAAGTCAAAAAGGATGTGGTTATGATGAAAACGAAACAGCGGGCGGTGATCGCCGTAGCCGTCATTGTGCTTCTCGCGGCGGCGGTTCTGGGCGCGAAGCCCGCGTACAACCTGTACCGGGACATCTCCTTCTATCACGGAGAGCGCACGGAGGCGGAGAAAACGGTGAAAGCTTTTGCCGAGGAACAGGGCATCTCCTACGGCGAATATCCCCAGAGCCTGATCGACCTTTACGAGCGCAACCCCGAGACGAAGGATTTTGTGCTGAACTACCCCTTCCGGAAGGACACGGGGGTCGATCTCAGCGTCTGGAAGGACAGCCAGACCGTGCCGCTGTTTTTGCAGTGGGACTCCATGTGGGGCTACGAAAAGTACGGGAAGGGATTTATCGCGGAGACCGGCTGCGGCCCGACGTGTCTTGCCATGGTTGGCTACTACCTTACCGGCGACGAAAACATGAACCCCCGGCAGGTCGCCCGGTTTGCCCAGGAAAACGGCTACTATTCCCGGGGCAGCGGTTCCTCCTGGACGCTCATCAGCGAGGGCAGTGAAGGACTGGGGCTGAAAGCCACGGAAATTCCGCTGGTCAAGAAAAAGATGGTGGACGCGCTGGAAGCGGGCAAGCCCATCATCTGCGCCATGCGGGAGGGGGATTTCACCACCACGGGACATTACATCGTCCTGCGGGGCGTGAAGGACGGCGAATTTCAGGTCAATGACCCCAACAGCGTGGTCAATTCCGAAAAGCTGTGGAGCTACGAGCAGATTGAGGGACAGATCCGGAACCTCTGGGTCATGGAAAAAGCGTAAAATCATTGAAAACGCCGTGCCGCGAGGAATTTCCTCAGCGGCACGGCGTTTTTTATTATTGCGCGTCCTTCTGACGGCAGGCATAAATGTAGGCGTTTTTGTAATCGCCCATTTCCCGGTAGCAGATCTCCAGCTCCCGGAGGACGTTGTACTCCCCCTCGGCGGCGAGAAAGCATTTTGCCGCTTCCGGGAATTCTTCCAGCGCCATGTGGCATTTCCCCCGGAGGAAGTTCCAGCAGGGGGCGGTGCGGTCTTCCGCCCCGTCCAGAAGGTGGGCGGCGCGTTGGACGTCTCCCCCGGCGAGTGCCGACGTGGCCTGCACGGTCAGCGCTTCATCCAGACCGGGCAAATTAACGACCTGCCCCGGAATGCGGCCAAGGAGCAAAAGCCTGCGTTGCTCCAAGTCCTCGGAGTAATAGGCCGCATCCTTCCCCAGAGCGGCGACGGCTTCCAAAAGTTCCAGAGCGTATGGCTCCCGCCCATCTCCGATGGCTTCTTCGGCGAGGTGGAGCCGGACGAGGATTTCCAGCAGCTGCCGCTCCCGATCGTAAATTTCATCCGGGGCGCGGTACTGTGCCAGCGCCCGCATTGCCCCGGCATAATCTTTCCCGTCAAACAGCTGCCGGACAGCGGTCATGATCTCCTGATTAGGGGAACAAACGGTATCTTCTTCCAGAAAATAACTCACGGGCTTGCCCAGCCGCGCAGCAAGACAGCCCAACGTTTTCATGGACGGCCGGGCGGCGCCGTTCTCAATGCGGGAGAGCATATTCCGGGTGATCTCGTTCCCGCAGAGCGCCCGCTGGGACAATCCCGCTTCCAGCCGCGTCAAGCGCAGTTTTTCTCCAAGCTCCATAGTTGCCCTCCGTTCTTTCCTGTGGTTGAACGGATTATACCATACCTTTCCCCGTTTTTCCACTGTTACAAAAATTTCATTTGCTATTTTTCCGAATTTCGTTTATAACAATCATAGCATCAGCTGACAAGGGGACACATGCCCGTCGGACGCTCTGGCACGCCGCTGGCTGCGTTATCGTCCTTGACTTGCGCCGGCAAGCCTACGTCTTCTGCCTTTCCATCGACGCGCCAGAGCGTCCGACGGGTCTTCGAGTTTTCCCGGAGCATAAACGGAGGCTGGAGGATAACACAGCCGGACGCCGTTTGGGGCCGAGAAAACCATGCGTCCCCTTGTCAACTGATGCTAAAGCCAGTTTTGAAACGGAGACGTATTCATGGATATCCGAAACACCCGCCAGCTGAAGGAATTTTCCGCCGGGCGGCTCGCCAACGCCCGGGAAGGACAGAAGATTATTTTGTATTTTTCCCTGATTACCATTGCCGTGTCGGCGGTGGCGACTGTTGTCAGTTACATTCTGAGTCAGCAGATCGCCAAGACCGGCGGCCTTGGAAGCATGGGCGTCCGCTCCGCTCTGACCACTGCCCAAATGCTGCTGCCCATCGTGCAGGCGGTTTTTCTCATGTGCTTGGAGCTGGGCTATCTGTCCACGATGCTCCGCATTGCCCGGGGGCAGTACGCTTCTCCCAACGGGATGCGGCTGGGCTTTGACCGGTTCTGGGTGCTGCTGCGCTGTACGCTGCTGAAGGGGCTGATCTTCGGCGGCGTGGCCATGGCAAGCCTGTACGTCGCCATGATGATCTACATGATGACGCCCCTTTCCAATTCGGCGGTGGACATTCTGATGCCCCTTGTCAAAAACGCAGGCACCTCCGGCATTCTGCTGGACGACGCCACCTATGCCCAGCTCATGGACGCGACGATGCCTGCCATGGGGATTTTCGGTGTGCTGTTTCTCGTCCTTGCCGCGCCGGTGTTTTACCGGTACCGCATGGCGGATTATCTCATCATCGACCGCCCCGCCACCGGCGCGCTGGCAGCTCTGCGGGACAGCCGGGTGATGACGAAGGGCAACCGTTGGAATCTGTTCCGGCTGGATTTGAGTATGTGGTGGTACTACGCCGCCATGCTGGTGTCCATTGCGGTCAACTACGGCGACCAGCTCCTGCCTGATCTGGGGATTACCCTGCCCTTCTCCGACACGGTCGCCTATTTCCTGTTCTTCGGCGTGTATCTGGCAGTGACCTTTGTCATTTTCTATTTCCTGCGCAACCGGGTGGAGGTCACCTACGCGCTGGCCTACGATTCCCTCCGCCCCCGGGAACCGGAGAACAACGGCGCAGTCCTGGGGAACATTTTCCAGATGTAACTATCCATTTTGCGGCAAAAACCGGCATGATTTTCGTCATGCCGGTTTCTTTTATGCCGTTACGCTGTCGTGAAGCAGGTCTGCAAGGGTGATCCCCTCAAAGAACCCGTCGATCATCCTGTCCAGCTTGTCCCACATGGGCTTGGCCTGACAGCACTCCGTCCGGGAGCAGGCCGACGCGCCCATGGAGGTGCAGGATACCGCGCTTAAGCTCCCTTCCGTCAGCTTGAGAATGCTGCCGATGGTGTATTCCTCCGGGGGACGGTTCAGGCGGTAGCCGCCGCCCTTGCCGTGGACGGCGTCCACAAACCCGGCCTTGGACAGGGTCGTCATAATGGATTCCAGATATTTCTGGGAAATGCCCTCGGACTCCGCGATCTCCTTCAGGGGAATGTACTCGTTCCCGCCCCGCTGGGCGAAACAGACCATCACCCGCAGAGCATAACGCCCCTTTGTGGATACGATCATACGCTCTCGCAGTGGGCGCAGTGTTCGCAGGCGGGGAAATCCTTCTCGTCGTAGGGAATGCCTTTGCGGTCGAAATAGTCCTGAAGCGCCTTCTTGATGGCTTCCTCTGCCAGAACGGAGCAGTGGAGCTTGTGGGCGGGCAGACCGTCCAGCGCCTCCGCCACGGCCTTGTTGGTCAGCGCCATGGCCTCGTGAATGGACTTGCCCTTGATCATTTCGGTGGCCATGGAGGAAGAGGCGATGGCGCTGCCGCAGCCAAAGGTCTCGAACTTCACGTCCTTGATGATGTCGTCCTCGATTTTCAGGTAAATCTTCATGATATCGCCGCACTTGGCGTTGCCGACCTCGCCGACGCCGTTGGCGTCCTCGATCACGCCAACGTTTCTGGGATGCTGAAAATGATCCATAACTTTTTCACTGTACAGTGCCATAATGCATTCTCCTTATCAAATTTTTTCGCCGGGGGCGGTTACAGGATATACTGCCGCTTGCCGGTCTGCAGATCCCGCCACACGGGGCTCATGTTCCGCAGATACTGAACGACCTCGGGGACGACCTTCAGAATGTGGTCGATCTCCTCGTCGGTATTGTACTCGCTGAGAGACAGCCGCAATGAGCCGTGGGCAACGTCGTGTACCCGGCCGATGGCCAGCAGCACGTGGCTGGGGTCCAGACTGCCGGAGGTGCAGGCGGAGCCGGAGGAAGCGCACACGCCCTTCATGTCCAGAAGCAGCAGCAGGCTTTCGCCCTCGATGCCCTCAAAGCAGAAGCTGACGTTGCCGGGCAGACGGTTCACGGGGTCGCCGTTCAGGGCGCTGTGGGGAATTTTGCTCAGCCCCTCGATCAGCCGGTCCCGCATGGCGGCGACTCTGGGCATGTTCTCGTCCATGTGGTCGCAGGCTTCCTTCAATGCAGCCGCCATGCCGCAGATACCGGGGATGTTCTCCGTACCCGCGCGCTTGCCCCGCTCCTGCGCGCCGCCCTCGATGATGCTTACCAGGGGGAAGCCCCGGCGGACGTACAGCGCGCCCACGCCTTTGGGGCCGTGGAACTTGTGGCCGGACAGGCTGAGCATGTCGATGTTCTGCTCCTTGACGTTGATGTGCAGGTGGCCGACGGCCTGAACGGCGTCGGTGTGGAAGGGCACGCCCGCTTCTTTACAGACGGCGCCGATCTCCGCGATGGGCAGGATGGAGCCGATCTCGTTGTTGGCGTACATGGTGGTGACCAGACAGGTGTCGGGACGGATGGCGTCCTTCACCTGCTGAGCGGTGACGTTGTGTCCCTTCCGGACGTCCAGATAGGTAACTTCAAAGCCCTCTTTTTCCAGCTTCGCCAGCGTGTGCAGCACGGCGTGATGCTCAAAAGCGGTGGTGATGATGTGCTTTTTGCCCTTCTTCTCGCCGTAGCGGGCGGCGGAGATGATGGCCTGATTGTCGGCCTCGCTGCCGCCGGAGGTGAAGATGATCTCCCGGGGCTCGCAGCCTAAGCACTGGGCGACCGTCTCACGGGCGGCGTCCAGGGCTTCCTTCGCCCTCTGACCCACGGAGTGCAGGCTGGAGGGGTTGCCGTAGATATTGTCGAGATAGGGCAGCATGGCGTCGATGGCCGTTCGGCTCATGGCCGTTGTTGCCGCGTTGTCAGCATAAACTTGCATAACAGTTGATTCCTCCTGAGGTATTTACCTAGTAAGTCTATGGGTAATATAGCATTACCAACCTACTTTGTCAATAGGCAAAATAAAAAAGAAAAATCCGCCGCGGCGGTACGGAGCAAATTCCAAAGGAAGCTCTGATTAGGGTCTATCTGAAAACCGTCAACATGCCCAAACAGCG
>UMBU01022521.1_pt1 | contig 32172 bp, 57 predicted proteins | sample 1964051 | NCBI WGS metagenome assembly UMBU01 (sample SAMEA4835949, study PRJEB28245) | human gut metagenome | biome: gut microbiome; material: fecal sample | place: Denmark | collected 2008
CGAATTTTACAAAAAATCGGAGCAAGCGATATAAAGCTTGCTCCGACGTGTCTGACGGTTACGAAATAGATATCCGCTGCAAGTGCGCATACAAAACTTCAAAATAGAAAAACTGTTGCGCATGCGTTTACAAGCAAGCGCAAATCATTTTGGCGCATGATATGCCGTCACTACAAGTGCCGTTTATATAATTCGCGGATTGCGGTTCTTACTCGGAAACGTTGTCCACAGAATGCTCATTGTCGTCAGGATCGGAAATAAACATTTCCTCCGTGGTCTGCTGCGCCAGTTTCAGTTTTTCAGTAATGTCAACCAACGCATTGGTGGTCGCTTCCAGCGCATCAACAGCAGTTGCCATGCGCCCCGCCAAGTGATAATACATAGCCTTATAGTCTGGCATACAGATCCCTCCTAAGCGAATTTTGAACAATGGGCACTGCTTCATGAAGCAGTGCCCATTGTTGTTTGGCGGAGAAGGAGGGATTCGAACCCTCGCGCCGGTACACCCGACCTACTCCCTTAGCAGGGGAGTACTTTTTGCCTATATATCGGCGTTTTTTAACCCTCAAAGTGAAGTAGGAGTGAAATAGGAAGATCATAATTTATTCACAGCATCCAAAACGTCCCGAATGTCCATATGCGTATATCCGATGGTTGTCTTGTAGTCCTTGTGCCCTGCAGCTTTTTGTATGACCGCCGGCTGTACGCCTTTTTTGGCAAGGCGTGTATTAAAGGTATGCCGACAGCACCCGGGGGGCAAGGGCGATACGTGAAGCTCAGCCATAACCTCCTTGTATTTTTCATAGAAAAGATTGTGTCCGTAGGGAATGAGTGTATCACGGGCGGCCATGTAGACTTCTCGCAGAACAGGCTCGATCTTTTTACAGATCGGGATCAGCCTGTTTTTCCCGGTTGTGGTTTTGATGCCACAGGTTAAATAATGTTCTTTGAAATGAACATCTCCTTTCTTTGCGCTTAACATCTCACCTGTTCTCATGCCTGTATAGACCATGATAAGAGCACTGGCCAGAATAAGCCTTGATATGCTTCCTGCCTTTGCATGATTGTACCCATCCCATATTCTTGCAAGATCATCTTCCGTATAGCTTTGCTTTTTCGGCTCTTGGCAAGGAGGGAGCCTCAAGTATTGTGTATAGTCTTTTTCACACCATCCATTGATTACAGCGTATCGAAAAATTTTTCTTAATAGTGCTTTTACATCCCTCTTCGGATAGAATGAACCGGGAACATCATCCAAAAGCCGCTGCATTTCCGGTAGACGAATTTCCGAAATCACACGATATTTTAAGGGGAAAATCCTGCGGTAAGCGATATGATATGCAATCTGCTTTGATTTGGAAAGCATTTGGAGTTCCGGCAAGATCATTTGATATACTTGCTCTACAGTAATTCGTTCATAGTTTTTCCCCTCTTTTTCAGATTGCAAAAAGGCAAGTGCCTCTTTTTTTGTATGAAAGCCGCTTTTCTTTTTCGTTTTTCTCAGCCCGGCAGCGTCATAGCCGATTGTTCGTTCGGCGCACCATTTCCCATTCGCCAGTTTATAAACAGAACCTTGGCCATTTCCGCGTTTCTTAGTTCCCATCCGGTATCACCTCCACGAAGATTGTAAAGGAATCGTTTTTCTCTGGTGCATAGCGGAAGTTGAGTGTTTTCCCCATCAGAACCCTGCAATAGCTGATGGGCAATAGCCTTTTGTATGGCATGCTTTGCCTGTTTGTCAGTCAGTCTTTTTTCGATACAAATGTTCGCACCAAACAATACTAAATCAGCGCGGCCCGATAGATTGATGCGGGCAGCGTAGTATACTTTCTCTTTCATTTTGATTCCCTCTACAGAAATACGAACATATGTTCTTGTTTGTGATTCCAGTATAGCAGAGATTTTAAGAAATGCAAGGGGGCTTTTTGGAACAATTTTTATCAAAAGAAAAAGCCCCTAAAGAGGGGCCTTGATTCAAAATAGATCGCTATGGCTTCCTGTACGCGTAAGATACAAAAACAGCGTATCCTCTGATATTTCATAAATCAGCAGCCAGTCCGGCGCAATATGGCATTCTCTAAAACCGGCATAGTTGCCGCTGAGGGCATGGTCTCTGTTTTGGGGCGGCAAGCTTTTTCCATCCGCAAGGATTTGGATCACCTTTGTAAGGGAGAAAAGATCATAGCCCCTCTTCTTTAATCGTTTCACATCTTTTTGAAATTTTGTCGTAGGGCGTATCCGATACATCAGCTTAGAAGATCCTCCATCATTTCATCTGCATTGGCATAGGTTTTTCCGATGGAGGTGTCCTGTTTCATTTGGCGAACCTCTTCCATGGCGTCCAGAGTCTCTTTGTTTGGAGTTTCGAGCTTCAAATCAAACGGAATGCCCTGCTCCCGCACAACGGCCCTGGCAAACACATTGAAAGCTGCCGTCATATTCAATCCGAGCTCATTGCAGCAGGATTCAAACTGCTGTTTGAGGGAATCTTCCATGCGAATATTGATGTTTACCATAATCATCATCCTTTCTATTTATATTATATGTAATTTTATAGCAATATGCAATAAAATAAATGGTAAAAAGAAAAAGCCCCCGGAAAGGGGCCTTTTACATGCCTTATTTACTGGGCACTAATTTGATTTTTACACCATCAACTTTAAGGGTTACTCCTTCTGCGAGATCAATGTTTTTATACTCTTTTTCGTATAGATCACTTTTTTTTGTTCCCATAATAGCATTTAGACCGCCCTCGAACATATTATCGGAAGAAACATTGCCACTTCCTGAAACAGCAACAATATCGTATACACCTGCGGGAAAATCTGTCCCCGCTACAAAGTTTCCGTTTCCAAGCTCAACTTCTTCTGTATTGGGCTGTTCCCTCGGTGTGAGGGCTTCGCCGGAGGCACTATCAGAATGAATTTTTATTGTAACACCCCCATATACAGAAAGCACAGTATCTTTTGGCAAAGAAATATTGGAATAGCTTTTTTGGTACATTTCATCTTCTTTAACACCCATAATGGCATTAAGACCGCCATCGTACATATTGTCGGAAGAAACATTCCCGTTTCCAGAAATAGCCTCAATGTCATACGTACCTGCCGGGAAATCTATACCGGCTGTATAGTTGCCACTTCCCAATTCTATATCATAAACAATAGGAGATGGAGTTGGAGCATTCGTAGTAATCGAACTTTCCTTGTTAGCATCGTTTTGTGCTGATTCTTTTGACGATGATCCCCCCCCAGAAATAGCGCTTCCTATTCCTGCAAGCACAAGAATAGCAATTACCCATACCCACCATTTTTTGTACCAAGCCTTTTTTACTTGTTCCGCCATAGCAAATCCCCCTGCAATAATTTATTCGTACCTTATATATTATATACTGGGCGTTAACACGATTTCTACATCGCCGCCAACTTTAAGGGTTATTCCTTCTGGGAGATAAATGTTTCTATACTCATTTTGGTATAGACCCGAAACATCCTTTGTTCCCATAACATCACATATACCACCTTCGGCCATATTATCGGAAGAAACATTGCCACTTCCTGAAACAGCAACAATATCGTACACACCTGCAGGAAAATCTGTACCGGCTACAAAGCTTCCATTCTCAAGCCAAACATTTTCTGTAATGGACTGTTCCCTCCGTGCTAAGGCTTCGCCAGAGGCACTGTCAGAATGGATTTTTATTGTAACGCCCCCGGATACAGAAAGCACAGTATCTTTTGGCAAAGAAAGATTGGAATGGCTTTTTTGGTATTCGTACATTCCATCTTCTTTAACACCCATCATTTCAGAAAAAGAATCAGGGAGCTCATCATAATCGGGAGAAAGAGTATAAACAACTCCATTTCCAGAAATAACTTCAATATCATACGTACCTGCCGGGAAATCTATGCCGGCTGTATAATAGCCGCTTCCCAATTCTCTATCATAAACAATTGTTCCCCCGCAAGCTGAAAGCGCAGAGACGGAGATAACCGCTAATACAAGCGCGAACAACCTTTTCTTCATAACAAATCCTCCTGCATGAATTTGTACCCAGCTTTCCCCCAGACCAGGCCATATTGATACCGCCTAAGCGGTATTATTCTTTATTTACCGTCCTGCTTGATCTTTTCCCTGTAAGCAGCAAGCACGGATTCCAGCCATTCTTTTTCAGCCGGATCAAGCGGGCCGACATACGAATCCTTGACGATGGTCATATCTTTCATATCAACCGGCGGCAGAGGATCATCACTGCGCCCCAGAAGATAATCAGAGGATACACCAAAAAACTCTGCAAGCCTATTTATAGTTTTGGCACCAGGCTTAGATCGGCCTTTTTTCCAGTCAGTAAAGTTACCAGCTGATATGCCGGTTTGTTTACTAACAAATGCTGATGTCAATTTTCTATCTTCCATAATCTGAAAGATTCTATCGACAGAAGACATAATTCCTCCAAAAAATACTGAAAAAAGTATTTACAAATACTGATTACAGTATTATAATCAACCTGTAAGAAGCACAAAGGGAAAAACCCCAGCGTGCATATATACCTATCAACAATATACCACAAAGGGGGTGCAAAACCAAGAGTGAAACGGGACTGGATGCGGGAAAAAAGAAAGGCACTAGGGCTGACCCAGGTACAACTTTCGGCAAAGGCAAATGTGAGCGTTCGTTCCATTTCCCATGCAGAGATGGGGGTAAGAAACCCGGAAGTGCCGATTGCCAAACGGTTGGCATCCGTACTTGGCGTACATTGGACGAAGTTTTATGAAGAACCCTAACGGTTCACAGCAGGATTGTCCGTTCTGCCGACAAGATAGTCGATAGACACATCAAAGAAGTCGGCAAGGGCAACAAGTACAGGGAGTGTTGGCTGTGTTTCTCCTTTTTCATACCGCTGGTATTGGCGGACAGTGACATTGGCAGCTTGTGCAATATCCTTTTGGAGAATGTTTCTACTGTTTTTTATGAAAATAATCCGCTCTTGAAATGTCATGTCAATCTCCTAAAAAATCATTGACAAGACATAAATGTCATGTTAGTATAATTGCAGAACAAGACATAAATGTCATGTTAGTACGAATGTGAGGGGTGATGATGAGCGCGGAAGAAACGAAACTCAAAATCAAACGCAAAGAAACACCTTTAACGCAAGCAGAGCTTGCAAAAATCGCCAGGATTACAGAACGGCAATATCAGCGGTACGAATCGGGTAAAAGCATGCCAAAGGCCGATACAGCCAAGCTGATAGCGCTGGCGCTAAACAGTACGGTAGAAGAACTGTTTTAGACACAACAAGAGTACCAAAGAAAAAGAGGTTTTGCAACGGATGTTCCGCTGCAAGAAAAGAATACCAAAGAAAGGAGGCAAAGAGGATGGCAGACCTTGGAAGCATTTTGCGGGAAAGCAGGCAGACAGCGCACCTATCGCAGGAAACAGCGGCAGTACAGAGCTTTTGCGATGTAAGCACGATTCGGCGATATGAAAACGGGAGCATTGTTCCCTCCTGGGACACGATTTGCATGCTGTCCGATGTGTATGGAGATCCGGGGCTAAAGTACCGGGCACAGCAGGAAATGGAGGCATGGCAAGACACCTTTCCTCATGTGGAGTTTGTGCCGCTTCCCATATCGGCGTTGCATTTGATTTCTGCAACAAAGGAAATGAGCGATAACGCCGGTATGCTGGCAGAAATCTTGGCAGACGGGAAGATCGGCGCGGATGAACTAGAGGAATGGGAACAGGTACTGCATTCAGTGAAAGAACAGATTGTGGCCTGTACCCAGGTCTTGGAGGCGGGAGCGGATGGCAAATGACATTAGAGGAAATCAAGGCTATACCAGATGATTGGATCACGGTGGAACAGATGGCAGATTTTCTTAAATGCGATGAACAGGCGCTTCGGATGCAGGCAAAGAAAGACAGGGAAAGTATCGAGTATCTAGGCCCTGTAACGATAGGAAAACGAACAAAGTTTTGGAAGCCCGCCGTAGTAACACATTTTGAAAGGCTGAAAGGCGCATGAAAATCAAAGCAACAAGAACAGCATGCGGGCTGACGCAAAAGGCACTTGTGGAGATCATCGGGCAAAGCGGGGTAAAGCTGGACAAGCCAGCATATTCCAAGATAGAAACCGGCGCGGCATTGCCGACGGTAGAGCAGCTTCGGGCGATGTGCCAAGCCATGGGATGCAAGCCGCTTGACCTGTACACGGAACCAGAAATCGACCTGATCCATTGCATGGACGGTGAGCTCGCGCCTAAGACGGCGAAAAGGGACGGGCATAGGATTAAACGCAAAGCGACTTTCCGCGTTCCTGAATGGTGTTGCAAGTGGCTGGAACCGCAAATGCTGCAAGAGCTGGGTTACGCAACGGCACAGCAATGGTTTTTAGACATGGTACGGCGCACGCAAGCGCGGTATGAACGGCGGTTGAAACGAAACCGACAGCGCACTATCTGCCCGCATTGCGGCGCACCGATAGAGAACGGCGCACAGTGCAGCTGTGAGCTGAGCGCATAACAGCAAAACGAGAGCCCGCCTTAAGCGGCACTCCGGCCCTGCATACAAACTCCAAAAAATAAAACAAATGTCTGACTAAGGCAAATCCCAGACAACCTATATATAGGGAGTGCCGCGCAAGGTGGGCTTTCGGGAAAGGGAAGAAATGGCAAGCTACGAATATTACGATCCGAAACCAAAGCAGAAACGGATCACGATTCCACAGAACAAAACGAACACACAGTACGGCAGGGACAAGCAAATACAAGGGTATTTGCAGGAGGCAAACAAAAAGAAAGGACAGGCATGATAGAAAAAAGAATCAACGGATTTATCGAATATGGCGAAAATCATTTCGACCTAAAAGAGTGCAAAAACATTATCGCTGTGTTTGAGACAAAAGATGGCGCTAAAAACATTGCATTCGGTGAATTTAATTGGCTGGAAATGGCGAAAGCAATCTATAGCCTAAATAAAACGATCATCGAAGAAACACTCAAATTACAGGAAGGATCTTCTGAATCGTTAAAGTATATTGAGGCGCTTCTAGATGCCGCCCAAAAGAAAGGGCAAGTGTGATGAAACGCAGGATTGAAACCTACAGCGACGCCTGGTTCTACTGGATATTTGCAGGAACGGCGATAGGGTTTACCCTATTCCGCTGGGCGGCCTGGACAGTATGGGCGGTGATGGGATGAAAAATGACAAAAGAAAAGCCGCGCAAGCAGCGGCAACTGCAAAACGCGGCAAAGCAAAAAAGCCTACCAAAAATATACCACAGAAAGGAAGCGTGTGCAAGCATGACAGCATGGCATGACCCATTCGGGGAACGCATCAAAGCAAACGTGCGGCAGTGCGACAAGTGCGGCACAGAACTGGACGAGGGGGACAGCGCCTACTTTACCGGCTTGGACATGCTGTGCTTGGACTGTGCAGAGGCAGCGGCCAGAGCACAAGCAGAGCAGGACACCGTGGAAACAATACAAACGCGGTTTCATGCGATGGAACAGCGCGGATTGACACGGCGGGATATAGATGCCCTGTACGACATATTGCAAGACGTGCTGGGCGATGAAGAGAGCGCGATAGAGGACAACCTGGCGGACATGCGGGTGGTGCTGGACGAATGGGGGGAAGGGTATGTGGCTTGAATGCTGGATAGAGTGCGATATGTGCCACCAGGCCATGGAGCTTTCACACGTCATACAGCTGCCGGACGGCAGCTATGTGTGTGACGAGTGTATGGACGATCGGAGGATATGACATGGAAGAGACCAGAGAATCGTTTGTCATAGACAGCGACGAAAAGGCGGATTGGGCGGTTCGGAAGATCAAGGAGCATATGACGGACGCAGAGCGATGGGAAGCGTTTTACAAGGAACAGGCACAAAAAATCAAGACGTCTGCACAGCAGAGCATTGAATATCTGAGCGTGGGGCTGTACAGCTACTTTGCCACGGTTCCGCACAGGGAAACCAAAACACAGGAAAAGTACAAGCTGCCCAGCGGGGAATTGGTACTGATGAAGGAAAAGGGGGACTTTGAGAGGGACAATGGCGCACTGCTGCAATGGTGCAAAGCCAACCATCCGGAACTGGTGCGCGTTAAAGAGGAGCCGGACTGGAACGCGGTCAAGGCGTACATCAAGGAAACCGGCGAGCTGCCGGAGGGCGTAACGCCGATCCAAAAGCCACCGGAATTTAAGGTGAGGTGAAGGAAATGCCGTTCAATCCATCAGAGCATATGATCAAGTTGAAGGGCAAGGATTACTTGCAGGTGATGTGGCGTCTGTGCTGGTTTCGGGAGGAAAAGCCGGGCTGGTGCATAGACACGCAGCTAGTGAGCCACGAAGGGGACAGCGCGGTGTTCTGCGCCAAGATATTGGACGAGGAAGGAGCGATGAAATCCTCCGGCTATGGAAGCGAAAGCAAGAGGGATTTTGCTGATTATCTAGAAAAAGCAGAAACCAAAGCGGTAGGCAGAGCGCTGGCGATGCTGGGCTACGGCACACAGTTTGCCCCAGATTTGGACGAGGGAAACAGGCCTGTGGACAGTCCAGTACAAAGGCAGCCAGTCCAAGGAGAAACCCTGCCCGCCTACATACCAAAAAAAGCGACCAAAGCCCAGCTCAAACAAATCCAGGAAGCGGCGGGCGGGGACATAGAGCTGGTCAAGCATGTATTGGGCCTGTTCGGTTACCAAAGCAGCAAGGATGTGGAAGGGGAAAAGGTACAACCGATCATCGACACGATCCTGAACAAAATGGGGGCATAATTTATGGATATCATGCAGGAAATGTCCACGCTGCGCGTCATGCTGGACAGAGCGGTCACAGAAGCCAAGGAACGGGGGCGGGTGCTGGCAAAATGCGAGCACGATTACCGGGTCGCCAAAGCGAAATACATATTGCAGCAGCGCACAGAGGGCACGCCTGTCACCATCCTTGCAGACCTAGCCAAGGGGGAGGAAAACATCGCCCGTCTGTGCATGGAACGGGACATCGCCCAAACGCTGTACGACAGCAGCAAGGAAGCGATCAACAGCTACAAATTACAGATCAGGATCGTACAGGAACAGATACAGAGGGAGTGGAACCAGGCTTGAAGGCAGCGAGAACCAAAGCGCTTGGCATCTCTCCGTCAGTGAAAAGGAAGGTATGGGCCAGAGACAAGGAGCGCTGCATATTTTGCCAAAGCCCCTATGCGGCTCCGGAAGCGCATTACATCCGGCGGAGCCAAGGGGGCCTTGGCATAGAACAGAATATTTTCACAGCGTGCAGGCGGTGCCATAGAAGATTTGACGAAGGAACAAAAGAACAACGGGAACAGATGAAGCGCTGGGCCAAATCCTACCTGCAAAGCAAATATGCGGGCTGGAAGGAAGAGGGCCTGGTGTACAAAAAGGGGGCCATGGAATGAACAGAGCAACGCTGATTGGGAACCTGACGAAAGACCCGGACATGCGGCAGACACAAAGCGGCGTATCGGTGTGTACGTTCACCCTTGCGGTGCAGCGGCGGTACGCAGACCAAAACGGAGAAAAGCAAGCGGACTTTTTCAACGTCGTATGCTGGCGGGGGTTAGCGGACAACTGCGCAAAATACCTTGTAAAGGGCAGCAAAGCAGGGGTGCACGGCAGCATCCAGAACCGCAGCTATGAGGACAAGCAGGGGAACAAGCGCACGGTGACAGAGATCATCGCGGACGAAGTGGAATTTCTAAGCCGAAAGGTGGAGACGCAAGCGCCGGCGTATCAAGAGATAGCGGACAACGAGCTGCCGTTCTAAGGGGGCAGAGATGAAATATATCAGCCAGATCAATGCGTTTTACGATGCGCTAGAGATAAACCCCTTGCCAGCTCCGTCTATTGCCTTATGGCATGCATTGCATGCGATAGCAAACAAGACAGGATGGCAACAAGAGTTTTCCGTGTCCGTATCAAGCCTTGGCCTGCGGGCTGGCTTAAACGAAGCGGCTGTAAAAAGAGCGAGAAATAAACTAAAAGAAGCGGGATTTATAGAGTGGCGCTCCAGGGCGGGGAACCAGTCAGCCACCTACAGACTTACAAAGCTGTACAGTGAAACTTCTGAATTTGTGGTACAAAATCAGGGCCAAAATGCACCGCAAAGTGTACCACAAACTGTACCACAGTGTGTACCACAAGTTGTACCGCAAAGTGTACCCATTAATAGACATAGACTAAGACTAGACAAAGAAGATACCCCCATGCCCCCTAAAGGGGAGAGAGTGAACTACAAGGCAGTGGCGGAGCTGTTCAACGAGACATGCCCCTCCCTGCCGAAGGTACGGGATTTGACAGACCAGCGCAGAAGAGCGATCAAGGCGCGGATCATGGAGGGGAACACGGCAGAGGATTTTCGAGCAGTGTTTGCAAAGGTGCAGGCCAGCAGTTTTTTGACAGGGAAAAACGGGGGCTGGAAATGCGGGTTTGATTGGATTCTGAAGCCCGCCAACTGGCAGAAGATCAAAGAGGGGAACTATGATGACGGCACTAAGCGCAACACAAACCCAGCGCTGAACTACGCACAGAGAAGCCGGGAGGATGCAAGCTGCCTGGACAGCCTGGTGCAGTATTGAGGGAGAGCATGACAAAACAAAGCGAATGGAAGAACGATAGAAAGCGCGTGGCAATGGTGCTGCAAAAAACGCACGGGGGACAAGACCTGACAACGGCGGAATACAACATCGTCATGGCGTACTGGCGGGGGCAGAAAAGCCAAAAGGAGCTGTTTGACCGTGTGTACGAGAGGATTGTGGGATGAACAGGATTACGAGAAAAGACAGCTATCCGCCGTATTATTTGCAGCACAGGAAACGAGGCCCCGTAAAAATGAGGAACAAGGCGATCTTTAAGCTGTCAGCATATGAGGATACAGGCTTGGAGCCGGAGGAAGTATGGGTGCTAAAGCGACAAATGAGGGAACGGAATGAAGCTGATTCTACCGAGACTGCCGGGCCTGAATGAGTACATCAGCGCAGAAAGAAGCAGCAAGCACGCAGCGGCCGGGATGAAACGGCAGTGCGAGCGGGAGATACGGCTGTGTATCCGTGCGCAGTGGAAAGGGAAAGTGCGGTTCCAACGGCCTGTTGCCATGCGGTATCTGTGGGTGGAGAAGAACAAACGGCGGGACAAGGACAACATTGCGTTTGCCAAAAAGTTTATCCAGGATGCACTTGTGAAAGAAAAGGTGCTGGAAAACGACGGATGGACGCAGATAGAAAGCTGGACAGATGCTTTTACGGTGGATGCACAGTGTCCAAGGGTAGAAGTGGAACTGGAGGAGGTATGAACGTGCCAATAAAAAATTACACAACCAAGGTAGATGTGTACCAAAGCCTGGGGGAGATTCAAGGCGCACTGGCAAGAAACGGCGCATGTAAGATCATGGTGGATTATGACGGGAAAGGAAAGCCCATAGGCGTAACGTTTGGGATCAATACACTACAAGGAGCACAAGGTTTTTTGCTGCCTGCAAACATCGAGGGAGTATTAAAGGTATTTGCAAAGCAGAAGGTAAAGCCAGACAGAGAGCAGGCAGAACGGACGGCATGGAGGAATATACGGGATTGGGTGTTGGCACAAATGGCGTTTGTAGAGGCTGGGAACGTAGAGGTGGATGAGGTATTTCTGCCATACCTGACAGATGGCAAAGGGAGGACATTGTATCAGGCATATAAAGACGGACAACTGTTGTTGGAGGGGTAAAACCACAGACCGCCTGTCTGCCGGGTGAAGCCATACGCCAGGGAAGAGCCTCCTTCAAAGAAGCCGGGCGCCTGAAACCAGGCGCTCGGCAGATGGGCGGTCAGGAAAGGGGGAAAGCATGAAGATAAAGCTGGACAAGGGAGCAAAGATGCCGACAAGAGCGCATAGCACGGACGCGGGGCTGGATCTATATGCACGGGATACGCAGATCATCCCGGCCAAGGAAAGCGCCGTTTTTGATACGGGTGTACATGTTGAGCTGCCGGAGGGCACAGCGGGATTTTTGAAAAGCAAAAGCGGGCTGAATACAAAGCACGGGATTACAAGCGAAGGTGTGATCGATGTTGGGTACACTGGCAGCATCGTGGCCAAGCTGTACAACCACAGCGGCAAGGATTACAAGGTCAACGCAGGAGACAAGATCACCCAGCTTGTGATTGTGCCAATTTTAACGCCTGAATTGGAACTGGTAGAAGCGCTGGAAGAAACACAGCGTGGGAACAACGGATTTGGGAGCACGGGGAAATGAACCAAGCCAAGCAAAGCAGGATAGAGTTTGAAACATGGGAATACATCCTGCCCGCCATGCAGGAGATCGCAAAAGTAAGCGCCAAGGGCTTTGCAAAGTACGGGACGGGGAACTGGGCGCGGGTAGAGACAAAGGACAACATCAACCATGCGCTCCGGCATATCTGCTTATACAGAGACAAGATGGAGGGCGTCCCGCTGCCAGAGGGAGAGGAAAACGAAAACCACCTGGCGCATGCGTGTGCAAGGCTGATGATGGAGATCGCAAAAAATAGATGAAATGGGGTGAACAAATGACACATAAAGAGGCCGTCTTACTGTCAGCATATACAGGTTTTTTACTAACAAAAGATTTCTCTGATGTTCATAAATTTTGTGAAAAAATATTAAATAGGCCAATTTATTCACACGAATTTTCTATAGAGGAAACGATAGAAGAGATAAGAGGAAAATGCAAACCAATGATTTTGGAAATGATTGCAGGTGAGAACACGGAATTGGAGGGGTAACAATGGCTGAGTACATAAATAGAAATGCGTTACTGGAAGAGCTATGTAAAAACGATCCGTCGCACATGGAAGATTACTATTACAATGCCATAAAAGACTTTCCACAGGCTGATGTTATGCATGAGGTGCATGGACGGTGGATTGAATATCCGCGTGCTCATTATTTCAAATGTAGTAATTGTAAATATACGGTTCCGTATAGAAAAGCGGTTTTAATAGGCGGTAAGCGAGAATATAACTACTGTCCACACTGCGGAGCAAGGATGGATGCAAAAAAGGAGGGCTAAATGCCAACGTGGGCGAGGATGTGGATTTTGTGCACGGGGCTGGTGTGCTTTGTGGCGCTGTATGCGGTAGCCAGGGAGATCAAGCACAAGCCAACGCGCATTGCGGTATGCGGATTTTTGATAGGGCTTGTGAGTGCGTTGATGATTGTGGGGCTGTGGGAATGAGAAAAAGAGCAAAGAAGAAACCAACGCTGTGCTGGTCATGCGCGAGGTTTTGCGGGCAGTGCAGCTGGTCGGCACGGTTCGAGCCGGTAAAAGGGTGGAAAGCAAGAAAAGATATTTTAGGGAGACAATACGGCGATGAAATGGTTACATATACAGTAGAAAAATGTCCGTTGTATGATAAGGATTCGGAAGATCAAGGATTGACGAGGATTCAAAAAGATGTCGTTGCCGAAGCATTGTAAGGGGTGCTATTATCGCAGGAACCTTGGCAATAGAGGTGGAGAGAAGTTTTGCGCGTATATTCTGCTTGAAGGAATCTCGCGCGGTTGTGATGTAGAAAATTGTGATAAGAAAAAGACGGACAAGCAGATCGAAAAGAAAAAGCGCTGGGAGGACTTCTATTGACAATAGAACAACTGGAAAATTGTAGATCGGCAAAGGGAGAGATACAGTCACTAAGAGAGAGAATAGAGAGAATCAAGAGCGATAGGGAGCGAATGACACAAACCATCACAGGGATGCCGAGCGGGAAAAACAACAACCAAAGCCGGATAGAGGAGCTGACAGTAAAGCTGATGGAGCTGGAAGAGCAGCTGGCGGACAAGCTGTGGCAGAGGGAAACGGAAATTAAAGAGGTAGAAGCGTGGATCGAGACGCTAAAGCCATACCAGAGGAACGTGATCCGCCTGCGGTATATTGAGGGGCGGACGTGGCGGCAGATAGAGAAAAAGACACATTACACAAAAGATGGAGCTATGAGGATTCATAGGAAGGTTAAAAAGTGTCTACCTTTTTCTACCTAAAACTGTGAAATAATATAGACTGAGGAAAGAAGGAAAGGCCGACATGCATCGGCCTTTTTCTTTTGGGAAATTGTACACTGCGAGAAGGAAGCCAGGGGCGGGGGCTTGGCGGTGTAAATGGGATAAGAAAAAAAATAAGACGGTGTATGCCGTCTTATTTGTCATAGTGCCCTTTGCACTGGATCACCTCAATATTTTCTCCTGTGATTCGGTATACCAGTCGGTGCATATCATCAATGCGCCTACTCCACAAGCCGGTTAAATCTCCCTTTAGGGGCTCTGGCTTTCCAATCCCGGTGTATCCGTTACGGTCAATATCCCGCAGGAGGGAATTGATACGCTTGAGCGTTTTTTTATCTTGCCCTTGCCAATACAGGTAATCCGAAAAGGCTTGTTCTGTGAAAACGATTTTACTCATTTTCCAGCGCCTCTAGTTCTGCCATGGTTTTGGTGACGGTTTTTCCGTTTGCCAGCTGTTCCATGCTGCGTTGTATGGCCTGCACATTGTGCTCTTCAAAAAACGGATCATAGGAAACCTCAAACGGGATGCGTTTTTCACGCGTCATTTTTTTGACAAAGATTGTGCATGCCGTGGTCATATCAAGACCAAGCTCATTGCACGTTTTGGCAAAACTGTTTTTGAGAGCATCGTCAAGCCGTAATGTGATGGTTGCCATTGTTCTCATCTCCTTTACTATATTATAGATAATTATAGGCAAAATGTCAACTAATATACAGCAAATAGAATGATAATAGAATTACTTAAAGCAAAAATAAAAGATAAAAGGAAAAGAAATTGTAATAAAGAGGGGTGGTGTTGTGGCAAAGCATTTGACGGACAGGGAGAAAAAGAAGATCATCGCGGATTATGCAGAAATGGGGAGCTGCAACGCTGTAGCGAAAAAGCATAAGCGGTCGTGGACGACGGTAAAGCAGGTGGTGGAAAGCGACCCGGATACCATGAAAAAGTGCGAACAAAAAAAGGCAGAGAATATGCGGGACGTGCTGGCGTGGATGGACGCTCGGAAGGACACGGCGTGCGATGTGCTGGATAAGCTGCTAAAGGCGATGAGCAATGACGAGATCATAGGGAAATCCACCATCAGCCAGATTGCCACGGCGTTTGGGGTTGTGACGGATAAATTCATGACCTTGCGCACCCAGCAAGAGGTGCATCCGCTGCTCAAGGATATAGCCGAGGCCATGAAGGAGAAGCATTGATGTTATCCGAAAAACAGAAACAATTTGTCTTGCGGCCCTTTCGCCACGCGCTGGACGTAGCGGAGGGTACGCCGAGAAGCGGCAAAACAACAGCGTGCATCCTCCGATTTTTTTGTTTTCTAAACACGAGTACAGATACCAATTTTTTGGTGGTAGCTTCCACGCAGCAGCAAGCATTCCGCCTTGTCATGGATGGTGACGGCAACGGCCTTTTGCATCTGTTCGGAGGCGCAGCGCAGATCAAGCATGACGACCACGGAGACCACCTGGAAGCTGTAACGGCAACGGGAACAAAAAAGATATATTACAAGGGCGGGGCCAAGGCAGACAGCGACAAAAGCATACGCGGCCTTTCGCTGGGCGGGGTGTATTTTTGCGAAATAGATATTTTGCATATCAATATGATCCAGGAATGCTTTCGGCGTACCTATGCAGCCCAAACAAGATGGCATCTGGCAGACTTAAACCCGCCTGCTCCCCATCACCCGGTTATCAAAGATGTGTTTGAGGTACAGGATACATACTGGACGCATTGGACGGTAGACGATAACCCCATCATCACAGAGCAACGCAAGCATGAGCTGTATCAGACGCTTAGCAAGAACCCGTATTTGCTCAGGCGTGACTGGTACGGCGAGCGGTGTATGCCGCAGGGCGTGATCTATGCTATGTTTGACCACAACAAGCACATTGTACCGTCGATTCCGGCTAACGAAAGAAAGCTGGAGATGTTCTTTGCGGGCGACGGCGGATTAACAGACGCCACCAGCATCGGGTGCTATATGGTGACGGTGCAAGAGCGGGCCGGGCAGGATTTTTTTAAGCTGTACCGCGTGGCGGGCTGGTATTATTCAGGGGCGGATACCGGCACAGTAAAGGCGATGAGCCTACAAGCGCGGGAGCTTGCGGGCAGCTTTTTCCCGGATTGCAGGCAAAAAACAGGGATGCAGGAATCCTGTATCAAGATAGACCCCGCCTGTAAAGCGCTGCGCGCGGAGCTGGACATGCTGGGCCTGTATACCGATAAGGCGGACAACAACGGCAAGGACATAAAGGGAAACCGAAAAGGAATTGAAGTGGGCATAGAATACGCGCAAAGCAGCCTTGCAGACGGGCGCTTTTTTTGCGTGGAAAACAATCGGTTTGGGCACGAGGACTTTTTGCGGGAGATCGGCATGTATTGTGTGGACGCGCACGGGCACCCGGTGGACATGTACAACCATGCCATGGACGAGTTCCGCTATGCGCACAATTATTTCTATAAAAACTATGTATTGTAAGGCGGTGTGAGGGGCCTTTGTTTGAAAGAGTAAAAGAAAGGGTGAAGAGCTGGATGGAGCTGGCAAAGACAAAGACGGGTATGGCCAAGGAGTTTAAGGACATCTTTGAAGTGGGTGGCGTGCCGGCGTTCAATCAGTTCTATTACTTTGGCATATTCATATGGAAATACCTATACAGGGGATATTACAAGCCGTGGCACAGGATCAGCGCGCCGACGGTCAAGGATGCGCTTCACGAACGGGACTTGGAGCGAATGGATACGGCCAAAGCGATCTGCGCGGAATTGGCAGGGCTGATTTGGAACGAGCAGTGCGAGATCAGCGTATCCCAGGAGACCGGCAAAGACCAGCTGCTGGATGAATTTGTGCATGATGTGCTGATGAAAAACGGCTTTTGGACAAAGATGCAGGAGCACATCGAACAGGTGCTGGCGCTGGGAGGAGGCGCGATCAAGGTATGGTATGAGGAAAAGCGGGACGGAGAGGGCAACGTGATCCCGAACAGCGGCAATATACGGCTGGGCTTTTGTATGGCGGATCAGTTTGTGCCTACGGCCTGGGACAATACGCAGGTGACGGATGGCGTATTCATCAGCAGGCAGGCCAAGGACGGCTATTATTATACCCGGCTGGAATGGCACAAATGGGACGGGCTTACCTACTGGATCAGCAACGAAGCGTACCGATCGGAATACAAGCAAAACAGCGCCAAAGAGCCGCAGGATATTCTTGGCTTTCGCTATCCGCTGAGCGCAGTGTATCCTTTTTTGGATGAGCAAACGCCGCTGCAAGGGCTTTCCACCTCGCTGTTTGCCTATTACAGACCGGCGATTGCCAACAACCTGGACGACGATTCCCCGCTGGGCGTATCCATTTACGCCAACGCGCTGAGCACGCTCAAGGCACTGGACATTTGCTATGACAGCTTTGTGCAGGAATTCCGCTTAGGGAGAAAGCGCATCATCGTCCCGGCTCAATGCCTGCGCACGGTACAAGACCCCGTAACAAAGGGATATAGGCGCTTTTTCGACGCGACGGATGAAGCGTATGTGGCGCTGAAATCCGACGATACAGACGCGCTGAAAATACAGGATAACACCGTTTCTCTGCGGGTGGGCGAGCATGAACAGGCCATCAACGCGCTGCTTTCCATCCTTTGTTTGCAGGTGGGCTTTTCCGCCGGAACCTTTACCTTTGACAGGGCACAGGGCCTAAAGACCGCCACAGAGGTCATCAGCGAAAACAGCAAGACATACAAGACCATCAAGGGGAACCAGTTGCAAGTAAAGAATGCCATCACCCAGGTGATAGACGCCATTGTGCAGGTGGCAAGCCTATACGATGTGCACTGGAATGGAACGAGCATCCGAACCCTTTCTGCGCTTGGCTGGGAAACCAAGGTGGTGTTTGACGATTCCATTTTGCAGGATCGGCAGACCAACATCAACGAGGGCATTTTGCTGGCAACCAATGGCCTGATGAGCAAGAAACGCTTTTTGATGGAAAAGCTGGGATATACCGAAGAGGAAGCAGTGCAGGAGTTAAAGGAGATCAAACAGGAAAGCGGCATATCCGCAGATGTATTTGATTTTGCACAGGCGGGCGCACAGGAGGGCATGGACCCGAACGCGGAGCCGGAAGCGCAGGAGGAACGGGAAAGCGAGGCGGAGGATGAAAGCTGATGGCACAGATCACACCACAGCAGATCCTAATGCTGTCCGAGCCGGTAGAGCAGATATACAGCAACGTGGTAGATGCGCTGCTGGTAAACCTAGCCAAGCACCTAAAGGGCGGAGGCGCGCTTTCCACAGAGCAGTGGGAGCTGCAAAAGCTGTCCGAGCTTGGGCAGCTGACACAGGAGAGCATTGAGATCATCGCGAACCTTACCGGCCTTGCGCCGGAGGAAATAGAAAATGCGATAGAAAGCGCGGCACTATGGGCAACGGAGGATGTGGAAAAAGCGCTTAGGGAGGGGGCAAAAAAGGGAGCGGTCACCGCACCACCCTCCCAGAACGTACTGACGAGCGAAAGCGTAGCGCAGGCCTTGCGGGCGTTGGAAGCGCAGGCGGTTGACAAAACAAACCTGGTCAATACCAATATGCTGCAAAGCACCCTCGAACAGTATCGGAAGGCAGTGGCGAATACGGCGCACATCGAACGGCAGATGCGTACTGTGCAGCAAACCTTGGATACCCAAGCGGCCCGTGTTGCAACCGGCACAGCAACGCGCACACAGGCTTTGCGGGAAGCGCTGGGGCAAATCCACAAGGAGGGCATTACAGGCTTTTACGACAAGGCAGGGCGGCAATGGACGCCGGAAGCCTACGTCAACATGACGGTGCGCACTACGGTACACAATACCGCCATAGAATCGGTAAAAATCCGGCAGGAGGATTACGGGGCGGAGATTTTCCAGGTATCCAGGCACAGCGGCGCGCGGCCCTTATGCTATCCGTACCAAGGCCGCTTTTTTACCTGGAACAATAGCGGCGGAACATTTACGGATGGCGAAGGGAAACGCCACAGGTATGCGCCTATTTCCTCTACAAGCTATGGGAAACCGGCGGGATTATTTGGAATCAACTGTGGACACCATCCGATCCCGGTCATCCCTGGGGTGACGATCCCGCGTACAAGGACCAAGCAGAATAAAGAGCAAAACGACAAGACTTACGCGCGGTCTCAGCAGCAACGGGCCTTGGAACGCAACATCAGATACGCAAAGCAGCGGGCCGCCATGCTGGAGGCGGCGGGCGATGCGGAAGGGTTTGCGGCGTTGTCTGCCAAAATCAAGGAAGAACAGAGAAAATACATTGCCTTTTGCAAGGCGACGGGGAGAACCAAAAGACCAGACAGAACCCAGGTTTTCGGGTATAATAGGGATATAGCAAGGAATGCCAAGCAGGTGCAGCGGTTTAACAGCGCCATAAACGGAATAAAAACGGTGGATGGCGTTGCCGTGAGCGTGAGCGCGCATACCTACGGACAGGCCAAAGCGCGAAACGTTTCCGCAAAGAACATCGTGGATGCGTTAACAGCGCCGCTTTCTGTGAGCAATGTAAAGTTTGACGAAAAGAACAGGCCGAGCAAGCAATACATCGGGGCAAAGGCCACCGCTTGCGTCAATCCGCTAAACGGCAGGGTCACATCGTGCTGGAAGACGTCCAGCGAGAAAGCAAAAAAATTGGCAAGGGGGAAAGACGATGAAGTTTAAGTTTCAAGAAAACGAATTGCAGCTGATTCGGAAGCTGCCGATTCCCTTTGACCCGCTGGAGGATTTAACGGGAGATAAAATTCTGGAGCTTGTAGAGGCGCTGGAAGATCATCACGGCACTGTGGCGTATGAAGCGGAGGGAGAGCTTGTTGCTGATATTCTGACGAGCATTGCGGATCAAGGCGGTTGAAGCAACGAAATAAAACCACCCGTATGGGGGTGGTTTTTTAATACCGATTTTTAGGAGGGAAACCATGAAAGAACCATGCAAACACGATTTCATCGGGAAGGCGGACGGGGTGCATTGCACAAAATGCGGCGTATTCATGACCACGGAGGCATACCGGGCCTATTTGGCCCCGCAGCAAACGCCAAGGAAAAAGGCGGCCCCCAGAAAGAAAAAGACGGAGGAGGAAACAGACGGTGATTGACTGCCAGAAAATGTGCCGCACGCTGGAAGGCGCGCAGGCCATTGTACGCACGATGATGGACAACCAGGAGGAGAAGATTGCAAGGCCGCTGGAAATATCGCTCAAAGCGATGCTGCAAGCGGCGATAGAGCAGTTTCCGTCCGCCGTACAGGACGGCGAGATGGACGACGAATAAAAACAGAATAAGCAAAGCGCCGACAGACGCTTTTTTTATTGCCACTTCGCCCAGCGTAACGGCGGAAAAGAACGCAGCGCCCCGCGTCTGAGGGCGGAAAAGAAAGGACGGAAAAATGGCATTATTCAAACGAACTGTGCTCAAGGAAAAAGGGCTGACGGACGAGCAGATCGAGTACCTGATGACGGAAAGCAACAGGGCCTTGGCCGCTAACTATCTACCGAAATCCGAAGTACAGGGACAAATCAACCATGCATTGGAGGACGCAAAGAAAAACGTGCCCGACGATGTGACCCAAACCGAGGCATACAAAACCGTGGCGGCGGAGCGCGATATGCTCCGGGCTTTAAGCGGAGATGAGTTTTCCTCGGTAAAACCCAAATTCCGCGAGGCGGTATACAAAATGCTGGAACGCGGGGAGCAGGCAAAGCCCATCCCTGAACAGCTGGAACACATCGCGGAACAGTATGAAGAATATTTCACACCCAAACAAACAGAACAGCCGGCCAAGACCCCGCAATTTGGTGCAAAGGTGGAAGGCTCTATGCCGCAGGGCAAGAAAAGCCCCAGCTTTGGCGATTATTGGAGCTTTGGCGGGCCGAAAGGAGAATAACACATGGCTTTTACACAAGAACCGGTCAACTACGCTGTAGAGTACGCAAAGGAGCTAGCGAACGCCTACCCGTATTTGTCCTATTTCAACGAAATTTGGAACGGGCCGAACAGCACGAAATATAAGCCCGTAAACGGAAAGACCATCATGGTGCCGAGCATGTCGACCAGCGGTGCGCGTGCCGTAGACAGAGACAGGATCGACGGCGTATTCACCCGCAACTGGAACAATGAGTTTCAGCCGCTTACCATGCGCATGGACAGGGAATGGGATACCCTGGTAGACCCCATGGACATCCAGGAAACCAACATGGTAGCGACCATTGCAAACATCACGGAAACCTTCAACCAGTTTCAAAAGGTGCCGGAAATGGACGCCTATGCGGCCCAGGCCGTGGCAAGCGCTGCGACCGCCTTTGGCAGCGTGGACAGCGCCACGCTCAGCGCAGACAATATCCTATCCACCTGGGATGGGTATTTGGCGTATATGGTGAACCAGCGCGTCAACCGCGACCAGCTGACGGCCTACATGACGCCGGATGCATACAAGCTTTTGAAGGAAGCGGCGGGCATCACCCGATTTATTCAGGCAGATACCGGCATCCGCAACGTAGACCGCAATGTCGGCAAGCTGGACGGCGTACTAATCAAGGAGGTGCCGGCAGACATCATGATGACGGCATACGACTTTGCGCAGGGTTGGGCGCCGGCAGCTGGGGCCAAGCAGATTAACATGCTGCTTGTAAACCCGCTGTCCCTTGTAGCGCCGGTGGTATACGACACTTCGATGATGAGCGCGCCCACGGCGGCCACCAAGGGCAAATGGCTGTATTATGAGCGCTACTATTACGATGTGTTTGCCCTCAACCAGCGTTTGCCCGGCATTTTTGCCAACATCGCAAGCGCGCCTGAACTCGGCACAGTTTCCTTTACCACGAGCGCAGGGGCAGATGCAACGCACACCATCATCAACGGCCTGATGCCCGCGCCGTATGGCATGGGCTATGTGGCAAAATCCGGCGCGTCGGCAGACCTGCCCGATTACGGGGAAGCCTGCACCTCTGGCTGGACGGCGGTGCAAAACGGGGATGCAATCACAACGGCCAGCGGCCAGACCATCACCGTGGCGCTTGTCAACACCACCAAGGGGAATACGGCGGTAGCCGGCGGCTCTGCGGCGGCTGTAGTCGGGGCGTAAAGAGGGAAGAATCAATGGCGTACATCACCTATGAGCAGTATACAGAGCTGTACGGGACGCCTCCCATACCAGAGGACGCGTTTCCCATGTACGCCGGACAAGCCAGCGATTTGATCGACAGCATCACGCAATACAGGATCATACAGGGCGGGGGCCTCTCCGCCCTGCCTGCCTTTGTGCAGACGCTGGTACAAAAGGCAACGGCGGCTCAGGTATTGTATTTTACCCAGCAGGGCATGGAAACCGTGCTGACAGGGGAGACGGGCCAAGCATTCACGGTGGGAAAGGTCTCTGTTTCCGGCGGTGGGCGCGCAGCCGACAGCAACGCTACGGCAGCCTCCAGGATGATAAGCCCGCTTGCCGTGCTTTTGTTAGAGCAAACCCCCTTGCTGGAAAGGAGGGTGGCGGTATGCTCAGACCAATTCCCGGGATTCTTTTGAAGGACAAAATGCAGCTAAAGGTCTGCATGGGCCTGGATGCTTGGCAAAAAGCGTCTTGGGAGACATACGAGGTAAACGGCGTACATTTGCAAACCACCAACGAAGTGAAAAAGACCAAGGACAATACGGAGGTCGTTCTGCGCTCGGTGCTGTTTATAGACGGCACAGTATCTCTGCCGCAGCTGGATTATGAGGCGCTCATTGCGCAGTCTGAAAAGGCGGGGCGGCCAATGCGCTGCGAGGTATACAACGCTGCCGGGCAAAAATGCGGCTCGTATGAAGTCACCACAGTGGACATCGTGCCGGACGTACCGGCCACACGCACACATCATGTGGAATTGGGGCTGGTGTAATGGCGGTCAAGATCATACGAAACATGGGAGGCGTCCGCGCCAAGGTGGAAAAGGGAAAACAGAGCATGGTGGAAGCTGTGACAGAGGCCGTAATTTCTTACGGCAATGTGTTTGTGCGTGAGGATCAAGGCACGCTGATGGAAAGCGCCCTGATCGCCAGCAGGCCCAAGGACGGCCTTGCGATCTGGGATACCGTATATGCCAAGAGGGTATATGAAGAGGGCACGCCCTCTAAGGATAAAAACCCGCAAGCCTCTCTCCGCTGGGTGGAAAAGGGCGTAAACACCTACAAGCGCGAACTGGATACCGTGGCGCAAAAAGCCTTTGAAAAGGGGATGAGAGCATGAGCGTATACGACGATGTGCTGCTGTCGGTCATCGCTATGGCGGAGGAAGCAACGCCGTATGCAAGCATCATCATCGGCCCGCTGCCGCCTGACAACGGGCTTTGCATGGCCTGGGGCAGCGGCGCGCCGAACGAGATATACCTTGATAAAAACACGCTGGTGGAAATGCCCCTTCTTTTCAACGGAAAGCACACGGATCAGCAAACGGTATCAAACCAGCTGGGAGAGATTCACAGAAACCTATCCCGGCGGAGATGGTATCCGCAAGCTGAAAATTTTCAGATTTTGGACATTAGCACCTCCACGGCCCCGCAGTATGTGGGGCGGGAGGAAAACGACCAATGGCTCTATGGCTCTGCGCTTAGAGTCAAATTTTATGATAGAGGGGAATGAATATGGCAGATTACATGCTTGTCACGCATGCCATCCAAATCGAACTGAACATCACACCCACGGCACAAGCGCCGACCTGGGCGGTGTTTGGCAATGGCATTGACAACCTGACAGAAGCGCTGAACGAAACCATTCAGCAGTATTTCTTTATGAGCAACAAAGGCTTTGCCAGCAACTATGTTACAGGCCAAGCGCCCGCCTACACGTGTACCGGGCGCAAAATCGTAGGCGACCCGGCGCAGGAATGGATTTTCAATCCATCGCGCAAGTTTGGCTTGATGGCGGAGCGCGACACGCAAATCCGCGTGTCCGTCCCGGCGGCGAATAACCTGATCAATCAGTTTACCGCCGATGTAACGATAGCAAACGTAACGGATTTGGGCGGCGCTACCACGGACGGAAGCGCGGTTTCCTTTGAAATCCGCATCAATGGAAAGCCTGTGCTTTCCACGATCACACCGACAGCTACACTGGCGGTAGAATCCGCAGCGGGCACGGCGCTAGGTGATACGCTGCTGACCGTGACGCCGCCCGTGCCGGCGGTAGGCAACAAATATGTGTATAAATACGGCACAGAGGCCCCGGAAGCAACGGTGGGCCAGGCGCTGGATACCACAGGCTGGAACGATTTTACCAATGGGCAGGACTATACCATTGCCAATGGGCAAAAGGTGACGGTGGCGCAGGTAAACCTATCAACATTCATCGTAACGGCGAGCGGCGAAGCAACCGTAGTAGCCAAAACGGAATAAACGGAAGGGGAATCCCCCCTTCCGCATTTTTTTGGAGGGAAGCATGAAGATAAAGCGTACAAGGCCATTTCTGGATACCTTGGAATTGGAGGACGGAGACAAGCAGCTGACGATTGTGGTGAACATCCATTTTGAACGCAGTGCGCCGCTGATCCGAAAAGCGCAGGTGGCGCTGATCGAAGCGGAAAAGGCGATACAGCAAGACAAGAAAAACCCAAACAATCTGGAAGCATACGGAAACGCCGTCATCGCGCTATTTGCCGCAGTATTTGGCGAACAGGAGGCAGGAAAGATTCTCCAATTTTATGAAGGGCAGTACACCGACATGCTGACGGATATACTGCCGTATATCTTGTATACTGTGCTGCCTGCCATGCAACTGTACCAGCGGCAGAAGGTAGAACAAATGACGCAGGCGCGCAAGCAAATCAAAAGGCAGGCACACAAGAAATGACGCAGCGGCTCTGTGACCCGCTGCCGTATACTGTGGAATTTGAAGGAAAAACGCTGGATATCAACCCGTATTTTGACAACGTGCTGGATGTGCTGTCCGTCTTTGACGACACGGGCAGGACGGAGGAAGAAAAGGTTATGTATGCCTATGCTGTGTTGGTCAGGCGGAAAAGCAGCGATATAGCGTACCAAGGCCGGGTGATCCGGCACATAGCGGAAACGATTTTGTTTCCAGACAACCAGGAGAAAAAACACAACGAAAGATCGTTTGATTTTATACAGGATGCGCCGTATATCTACGCGGCGTACCGACAGGCATACGGCATAGATCTGTTTGCCGAGCAAGGAAGGCTCCATTGGTGGGCCTTTTTGTATTTATTCAAAGGATTGCCGGAAAACACGCGCATGATGGAGATCATCAAGATCCGCACACAGCCTATGCCGAAGCCGACCAAGCACAACGCAGAGTACCGACAGGCGCTATCAAGGGCCAAGCTGCAAGTGGCGCTCAAGGTGCCGCAGGCAGAACGGGAGCGGCGTACACGGGAATCCATGGAAGCGTTTGCCAAAGCGCTGATGAAGATGGCGCAGGCATAAGGGGGTGAGCCGATGGCAGATGGGAACAAGGTCATTTATGAGGTGCGCGCGGACGACAGCAATTTAGAAAAAGACCTGAACCGTGCGGAACAGAACATACGGAAAAAGGCGCAGGGCGGCGTGGACGCCGTGAAAAAGTCTGCGCAGGAAGCCTCGGCAGAGGTATCCAAGGCTGCAGGGGACAGCGCACAAAGCCTGGCAAAGCCGGAGAAAGCCGCTAAGGATGTGGACAAGGCGCTTTCCGGCATAGATGCAGGCGGCCTGGAGGAAGTGAAAAGCGCGGCAAACGAGGCAGAAAGCCAGCTTGGCGATGTGAAAGGCGCGGCGGGCGATCTGGCCTCCAGCCTAATAGAGATGGGCAACGACGGCGTATCCGCCCTTGGTAGCGTGGCGGGCAGCGCTGGCGAATTGAAACAGGCGCTTTCCGGCATGGGCGGCAAAGGCTTGGCGCTTGGCATAGGAGCCGGGGCTGTAGCGCTGGGTGTTGCAGGTGTAAGTGCGGCCAACGACCTAAACAAGGCGATGAACAACCTACAAGCCTCTACCGGGCTGGCAGAAGAAAAGATGAACGCCTATGAAGGTGTTCTGAGAGATATCTATACCAACAATTACGGCGAAAGCTTTGAGGATGTAAGCCAAGCGCTGTCCACGATTCGGTCGCAGATCGGCCCGGTGGTAGACAGCTGGGACCCGTCCGCATTGCAGGATTTTACAGAATCGGCCTTTGCGCTTAGGGACACCTTTGGCTATGACATCCAGGAAAGCGTACGCGCCGCCAACGCCATGATGGAACACTTTGGCATTGACGGCAACGAGGCATTCAGCATGATCGCCGCCGGTGCGCAAAACGGCCTGGATTTTTCCGGGGAGCTTTTGGACAGCATCAGCGAATATTCCGTGCAGTTTGCAAAAGTGGGCCTAGATGCAGACGATATGTTCAAAATCATGCAGAAGGGCGCAGAAACGGGCGCATTCAACTTGGATAAGATAGGCGATGCGGTCAAAGAGTTGAGCGTTCGTGTTGTAGACGGATCGGAAACAACAAAACAGGGCTTTGAGGCAATAGGCCTAAATGCGGATGAAATGGCATCCAAGTTTGCAGCGGGTGGAGATACCGCCAAGGAAGCATTTGATCAAACCATTCAAGCCCTAGCCAATATGGAAGATCCATTGGCGCAAAACCAGGCAGGCGTGGCCTTGTTTGGCACGATGTGGGAGGATTTAGGCCCGGAGGTTGTATCTCAGCTTGCCACTATCGAGGACGGCGCTTATGACGCGGCGGGCGCGATGGACGGCATCAAAGAGGTCAAGTACGACGACATCACAAATCAGCTGGAATCCATGGGGCGCAAGCTGCAAGATGATGTGCTTGTCCCGGTGGGGCAGATGCTGATCCCTGTTTTGCAGACGCTGATGGAGGTTATATCCCCTATCCTGGAACTGCTGTCCGGCCTTTTGGCCCCGGTTTTGGAAGTGCTGGGCGAATTGATCGGCGATTTGATGGAGCCCTTGGAAGAAATGATGGACTTCATCGCAGAGCTAATGGAGCCGCTGGGCGAACTGATAGAATCGCTACTGACCCCATTGATGGGCGTGTTGCAATCGCTTTTGGAGCCGCTGACAAGCATTGTATCCGCCATCCTTCCGGCGCTGATGAGCCTGTTTGAGGGCATTATGCCGGTGCTGGCTACGGTGGTGGAGGCGATCCGGCCCATCATCGATATTTTGGGCAGCCTGATTAGCACGATTTTAGATGTTCTTACCCCTGTAATCAATGGATTAGCATCCCTGCTGACCGGCACCCTGCAATCTGCTTTTAACATCATTATTGGTGTTATTGACACTGTAACAGGCGTTTTTGACGGTATTATTACCTTTATTAAGGGCGTTTTTTCCGGGGATTGGAAAAAAGCTTGGGAAGGCATCTCTTCCATTTTTTCCGGCATCTGGAATGGCCTAGAAGGAATTGTAAAAGGTGCAGTCAACCTTGTTATTGGAGTAATCAATGGATTTATCAAAGCGTACAATTTCACCATTGGCAATATTGGTGGATGGATCGGTCTTGATATTAAAGTGGATGAGATCCCCCTATTGAAAAGAGGACTTTCCTACGTCCCGAAAGATGATTTCCCTGCTTTGTTGCATGTCGGCGAGCGTGTTATGACAAAAGAACAAAACGAGGATTTCAACGCAATGGGCGGATTACAGGGAATGGAAATGGCACTGAGCGGATCTGCATCTTCTGGAACAGGATTTGCCAATGCAGTGATAGACATCCCATTGTACATTGACGGCAGACAAATTGCCAGGGCTACAGCGGTGTATATGGGCGAACAACAAAGCTGGGAGGCGATGTGATGACAATTAACGGGGTGGACCCGAAAGACTTTGGCGCAGAACTAAAACTGGAATACACAGTTGGCATGCCAGAGCTGGATACGCAAACGTTGCAAGGAAGAAACCGGACAAACTTTATCTTGACAGCGCAAATCCTTGGCATGAGAGAAATTACTCTACCGTTTGTGATCACTGGGATTGACCATGCGGACATCATGTATCGGAAATCGTATCTTGACCAGCTTTTCATTGGGAAATGTGAACTGTTTTTGCCGGACGATTTTTATTATTCCGCTGCTGTAGATACGTTTGAGGACGTAGAGTTCAAAGGCCCGCAGCTTGCAGAATGTGAATACACGCTTGTGGGCATCAGACATGGCGCTTTGATATCTGTGGTGGGGAATACGATTTATTGTGAAAGCACAATGCCATACACAGATTGCAGCCTTACGGTTACAGTTGGCGCATCCGCGGAATCTTACACGCTCGGCGACGCGGTGTTTTCCAATGTTTCACAGGGCGATGTGCTTTGCTTTGATGGGATTAACAAACGAGTGCTTATCAACGGCGCACCTGGGGCGCAGGATTGCACCTTTTTGAGTTTCCCGTCCCTTGTGCCCGGACAAAACACTTTCACTGCGCCAGACCCCATTACGGTAGAGTATTATCCGGCGTATTTATAAGGAGGAACCATGTTTAAGGTATATCATGGAGACCAAGCATCTGCGGTAAACGTGGATGATTATTATATTCGGGAACTTTCGAGCGGTTTGGACGAGCTGATCTTCGAGATTCCTATCACAGACGAAAACTATCAATACATGTTAGAAGAGGCACCCATCGTTGAGGAACAAAAGTATGTAATAAAATCCATTGATGCAGACGATGAAAAGGCAAAGGTAAAGTGTCAAATCGACATAGACGAATGGCAGATCAACATGTACGTAGGGTTTACGAACAACAGTGACACCGTGTACAACACCATTCAACAAGTGTTGCCTGGCGGATGGTCTTTGATTGACAAGGCATACTTAAACACCAAAATGACCATCGAAATGGACGCGGGTACTGCGTTTGATGTTTTGAATAGTTGCGCCTCTTCCTATGGGATCAAGTTCAGACTGGACAATGTGGCGCGTACCGTGACCATCCTTATCCCAGAAAACAATCCGCCGATCGGTGCATTCGTCACCAGAGAGCTTAACATGACGGAGCTGAACTACAAGGGAAAAAGCACAAACTTTGCTACTAGGATGTACGCTTATGGTAAAGACGGTATGACGTTTGAATCCATCAACAACGGTAAACCATATGTAGACAACAACACCTATTCTGACAAAATCGTTTCTGTTTACTGGAAAGATGAACGATACACGGACCCTGAATCTTTGCTGGAATCTGCAAAACTAAACCTTGCAAAGATGGCTGTGCCGGAACGTTCGTATTCTTGCAGCGTTGTTGACCTGGCAAAAACAAATCCTGAGCTGTATAGTTTTCAGGATTTTTCTTTATTCAATGTAGTTACATTGATTGACACCGTAAAAAACATGCGAGTCAATCACGTGGTAGCAGAATACAGACGGTACCCGCACTACCCAGAGGAAAACATTGTCACTCTTTCTACAGTAACACCAAGGCTACAGGATTCTGTAAAAAGCATTCAAGCACAGATTGAAAAACCAAACAGTCAGTTTAGGCAAATCATGCAGGCTGCTGTCGTTACCGCCACAGAGATCATCACGGGAAACCTCGGCGGCCATTATATTGTGACAAACGGGGCCGACGGGCATCCGAACGGCTGGGCCATCCTCGATACAGACAGCATAGAGACTTGTCAAAAGGTGTGGCGGTTTACTGCGGGAGGCCTTGGGCATTCCAGCAACGGCTGGAACGGGCCGTATGAAGATGTTGCCATCACGATGGACGGACAGATCAACGCTTCTATGATCACCGTAGGCATTTTGTCTGCAAACCTCATTCAAAGCGGCATTCTGCAAAGTCTGGATGGGGACGTGCAGTTTGATTTGGAAAACGGCATCATTCGCTGCAAAAGCGGACAGAGGGAAGCGGTGTTTTCAAACGGAAGCATCCAATTTTCGCAAGGGGATCGAATCACGATAGAATTGACATCCACTGCAAGCGGAGGGGAGACGGACGGCACTATCACAATAGCGCATACAAACTCGGACGGATCACAGGACAACAACACGGTATTGAGCGGAACGCTTGTAGAAAGCAATCAGATTTCTGCCTACGATTCGTTCTATTTTGATGGCAGAAGCGCCGCCTGGCAGTACGAAAACGGTAAATATTATTTGGTGGGGGTGTGAGATGGTACAGCAGACAATCAACCTATATGCCTGGCGGGAAAATGAAAAGATGATCCCGCCGGTGCTCATTACGCAGGGAGAATCGGATACAAGAACAGCGACCTTCCGCCTGCTGGATCAGGCGACAACGATAGATTTGACGGGCAAGAGCGTTTCGTTTGAATATGATAAGCCGGACGGGTTTCATGTATCGCTTGTATGCCAGCCGACGGAAAATCCAGGGGAATGCACCTGCACGTTTTCCGACCAGGCCGCCATTGCGCCCGGCATTGTCAACGATACGCGGGTGATGGTGCGCAGCGGCACGGATGTATTGGAGATCGTGGGGCCTAGGCTATATATCGCTGTGGGGATCAACGCGAATGCCATCGTATCGTCCTCTGAGTTTGCAACGCTTTCAGCGTATATGTCCGACCTTTCCACCTATTATGAACAGGTGGCGGCGGTACAGGCGGGCCTAGAGCAGACAAATCAGAATGTATCAAATCTAGATAGTGAGATGAAGAGCAACAAAGAGGAGCTAGAATCGCTGCAAGTTGTTCTTAATGAGCATACAGAGAATGCCGAAATTCATGTAACACAAGCCGAAAAAAATAAGTGGAACAGCAATTCCATATCAGCAGGAGCCATTTGGCTTTGGCCGGGCAGTACAGCACCGGAAGGCTGGCTGTTGTGCAATGGACAAGCAGTGAGCCGTACGACGTATGCCGGCTTGTTCGGCGTGCTGGGAACGGCTTATGGCCAAGGAGACGGCAGCACGACGTTCAATGTGCCGGACTTAACGGGCCGTGTGCCGATGGGCACAAACGGAACATACCCCCTTGCAAGCAAAGGAGGGGAGACGGCGCATACACTGTCGGAAGAGGAATTACCCGCCGTCAATGGGTATCTTGAATTTCATAACATTTATACAGGTACAAACTTGGCAGATGTAAAAAATGCGTTTTCTGGTCAAAAAGTTGATGGAAAATATAGGGATGGCGGTTCTACGCAAACTGGCGCAAGCAGTTATGTAGTTGTCAATCTTGACTTTGGCCAGGATGCTGCGCATAACAACATGCAGCCTTATTTAGCACAGAATTATATTATCAAGTATTAGGAGGGAACAAAATGGCACTTGGAAAGCAAATCACTGGCGAAAATGGCTCTTTTATCGGTACATATCACAGAATTAGAACAGTTATGTACGACTATGAAACTGAACAATGCCACATCTATATTGCCCATTACGCGGACAAACAGTATCGGGATGAGGAAAAAAAAGAAATTGAGGAAAACCAAGCGAAAATTGTTAGATATAAAGAGTTGGTTGGTAAAGACACCTTGACAAAAGAGGAACGTGCGGAACTATCTGGAATGAGCCTAACACAGCTTGAAGCGTTTGTTCCCACTCCAAGAACCATCGGAGCTGATACAAAAATAACGCTTGGAATCCAGGAAGATGTGAGAAAGGGACTGTACGAAAGGCTTGGTGTAGATATAAGCGCGTTTGAAGGAGCCGTGAATATATAAAAAGGAGGGAAAACAATGCAAATTGTAAAGAACGGAAGCAAAGGCGATCTGGTAAAGCTAGTACAGCTAATGTTGAACGAAAACGGCTATAACTGCGGTACAGCTGACGGAATCTTTGGAACAAACACCGAAAAGGCAGTGGAGAAGTACCAAAGGGCCAAAGGGCTTTCTGTAGATGGGATTGTCGGCAACAACACGTATGCCAAGCTGTTCGCGGATAGCTTGCTGAAAAACGGCAACCGTGGGGAACTGGTCAAGCAGTGCCAAACGATGTTGAACCAAAAGGGATACAGCCCAGGCGGCGCCGACGGTATCTTTGGCAGCAATACCGAAAAGGCAGTCAAGGCATTGCAAGGTGCAGCGGGTTTGACGGTAGATGGAAAAGTAGGCAAAAACACATGGACGGCATTGGTAGGAACAGGCGGTACCTCGGGATCTGCATCGGTTCCTACGAGTGCGCACTTTAAGCTGAGCGAATTCAAGTGCAAGGACGGAACGGCAGTGCC
>UMBU01011236.1_pt1 | contig 31039 bp, 19 predicted proteins | sample 1964051 | NCBI WGS metagenome assembly UMBU01 (sample SAMEA4835949, study PRJEB28245) | human gut metagenome | biome: gut microbiome; material: fecal sample | place: Denmark | collected 2008
TTGTGGCCGATGAAGATTTGACTAACCCGAATATGCAGATTGCGTTGAGTGAGGCGCAGAAAATTGACGCTTCATACGAAGAAGGCGAAGAGGTGACTGATGAAGTTATCTTTGCGAAATTCGGTCGTCGTGCTATCCTGAACCTCCGCCAGACATTGGCTTCCAAGATTCTGGAACTGGAGAAAGACAGTATTTATAATAAATATATAGATAAGGTAGGTACAATTATCAATGCAGAAGTGTATCAGATCTGGAAAAAGGAAATGTTGCTTCTCGACGATGAAGGAAACGAACTGCTGCTGCCCAAGACCGAACAAATCCCGAGCGATTTTTATCGTAAAGGTGAAACGGCACGCGCAGTGGTTGCCCGCGTAGACAACAAGAATAATAATCCTAAGATTATCTTGTCACGTACTTCTCCCGTTTTCTTGCAACGTCTGTTTGAGATGGAAGTACCTGAAATAAATGATGGTCTGATAACTATCAAGAAGATTGCCCGCATCCCCGGCGAACGTGCCAAGATTGCGGTAGAATCTTATGATGACAGAATCGATCCCGTAGGAGCCTGTGTAGGTGTAAAGGGGAGTCGTATTCATGGCATCGTTCGTGAACTTCGCAATGAGAATATCGACGTAATTAACTATACATCGAATATTTCATTGTTTATACAGCGTGCTTTAAGCCCGGCGAAAATTTCTTCTATTCGTTTGAACGAGGAGGAGAAGAAAGCAGAGGTGTTCCTCAAACCGGAAGAAGTATCGCTGGCTATCGGTAAAGGCGGTTTGAATATCAAACTGGCCAGTATGTTAACTGAGTACACTATCGACGTGTTCCGTGAGTTGGATGAGAATGTAGCTGATGAAGATATCTATCTCGATGAATTCAGAGACGAAATCGATGGTTGGGTGATTGATGCAATCAAGGCTATCGGTATTGATACGGCAAAAGCTGTGTTGAATGCTCCTCGTGAGATGTTGATTGAAAAGACGGACTTGGAAGAAGAGACAGTGGACGAGGTAATACGCATTTTGAAATCGGAGTTTGAAGAAGAAGAACCGGAACAAGAACCGGAACAAGGACAAGAGTAATAGGCAATTACGATTGAGATTTTCTTCGCTCCATTTATTCATTAAATTTAAAATATGACGATAAGGTTAAACAAAGTTACAAGAGATTTGAACGTAGGAATCGCGACGGTAGTTGAGTTCCTGCAAAAGAAAGGGTATACCGTTGAGGCTAATCCTAATACAAAAATTAGCGAGGAGCAGTACGCTATACTCGTAAAAGAGTTTAGTACAGATAAGAACCTTAGACTTGAGTCGGAGCGTTTCATTCAGGAACGTCAGAATAAGGATCGTAATAAGGCATCGGTTTCGATTGAAGGCTTCGAAAAGCAACAGGAAAAACCGAAGTCGGAAGATGTGATCAAGACAGTCGTACCTGAGGATGCACGTCCGAAGTTTAAACCTGTCGGTAAAATTGATTTGGATAAATTAAACGGTCGTAAAACTGATAAAGTAGAAAAGGAACCGGAACAGAAAAAGGAAACTGTGGTAGAACGTCCTGTGGTGGAACGTCCGATAGTAGCGGAACGCCCTGTCGTTGAACCGGAAGTGAAGAAAGAACCCGAAAAGAAAGAGCCTGAAGTAAAAAAGGAAGAGGTGGTGGCACCTGCTCCAACTCCGGCCGAACCTGTGGTGGTGAAACAACCGGAACCTGTAGCAGAACCGAAACCGGCAGAAGTTGAAAAAGTGGTAGTGGAAGAAGTGATTAAGGAAGAGCCGAAGAAGGTAGAAGCACCTGTGAAGGCAGAAGAACATAAAAAAGAAGAAAAGCCTGTGGAAGCAGTAGCATCGACAGAAGTCGTTTCGGAAGAAAAAGACGCTCCTAAGGAAGACGAGGTTTTCAAGATCCGTCAGCCGGAACTGGGAGCAAAGATTAATGTAATCGGTCAGATTGACCTTGCAGCATTGAATCAGTCAACTCGCCCTAAGAAGAAATCGAAGGAAGAGAAACGTCGTGAACGTGAAGAAAAAGAGAAAATCCGCCAGGATCAGAAGAAACTGATGAAGGAAGCGATTATCAAGGAAATCCGTAAAGATGATGCCAAACAGGCTAAGAGCGGACCGAAAGATAACGCGGATGCAGCCGGTAACAAGAAAAAACGGAATCGTATCAGCAAAGAGAAGGTGGATGTGAATAACGTTGCAACTTCCAACTTTGCAGCTCCGAGACCGAATGTGCAAGGCAAAGGCGGTAATAATAATGGTGGTAATAACCAAGGTAACAATAACAACAATAATAGAAGAAACAATAACAAGGATCGTTTCAAAAAGCCGGTTATCAAACAGGAGGTAAGTGAAGAAGATGTAGCAAAACAGGTAAAAGAAACCTTGGCTCGTCTGACCACTAAAGGTAAGAACAAGACTTCCAAATACCGTAAGGAGAAACGTGAAATGGCTTCCAACCGTATGCAGGAACTGGAAGATCAGGAAATGGCAGACAGCAAAGTATTGAAGCTGACCGAATTTGTTACAGCTAATGAATTAGCTACAATGATGGACGTTTCTGTCAACCAGGTTATTGCTACTTGTATGAGTATTGGCATTATGGTTTCTATCAACCAGCGTCTGGATGCGGAAACAATCAATCTGGTGGCCGAAGAATTTGGTTTCAAGACCGAATATGTAAGTGCGGAAGTGGCACAGGCTATCGTGGAAGAAGAAGATGCTCCGGAAGATTTGCAGCCGCGTGCTCCGATTGTTACTGTAATGGGACATGTTGACCATGGTAAGACTTCATTGCTTGACTATATCCGTAAGGCGAATGTGATTGCCGGTGAAGCCGGAGGTATCACACAACATATCGGTGCATACAATGTGAAGTTGGAAGACGGTCGCCGTATTACATTCCTTGATACTCCGGGACATGAGGCGTTTACCGCTATGCGTGCCCGTGGTGCGAAAGTAACGGATATTGCGATTATTATTGTAGCGGCGGATGATAACGTGATGCCGCAGACAAAGGAGGCCATCAACCATGCAATGGCGGCGGGTGTACCTATTGTGTTTGCTATCAATAAGGTGGATAAACCGACTGCAAATCCGGATAAGATTAAAGAAGAATTGGCTGCTATGAATTACCTTGTTGAAGAATGGGGTGGTAAGTATCAGTCACAAGATATCTCTGCCAAGAAAGGTATGGGAGTGGAAGATTTGTTGGAAAAGGTATTGCTGGAAGCCGAAATGCTCGACTTGAAGGCAAACCCGAACCGTAACGCTACGGGATCTATTATCGAGTCTTCACTTGACAAGGGACGTGGTTATGTAGCTACGGTATTGGTATCTAACGGTACTTTGAAAGTCGGAGATATCGTATTGGCCGGAACTAGCTATGGTCGTGTGAAGGCTATGTTCAATGAACGTAATCAACGTATCAAAGAAGCGGGTCCTGCTGAACCGGCATTGATTCTGGGATTGAACGGTGCTCCTGCTGCCGGTGACACTTTCCATGTGGTAGAAAGCGACCAGGAAGCTCGTGAAATCACCAACAAACGTGAACAGTTGGCTCGTGAACAGGGCTTGCGTACGCAGAAGATCCTTACGTTGGATGAATTGGGTCGTCGTATCGCTTTGGGTAACTTCCAGGAATTGAATATTATCGTTAAGGGTGACGTGGATGGTTCTGTGGAAGCATTGAGCGACTCGTTGATCAAGTTGTCTACGGAACAAATTCAGGTAAATGTCATCCATAAGGGCGTGGGAGCAATTTCCGAATCGGATGTTTCTCTGGCCGCTGCTTCAGATGCGATTATCGTGGGATTCCAGGTACGTCCTTCAGGTGCTGCCGCTAAGATGGCTGAACAGGAAGGTGTCGATATCCGTAAGTACTCTGTCATCTACGATGCAATTGAAGAGGTGAAGTCTGCTATGGAAGGTATGTTGGCGCCGGAAGTGAAGGAGCAGGTGACTGCTACTATCGAAATCCGCGAGGTGTTCAATATCACGAAAGTAGGTTTGGTAGCCGGTGCAATGGTGAAAACCGGAAAGGTGAAACGAAGCGACAAGGCTCGTCTGATTCGCGACGGTATCGTAATCTTTACCGGGAATATCAATGCGCTGAAACGCTTCAAGGACGATGTGAAGGAAGTAGGTACAAACTTTGAGTGTGGTATCAGCTTAGTGAACTGCAACGACATGAAGGTAGGCGATATGATCGAGGCATTCGAAGAAATAGAAGTGAAACAGACATTATAATTTGTACTGAATTAAGAATAAACGGAGGCACAGAGTGAATTATAACTCCGTGCCTCTTTTTTCTTTTTATAGAGAAATATGGCAACGATTGATATTATTATCCTTATTATAATAGGTGCAGGCGCAATAGTAGGCTTTATGAAAGGCTTTATTCGTCAGTTGGCTTCTATACTGGGATTAATAGTCGGTTTGCTGGCGGCGAAGGCTTTGTATACCACTTTAGCGGAAAAGCTTTGTCCAACGGTGACTGATTCGATGACTGTTGCACAGGTATTGGCTTTTATTATCATCTGGATAGCCGTTCCACTGATATTCTTATTGGTGGCTTCGTTGCTGACAAAGGCAATGAAAGCGGTTTCGCTGGATTGGTTGAACCGTTGGCTCGGTTGTGTGCTGGGAGCACTTAAATTTCTATTGTTAACAAGTCTGGTGATTTGTCTGATAGAGTTTATGGATGGCGATAATAAGTTAATTAGTGCAACAAAAAAGAGCGAATCTTTGTTATATTATCCGATAGAAACGTTTGCGGGAATCTTTTTCCCTGCTGCTAAGAGTATGACGCAACAATATATATTAGAGAATAAAGATGCAACAAGAAGAACCCAATAAATATGTAAAGGAACTAACGCAGGAGAAGTACAAATATGGCTTCACCACGGAGGTGCATACAGACATCATTGAGCGTGGACTTAATGAGGATGTGATTCGTTTGATTTCATCGAAAAAGGACGAACCGGAGTGGTTGCTGGAGTTCCGATTGAAAGCGTACCGCCACTGGCTGACGCTGGAAATGCCCACATGGGCACATCTCCGTATTCCGGAGATTGATTATCAGGCTATTTCTTACTATGCTGATCCTACTAAGAAAAAGGAAGGGCCGAAGAGCATGGATGAGGTTGATCCTGAACTAATAAAGACCTTCAATAAGTTGGGAATTCCTTTGGAAGAACAAATGGCCTTGAGTGGAATGGCGGTTGATGCCGTAATGGACTCGGTTTCAGTAAAGACTACCTTCAAGGAAACATTGATGGAAAAAGGAATTATTTTCTGTTCGTTCAGCGAAGCGGTGCGTGAACATCCGGACTTGGTGAAGAAGTACCTTGGGTCGGTAGTCGGTTACCGTGATAATTTCTTTGCCGCATTGAACTCAGCTGTATTCTCCGACGGTTCTTTTGTGTATATTCCGAAGGGGGTGCGTTGTCCTATGGAGCTTTCTACTTATTTCCGTATCAATGCCCGTAACACGGGACAATTTGAACGTACGCTGATTGTGGCGGATGATGATTCGTATGTATCTTATCTGGAAGGATGTACGGCTCCGATGCGGGATGAGAATCAACTGCACGCTGCTATTGTAGAGATTATCGTGCATGACCGTGCAGAAGTGAAATACAGTACGGTTCAGAATTGGTATCCGGGAGATGCCGAAGGTAAAGGCGGTGTATACAATTTTGTGACGAAGCGAGGTAACTGCAAAGGAGTGGATAGCAAACTTTCCTGGACACAAGTGGAAACCGGTTCGGCGATTACCTGGAAATATCCTTCCTGTATCCTGACAGGTGATAATTCGACAGCAGAATTTTATTCTGTGGCTGTGACTAATAACTATCAGCAGGCGGATACAGGTACGAAGATGATTCATCTCGGTAAGAATACACGTAGTACAATTGTCAGCAAAGGTATTTCTGCCGGTCACAGCGAGAATTCGTATCGCGGACTGGTCCGTGTAGCGGAGAAAGCGGATAACGCCCGTAATTACAGCCAGTGTGACTCTTTGTTGTTGGGAGATAAGTGTGGTGCACATACTTTCCCATATATGGATATTCATAATGAGACAGCGGTAGTGGAACATGAAGCTACGACAAGCAAGATCAGTGAAGACCAGATTTTCTATTGCAACCAGCGCGGTATTCCGACAGAGGACGCTATCGGACTGATTGTGAACGGATATGCGAAAGAAGTATTGAATAAACTTCCAATGGAATTTGCGGTAGAAGCACAGAAGTTGCTTACTATCTCCTTGGAAGGAAGTGTAGGATAAAAAATAAAAGTGATTATGTTAGAAATAAAAGACCTGCATGCCAGCATTAATGGCAAAGAGATATTGAAAGGCATTAACCTGACGGTGAAACCGGGCGAAGTACATGCAATTATGGGACCGAATGGTTCCGGTAAGAGTACTTTGTCGTCGGTACTGGTGGGGAATCCGGCTTTTGAGGTAACGAAAGGTTCAATCACTTTTTATGGAAAGAATCTGTTGGAGTTGAGTCCGGAAGATCGTAGCCATGAAGGTATTTTCCTTAGTTTCCAGTATCCGGTGGAGATTCCGGGAGTGAGTATGGTAAACTTTATGCGTGCTGCCGTAAACGAACAACGCAAATACAAAGGTCTGCCTGCACTGACTGCCAGCGAGTTCCTGAAACTGATGCGTGAGAAACGTGCGGTGGTTGAATTGGATAACAAATTGGCTAACCGTTCGGTAAACGAAGGTTTCTCCGGTGGTGAAAAGAAACGGAACGAGATTTTCCAAATGGCGATGTTGGAACCACGTTTAAGCATTCTTGACGAGACGGACTCCGGTCTGGATATCGATGCTCTTCGTATCGTTGCGGAAGGAGTGAACAAATTGAAAACTCCCGAAACAAGCACAATTGTTATCACTCACTATCAACGTCTGCTTGATTATATCAAACCGGATATCGTGCATGTTCTTTATAAAGGTCGTATCGTGAAAACTGCCGGACCGGAACTTGCTCTTGAACTGGAAGAAAAAGGATATGATTGGATAAAGAAAGAAGTAGGAGAATGACGATGAATGCGGAACAACAATATATAGAACTCTTCTCGCAGACGGAAGCTATGATCTGCAAACATAGCGCTGAAGTGCTGAATGCGCCTCGTGCTGCTGCCTTTGCCGATTTTGAGCGAATCGGATTCCCGACCCGCAAAATGGAGAAGTACAAATATACGGATGTAAGCAAGTATTTTGAACCAGACTTTGGTTTGAACCTGAATCGCTTGGCTATTCCGGTCAATCCGTATGAAGTGTTCAAGTGCGATGTGCCGAATATGAGCACTGCCCTGTATTTTGTGGTGAATGACGCTTTCTATGACAAGGCCCTTCCCAAAAGTCGTTTGCCGGAAGGCGTGATATTTGGCAGCTTGAAAGAGGTGGCCAGGCAACATCCCGAATTGGTGAAGAAGTATTACGGCAAACTGGCGGATACTTCAAAAGATGGTGTGACCGCCTTTAATACGACTTTTGCGCAAGATGGCGTAATTTTCTATGTGCCGAAGAATGTAGTAGTGGAAAAACCTATCCAGTTGGTGAATATTCTTCGTGCAGATGTCAATTTCATGGTGAACCGCCGTGTGTTGATTATTCTGGAAGATGGTGCACAAGCCCGTCTGCTGATTTGTGATCATGCTATGGATAATGTGAACTTCCTTGCAACACAGGTAATAGAAGTCTTTGCGGGAGAGAATACGGTGTTTGATTTGTATGAGTTGGAAGAAACACATACAAGTACTGTCCGTATTAGTAATTTATATGTAAAGCAGGAAGCAAACAGTAACGTTTTGCTGAATGGTATGACTTTGCATAATGGCACTACTCGTAATACTACGGAGGTATTGCTGGCAGGAGAAGGTGCTGAAATTAATCTTTGCGGAATGGCGATTGCTGATAAGAACCAGCATATAGATAATAATACAAGTATTGATCACGCGGTTCCGAATTGTACAAGTAATGAATTATTCAAATATGTACTCGATGATCAGTCGATAGGTGCATTTGCCGGATTAGTGCTGGTACGTCCTGACGCCCAACATACAAATTCTCAACAGACAAACCGTAATCTTTGCGCTACACGTGATGCTAGAATGTACACGCAGCCGCAGTTGGAGATTTATGCGGACGATGTGAAATGTTCGCATGGAGCAACGGTGGGACAGCTTGATGAGAATGCATTGTTTTATATGCGTTCCCGTGGAATCAACGAGAAAGAAGCTCGTCTGCTTCTGATGTTTGCGTTTGTCAACGAAGTGATTGATACCATTCGTCTGGATGCGCTGAAAGATCGCTTGCATCTGTTGGTTGAGAAACGTTTCCGTGGTGAGTTGAACAGATGTCAGGGTTGTGCGATTTGTAAATGAGTAATAGCGAATAAACATGGATATTCAAAAGATACGTGAGGATTTCCCGATATTGAGCCGTACGGTTTACGGTAAGCCATTGGTTTATTTCGATAATGGTGCGACGACTCAGAAACCCCGTCTGGTGGTTGATGCATTGGTAGATGAGTATTATTCCGTCAATGCAAATGTGCATCGCGGAGTGCATTATCTTTCACAGCAGGCTACGGAACTGCACGAAGCCTCTCGTGAAACGGTACGTCAGTTTATCAATGCCCGCAGCACGAGTGAAGTGGTGTTCACACGGGGAACAACGGAAAGCATAAACTTGCTTGTTTCCAGTTTTGGTGACGAGTTTATGCAAGAAGGGGATGAGGTGATCCTTTCTGTAATGGAACATCATAGTAATATTGTTCCCTGGCAACTTCTGGCTGCTCGTAAAGGTATTGCAATCAAAGTGATTCCGATGAACGACAAAGGCGAACTGTTGTTGGACGAATACGAAAAATTATTCTCCGAACGCACGAAGATTGTCAGTGTGGTGCATGTGTCGAACGTATTGGGTACGGTGAATCCGGTGAAGGAAATGATTGCAACAGCACATGCTCACGGTGTACCCTGTCTGGTTGATGCAGCTCAGTCTATCCCTCACATGAAAGTGGACGTACAGGATTTGGATGCCGATTTTCTCGTGTTCTCCGCTCATAAAATATATGGTCCGACAGGTGTCGGTGTACTTTATGGAAAGGAAGAATGGCTGGACCGCCTTCCGCCTTACCAGGGAGGAGGAGAGATGATTCAGCATGTCTCTTTTGAAAAAACGACTTTCAATGAACTTCCTTTCAAGTTTGAAGCCGGTACACCTGACTATATCGGAACTACCGGACTGGCGAAAGCACTCGATTATGTGAATGGTATCGGTCTGGAGCAAATAGCCGCCCATGAGCATGAACTGACAACTTATGCTCTGCAACGTCTGAAAGAAATTCCTACTATGCGTATATTCGGTGAAGCTGCTGACCGTGGAGCGGTGATATCCTTCCTTGTCGGTGACATTCATCATTTCGATCTCGGAACTTTACTCGACCGCTTAGGTATTGCCGTCCGTACAGGACATCATTGTGCCCAACCTTTGATGCAACGCCTTGGCATAGAGGGGACAGTGCGGGCTTCGTTTGCCATGTACAATACGAAATCGGAAATTGATATATTGGTGGCCGGGATTGAACGTGTCAGCAAGATGTTTTAAAGATATGAATCGCTATTTCTGTGGAATAGCGATTTTTTTATTCTTTAACTAAAAAAAGAATACCCAAAGTGCAGTGATTTGAGTTTTCTTGCGTCTAATGAGTAAAGAAACAAATATTCATGGAATATCTGGAGGGTCGTGAGACCATGCTTATATTATAAATTCTCTCTCTTTAACATTAATGGCAGCTATATCGTAAATAAATTACGGTATAGCTGCAACTTTTTTAGGACGGCTTACGTCTAATATATAGAATTGCAAATAACTTAAAGAGAAAAAGACAATGTTAATAACAACAACTCCCATTATTGAGGGAAAACGAATAGTGAAATATTATGGAATCGTTTCCGGAGAAACAATCATAGGTGCCAATGTGTTTCGTGACTTGTTTGCAAGTATCCGCGATATTGTAGGAGGGCGTTCCGGAGCGTACGAAGAAGTATTGCGCAAAGCTAAAGATACCGCTTTGCAGGAAATGCAGGCACAAGCTGCTCAGTTAGGAGCAAATGCTGTGATAGGTGTTGATTTGGATTACGAGACAGTAGGAGGTAGTGGCAGTATGCTAATGGTGACTGCTAACGGTACAGCCGTAAAGATTGAGGATGACTGAGATAGGTGGCATTGAAATTATAAATCATTATTCATTCCGAATAAGCAGAATGAATAATGATTTATTTAAGGCTCTAATGAGGCATTTTGAATGAAGCTAGTTCCGGTTCGATATGTTCCTGCTTCATAATATCCTCCATTCTTTTCACGATTTCCGGGTGGTATCTGGCAACATCTGTCTGTTCTCTGGGATCAGAATCCAGATCATATAATTGAATTTTCCTGTTTCCTTTAAAAATATTCAATACAATACCCTTCCATTTGCCCATTCGGACAGCTTTTTGGCCTCCGCTATCGGGAAATTCCCAATATAAGAAATCATGTTTATTCTGTTTTTTGTCTAGTAATTCCGGCAAAAAGCTGATTCCGTCCGTAGTCGGGCATTCTACTTTTGCAATCTCACAGAAAGTAGGCATAATGTCCCAAAAGGCACAGATGAGATCACTTTTACTACCGGCTTTTATCTTTTTAGGCCAACTGGCAATCATCGGAACACGAATGCCTCCTTCGCGGAGCGATGCTTTGCCCCAGCCCCATTCACTTTTGAATGGTTTAGCACTATCGAAAAAGAAAGAATCGCTTCCGCCATTGAAAGTCGGCCCGTTGTCACTGGTAAAAATGATGATGGTATTGTCATAGATTCCCAGTTCTTTAAGTTTATTAATAAGTCCTCCGATCTGTTCATCCCAGTAGCTCATCATGGCAGCATAGGTTGCGCGAGGATAACGGCAGGGAAAATAATCTTTATTGCCTGTGTATGGTTTTTCATCTCCAAACTTGTTCACATAATGCTTTACCCATTTTTCCGGTGCTTGTAAGGGAACATGGGGAAGGGGCGTCGTCCAGAATAAGACGAAAGGGTTATCTTTAGTAAGGTCGATAAAGTTGAGTATTTCTTTGTACATCAGGTCCGGTGCATACTCATTGAGAGTATATTTCGCATAGCTTTTTTCTTCGTATGGGTCTGCACCTTTATCCAGTTTGGTGTGGGGGACTACCAATGGATTATTCAGATATTCCCGATGTTCGTTTCTATATAAAAATGGAGGGTAGTAGGTATGAGCTTCTCTTTGGCAATTATATCCGTAGAAAAAGTCAAATCCCATTTTGTTTGGGGTACTGGCAGAACCGGGATACCCCAATCCCCATTTTCCGATACAGGCCGTTGTGTAGCCGGCTTGCTTCATGACTGCCGGAATCATTACCGTTTCTGCCGGAACGGGGCGTTGGCCTTCCAGGGTCGAATCAGCTAATACAGCTTTATGATTCCAAACATCTCCACGTGAAGCCATTTCGTCATTCCCCCGTATATAGGCGTGCCCGGTATGTAATCCGGTAAAGAGGACACAGCGCGATGGAGCTGACACTGCTGTCCCGGAGTAATGGTTGCTGAATGTCATTCCTTCTTGTGATAACCGGTCGATATTAGGAGTTTCAATTAACTGCTGGCCATAACAACCTAATTCCGATATACCCAGATCATCTGCAAGAATATAGATAATATTGGGCTTTTTCTTATTAGCTCCATTCTCTTCCGCAAAGGAAGAGAGTGGAGCTAATAGAGCAAGTCCAATCATAAGTTGATTGTTCTTCATGGTGAATATTAATAGAATGGATTTTGAATGATTTGCGGAGTCTTTTCCAGTTCACTGGCACTGATTGGCAACAGATATTGTGATTTATAGAAATGATTCGTTAATGTCATGTTGGGTTGTGGAGCTTTAAAGAATTCCTCTACACTGGCTCCTTCAATATTCCAGCACAAGAAAGGTTCATCCAGTTTTTCCGCTATTTTCCAACGTCTCAAATCCCAAAAACGTTGTCCTTCCAGATAGAATTCTATTTGTCGTTCCTGGCGGACAAATTGGCGTAAAGTTTCCTGTTCATTTTCTTTTCCTTTCCATTCATCATTTGCATATTTCTGAATAGACTCATCTACTCCTGGGATGCCTGCGCGTTTCCTTACTTTATCCATATATTTTTTAGCGATCTTGAGATTATTGCTTCCCCCAATCTCGATCAAGGCTTCGGCATAATTCAAGTACAGTTCCGCCAGCCGGAATGTGGGGAATGGATATTTGATAATGGTATTAGTGAATCCGGGATGTGTGAACTTCTTGTTAAGATATCCTGTTACCGAATAATGCACCGTCATATCTTTTTTGAAACCATGTGCTCCGTTGAACAACATTCTTAATCCGCCGGGTACATAAGATTTGTTTAAAGGAAGTGCTGCTGCATTATATCGTGCTATTTCGTAGTTGCCGTTATGGAATCCTATCCATGAATAAAAGCGTGGTTCACGATTAAAATGTAGTTTGATAGAGCGATCATTCGGCCTGTCTTCATAATTATTCCCGTCAAAGTTTGCAGGCAGATAAGCTATTTGATAACGGTTAGCATAGTCATAGGTCTTGTCTTTATCGATAGGTAATCCATGCTCTGTATAAAAGAGTTCAACCATTTGCAGGGTCGGTGCAGTGGAGTTGGTTTGCGTGTACGGGATCTGTTTCGTCTGTCTCACCGACGAACGAATTTGTACACCGTATGTTGATTCGCCTCGATTATCTCCCCAGATGATTTCACATAGGTTCTGGTTGTCAATCGTACAATATCTGACTCTGCGCTGAGCTTTTCCGCTTTCGGTCTGGTCTGTGAATCCCGGTTTCTCTTGGGTTGGAGCTCCGGCTTCAACATCTCCGTATAGTTTGTAGCCTGCTTTTTCCGCGTTCTGAATAGCATCCAATGTCACTTCCGCACACTTCTCCCATTTCTTGACGTCGTATGTCTGTGAAATTAGATGTTTCCCATTTTCGTCAACGAAATTACTGTAAAACTCACTGTTTCCGTTGAATAAAGGTGAGGCAGCGTATAAGTGTACACGGGAGCGGAGAGCGCGTGCAACATGTTTGGTAGCTCGTCCGAAATACATAGGATTGTGTGCCTCGACCAGTCCGGGCATTGCTTCGTCCAGCATTTCATCAATAAAAGCTACTACTTCATCGTAAGAACTTCGTGCCGGTAATTCGGATAATTTGGCGTCCAAATCATATTTTTTCCTGATGATGAGAGTGGGACCGAATGCCTGTAAAGAACAGAAGTGATAATAAGCAATTAGAAACTTAGCTTCTGCTCTATATATTTCCCTATCGGCTTCAGTATAAACTTGGGCTTTATCCAGAATATCCAGAAATTCATAGCATTGGCGGACCCCTTTCCATGTCGGCCACCAACGGTGGGAAACGATTGAATTGTTAGTCGGGTTATAAAGCCCCATTGTGAACAACTGTTCCGGTTCGTTGGCTTTATAATAAGTAGTTACTTCTCCTCCGGTCAGTAATGCTGTCGGATACCAGCTTTGGTACGGCTGTGAATCTTGAGAAGTACGGTTCATCGGCATATAAGTATAACACGAATAGAGAAATCCTTCGGTTTTGGACGGAGTGTTGTAAGAGTCTTCCAGTTTGGCACGTTCATCCGGCATTATATCCAGATAATTGCATCCGCTTGTTAAGATGCATAATACAATGATGTAAATATATCTCAGTTTCATATTTTATTATATATTTATCAGTTAATAGTCATCTGAAAACCAACATTAAATGTTCTTTGAGTAGGATAGGACATACCGGAGCCACCTCCCATTTCTGGATCCCATAATTTGAATTTAGAGAATGTTAGCAGGTTGTTGCCGCTGACATAAATTCTCATATTCTTGAAACTATATCCTATTTCCGCATTCTTGAGCTTTAAAAAAGCGGCGTTTCTCAGCCAGAATGTTGAATTCTGGTTATTATTTGTGTTATATGCCGTCGTGAGTCTGGGGTATGATGCATTGGGATTAGGATTATCTGTTGTCCAGCATCCATCTGCTACGTAATCTAATATACCTCTTTTGGCGGTATTGTTATCGTTGGTGAAAGGATGGAATCCGCTCATCATTAATGATACGCGTCCGGTTCCCTGAAAGAATAAAGAGAAGTCCAGATTTTTGTATTTAATGGAAGGGCCGAAACCATATACAATTTCCGGTACACTGGGATAACCTAAGGCAACTTTGTCATATTCATTGATTGCATTGTCCGTACCTCCTAATGCATTCGGAATATCTTTGTACTTAATATCACCGGGCATTAACGGCAGATTGGCAAATTGTTGCGGCAAACTATTGTTAATCATATTTTCGTCGGTAAATAATCCGTCCGCTACATATCCGAAGATTGTATTGAGTGAATGGCCGACTTTCAGACGGTTAGGATATAAACTGAATTCCGGCTCATCCATTTCAAGTATTTTATTATGAGCAAAGGTGAACGTTCCCTTGAAAGAGACAAACAAGTCTTTGTTAATCTGGTTGTTGTAGTCTACACTGGTATCTATTCCCCAGTTACGCATCTTTCCGAGATTTCCTTGAACTGTAACATTACCAAGTCCCATAAGTGTCGGAATTGTTCCACGATCCATAAAGATTTCCTTTCTCACTTCTTTGAAAATGTCGGCAGAGAAACTGAATCCTTTCAATATTCTCACATCAATACCAGCATTCCATTTCTCACCAACCTCCCATGTCAGGTTCGGATTGGCATATCTTTTCCATACAGGACCGGAGTTGGTGTGTGTCTGGTTACCGGTCCCGGTTGTGAATCCGGCTCCGGAGTTAGTAAGGTTCTCAAGGAACGTAAAACGTCCGGCTCCTGTCTGGTCATTACCGACAAGCCCCCACGATGCTCTTATTTTAAATTGCGGGATGATGTTTCTGAGCGGTTCCCAGAATTTCTCTTCAGACAGATTGTATCCGATTGCTACTGAAGGAAAGAAACCGAACTTTTTATTCTTCGGGAAGTTTTCAGAACCATTGTAGCCAAAGTTGAGTTCGGCTAAGTACCTGCCGGCAAATCCGTAAGATAAACGTCCTGCAATACCTTGTTTCCTTCTAGGTAAGGATGTCAGCAAGTCCGAAGGGTTGTTAACGTCATTCTGTTCTTGATTATATAGGAACATGACATTGACTTTGTGCACGTCATTGAATGTTCTGTTATAATCCAGGCTGGCTTGTAGATATAATCTACGGTTACCGCTATTGGAACCTCCGGTTTTAAGCTCGGTACTTTGTTCGTTGCCGATGATGTTTAAGTCGTATGTATCTTCTTGTGGATTATACATGGAAGTCTCATATTGGTTGACGTTGCAATAACGATACACTTTAGAATATGAATAGTTGTAATATGAAACAATAGCATTCAGTTTCAGTCCTTTCATAATCATCTTCAAGTCCTGATTAAAACGCAGGTTGGCTGTTACACTTGTAGAGTACGTGGAACTATAACCGGATACAAAATCGGCGACAGGATTGACATAACTTCCGTTCGGAGCACCAGATCTTCCTCCCCAACGGATGTGAGTGTCATCTTCCTGGCCGGGGAAACGGATCGGAAAGTCTACCGGATTTGCATTGAGTGCACTTGAGAATACGCTTCCGGCACTACTATAAGGCCCGCTCCAGTCTCGTACCGACACATTTAGTCCTAGCGATATTTTAGTTGTATTGGTTGCCTTGATATTCAGATTATTGACAAAATCATAGTTGTAGACATTGATATTGTTGTTGAAGGAGTAGAAGTCTTTACTGAGTGATTTAAGATTACCGTCGCTGTGCTTGACGCTTGCACTCATAAAATAATCTACCCGGCTGCTTCCGCCACGGATATTAAAGTTGAACCGTTCGGCAAAAGTGTTTTTCTTGAACATCTCGTTGTACCAATCGATGTTGGGATACATATAAGGATTGACACCGTCTATTGTAGCATTAATCTTTTCGTCCGAATAGATATCGGTAGTCTCGGGAGTACGTGTCTGTGCCTCATTGTATAATCTCATATAAGTGATACCGTCTACCATTTTAGGAACATTTGTCAACTGTGATATAGCCCCTTCCACTCTAAAGTTAATGATCGGCTTTTTCAGATTTTCCCCATTCTTTGTCGTGACTACCATCACTCCGTTAGCTCCTCTTGTTCCATAGAGTGCTGTTGCCGTTGCATCTTTTAGTATTGAGAAGCTTTCAATTACTTCAGGATCGAGATTGTTCAGTTGGGTTGCGTCAATTTCCACACCGTCCAGGATGATGAGAGGATCAGTTGCGCCACTGAATGTAGAAGCACCACGAATCCAGAAACTGGCGCCGTCTGCTCCCGGTTCGCCACTTCGTTGTACGGCGATAACTCCTGATAAACGTCCCGCAAAAGAAGAAGATAAACGTGAGGAAGGTACTCTTAGCTGTTCCGGGCGTATCTGTTGGATAGCTCCGACAAGACTTTCCTTTTTCTGCCCGATACCAAAGGCTGTGACTACAACCTCATCCAATGCCTTAGTGTCTTCTTCCAGTTGGATGTTGAGTATACTCTTCTTCCCGACTTTCACTTCTTGGGTGATATATCCCATAAATGAGACTATCAGGACCGGATTTTCTTCCTCAAGTTCAAGCTTGTAGAAACCTTCAATGTCCGTCAGAGCACCTGTCGTGCTGTCTTTAATTTTAATAGTTGCCCCGGTGATCGGTTGTTCGTCCTTATCCAATACAAATCCTTGTATTGTTTTTCTTTTAGAACTTTGCGGTTGAACTTTCTTTTGAGCTACTTTTTTGAGTGTAATCTGCCTGTTGTCTATTGTATATTCTACCGACATACCTTTAAATAGTTTGTCGAGTACCGGACGAATTGGTTGGTTCGTTACTTTAATAGATACCTTACGGTTGGGATTAATGGTTTCTCCGTAATAGACGAAGATAAATTCGCTATTTTTCTCAATATGGCTCAGTACTTGTTTTAGAGGTACATTCTCGAAACTGAATGTGAATGTTTTTTCCTCTACATAGTTAGAGACGTCTTCTGCATAGACAGATAAGAAAGATGATAAAAAAATTGCCAGTACAAACAGGAATTTGTATCTTTTAACACTCCTGCTTGTAGTAAATTTACAGTTTTCCATAATTTTGTAATTTTAAGAACGCTACTTAATGTTGATAGGTAATGTTTTTAGCTAATCCGAATAATACTACGAATATTATTCGGATTTTTCGTGTGTTTTCATATCATAGGCATATTCGATGTTTTTAAGATTAATAATTAGTTTTCTTTTCTCATGTGGACATAATATATATTATTCTTTTCTTCTATGGTAACAGGTGCCGTTATGGCAATAGTTGACAATACTTTCTGTAACCCTTCATTCAAATCAAGTTTCCCGTGCATCGGCATTGTTTCTATACCTGTATCATAAATAATTTCTTTTCCGTAATAGCGGTGTAACTGCTCTAATACTATACTTAGTGCCTGATTATTCAATGTCAGAATGCCGTCAATCCAGCTGATATAATCGAGCGCATTGACTTTTTTCTTGTCAGTATATGTTCCTTCATTCAGAGCAATCAGCTCATTAGGCATCAGCGTATAATTCTGTTCCTTTTTGTCTTTTACCTCCACCTTTCCCCGTACTAATACGACTTCGGCTTTAGTATCTTCTTTATAAGCTTTTACGTTGAAGGCAGTACCCAGCACATTTACAGTAAAGAGTGATGTCTTTACTATAAAGGGGATGTTACTTTCCTTATGAGTCACATCTATGAATATTTCTCCTTCGACGAATATTTCCCGATATTCCTTTTTGAACTTTTGGGGATAAACAACCTTCGTTCCGGAATTAATATCCAGTTGAGAGCCATCAGACAATTGTAATTTGATATGTTTCCCCATTGGTACAATAATCTGGTTCATGGGATGTTCTTCTTCTCCTTCCCCGGTACTCTGTCGGGGCGCGATTTTCTTTTCGTCGATTAATAAAGAACCGTCTTGTGCATAAGCCACGGTAGCTTTTTCATCTACTTTTATCTTCGTTCCGGTAGCCGTAATCAGCTCAATATGTTTCTCCGGAGTATTTGCAGCAGATACAAACTCTTGAACATCTGCCGAATGAATCGTATCATAAGCTTGATTATTCAGCCAGAATACAAACAGGAGAGAAGCAGCAGCAACAGCTGTCACCGGTATAAGCCAGCGATAGACGGGAATATGCTTCTTCTTGTCTATTTGCTCACTGATTTTGCTCCATACCTCGTCTTCTGCTTCTTGGGAAGCGGAACTTTCTCTCTTTCGAAGGTAGTGGAACAACCGTTCGCTCATTTGTTCAATATTTCCTTTTTCTTCTTTCATCATTCGACTGTTCTGTTATTATAATGGGAAAAACGAATTTACTCCTCACTTTTATGGAAAAAAATTATTTATTTTCAAATAAACGTCGTAATTTGACAATAGCTCTCCCTATCAGGTTCATGGATGAGTGCACTGTAATACCTAGTATTTCGGCAACTTCCTCCCATGTAAGTTCTTTGATATAGTACAAATAAACGGCATGACGCTGATTGGCGGATAATTTCCGGTAGGCCTCCTTTAGCAATTTGCTTCTTTCCAGATAAGTATCGTCGTGTGCAAAGAGTCCTTCCAGTTCATCATCTGTCAATGGAATCTCAAACTCTGCATTTTCTAACTGGTACGTCTCTTTCATCGAGGACATCTTATATACGAGATTGTTTCTAAGGGCTGTATATAAGTAAGATTTGACATGGTCTATGGGGCGGAATTTAGAGTTGTTGAATACGTTGACAAAGAGATCCTGAATACAATCTTTTATTAATTCTTCGTTTGTGGAGATTGTATGTCCATAATTCAACAGGTGCGGAAAGTAACGCCGGTACATTATTTCTAAAGCCAGCTTGTCTCCTTTGATTAGCAGAACCCATAATTCCGCATCCTCTTTAGTTTGATAATGCATTTTACTCTCCTTCATACACGTGTACTCTGTGTACTTTGTTATAATTGTACTAGAATGATTAACAACTGTTGTATTTTGTAGCAACATGTGGCAAAAGTATAAAAAATAAATTAAATTATATCGGAGAGCTAATGATGATTTTTGTTTACTATAAAAAGAAGACTAGTTTGAACGGATATTTATGTGATATGGATACTGCAAGAAAACATGGCCGGACTTTCTCCGTCTTGTGTGATTTGCAGTATCCATATTCTTTTTGTAATATAAGTAACTATTATAGTAATGATCTTATTTGAAAACCGTCTTTACCGGACGTCCAATCCAAGATTGAGGCTGCTTCAGCCCTAGTATATAGGCAATCATTGCCGCAGTGTCATATTGCATCATACTTTCTTTGATTTCCATGCCTTTGCGGACATTCTTGCCGGAAATAATAAATGGAATCTCCATTTCCCTCAGTGTCTTGCCGCCATGCCCGGTTTTGATACCACCGTGGTCGGCCGTCATAATAATAATGGTGTCATCCCATATACCGGCTTTTTTAATAGCTTGCAGGATACGTTCCACATATCCATCCAGTTCTTTCAACATCTGATAGTAGGCCGGAGTGTCATGCCCTTTGGTATGCCCGGTGTGGTCGGGTTCTTCGAAGCAGATAGCCAGCAGTTCCGGTTTCTTTTCAATAATATACTTCTCGGCTGCTTCACATAAGGCAGTGGGAGCTTTGGCGTATCCCGGAGTCTGATATTGGTAACTCATGGCTAACGTATCTACCAGGTATTTGATTCCGGGCCATTCATACAAACAACCGATTTCGGCTTTAGGACGCTGTTCGCGCAAGACAGAAAAAATGGTAGGAGCGATCCCCCGTTCGTTGACCTCACGTGAAGGGATCTCCGGAGTTTTCGAGCCCCAGGTGGTGTATCCGTGTAACTCTGTTCCCACTCCCATAAACATGGAAGCCCAGTTGATAGCACTCGAAGAAGGGAGTACGCTCCGGCTATGAAGTGTGTAACATCCGTTGGCCATCAGACTTTTGATAGCCGGGATATCCGCTTTAGGGACACTGTAAGCCCCCCAACCGTCCATACCGATTAAGATGACGTGCTTGGCTTTTTGTTTTGCAGCGTTTACGTTGACTGTCATTCCTGCCATTAATAGGCACACGAATAGTAAGACTTTTCTCATGGTGTTTTTTTTAGATTGTTATTGATTATAAATATATACTGTTGATTAATAGGGCCATACTAATCATTGATTTTATTTACGAGTCATTTCGATTCGTACACCGTCCGCTTGTACAGCGTATAATTTGACACGATCCGGTGAAATAGTATTGGGAATTTCAAACTGGAAAGAAGTACCGAAATATTTCAGGTTATCATTCTCTTTTATTTCAAAAGCTACTGCCTGTTCTCCGTTTTGAACATTCACCTGATGTCCGGATATAGTATAAGTAATTTGCTTGGTGATTTTCATGTCCTCTGCAAATTGAGTGAAGTAACCGACATCCGGTGGAGTCGTATCGAGTCCGGGGTCACCTTTCTTTCTGTCTTCCAGATAGTAGAAAGCGTGTTTGGGAGCCGGAAACTGCTTCATAAATTCTTTCGTTTCCTTAATCATGGCGTCCGTGACAATGTAATTGTACGTACCGTATTGGTTGACCTTCATAGAGATCGGGACAAAGAACCCCCACCTTTCAAAGAAATCTGTCAGGTTCTCGTTAGCAGCCCGGCAAGCCATTCTGGCATACATCATTTGATTTTCTCCCGGGTCTTGGGTTGATACACGGTTTTCGCGCATCAATTTGAAAAGAGTAGGGAAGAATTGGGGATTATATCCGCAGCGATGATAGTAATTCCATAATTGCCAGTTCATGCGTGCATGCATTTCCGGGTCCTCTCCCTGATAGTCGGTTCCAAAGTCGCACCAGGCTTTATTTTCTACACATCTTCTGAATACCAATGTGGCTTTCTTGACGTTAGCCGCATATTCCGGTACAGCCAGTTCTGTCCCTCGGGAGCAGTTCTGACCGAACTTATAAATCGTGTAATTGGAGAATAAATTGTTGGAGGACTCTGTTGTGCTGGCCCAGTTAATGGCACCTTGGTGTACATGACCGATCTCGTGTGCCGGTCCCCAGGAATTTCTGGAGGCCATAAGATAAGATTTGCGCAGGATATCCCCCAGAACGGTATATACAAATCCTATCCTGCCTTCCGAAGCCCACATATATCCGCCTTCGGGAGATATGGCAAAAATATGATTATTCATTTGTTTGGGGTATACGTCTTCAATACCCATCAATTCTTGTTGCCATTGGATCATATTGTCCCAAAGTTCGATAGACGACAGGATATCATACGGCACTGCTGCTTTCAGTTGCTTATGATGAAAATAGAGGATGATGGCGTTGCCGATGACACAGAAATATTTATAGTCGGCTTTGTCTATTAACTCCTTGTATTTCTCATTGGTCTGATGCTCTTTTAAGGAAAAGAATCCGCATACTTTACCTCCGCCTAACGGGATATGGATTTTAATCGGTTGTGCATCGGGGTTTTGTATGTTCGTATTGTACATTACAAACAACATACCTGTTTGCTTGGCTGTCAGTTTGTTGACTCCTTCCTTCAGGGGATAGATATCACCGTTGACAGAAGTTTGTGCATAACCTTTGCTTGTTTCTTCCCCGATATTCTGGATTGAAATACTTTGCCCGTGAGTGTTTCCTACCAGTACGACTACCTCATCTCCTTCGTTCACATAGATTCCTGTAGGATTGTCGAGATCTCCGTATTTCCTCGTCATCAGCTTATCCGCCCATTCGTCGGCGGAGCTGTAAGGACAATATTCCCGTATCCGGAATTCCTTTTCCCATTTATTATAACTATCGTCTTTTAAAGCCGATGCCGTTTGTATGAAGAATTCGGGTAATGCTTCTATCTGCTCTTGCGTGACATCAGGCTTTATTTCGGAACAGGTAATGTCTGTAAAGACAGTCAGCAACTGTTCTTCGAGAGTGTTTTTCTTGTTCTTTTTGAAGAACTGCATTTCATCACAACTGACATATCCGTTTTTCCCGCTATGAACCTCAAACTTTACTTTGGTGGCTTTTACCGGAGTTTTGAGTGAGGCAATGGAGGGAGAGTTGCGCATATTGAAGTCATAGCTTCCCTGATGCACGTATTCCGTGTTTTCTTTCGTCTGCGTATATACGTCAAATTTCCCGAATGCGCCGTTTCCTGAATTAGTGTGATAGATGAAATAATCAATATCCGTATTACCCTCGAAATAGTATTCCAGGATAACCGGGAAATCGGCCGATTGTCCCCATTTACTGTGGTAAGGTACTCCGCCGTCGGCAATAAATTTATCATCAAAGGAATGCTCGATGCTCCGATCCGGGTCCGTTTCCTCTTCGCTCGCCTTACCAGCGTAGGGTTTTACCTGTATATCTTCTTCGATTACAATGTCACTGGCGGAATATTGGGTGACTGTAATGGTATAATGTTTAGTTGCAGAGGATACTTTAACGTTGGCGGTACGTCTGCTCGAACCGATATTGGCGTCTACTGATATTTTCAGACTGTTTTTGAATTGTGTGGCCCTGAGCCATTTATCAGTAACCTTCGCTTCCCAATTATCTACGTTTAAGTTTGTGGTGATAGAGATGCTGACGTTTGCTGCATCTTTACTGAAGTTCTGTATCAGATCCTCTGTCGCGATTTCAAAGATTTCCGTTATACTTTCTTCCGCGTTATCTTTACATCCGTATAGACACAACGATATAAAGAGGCAGATGAGGCTTAAACAATATCCGGAGTTTTTCATGGTAATGTTCTTTGGATTAAAATTAATATTACTGCTTATATTGTTGGCCCTATTTATCAAGCAGTGACATTACCATAATGGGAGAAGTCGGTTTTACTCCTCACTTTTTTAAAGAAATTTTTCGCAGGCAACCTGATTGACCTCTTGAGAAGGACAGGTTGCCTGCGAAATGGGAAGTTGTCTCTTATTCCGCAGTCAGCTCAATCACACGGCTGAAAGCCTGATTGGTTGTGAAGGCGTTGATACCTATTTTCATCAGATAGTCGCCGGAATAAGTTTTCTCGTGAGCGCCCAGATTCGACTTCTTATTCGGCATCAGGTTGATTTCTTTCACCTTATACCTCTTACTCGGATCCAATCCCTGAAGTTTCACCGGAAGCAGTTTCTCAGCATAGCGCGGATGAATGTCATAAGTATAAAGCACAGCCTTGTTCTTATCCGGTGTGGTGTACATCACGGACATGTGGTTGCCGTCATAAGGAGAGACCAGTCTGTATTGGTCGCCGTCCAGAATCACTTTCTTCAGACGTGTCCAGTTGGCAACTGCATTCTGGCAGTAAGTCAGTTCGTCCGCATTCAACTCTTTCAGTCCGAGGTCGAAGCCCAGTTTGCACATACTGGCTACATCGGTACGGAATTTCACGCTTGTCTTCTTGTTCCAGCTAGTCACGTGTGCAGACATCGCTTTGGAAGGGAAGATTTGTGAGAATCCCCATTGGATAAACAGACGTTCTATCGGGTCGGTATTGTCACTGCACCAGAACTCTGTGAAATATTTCAGGGCCTCGTAGTCGCAACGTGCGCCGCCACCGGAGCAGAGCATCATCGGTGTATTGGGATATTTCTCTTTCACACGTTTGAGTACATTGTATATGCCGCGTACATGGTCGATATAAAGTTGTCCCTGTTTGTTTTTCAGGTAGGGAGAATAGACGTTGGTGATCGGTGAGTTGCAGTCCCACTTGAAATAGGCAACTTCCGGATTCTCAGTCAGGATGTTGTCGACTACGCCGAACACAAAGTCCTGCACTTTCGGGTTGCTGAGGTCGAGAACCAGTTGGTTACGATAGTAATAAGTCTTGCGGTTCGGCAGGGTGATAGCCCAGTCGGGGTGCTTTTCAAAGAGTTCGCTTTTCGGGTTGACCATTTCCGGCTCAATCCAGATGCCGAACTTCACTCCGGCTTCTTTAGCGGATTTCACAAGAGCAGGGATACCGCCGGGCAGTTTGGATTTCATTGCTTCCCAATCGCCTAGTCCGGCATTGTCGCTGTTGCGCGGATGCTTGTTGCCAAACCAGCCGTCATCGAGCAGGAACATATCTACCCCAAGATGTTTGGCCTCTTTCATTAGTTCGGAAAGGAGTTGTTCGTCGAATTTGAAGTAGGTGTTTTCCCAGTTGTTCAACAGGGAGAGGCGGTCACCTTGTCCGTCTTTCAGCTGATAGTTGCGAGCCCAGGCGTGAAGGTTGCGGCTGGCCTCGCCCGTTCCGTTATTGCTGAAAGTGAACATAAATTCGGGAGTCGTGAATACTTCGTTCGCTTTCAATTCATAATCAGATGCATAAGGGTTGATGGCAGGGATTACGCGCAGGTTACCAACGTTGTCTACTTCGAATGTAAACTGGAAGTTACCGGTCCAGCCGATCGTACCCAGCATCACGCGGCCTTGTGTTTCCTGTGCCGATTGTCCGAATCCCAGTTCGAAGAACGGATGTGTATGCATGGCGGCACGGCTGCCCAACTTGGTGTCGATTACTTTCTTTCCGAACTGTAACTGCTGGCTGCTCATTTGAGCTTCTTTGGCCCAGTCGCTGCTGAACTCGGTTAGGAAATACTTGGAGTCGGAGAAATAGAGCATTGTGGAAGCATAGCGCCACAGGGTGACGGGTTTCTTCTCGTTGTGCTTGATTTCGCTCCATGTCTTGATGACGTTTTCTTTCGGATAAGCGATGTAGTGCAGAGTTACCTCTACCGGATATTGGTCGTCTTTGAGGTTGATAATTGTCTCTGTTCCTCCTGTCACGGCCTTCTGCTCGGAAGATACATAGCGGAGAATCGTACTTGGATTTCCGTCGCTGTGAGTGATAGCCACAGCCGGTTCGAAATAGTCTTCGGCACCGGAACCCGGATAGACTTCCCAGCCGCGTGTAGAAACACTGCCGTCACTGCCACCTTTTACATAAGGCGAAAAGTGCTTGATATCTTGCTCATTTAGTAGTTTGTCACCCAGATAAGCCTGATAAAGTCGGCCGTTAGGGGCTACTTGAAGGATTAGGTCTGTGTTGTCCGTTGAGATTTGGATAACACTCTTTTCCTGGGCTTTCACTTGTGCCAAGGTAAACAAAGCCATTAGTAGTAGAAATAGTTTCTTCATGTTGTTTTGAGTAATAATTATTGGGTATTAGTTAGTTTACAGGCATAAAAACGCTCAAAGATAATGATAATTTATGATGTACGGGCCAGATTTTGATGCTGACACTAAATTCTACGGTAAATAAGTCACCGTTAAACATAGCTTATACACCCGCTATACATCTGTTATCCGGTAGGTATTGTTCTGTCGGAATACCGATATTGTTAATTTGCCACGGCCGTGGAGAGTATTCGTCACACCCGTGGTAATATCTCGTCACGCCTGTGGAAAGAACTCTCCACGGCCGTGGCAGACTAACTAAAGCGGTGCTCCAACCTAACTATACCGGTATTCCAATCGAACTATACCGGCTTCCCTTCCCATAAAGTCCCACTTAACAAACCCTCCGACAAGCTGCTTGCCGGAAAGGGAGGAATGACATGGCAATTAAAGTGAGTACATCTACTGTTCAAAAAATAATCTTACTTACTTGCTTTTTTCGTTTGATTTTCATACTTTTAGCCTCCGTAAACCCTTTAAAAATTAATCCTATGGATAGCATTCTTTTCTGGCTGGTTCCGGTCGCTTCCGTGTTAGCCCTCTGCTTTGCTTATTACTTCCATAAGCAAATGATGAAGGAGAGTGAAGGTACTCCCCAAATGATAAAAATTGCCGCTGCTGTGCGCAAAGGCGCTATGTCTTACCTGAAACAGCAATACAAGATTGTAGGCTGGGTGTTTCTGGGGCTGGTCATTTTGTTTTCAATCATGGCCTACGGTTTCCACGTTCAGAATGCTTGGGTGCCTATCGCTTTCCTGACGGGTGGTTTCTTTTCCGGCCTTTCCGGTTTTCTGGGGATGAAAACGGCAACTTATGCATCAGCCCGTACAGCCAATGCGGCACGCGGTTCGCTGAATGCCGGATTGAGGATTGCCTTTCGGAGCGGTGCGGTAATGGGACTTGTCGTAGTCGGTCTCGGCCTGCTCGACATTTCTTTCTGGTATTTGTTGCTGAACGAAGTGATTCCTGCTGACGCACTGACACCGACTCATAAACTCTGTGTAATCACTACCACCATGCTTACTTTCGGTATGGGGGCCTCCACTCAGGCACTCTTCGCCCGTGTCGGCGGTGGTATCTATACGAAAGCTGCCGATGTGGGGGCCGACCTTGTAGGTAAGGTAGAGGCCGGAATCCCCGAAGACGACCCGCGCAACCCTGCCACTATTGCCGATAACGTAGGTGACAACGTGGGTGACGTGGCCGGCATGGGAGCCGACTTGTACGAATCTTATTGCGGTTCGATCCTGGCAACTGCCGCGCTTGGTGCTGCCGCCTTTATTCATTCTTCGGACACGGCTATGCAGTTCAAAGCGGTTATTGCTCCGATGTTGATTGCGGCTGTCGGGATTATCCTTTCTATTATAGGTATCTTCGCCGTCCGTACCAAAGAGAATGCGAAGATGAAAGATCTGCTTGGTTCGCTGGCGTTCGGTACAAACCTCAGTTCTGTACTTATCGTCGTTGCTACTTTCTTTATCCTGTGGCTTTTGCAGTTGCAGAACTGGGTTTGGATCTCCTGTGCGGTGGTTGTCGGCCTGCTTGTCGGCATTGTGATAGGCCGTTCTACTGAATATTATACTTCCCAATCCTATCGTCCTACTCAGAAGTTGAGTGAAAGCGGGAAGACGGGACCTGCTACGGTCATCATTTCCGGCATCGGTCTGGGAATGCTTTCTACGGCTATCCCCGTTATTGCAGTTGTGGTGGGTATCATTGCTTCTTATCTACTGGCTGCTGCCGGCGATTTTGCCAATATCGGTATGGGGTTGTACGGAATCGGCATTGCTGCCGTCGGTATGCTTTCTACGCTGGGAATCACTTTGGCAACGGACGCTTACGGCCCGATTGCGGATAACGCAGGCGGAAACGCAGAAATGTCCGGCTTGGGTGAAGAAGTTCGCAAACGTACCGATGCGCTCGATTCTCTCGGAAACACGACTGCCGCAACCGGAAAAGGTTTTGCGATTGGTTCTGCTGCCTTGACGGGATTGGCTTTGCTCGCTTCTTATATTGAAGAAATACGTATCGGACTGACTCGTCTCGGCAATATGGATCTGACTTTCTCGGACGGAAATACAATCAGTGTGGCAAATGCTACTTTCATTGACTTCATGAACTATTATGAAGTGAACCTGATGAATCCGAAGGTACTTTCGGGGATGTTCCTCGGTTCTATGATGGCTTTCCTGTTCTGCGGGCTGACCATGAATGCCGTGGGACGTGCGGCAGGACACATGGTGGACGAAGTGCGCCGTCAGTTCCGTGAAATAAAAGGTATCCTGACGGGAGAAGCCGAACCGGACTACGAACGTTGTGTGGAAATCTCTACGAAGGGGGCACAGCGCGAAATGGTGGTTCCTTCATTGATTGCTATCATTGCCCCTATCTTTACGGGATTTGTCTTCGGTGTTCCCGGTGTGCTTGGTTTGTTGATCGGTGGTTTGAGCAGCGGTTTCGTGCTCGCTATCTTTATGGCAAATGCCGGTGGTGCCTGGGATAATGCAAAGAAATATGTGGAAGAAGGCAATTTCGGAGGAAAAGGAAGTGAGGTTCATAAGGCAACGGTGGTGGGCGATACGGTGGGCGACCCGTTTAAAGATACCTCCGGTCCGAGCTTGAATATATTGATAAAGCTTATGAGCATGGTAGCCATTGTAATGGCAGGACTTACGGTTGCCTGGAGTCTGTTCTAAGGATTTTGTGTTAAAAAGATAAGAAAATGGAGACCGGAATCTAGGTCTCCTTTTTTATTTCATTTACCTTTGCAGAGATAAAAACGATAAAGATGCTATTACCTTATTTAAATGAGAATCTGATAGAAGCAGGATGCGATGAGGCAGGCCGCGGCTGTTTGGCGGGTTCTGTCTATGCTGCTGCCGTCATTCTTCCGAAAGATTTTAAGAATGAGTTACTGAATGACTCCAAGCAACTGACGGAGAAACAACGTTATGCCCTGCGTGAGGTAATAGAACGTGAAGCGATAGCATGGGCGGTGGGTATCGTTTCACCCGAAGAGATAGATGAGATAAATATCCTGCGTGCTTCTTTCCTGGCCATGCATCGTGCTGTCGATCAACTGTCCACCCGTCCCGAACACCTGCTCATTGACGGAAACCGGTTCAATAAATATCCCGGTATCCCGCATACCACGGTAATCAAAGGCGATGGAAAATACCTTTCGATAGCTGCTGCATCTATTCTGGCCAAAACGTATCGTGATGATTATATGAACCGTCTCCACGAAGAGTATCCCTATTATGACTGGAACCGTAATAAAGGGTATCCTACCAAAAAACACCGTGCCGCCATTGCCGAACATGGAACAACTCCTTATCATCGGATGACGTTCAATTTGTTGGGAGGTGAACAACTTTCTTTGGACTTTTAATTCCCGTTGTTCCTTTCTTAAATTATATTTTCTACATTTTTTTGCAGTATAAGCACGATTTTAGCCTGTTTAGTGCTTGAATTGTTCTGTTTAGGCTAAAAAAGTGTTGCTTCGTGCTTTTAATTGTTATTGAAATGCTATATATTTGCAAACAATAATAAGAATTAAAAAGTTTAAAATCATGGCAACGAACAAGCTACTAAGCTCTACTAAGCTCATTGGGGTATTTTTCATTATGTTAGTTTGTGCACTTCCTGCAAATGCACAGTTCTTGCGTACTTCTTATTTTATGGAAGGTACGCATTATCGTCAACAGCTGAATCCGGCTTTGACGCCGACTAAAGGTTACTTCAATCTTCCGGTGATTGGTGCAGTTAATGCAACTGTGGGGTCTACTTCATTAGGATATCAGGATATTATTGATATTATTGATGACGGAGATGATTTCTATACGAAACCGGATTTCATGAACCGGCTGAAAGATAACAATAAGTTGAATGTGAACTTTAGTACGGAAATCCTTTCTGCCGGTTGGTACAAAGGAAAGAACTTCTGGTCGTTCAACATTGGCCTTCGTACCGATATTGGTGCGAACTTGACTAAATCTATGTTTACTTTCCTGAATGAGATGGAGACTGTTGAAGAAAACTGGAGAAACAGTAACTATGATATCAGTGGTCAGCAATTGAATATCAATGCTTATACTGAAATTGGTTTAGGACTCTCACGTCAGATTAATAGTCGTTTGACAGTCGGTGCCAGAGTGAAAGCTTTGTTGGGTATCGGTAATATGGAGTTAAAACTCAAAAATGTGGCAATGAGTGCTAATCTGCCCAGTGATGCAGAGATTGCAAAGTGGTCAGATGAAAATTATTGGAGTGGCTTAAGCCAACAAGAAGCTATTAAACAAGCTACTGAATTGAAAACAAAATTTGATAATTACCATGCAAATTTGAATGTTGGTGCAGAATTGAAGAGTTCTTTCAAAGGTTTGGAATTACAAGAAGAAGAGGGTAAGGATTATGTAACAGACTTCGAATTTGATAGTGGCAAATTGGGTATCGCTGGTTACGGTTTTGGTATTGATTTGGGTGCTTCTTATAAAATATTGGATAATCTGACTGTATCTGCATCTATTCTTGACTTAGGTTTTATCTCTTGGTCAAAATCAAGTACGAAGATTGCGTCAGCCAATCCGGATCCTATTGATATTAAAGGAAGTACTTATGCAGCAATGGTCGATCCCGCTAATCCTGAAACATCTGTGATGAATGCAGTAAAGCAGTTGCAGGATGATACTCAAGGGTATATGGATCGTGTAACTAACGGTGATGTACTCGACTATGATATGTTGCAACTCGAAGTAGGTGATGCAAAAGAATCTCGTAAGTCCCGTCTGGCTTCTACATTGGTGTTGGGTGCAGAATACGGTTTCTTCAATAACAAATTAGCTGTTGGTGTATTGTCTACCACTCGTTTTGTACAACCTGACGCTCTTACAGAGTTGACATTCTCTGCAAATTATCGTCCGAAAAGCTGGTTTAACGTTGCACTTAGCTATTCTGCCATTCAGTCAGCAGGAAAATCTTTCGGTCTTGGTCTGAAATTAGGGCCGTTGTTCCTCGGAACCGACTATATGTTCTTAGGAAAGAACTCTAACACTGTTAATGGATTTGTTGGAATTTCTATTCCGTTGGGTGGAAGAAAAAGTAAACAAGGATAAAAAATAATTTCTCTCTCTAAACATTCTCTTTTAATTAATTCTCTATAGAAGAAAAAACGTATTTCCTATTATTATTTATAGCTCGCTACTTTTGAATTATTCTAATAAGATATTCTGAGTAGTGAGCTTTTCTATTATTATTTAATATTTGTCGTCTATTCATGGCAATACTCATAAAAAGAATTATGAAGTGGCAAGGCTTTTATACTTTTGGGGCTATTAACTTTCAGAACTGAATATATTCTATATCTTTGTACAAAACATCTATTGAAAGAATAATATCCTAGACATGACAAAGAACCCTTTAATCTTATTCATAATACTGATTATGGCAGCGTCTGGTGCACTTGCTCAAGATCAGCGATTATTCAAGAACCTGACTGTTAGCGACGGATTACCTCATAGTGAGATAACATCTATTATACAAGATAAGACAGGTTTTTTATGGCTTGGTACTCTCAATGGACTAACCCGGTACGATGGTAATTCAATGAAAACATATATCCGAGATAACTCATCCAACTCATTGAGTAATATTCGTATCATCTCACTATACCACGACAGTGATTCAAGTAACGTCCTTTAATCGCCTGATTATTAATTA
>UMBU01015435.1_pt1 | contig 30932 bp, 22 predicted proteins | sample 1964051 | NCBI WGS metagenome assembly UMBU01 (sample SAMEA4835949, study PRJEB28245) | human gut metagenome | biome: gut microbiome; material: fecal sample | place: Denmark | collected 2008
TGTCCATAAAAAAAGAAGGTGTGCATTTTGACACACCTTCTTTTTATTATTTATGTTTTTATGTTCTTTGAGGATTGTTTATAAAGCCGATATGGTAAAGTCGGCAGATAAACCTTCAGCGCTGTTTGTTCCTACCCATAATTTGAAATCTCCCGGTTCTACGTTGTAAGTCATATTATAGCCCCAGAAAGCCAGTTCTGAAACAGGCAGAGAGAATGAAACATTCTTTGATTCTCCGGCTTTGAGTTCTACACGTTGAAAAGCCTTCAGTTCCTTTACCGGACGGGTTACAGAGCCTACCTTGTCCTGAATGTAAAGTTGTACTACTTCCGTGCCGTCATACTTTCCTGTATTCTTTAGATCTACCGTGACTGATATCTCGCCGTTAATAGCAAGTTTGTCGGAAGTCAACTTCAGATTGCTATATTCAAAGGTAGTGTAAGACAATCCGTAGCCGAACGGATACAAGGGAGAAGCCCCGGCATCGAGATAGAAGGAACGGCAGCCAATAGATGTTTGCCCCGCTTCGACAGGGATTTCATCAATGAGCATTTCTTTCGGGTTGGCCGGGCGACCTGTGCTGTTGTGAGCATAATATATAGGTACCTGACCTGTCATACGGGGGAATGTAACCGGAGTCTTTGCGCTTGGATTAACCTTTCCGAAAAGGATGTCGGCAATGGCAGGTCCTCCCATAGTGCCCGGATGGAACGCATAAAGAACTGCATCCGAAGCTTCAACTTCATCAGCGATTGTAAGTTGGCGTCCTGCCATCACTATGGTTACTAATGGTTTGCCGGTAGTGGACAGTGCTTGTATCAGTTGGCTCTGTGCTCCCTGAAGATTTAGGTTTGCCAAAGAATGGGCCTCACCCGAAAGTATTGCTTCTTCACCGACAAAAGCAAGGACTACATCTGCGTGGCGTGCCGCGTTTACGGCTTTGGCGATACCGTTTAGGTTTTTGTCACGGCTATAACCGAGTGCAGGTTCGAAAATTACGTTAACCTGATCGCCATACATTTCTCTGATAGCTTTGAGAGGTGTTTGAGTATGGTCTTTTTCACCGTCGAACACCCATGTTCCCATCTGTTCATAGGGTGCGTCAGCCATCGGACCTACTACCGCTACAGTACGGATTTTGTTTGTAAGCGGTAATGTTTGTGTGTCATTCTTCAGGAGAATAACGGATTGCTCTACCGCTTCTTTTGCTATTTTCAAGTGCTCTTCCGCATATTTCACATTCTGTGGTGTAACAATATACGGATTTTCAAACAAGCCCATTCGGTATTTCAGACGGAGAATATTCCGTACGGCGTCGTCTATTGATTCTATGGAAACCTTATTCTCTGCTAAAGACTGCTTGAGGTTTTTGATGAACGTTTCACTCACCATATCCATGTCAACGCCTGCATTTACCGATTTCTCGGCAGCTTCCTTGCCATCTGCACAGAAACCGTGATTGATCATTTCGGCAGCCGAAGCCCAATCGGTTACTACCATACCGTCATATTTCCATTCATCGCGCAATATATCTTTCAATACAAATTTATTTGCCGTAGACGGTACACCGTCGTTATCGTTGAACGAAGTCATGAAAGTGGCACAACCAGCGTCTACCGCAGCTTTGAACGGAGGTAGATATACATTGCGCAGTACTCTTTCGGGGATAAATGTAGAATTATAGTCCTTACCGCCTTCGGATGCACCATAAGCTACAAAGTGCTTGGCACATGCCGCCATTGAAGTCGGACTGTTCAGCGAATCTCCTTGAAACCCTTTAATCATAGCTACTCCCATTACGGAAGTCAAGTAGGGATCTTCACCGCAACTTTCGGCTATGCGTCCCCAACGAGGGTCACGTGATATATCTATCATGGGGGCAAAAGTCCAACGGATACCATCTGCTGAAGCTTCTATGGCAGCTACACGTGCTCCGTTTTCTACTATCTGAGGATTGAATGTGGCTGCCTGTCCCAATGGAATAGGGAAGATGGTCTTGTAACCGTGAATTACATCGCGGGACACTAGTAGGGGGATACCTAACCGTGACTCTTCCATTGCGATTTTCTGTATTTTATTCACTTCTTCGGGATTCATATAATTCAATATGGAACCTATTTCTCCATTACGAACTTTGTTTGCCAGTTCGTTAGGATCCCACGGACTCAACTGATTCATCTGCCCTAGCTTTTCCTCTAAAGTCATCTTATCCAGTAAGGCTTCTACTTTGTTCTCTATCTCAGAATCTGAGTTGGCTTCTTTCGGAGAGCAGGCTGTTAATGCCAATGCTGTCAGTGTTGTGGTAAATAATAACTTGTTTATCTTCATAACTTGTTTTTTATTATAGATAGTTGTTGTTAATTCTCTTGCAGGAAAGTTGTGTTAGAATGCACAAATGGGTCTGTACGTTTCAGCACCCGGTATACCATGCCATCCCATTTCAGTACCATTTTCCATAAGATAGAACCCGTCATTAAAAGTGATAGAAGGGATATTCCCTGTTATTTCGGTTCCACCAATTTTGTTCAGTTGCTTATTGATATATTCCTGCCCGTTAGTCGATACTACATCTGATTGTATACCTCGTATCATGTATTTAAGCTCATTGAATGAAGGTGCATACCATATAGTGGTATTCGTTAATAGTTCAGTGTGATTGTCTAATGCTGTGAAGGATAGACCGGAACTTTCATCTTCTGCCGCCTCCTTTAGAACTTTAGTTAACTTGTAACCGTTTGATACATTTGTGTTGTTGTAGTCGTCTATTGAAGTAGCGGAAAATACAGAGGTTACAATATCTTTATTATCATTGCTCATACCAAATAACTCTCCATTCATACTTGAGACAATAAGACCATGTTTCTCATTATAACCGGGATAGCCCGTACTTATCAGATTATTTAGGGTACAGAAATCACCAAAATCTTTCATTATGTGGAATACAATTCCTTTACAAGTAAGACCGGTAGGAATACTAGCTGCTTTCCCAGGAATAATTATGATATTATTGCTGCTGTTAGATACACAATAGAAATCACCTATAGCCGGTGATATTTCTTCACTGCCCGATACGGTGCATGGAAATGTGTATCTTTTGCCGGAGCTAGTTATTATATCCTGGTTTACTGTCTTGACTGCTGCTTTATCGGATATAGTATAGAAATATCTGAACTCATCTTCCTGTAACAGGGATTTGTCTTTGATAAGACAGACATAAGTACCATTAATACTGCATAATGTATACATAGCCTCACCGATTGATAATGATACATTTGACATTTCTACATTGTAATCAAATGTTTCTTCTCCCACTGTTAAAGTTGATATTGCAGAAAGCGCAATCATGGAGAACGCATGTTTAAATTGTATATTCAGATTTGCGGAGGGATTCTCTATTTCGTATACGAGTAAATCCATCCGTTTAAGATCTTCCACTGAACTTTGGTCGGATACTATGGTTACGGTTTCCTTTAATTGATCTAAAGATGTAACTTCATTCGAGAGTTCTTCATTATACGGATAATAAGCAATAATTTTGTTTATACCCGATGAATAAGGCTGTGCATTGTCATTAGTCCAACCATTTTCTGTATAGGAGAATGGAATGTTAGCCAATTGTTTCCCGTCTTTATTTGTTAGTATCAGTCCTAACTTATCACCGTTTTCAAACTTTGTGGCATATCCTATATAAGATGAACGTGTAGTTTGATTTGCTTCGAAGTCGTTTTGTTCTACACTTTCTATTCTTATGGAATTTGCTGATAAATTGTTGTCTCGATCTTCTGGTAGAATATCATTATTACATGAAATGAATAGTATTGAGGAGACGATAATACTGTATAAATATCTTGCTTTCATATTAGTCCGGTTAGAATGTTAATATTAAAATTAATTTTCTTTCATCTGATCCCCAACTAGCTTTATAAATTTTTTCATTAGCATTATACTCATAAGCCCACATGCGTTCAGCATCAGTATATACATTGGAAGACCAATATTCACCTGTAAAATCAGCATAAACTCCAGAAACTTGGATGTCTGTCAATTGGGCTATAGAGGGGATATACCATTTTGAAGTTTTGTCAGGACATTGAATATCCAATGTGGTGAAAGCATACCAATAAGGAAAATGGGATTCTAAAGTTGCATATCCATCTAGTGCTGCACGGATAGATGTTGTCAATGTATATCCTAAATATCCTTCGTTTCTTTTTAAAGCGTCATCCGTATTCCCTAAACTTGCTAGTATGGTTCTATAATCAGCGTCAACGGTTGATATCCATGCGTATTTATTATTGTCGTTTAGCGATGTACATACGACATAACCACGAATCTTATCCATACCTGTATATAACTCTGGACTATCAGTTTTGTGTGCTCCAACCTTGAATACTCTTCCAAGAGTAGTACAATTACTTTTATCAGGATTGTTTCCCCATGTTCCGTCTGAATAGTAATAATCACCTACTACTATATATTCGTTTGTGTGGTAAATCTTTATATCAGTGGCTATATTGGTGAATGTATATGTATGAGTGTTTCCTTCCACGGTTCTTTCTATATCGCAAATACCTTCGTAATTTAGTCCTCCGCTTCCGTTTTCTGTATAAGAGACTGTGAAATTTTCACCGATAATAGTATTGTTATCCAAACCTATTATATTCCGATCTGTCAATTCTGGTACTGTAGCCTTAAATTTAGCATCCGTAACCTGATTGTCATCGATCTTTTCATTATCCCAATTAATTTCTCCGGATTCCATTTCTACAGTCAGTCCTTTTTTACTGACAGACAAGTAATATCTTTGCCATGTATTGGGAAGCAAATCTCCGGTTTTCTTATTGACGTCATTGGGGTTGGACTTACTTGGAGTATAGATATAGGTATCTTCTCCTATTTCTACTTTTATCAATGGTTTCTCCCACATTTCACAAGGAACCATCATAGCTTCGCCGTTTCTATAATATTCTCCTTTTGTGTTATGAGTAGAAATCAATTGGTCAGCGTCGCCTACCGTTGTGATTTCTCCATTAGTATACGTTACACTTCCATAACCGATAAACGAAACTTTTGCGTTGCTCACTTCTTTATCTTTATATCCTTCAAATTTCTGCAGTTCCCACCACATACGGGTCATTTTGTGTCTGAATACAAAATGTACATTCTTTGCTTCCACTTTCGCATTACTTGCCAATAAGTCACAGTCGAAGAGTTTCTCTTCGGTAGTTTGGTCTGTTAGGTTTATCTGTTCTGCTGTGAGGGGAGTCCATGCCAGCAGATCATAGCTTGTGCCATCCCATGTATAAGGTGTATCTTCAGTAGACATTTTTCCATTGGTTGTCACTTTGTAAGTTTTTACTGTTTCTCCCGCTTTCACACCTATCAGTTCGTCACCATCCCATGCGCTTTCTGTGGCTCTGCTCATCGTTTTTCCTACATGAGCTGAGAAAGCAATGTCGCCTTTATCCAGCGAATTGGCAAATTCCGTTTCGTTCGTACATGAAACCGCTCCAAGACTTATGACTGCCATAAGCCCTAAATAGTATCTTTGTATTTTTATTAAATTCATAATTTTAATCTTTAGCAGTTACATTGTTATTTATTTTAATTCAGGCTCTATAAGTCCTTTATCAGAATCCGGTCCGTTAAAATCCCATCCGGGAATTGAACCGTTTGAAGAGATATCTCCGGTATTAGTTCCGGGTTGTACTTCTATTGATTTCTGATAAACCCTGACATAGTCTACATACATACTTTGGGGGAATACAGTGTCTGCTGTGGGATTACCACCGAATGTACCGCCTACCGCTACATTCAGAATAATGAAAAATGGATGATCGAATATCCATTCGCCATCTGTTACATCAGCGGCTTTCACTCTTTTGTAAAGTACATTATCCACAAAGAAGTCTATTTTGGATTCATCCCATTCTACGGCAAATACGTGGAAGTCTGTGTCAAAACGTTGGTCCTCATAGCCAAAAGTCTGTGTTATGGGATTTCCACCCGAATGTCCCGGAAAATGTAGAGCACTTGATACGATATTAGGTTGGTATCCTTTATTTTCCATAATATCTATTTCACCGCATTTTGGCCATACATCGGTGGCATAGTTTGCTCCTAACATCCAAAATGCAGGCCAAAGTCCCGGACCGTACGGAAGTTTCAGACGTGCTTCGAAACGTCCGTATCGTTGTTCGAACAGTCCTTCGGTCTTTATTCTGGCAGAAGAGTAAGCTATTCCGTCATAATTGTCGTTCAAAGCTGTTATTTTCAGACATCCTAAACCTTTGTGAGTCGTGTATGAAGCGTTTTCTACTCTATCGGTATAGTTCTGAAGTTCCTGATTACCATATCCTGAAGCGCCTTTTTCATACGTCCACTTTGAAGGATCGGGTCTGTTGTCGGGAGTCGGTGTGTCAAATTCGTCCGACCACACCAATACCCATCGGGTGTTTTCTATCTCTTCTTCTTTCTCGCAACTTCCAAGTAACAGTGGCAAAGGAAGTATCAGCAAGCTAAGCAATATTGTTTTATATGGTTTCATAAGTTATCATTTTTAATAGAAATAAATATTGTCCAAAAGAATGTTCCTAGTGTTGTCATCACATGCCAATGCCAATTGTGGTATTAGTTTATTTTCTTTTTCAAGTTCCAGATCGAGTGACAACCACTGTTTTGATTTGAAATCAGGATATTTCTCCAATGTTATCGGATGCTTTATTTCCGTTGTTCCATAGTATATAGAGATTGTTATAATAGTGCTTTTACTTACTTCGTCCATGCATAATACATCCAGGTGGAGGTGAGTCTTTGACGAACAATCCGCTGTTTTGTTGAATACAATACCTACAAAGTTCAAACCGCTATACTGTGCTATATGATTATCACCGGTATCTATTTCCGTATATTCGGCTGTTGACCATTCCCATCTAGGATTCCAGTTTGCGGAAATCTTATTAGTATAAGAATCACTGAACAGAGACAACACTTCCGATTCGTCTCTCGTAGGTGTTGGAGCGAAATCGTAACAATGTACCTTTATTTCGCCTTCAGCCTCCTTTAACGATATAACGGCTTCTCCTGTTTTGTGCACGGTTATGTTACCATCATTTGTTACCGAAGCTACATTGGCGTCAGATGACTCGAATGTAAAATAATTAGGAGAGACCCGCATTTTACGGTTAATGCCGTTCGGAAGATTGATAGTCTCGGTCAGAGTTCCTATTGTCAGTTTTCCGGGAAAACCGGGGACCTCTATATCTTCTATTTTGGCATGAGCCAATGTACCGAGTTTTTCGAACTTGACCTCATCGAACCAGATGGTGTAGCCTTCGTCATTTACTGCACCGGCGGAGTAGTAGAATAATCCCTTTTCCGATAAAAGTTTTGCGGAATTAGGAATAGGGATGATAATCTTGCTCCAGTTTGTATTCAGTTGGACATCATTAACTTGAACCAGATATTCGGTAGTATCATAATTTCCTATTCCAACTTCAATAGCGGTAGCTACGGAAGACTTGGCATAAAAAGTCAGTGCGTCATATCCGGACAGGTTTCTGCCTGTAGCGGAATAGAAAGTACCTCCTGCCCAACTTCCCATAGGATCACTCGGATTGGGAACTTCTATTCGCATAGATGACGTGCCGTCGTAGGTGGTTTCAGTATCCACCCCAAAATTAGTTACTTTTCCCCATGCCTGGTATTGCAGGTCGGATGCAAATTCATCGATAAAGACATCAGACAAGTTTGGGTAAGTTGCCAGCACATCCGTATTTATATCTCTCGTACATCCTGTCAACGAAAAGAGAACAGCGACAACAGAGAGCTTACATGATATATTGATTTTGTGATTCATAAAACTATCTTATTAATTAGTTCGTAGATTAGAAAATGCTGAATGAAATGTAGGTTCTTATTTCCCATTCGTTGCCACGACCTGCGCCTACAATATCTGTGCTTGGTTCAAAACCACCGGAACCGTCCGGTATATATCCGGCAACGTAACGAGGAGAATATTGATCTAATGTTCTGAAAGTACCTCTGATTCCTACGCGAGTGGATACCGGGCCCAACCATTTAGGCTTGGCGAGACTGGTCGAAAAGTCTAACATACATTGGAAAGGGAAAGTAAGGTTAAAATCCCTGTGATAGTCGTACGGTCCCCAGTCATTAAACTTCACCATTGCGTTCAGCCGCAGTTTCTTATAAATCATTTTGGCGTCTGCACCTACCCGCTTAACTAAACGGGTATCATCTCCGTTGGCTTGGGCAGTACCACAGTAGATACTTGATATGATACCGAAATCTCTTGATATTCTAGACGCTATTTTCAGGTTTGTTTCCCATAAATCATGAGCCGGTGCAGCTCCTCCGAAAGCAAAGGTAGAACGCCCGTTGGCAAGTATACCTATGGCTGCATCCTGTGAAGTGGGATGATGGCGGTAAATGAAACCAAGTGAAGCGGCAAACGGTGCATCTTCGTTATTGTCATTCTCCCAGTCGTACATCCAAGTAGCGGGTGTCGGGTCATAAGTCAGCAACAATTCTCCCGCTGTTGTCTCCCTGTTATCCCTAACAGCAAAAGGATCATCAATAATATTTCGTAATCTTCCGGGAGCATCGATTCCATTAGGCATTGGCCCTACAAGCGGTTTCTGCCACAGGAAATTAGGGGCAACCTGGAAGTTGCCTATCTGATAAGTAAAACCGGCAAGGACGTTCGATTGATTTCCGCTACCGCTATCTTTCAGCCTCCATCCTGTTAAAGTCTGTGTGTAATCGGCTCCGCCACTGGCTACCAATCCCATTATCGCCCCCTGCGCATAGGCATTGAACTTTCCTCCGCTATATACCACTTTCATCTTCCCTCCGAATGTATCGGATGTTTTTATTACGTCGGAATATACGATAGCTTCTTTATTGTATTCTGTGGTAGCTTGAAATTCCCGTCCTACAAGCGTTGTTCCTGACCATAATCCGCCCGCTGTAATATTGAAACGTCCGAAACTTCTTTCCACCATAAGAGAGGCCCGTGTATTCTTGGGGCGGGGTATGGCGTAAGAAGTAGTCGTTCCTTCACGCTGGTCTATATCATAATGGAAAATACCTGCTACGTTATATTTACCTATATTCCGTTGGTATTTGACAAGCAGAGCCGGGTTTGCACCCCACCATAGTTCGGGACCGAAAGCAATTTTCAGCCCTTTGAAGTATTTCTTACCTTCAATTTCACTTCCGAAAGGAGCTTCGCCACCATAGATATCCATATTATCGCCGTAGCTCGCTTCTGGATACAATCCAAAGAAGTCTCCTTCGTATCCCCAATGATAGTGTCCCTTGCGGTAAAATGTTTTCAGATTAAAAAGTTTGCCATCCCAGTCAAAACTCGCACTATAAAGTCTTAAGCGTTCCAACGGACCCAGATCTACTACTTCTCCGCTTTCGTCCGTTATATATCTGGAGCGTCCTCTGTTCTCATAAAAGATTTCGTCTATCGGGTTCTCTGCCACATTTCCAAGAACATTTACAGTGACTTCCGCCTGTACATTCTCTGCCGGTTTTGAAGCTACGCCTACGTAGAACGATTCAGTATGGTCAAAGCCTTTAAAGCTGGGGAAACTTGTCGGATTCTTCGGTCTGGAGCTTGGAGTGGTAGTATTCTTTGCTCCTGTATTGTAGGTAGTTATGTCACCTCTCAGTTCGCTCAGGCGTATTAGCTGAGTCTTTTCGCCTTGCAAGGCAGTTTTATCACTTCTGGAGGATAAAACGGCTGACATTACATTGATATCGGAAAGTTTGCTTATTATCGAAGAGGTGGTACTTCCGGGAGAATAAGGATTAATCTTGTGGACATCTTTCAGCACATAGTATGCGGCACGCGGGTAAAGTTCGTATATTCCCCTGCTGTCAGGAGTTCCTTTTGCGCATATACCGAACCATTCTTCGTTCATATTGTTTTCACCGTTCACATAGTCAAATACATATCCGCCGTTGGCCCATGATGCATTGGTGTCATGTATGCTCAGGTTAGTATTTTGGCCGAATTTCCACCAACCGTCGGCAAATTGGAAAGTGAAACCTCCGAGTGAGTTATTGTTGTTGCCTAGCCCTGCCGCATTCAGATATATTTCAGTCCAATTCTTCAACAGAATGTCTGCTTGCTCTTTTTGTGCTTCACTTTGAGTTATGGCATTGAATGCATCGGATCCGAACTCTGTAAACAATACCGGTTTTCCATACTCCGCTTTTACCCTGCTGAACAAGTCGCCGAACGAGTCACCGCGATAGCAGTTGATTCCCAGAATGTCAACATCCTTACATTCTTTGGCTATAATATCAAGGAATAGAAGGTCACCGTTGCAAATGGCTATAGGAGCTGAAGCATTCATTTTCTTCATCTCGACAGTCGCTTCGTTGAACAGTTTATATAAGTGAACCGCTTGAATAGTGGATTTACGATCTTCTACCGGAATATCTTCCGTTTCTGCTCCTTGCCAGAATAAACCATAATTGTTTTCATTTCCAAGAAGATAGAGGAGTATTCCAGGAGTATTATTGTATTCCTTTACCAATTCTCTCGCCTCGTCGAGAAGTACTTTTTTTACTCTAGGGTCGGAATAGTCGGTGTTAGCCATCCATGCCCCGTCCAAAGCTACTCCATAGCGTCCGAAGGAGCTATATATCATTGTGTGAATACCATATTGCTCATAGATATATTTTACCCATCTGGGGGGAACGCCTATGTGTTGTCTGATAGCGTTTACACCCATGTTCTTCAATAAAGACATATCCGTATCGAGAGCAGCCTTGATTATATCGTCAGGCTTTGTCCATAAGGAATATGAATAATTGGTGCCGATTGGGAAGTAATCCCAGTTCATGCCATTCACCATAAAAGACTTACCGTTCACAAGCAACTTGGAACCTGTTCTGTCGTTGACTAAGGAGACTTTTTCCTGTTGTGCCGAAAGGGGAATGGACAAAAGGATTAGCAAAGATAATAATATTACATTTTTCATGATAAGTAAAATAACAAATTAGCACTTTGTGAAAAGAAAGCGTCTGAGATTACAAACGTATGTTTCATAGTTTGCTTTGGATTTAGTAGTTTCTCTTGCCTCATAGATTAAATTTAAAAAGTATATACTCGATTAATTTCTCGGAGGACAAAGGTAGTATAGTATAAGGTACGGTGTATATACAAGTAAATAGTAAGAGTAAATAAATAAAAAGTTAATATGTTGATTATTAATTATATAGTGTTTGGTGGAGGTAAATAGTTTATGAAGTAAAATGGTTTGTTTGCTCTCTCTATTTTTGCATTTTACCCAATGAACGTACCGTCTCGGTGAATTCTTCCTTAGGAATTATTGCCTTGTTTCTGGTTTTTAAACGATTATTGTAAACCGTCTGCGGAGAGCAATGAAGAAATTCTGCAATCTTTATACTGTCGTTTATTCCGAGTCTGACAAGCGCATATATCCTCAACTCCGTGTTCAGGAGTTCGCCTTCTTTAAGCATTATCTTTTCTTCGGGACGCAGGAGCGAATTGAAGTCTTTTACAAAATCGGGGTATACGTGTAGGAAAATAGCGTCGAAACTATGATAGAATTCCTTCAACTCACTTTGTACCATCGTAATGTTGGAAGTTAATGATTTGATATCGTCTATTTGGCCGGCTTTAAGTTTTCTGCTGATATTCTTCCTGTATTCTTCAAGTTTGGTTATATAATTGGAGCATATTGAGAATACATATCCGATGTATTCTTCTTTCACATAATTGGACTCTAGTAATTGGTTATTGATCACTTTTAGCTTTTCATTTACTTCGCTAAGTTCTCCGTTCACTTCACCCAGCATTCGTTGGGCTTCGGAAAGTTCTTTGACGTGTGAATTAAGCAGTCGGTTACTTTCGTTCAGTTTTTTACGTGAACGGGACAGTTTTCTGAATTGGAAATAAATGAGTAGTATGGAGATGAGCAATACAATGGATAATATACTTGTGGTGTAGAGTGATTTACGCAATTTGCTTTCCTGTATTTTGTTCCTTTCGCGATAGGCCTGCTGTAGTTTATCCATAACGGTCGATATGTTTATTACGCGCACCCTGTTGGGATACAGCAATGCGGCTTTAAAGCAATAACTGATGTAAGTGTAGCCTCTGTCTATGTCTTCACGCAAATAGAGGATATTGGAAAGTTCCTCCAATGAAGCTATATCGCGGTTGCAGATTTTAATATCGGCTATGGCAGAATAAATAAGGTATTTTACGTAATTATCTTCATCGCCTTCATTGTAAAACATGATAGCAAGCATATAAGAATTGATGGCATCCACCCGCGTGGACAATGATGACTTGTCTACTATATCTTTTAATTTTAATTTTATACTGTCTCCCTCTGCAGAACGGGGATATTCTCTATGTAGTGACGCGCAAAAACTATAATATGAAGGATGATCAGGAGTTATGTATTTCTTGGCTTCGTGCTTGAATTCCTTCTCAAGATTGTAATAAGAATTTGTCAGTTCCAGGCGGTTACCGATGAATTGTACCAAATGGGAGTATAGATAGATTTTTGTATCATAATACTGATACATATTTTCTTTACTTAATGAAGCTATATCTACATTCAATAATTCTTTCTCAGCCTCATTCAGTAGCCCCTGGGCTGCAAGAAGGAAAACTTTGTGCAGTATCCACTCCTGTTCTTTGTCCTTTCGGCCTAATGCGCCGGCTATCTCTATATTATTGTTTACATAAACCATAGCCGAGTCCGCATTATAGACAAAATATTCATCATACAGCATTTTGTTAAGCCATAGTTTTTCTTCCGGTTTTAGAGGCATAGACTGTTTCTTACGCAGTTCTTCTATTTTATCTTCTTTCTCTAAAACGTACTTTTCACTGTTTGTCAATACGGAATCCAATCTGGAAAACAATTGTTCCATTTCTTTATTCTTGGAATAAACATTCCCGAAAGCAATAAACAGTAGGAACAATACTGATAATTTTCTGTATATAAAGGGATTCGTCATATTAAATACTTCTTTTTCTGATACTGTGACCAGCTTTCATATCATGTTCTTGAAACCGGTTGTCGATATGCAAATATATATTCTTTTTTGATACTATATGGCAGGTAATAAGACTTTTGTTTCACTGCTTGCGAAATTAACATGTTTTTTTTCTATCTTTGCCGGAGATGGAAAAGTTTGAGTTACATATATTAGGGTGCGGTTCCGCTTTGCCCACTACACGACATTTTGCGACTTCACAAGTCGTCAATTTGCGTGAAAAATTATTTATGATTGATTGTGGGGAAGGGGCTCAGATGCAATTACGTCGTTCCCGGCTTAAATTTTCCCGTTTGAATCATATCTTTATCTCTCATCTGCACGGTGATCATTGCTTTGGACTCTTGGGGCTAATCTCTACATTCGGATTATTGGGGAGGACGGCCGATTTACATATTCATTCTCCTAAGGGGCTGGAAGAATTATTCGCGCCGATGCTAGCTTTTTTTTGTAAGACACTGACCTATAAAGTGTTTTTTCACGAATTTGAGACGAAAGAACCGATACAGATTTATGATGACCGTTCGGTGACTGTAACTACGATTCCTCTTAAACATCGAATTCCCTGTTGCGGATTCCTGTTTGAGGAGAAACAACGTCCGAATCATATCATCAGGGAAATGGTGGATTTTTATAAAGTCCCGGTTTACGAACTGAACCGTATTAAGAACGGAGCGGATTTTGTTACTCCCGAAGGAGAAGTTATTCCCAATCAGCGTTTGACCCGTCCTTCGGCCCCGGCACGCAAATACGCTTATTGCTCTGATACGATTTATCGTCCGTCCATGGTGGAACAAATCAGCAATGTAGATTTGCTGTTCCATGAAGCTACTTTTGCACAAACAGAACAGGCACGAGCGAAAGAAACTTATCATACGACGGCTGCACAAGCTGCGCAAATTGCTTTGGATGCGAATGTAAAACAATTGGTTATCGGACATTTCTCTGCCCGATATGAAGATGAATCGGTTTTACTTAATGAAGCGTCCGCCATTTTTCCGCAGACAATTTTAGCGAAAGAAAATCTATGTATTGACGTTGACGGAGGAACTGTATATGAAAAGTAGTCGGTTGTTTTGGGGAGTAATAGTATGTATAATTTGCTTGGTTGCTTGTAAAAAGGAGAAACCTTTGTCTCCGATACCGGATTCTCTGTCTAATCTTCAGGAACTGCTTAATCCAGCCTATCGGATCAGTGCGGATAGTATTCGGCAGATCATTCGTGTCTATTTGAGAGACAATAAACAGGCTACTGCCTGGGATTCCGCGTTAGTCTCTCATTATCAGAAGGAAGGTGATTTCTTATGGTTGAATGATTCATTAGTCTCCGATAAGCCGACCGTGCAGGCGGCGGACTCAATGTTGTATTGGCTGGAGAATATCTCGCGGCATGGGATTAATCCGAATCTTTATTCTGCGGATAGTATCCGTAACGGGCTGCAGCAGATACGTACATTGCAATTGCAGGATGGAAAAACGATGAATAGTCTGTTGGCGGATTTGGAATATCAGTTAACGACCGTCTACCTTTCGTATGTGTGCCGGTTAAAATTTGGTTTTCTACCTCCGGAGCGCAGATGGAATGATTCGATAGACCGTATTCCTCTGAAGCGTTGTGATATGAAATTTGCATTGTCGGCTCTTGATTCTTTGCGTGCCAATCCCACTGCCGCCTTTCATTGGGCGCAACCCTCTTCCCGTCTTTATAAGAAAATGCAGGAAGAATTGGTGCGCGTGAATGATTGGGGAAAGACGGATACTACGGATTATTACCGGGATCGTTTATTACTGAATCTGGAACGGGCGCGTTGGCAATATGCTCTGGATAAAGGGAAGAAATATGTGGTGGCAAATGTGGCGGCATTCATGCTGCAAGCCGTCAACGAGGAAGCAGACTCTATTCTGGAAATGCGCATTTGTGTGGGAAGTGTGAGGAATAAAACACCTTTGTTGTCCAGCAGAATCTACTATATGGAGCTGAATCCGTATTGGAATGTTCCTCAAAGTATTATCCGGAAAGAGATTATTCCTACTTATCGCAGAGATACGACTTACTTTACCCGTAACCGCATGAAGGTGTATGATAAGAATGGTACACAAGTCGATCCTCATAGTATCAAATGGGCGAGGTATGCGGGCAAGGGAGTACCTTATACTGTGAAACAGGATAATAAGACGGGAAATTCGTTGGGGCGTATCATCTTCCGTTTCCCAAATCCTTATTCCGTTTATTTGCACGATACTCCTTCCCGTTGGGCTTTCACGCGAAAGAACCGGGCGGTGAGCCATGGTTGTGTACGTCTTCAGAAAGCACTCGATTTTGCTTTCTTCTTATTAGAAGAACCGGATGAATTACTGGAAGACCGTATCCGCATTGCAATGGACCTCAAGCCGATAAGCGAGGAAGGAAAGAAGCTTCCTATCAGTGCGGCCTATCGTGAATTGAAACATTATAGTTTGGAGAAATATGTGCCTTTGTTTATAGATTATCAGACTGTTTATCTGTCTGCCGATAATAATTTGATGTATTGTGATGACATTTATAAGTATGATCCGTCTTTACTAAAGGCAATGACCGATCTGGATTTGAAACCATAAATAAACATAGAGATACAAGAGATTATGACCCCTTATAACGAGCGCGAAGTTCTGAAGCTCCTCCAGGAGGAGAGTACGCAGCGACAAGGATTTGAAATGATTGTATCGCAGTATAGCGAACAATTGTATTGGCAGATCCGTCGGCTGGTGCTGTCGCATGAGGATGCGAACGATCTCCTGCAAAATACTTTTATCAAGGCATGGACGAATATTGATTATTTCCGTGCTGAGGCGAAGTTGTCTACCTGGCTCTATCGTATTGCGTTGAATGAATGCCTCACTTTCCTGAATAGGCAACGTGCCGTCACTACCTTGGCCATTGATGATCCGGAAGCGGCGGTTGTGCAGAAACTGGAAAGCGACCCGTACTTTTCGGATGATGAGGCGCAGTTGTGTTTGCAAAAGGCATTAATGACTTTACCGGAGAAACAGCGCATGGTGTTCAATCTGAAATACTATCAAGAAATGAAATATGAAGAAATGTCTGAAATCTTCGGTACCTCAGTCGGTGCTTTGAAAGCATCTTATCATCATGCAGTGAAGAAAATAGAGAAGTTTTTAGAAGACATTGATTAAACCTTTGGACTCGGACTATGTCTAAATCAAAGAGAGGAGAAAAACGAATGAAAGAAGAAGATATCCTATTGAAGAAACTTGGTAAGGAAGATTCCTTCAAAGTTCCTGGTGGTTACTTTGAGAACCTGACTTCAGAGGTGATGAATAAACTTCCTGAAAAAGAGAAAGTGGTTTTCAAGGAAGAACCTGTCAGTACATGGACAAGACTGAAACCATTGCTCTATATGGCAGCTATGTTTGTGGGGGCTGCCTTGATTATACGGGTGGCGTCGTCAGATCGTAAGTCTGTTGCAGATATTGATGTGGCGGTGACTGAGATAGAAACTGAAGTCATATCCGATGAAATGATTGATATGGCATTGGATCGTGCCATGTTGGATGATTATTCGTTGTATGTCTATCTGAGTGACGCGAGTGTAGAATGATTTATTAAAACTGATTGAATACGGAAAATGAAAAAATTAATTGCATTACTTGTTTTGTTGTGTGGCTTTATGCCCCTTCTTTGGGCTGCCGACGGATGTGAACAACATTTATCTCGCGAGGAATTCAGAACAAAACAAAAGGCATATATTATTGAACAAGCAAAACTGACTAAAGAAGAAGCTGCAAAGTTCTTTCCTATTTATTTTGAACTTCAGGATAAGAAGAAAAAATTGAATGACGAATCATGGAATCTGATGCGTAAAGGCAAGGATGATAAAACTACGGAAGCTCAATACAAAGAAATCAATGAGAAGATTGCTGAGAACCGTATTGCTGCCGACCAACTAGATAGAACCTATTTGGGCAAGTTCAATAAAATCCTTTCCAGCAAGAAGATCTTTCTTGTGCAACGGGCGGAAATGCGTTTCCATAGGGAAATGATCAAAGGTATGCACCGTAAGGGAGAAAGTAAAGATACAAAAAAAGTAAGTGAATAAACCAGACGCTCTGTCGGAGTGCGGACAGACGTTTCGTCTGTGGGAAATGAAGGCTCTGTTTTCGTAGGAATAGAGCCTTCATTTTTTTCGGTATCAGGTTCATGCGAAACTATAATCCTTTTTTCTTGGCTTCGTTCCAAATGGCATCCATCTCTTCCAGGGTCATGGCTTTCAGATTCTTGCCTTCTTTGATGGTGTGCTCTTCCAGATAGTTGAAACGGCGGATAAACTTCTGGTTGGTAAGTTCCAGTGCATTATCGGGATTGATTTTATAAAGGCGTGCCGCATTGATAAGACTGAACATGACATCGCCGAATTCTGCTTCCGCCTTATCCTTATCCATATTGGCTACTTCCTCCTGAAACTCACCTATTTCTTCTTTCACTTTGTCCCAAACCTGTTCCCGTTCTTCCCAGTCGAAACCTACATTGCGGGCCTTGTCCTGAATACGGTAAGCCTTGATAAGCGAGGGTAGGGCAGCGGGCACACCGCTTAATACACTTTTGTTGCCATCTTTCTCTTTGAGTTTCAATTGTTCCCAGTTCTCGGAAACTTGTCCGGCTGTCTCTGCTTTCACCTCTCCGAACACATGCGGATGGCGGAAAATCAGCTTATCGCACAGTTTGTCGCAAACATCTTTGATGTCAAAATCTCCTGTTTCCGAGCCTATCTTGGCATAGAAAGCGACGTGCAATAATACGTCTCCCAATTCTTTGCAGATTTCTTTCTTGTCATCCCTCATCAGGGCATCGCAAAGTTCGTAAGTCTCTTCTATAGTGTTGGGACGTAGACTTTCATTCGTCTGTTTACGGTCCCAGGGACATTTAACACGCAGTTCGTCGAGAATGTCCAGGAAGCGTCCGAAGGCTTCCATCTGTTCTTGTCTGGTATGTGACATAAGTCTTTTTATTTAAAAGTTGATGCAAAGATATGACTAATAATTCATCCCGAAGTTCCAAAGTGGAATAATATTCCCATAACCGGTTTCAATATCGTCTTTCACAATATATCCTTCTTGTGCTTTAGCAATCTGTTGCTGTCCTTTGTTTTTTCCTCCTATTTCGAATGTTCTTTTTCCAATTTGAAAATCAGAAATCTTGGAAGATATAATATCCTGTTTAACTCGCATTTGATTATAAAAGAATGTTTCACGGATATTACCGGTATTGGAATTTTCTCTTCCTAACGCATAAATGAGATTAGTATTATCAAGATATATTTTTTCTACTTTTCCTAACCCTCTGATTCCACCTGTATCATCCCTAACCTGAGCTATCATTCCCGCTTTCTCAATATAAAGTAAGTAATCGCTTAAATAATTACGACTTACTCCGATGATGTCAGCGAGTTTCTGCATGACAGGTTTAAATGGGACGCTTTTGGCAATAATCATCAATAACTGTTTCAATTTACGTCCTGTCGAGACATTCATATTAGCGTATTGAGGAATGTCATTCTCCATAGTTTGGTTGATTACTTGGTTTAACTCAATTTCAAAAGTGGTATCTTTGCTAAACGGGTAATAGCCGTGTCGTATATATTCAGCGAACAGCGGAAGTGGATGTGCTATTCCCGGAATTTCAACTTTATGCTCCAGTATTTCTTCTAATGAGTAGGCTGGTACATGAATTTGATGGAACATACTTAAATATTCTCTGAAAGACAGTCCTTGCATTTCATAGATTGGTGCACGTCTGCTCAAATCTGCCGTTCCTTTATAAATATCCAGAATAGAGGAACCGGTAAAAAGAACTTGCATATCCGGATAAGAATCGAATATCTGCTTTAATTCACGAGACCAATTAGGATATTTGTGTATTTCATCAATGAATAAATGTTTGCCGCCTTGTTTGCTGAATTTGTCCGTTAGGTCAATCAGGGAATTATCGGCAAAATACATATTGTCTGCTGAAACATATAATGTATCTTTCGGATTCATGTTCTGCTTGATATGTTGCAGGAACATGGTGGTTTTACCTACTCCGCGTGGTCCGACAAGTCCGAGCATATGGCTGCCCCAATTTATTTCAGCATACTTGTATCGGATGAAATCGGTACTTGTAGCTTTAAGGAGTTTATTGAAGTTTTCGTATAATCTGTCCATGGTTGGCATATATTTATGCACAAAGATACATTAATTGCACAACAAAAGTGCAGAAATTAATAGTTTTCTGCACTTTTGTTGTGCAATTAATGTATAGGATTTCCCCAGTTCCCCATTTATTCCAATTATCGCCCTTCATTGCCTAATTTATTATTTCTCCGAGATCTCTATATTCCAATGAATCCTTAATTGATAATAGGGGGATTGTTCAAGTGCGGAGCGGGAGTTGAACCCTTTAGAGTATGTCTGTGAGAGTGACGTTATTATCTTTCGTAGTGTAACGGAGAAAGAATAGTCACAAGTTTCGTAGAGACATATGTGGTGAACGTAAGCGTTAATAAAAGAATGATAACTATGCCGCAATTTCAAAATGCTGGAATTGCAGGGAGTAATTACCAATCATCATCACTTATTTGCAATGGTTTCTTTAGAACTGTATCAATTTTGTCTACAAGGATTTTACAACATGATAGTGAATAAACAAAAGCTCGTGATGATGTCACTTTAGGGTGTTGTATGTTTTTTGCAAATGGATAACAATCAGAAAGTGCCCATATTTGGGTGTCTTTAGTAATGCCATTACCTGTTACACCAAAACCTCCACCAAACATTATTACATATCCACTATCGTCATTTATCTTCAATACCTCATAATTTTGTAGAGTGTATGTCATTCGGATGCGTTCTTCTTTAAAATTAAATTTAAGAAGTGGTCGGATGCTTACCCTATATGAATTATCTCCCATAGTACGTTTTGCAATATTAGGCAGATAACAACGTGCTATGATTGTTCCTTCTTCTTCATTTGATACCTGTATAGCTGACTTTGCATCGGAAGACATAGATATGATCCAATCCATAATTTTACGGTATAGTTGAGATTGGGACTGACCTTTATACTCTTTTATAATTGATAATGATAGTTCGCCCAATTCATTCAACTGATATTCATTGGATAGCTCCTTAGCCTTTGCTGACCAAGACATATTGCCTATGTTAGTATATTCTTCTAATTCTTGTTTAGTCACAATTTGGGCATTGATTGTATTACAGACTAACCCTAGTAACATTATAAAGATAATCTTTTTCATATTGACTTGATGTTTGCTGTTTAAAAATATAACCTTAATTCCACAACTTAATTCACTAATATTATTTATAAGCTACTGGATAATAATATATTACCAGGATTTTGTCATGTCTGATTTTTCACTTATCTTCGTGTTGCAAATCCAAAAACGAGCAAAATCAGTAATGACATGGTAAAAGTACAAATAAAATCAGAGAAGCTCACACCTTTTGGTGGAATTTTTAGCGTAATGGAGCTGTTTAATCGTCTTTTGACACCAATCATTGACAGCACTCCTTAGTCTGCGATGCCTCCTTTGGGGTTATCAGTACAGCGAGATTATCCGTTCTTTCATGTGCGTTTTCTTCTGTGGCGGTTCATGTGTGAAAGATGTGACATTCCATCTTATGCACCACCTTTCTCTCTACCCAATCCTTCAGACCTGTAGTGCGGATACCTTTCTTAGAACCATTGACGAGTTGGACAAGCATGGCTTACATTTTCGGCAGCGGAAAGGTATACGATTTCAATACGGCAGATAAACTCAATGAGTTTTTTGTAAATGCTCTGATTACTACAGGCGATTTGAAAACCGGTGAAGAATATGACATTGACTTTGGTCATCAGTTCATTGAAACTGAAAAGTATGCCACAAAGCCTGCCTACAAGAGGTTTCTCGGTTACTGTGCCGCAGTGGCTTGCATAGATGACAAAATAGTCAACATTGAAGGCATGATGGCAATGTCAATGTTCGCTTCAATCAGGTAGTCTGGGTTTATTATCAAATAAATTGATTTAGTTATGAAAGGTAATGTTGAAAATGTTCGTTGGGGAAGAATTGAAATAGAATCATCTTCTAATCATTGGAGGAGTGATGTACATCCACGTTATGAAAACTATGTATTAGCAGATTTATATGACAGTCCCCTAAATATGTAGTAAGCACTAAATTGCTTATTTGTATTATCAAATCATAAGTTAGACATTTGTGCCATAAACTCAAAAAAATATGGCAAGCAGCACAGATTTAAAGATTTTATGGGAACGCTGTCAAAAAGAAGGAGTTCCTCATTCCATATCGATCGTTCAGTACTGTCAGATGAACGGAATAGTCTATAACTAGTTTGAACGCTGGTATAAAAAATATTGTAAGGTTGATGTAGTACCTGTAGAGATAATACACTCAGAAAAATCTGCAGATGCGACAACGGCCTCGAAGATGTAACCTGTATCTTCACAATGTTGTCCGCCTACAAAAAGTAAACTGGTGAGTAATGTTGAAATAATGTTTCACAATGGGTTGACTGTCTAGTATCGGGATATTGACTACTCTTCGTTGAAGTTATTATCAAAAGTTTTCCACCCCTATTTGATGGCAATTGAAGAGGGATGGTATCCTTCAAAACAATATATAATTAGTCTTTAACTTATTCCTAAAAATAGTTAAGCTGCAGCTTGCCTTGTTTCAGCATGGTATTTCTGTAGCGCATCAACCATAACTTCTATCTGTTTGGCGTTATCTTTGAAGCATTTGCAATGGCTCTACGCTATTAACTTAGTCATGGCTGTGAGCATCGTTTCTAAGCATGCAAGTATGCGTTTCTATAGTGTCAAAGTCAACAGTTGTTCCTAAAAAGGTCGCCCATAATCTCATAATCAGAAAATCTTTTATCTAGGGCTAGTACGATATAGGTGATGAAGCAAAGCGTACAGTCTGCAATCTGTCCGTTAAAGTTATACCCTCCAAGTGATAGATAACTTTTGCTTTCCTTGTTGGAGTTATGCAAAGCTTTACATAAGTTCTTCAAGACCCTGAATATGGATTTCGATATACGCCCGGTGTTCCATAAAACTGACCAAGGAACTAAATCGCACCTCAATCTTGCAGTTTTGGCATATTGGGTGGTTTCGACGACCAAATATAATTTGGCACTAAAAGGAATTGATATACGGTGGAATGAGATTATTCGTATAATGAACGCACGAGTTTGAGTCACAGCTGAATTCGAAGCTGAAGGTGGCAGGACTATTGCTGTAAGACAAAACACACACCGGAAGACACTATGCGTAATATCTATGCCGCATTAGGAATCAGTCCTAATACGTTGACTGAAATGAAATCCATAGTGCACCCAAAAGCATCACTCCAAAAAAATGATGACTGATTTTCAATGGAATAGATTAGAAGTTATGCGCAATGTGGGTTAAAAAGATCTTTTGCCATAATGAAATTAGTCTTATCCGTTTTATATTAGTGTTGCAAATATCGGGATACTATGTGCCAAAACAAGGCACAATCTAAAATTATTTCTTTTTCCACTCCCTATACGAAATCAGTAGTCCTACCACCTCCGAATAATTTTTCCTACCACTTTCTATCTTGTTACCTTTCAGATAGAGGTCGTATATCCAATCCTGAACAGCACCGACTACCGGACTATATTTGGCCGTCCAATACGCTTGATTCTCTTTTGCCAATTCAATTATTTCAGGTCGGATGCGTTCAAGCAGTTGAGTGTATTCTTCTTCCGGCAATAACCTGTATGCATTTCCCAATACATGACCGAGCACAGAGAAATAACCGGAAAAACGAATACCCATCGCTTGGGAACAGGTGCATATCTGATAGGCATAAAAATTAGCTTCCGCTTCGCTGGTGATACCCAATAAATGGGCAAGTTCATGCGCATAAGTGGCAGGATAATTGACAGGAAGTAAATCTCCATTCAGCGTAAACTCACAAAAGAAAGGTCCCATGCTACCCGTTACCCCTACCATTGAGATAAACGGAGTGAACAGCATTGTTTTCGCTTTGAGATAATTATGTGGAGGACGGTGTACGCCCAGACTGTCACTCAGTTGATGATATAACCGTATGTTTTCTTCACGTACCAGCTTCTCATTGATACTGGTTACGGGGGTATATGAATGGTTCAATAAATCGATATATTCATTGACAAACGTTTGGAAATTCTCTTTATTGTATTCAGTATAAGGAATTTCCGTCCGTTGATAGAAATTCTTCTGAGAATAGTTAAGCCCCCAAGCGAGGTAAAACCAGACATAAATCCACAGAAGATATTCACCGTCATTCAGAAGGATCTTCTTCCAACGTAACTTTTTATGAAGACGAGCGTAGAAAGGATAGGCTATAACCCCTATGATACTGAGAAAGATAAATAAATCTCCTAGCGCGAACGGAATCCATCGGGAGAAAAATGACAGGCAATAAGATATGACAGGGTAAATCGTGCGTGCATATATTTCTCCCATAAACGGCAACATCTGAGTGAGCCATACCAACAACAGCAAACTGCCTAAAATGATATATCGAATCGTCCGCTTTCTTTTTTTCATACGTCTCGGCTATTTTCAAAGAACAAAAGTACTGATTCTTGCGCCTATATTCTACTTATTTATTAATTTTGCACCCGTATTTCGCAAACTTTCGCAATAAATAAATTTATTATATACATAAAGCAATATGGAATTAGCAAGTAAGTACAATCCCGCTGATGTGGAGGGAAAGTGGTACCAGTATTGGCTGGACAATCATTTATTCAGTTCTAAACCCGATGGCCGTGAACCTTACACCATCGTCATTCCTCCTCCTAATGTCACTGGTGTGCTGCACATGGGACATATGCTTAATAATACCATTCAGGATATTTTGGTTCGTCGTGCCCGTATGGAAGGCAAGAATGCGTGCTGGGTTCCGGGCACCGATCATGCTTCTATTGCGACAGAGGCGAAGGTGGTGAACAAACTAGCCGCGCAAGGTATCAAGAAAACCGATTTGACTCGTGACGAGTTCCTGAAGCACGCTTGGGACTGGACGGACGAACATGGAGGTATTATCCTGAAACAGCTTCGCAAGCTCGGTGCATCCTGCGATTGGGATCGTACTGCCTTTACTATGGACGAAAAACGTAGTGAAAGTGTTATCAAGGTATTCGTAGATTTGTTCGATAAAGGCTTGATCTATCGCGGAGTCCGTATGGTGAACTGGGACCCGAAAGCGCTGACCGCTCTTTCGGACGAAGAAGTCATCTACAAAGAAGAACATGGAAAACTGTATTATCTCCGTTATAAAGTAGAAGGTGATCCGGAAGGCCGTTATGCGGTAGTGGCAACTACCCGTCCGGAAACGATCATGGGTGATACGGCAATGTGTATCAATCCTAACGACCCGAAAAATGCATGGCTGAAAGGGAAGAAAGTAATTGTTCCGTTAGTGAACCGTACTATTCCTGTGATTGAAGATGAGTATGTGGATATCGAGTTCGGTACAGGTTGTTTGAAAGTAACTCCCGCTCATGATGTAAACGACTATATGCTGGGTGAAAAATACAATCTTCCCAGCATTGATATCTTCAATGATAACGGTACGTTGAGTGAAGCCGCCGGTATGTATATCGGTATGGATCGTTTTGATGTCCGCAAACAGATTGAGAAAGATCTCGAAGCTGCCGGTCTGCTGGAGAAAACAGAAGCCTATACAAATAAGGTAGGTTACTCGGAACGTACCAACGTAGTGATCGAACCGAAACTATCTATGCAATGGTTCCTCAAGATGCAGCATTTTGCAGATATGGCCTTGCCTCCTGTGATGAATGATGAATTGAAATTCTATCCTGCAAAATATAAGAATACTTATCGCCATTGGATGGAAAACATCAAAGACTGGTGTATCAGTCGTCAGTTGTGGTGGGGACATCGTATTCCCGCTTATTTCCTGCCGGAGGGTGGTTATGTAGTGGCCGCTACTCCGGAAGAGGCATTGGCGAAGGCAAAAGAAAAGACAGGCAATGCCGCTTTGACGATAGACGATCTTCGCCAGGACGAAGACTGTCTGGATACTTGGTTCTCTTCATGGTTGTGGCCTATTTCTTTGTTTGATGGTATCAACAATCCGGGTAACGAAGAAATCAAGTACTATTATCCGACAAGTGACCTGGTGACAGGTCCGGATATTATTTTCTTCTGGGTAGCCCGCATGATTATGGCAGGTTATGAATATGAAGGAAAAATGCCGTTTAAGAACGTTTACTTCACGGGTATCGTTCGTGATAAGCTAGGGCGTAAGATGTCCAAGTCACTCGGTAACTCTCCCGATCCGCTCGAACTGATTGACAAATATGGTGCTGACGGTGTACGTATGGGAATGATGTTGTCTGCTCCCGCTGGCAATGATATCCTTTTCGATGATGCGCTTTGCGAACAGGGACGTAACTTCTGTAACAAAATTTGGAATGCTTTCCGTCTGATTAAAGGATGGACAAATGGTATGGGTTCCGTTCCCATTCCCGCTGATGCACATTTGGCTGTTCAATGGTTTGATCAAAGACTGGATGCGGCGGCAGTTGAAGTAGCCGATCTTTTCTCCAAATATCGTTTGAGTGAAGCGTTGATGTTGGTTTATAAGCTGTTCTGGGATGAATTTTCTTCTTGGTTGCTGGAAATAGTGAAACCGGCTTACGGACAACCTGTAAATGGTTTTATTTATGATATGGTTCTTAGCTCTTTCGAACGTCTGCTTGAAATGCTTCATCCTTTCATGCCGTTTATTACAGAAGAACTGTGGCAGCAACTGCGTGAACGTAAACCGGGTGCCAGCTTGATGGTAACCCAAATGTTCGAGCCGAATGAAGTGAATGAGAAATTCCTGCAAGAGTTTGAGGTTGCTAAGGAAATTATCAGTAATGTTCGCAGTATCCGTTTGCAGAAGAATATTGCCATGAAAGAACAACTTGAATTGCAGGTTGTAGGCAGTCATCCGGTAGAGAAGATGAATCCGATTATCATTAAGATGTGTAATCTTTCTTCTCTTACAGTAGTGGAGAGCAAGCCGGAAGGTGCCGCTTCCTTCATGATCGGAACAACTGAATTCGCCGTGCCATTGGGGAATATGATTGATGTGGAAGCGGAGATCGCCCGTATGGAAGCGGAACTCAAACACAAAGAAGGGTTCTTGCAAGGAGTGCTGAAAAAACTTAGTAACGAGAAATTCGTTAATAATGCTCCGGCAGCTGTTCTTGAATTGGAACGTAAGAAACAGGCAGATGCGGAAAGTATTATCAAATCTTTGAAAGAAAGTATTGAGGCTTTGAAGAAGGTATAACTTTCTGATACTTTTTGTATATGTAAGGCATCTCAATTAGATTTGGGATGCCTTCTGTTGTTAATTCAATAAGTGCTGTTTCTTCTAAATTAACTTTTAATATTGAATATTTCGTTCCAATCTAAGCTGGAACGAATCAGCTTGATAGAAAGAATTGTAATTAGTGAAGGAGTTTATTTTTCTAACAACTCTTTTAAGAAATCGTCCAATTCCTTATCCAATCCTTTCAGAAGTTCATCGTTTACCAGTATTGTATCGTCGTCTATTAATAACAACTCGGCTACGGTTTCTTTTTCTTCATCTACCAGAACGAATGAGTAAGGCTTCAAGATGGTAATCTTCTCGAAGTCCCCCGCCTCCTTCATTCTGCACAGGATACTGCGCAAAGAAGGTTCTACATTCTCCAAAAAATCATCACCGTCGTATGTAGCCCATTCTTCTATCATGACGTTAGCTAATTCTTCATCATCATCGTTGTAAACATTAAGTTGCCCCGAAGTCTGGTCCGGTTGGAGGTGGATATCGGTTACTGCTGTTTGTTCACAGTTACAGGTGTATTTAGCGACTGCCTTTTGGATAGCCGATTCGATAATAGATAGTGATTGTTCGCTCAATTTCATGGGTTCCTTCTTTTTGTTAGCTCAAAGGTATAAAAAAAATAAGATTTGATACACGATTTCCTTAAAAATCATCATTAAATCGGCTCATTTGTAGCTTAAGCTTGGATAATTGGGCGTTTCTCTCCTTCAATTCGGTTAAATAGAGGCTGATGTAGAAGTAATTCGGTGCTTCATCGGTATTGATTTTATTGTTGCCGGTATTCTTTTTCAATTCTGTTTTCCGGGCGTGTTGTTGAGCGGTAGTAGCCCATTCTTCCGCTTTTGCCAGACTATCTTTCATCTCATAATAAACAGCTATATTAAGAGCTGCACGCATCTTTTTCTTTTCGTTTTTAGTCGATTGGTAGGCTTGATTCCAAAGTTCGTATGCTTCGTCCCACGAATTTTCGCGTACATAAATGGCCGCATCGCGCATGGGGACAGAGCCACCGGTATACAGATAACGCTTCCCGTTCTTCCAGATAGGGACAATATATTTTACGGGCACGGTTCCTGCGAACTCAGCAGCCTCTTTCAGCATATCTTTTGTGGGGATGATTTGTGCGGCGGCTTCTGTAGGTGAAATTCCGAAATCCTCCCAGAAAATGCTGTCATTGAGACGGATAGTAGCCATCGGTTTACTCCGTTCGGGCAGGTATACGGATACCGTTGGATAGACTTTCGCATCTATCGCACCTTGATAACACCCGAATTCCTCCAAGTAACGTACTGTTTTCGTTATTTTGAATTGCAGATTTTCCAAAGCAATAATCAGATCTACTCCCAGATCGGAAGCTAGTTGGCGGACTTCCTCTTGAGAAAGTGTACTTTCACGGGAGATTTTATCGTTTGCCCGCAAGGCAGAGTCGCAAATCACCACTTCGTCAAAGTAGTTCTGATGCGCTATCTCTTCCGCCATCGCTTCTGCCGCAACCTTAGGATCGCCATTGGTATAAGCTATGGCACGGCTTATTTCAACTCTATTGTCTTTCGACTTTTTAGTTTGGGGAGTCAGCTTATCGTCCGGTGCATTACTTGTATTATTTACGATGGCCACTTTACGAAGTTGAGGAGGAAAACTTAAATCGGCAGGTTGCAGATAATCAATGGAAATCTGTTCTATACTTTGACAGCTGCCGAATAGTAATAGAAACAGAGAAACGAATGCCAATGAATAAGATTTTGCCATAGTCAATACAATTTAATACATTTAGTAGTTTGAACAAAAGTACTATTTTGAAAGAACAAAAGAAAGCCTCAAACAGTTTTTAACCGTTTAAGGCTTTCTTTTATAATCGGAAGATAGGGAGCGCCGGGTACAAATCCTGTCGTCTGCTCCTTACCTCATTGATCAAAGATTTCTTCCGTGGCAGTTCTTGTACTTCTTACCGCTTCCGCATGGACAAGGATCGTTGCGTCCTACTGTTTTTTCGGCGCGAATCGGTTCGCGTTTCTGCTGTTCGCGGGTATCCTGATTGGCGGCAGCCTGCTGGTTCGGGTCGTTCAAATCCTGTTTGTTCTCACGATACTTGCTCATGTCCTGACGTTGTTCCGGAGCAGCCTGACGTACTTCTACCCGGCGTGCGGACGGTTCGTCCGGAGCTTCCTGTACAGGAATTTGTCCACGCATCAGGATAGACACAGTCTGGTTGTTGATTTTGTTCACCATTGCGTCAAACAGCGTTACGGATTCCAGTTTGTAAATCAATAGCGGGTCTTTTTGTTCATAGCTGGCGTTCTGTACCGAATGTTTCAGTTCGTCCAGTTCACGCAAATTCTCTTTCCATGCTTCATCGATCACATGGAGCAGGATTGATTTCTCGAATGATTTCACCACCTCTTTCGATTCCGATTCGTAAGCCGCTTTCAGGTTGCAAGAGATGTTGTACATACGTTTGCCGTCCGTAATAGGAATCAGGATGTTTTCATACATATGTCCTTGATTCTCATATACTTGTTTGATAACCGGATTAGCGATTTGAGCCAGACGTTCGGTCTTGCGTTTGAAATTCTCCATCGCAATGTTGAAAGTCTTGTCGGCCAACTTCTCTTTCTTCTCGTTGCGGAACTCTTCCTCTGTGAACGGAGTTTCCATAGCCAACGTTTGGAGCAGTTCCATCTGACAACCCTCGTAGTCATTATTTTCGATGGCATTCGCGCAACGGTCCCAAATCATATTTACGATATCCATACCGATACGTTCACCCATCAGCGCATGGCGGCGTTTCGTGTAGACAACCGTACGTTGCTTGTTCATAACGTCGTCGTATTCCAACAGACGCTTACGGATACCGAAGTTGTTTTCTTCTACCTTCTTCTGGGCGCGTTCGATAGAATTGGAAATCATTTTATGCTCAATCATTTCGCCTTCCTGGAAACCGAGTCTATCCATTACGCTTGCGATACGGTCGGAAGAGAACAGACGCATCAAGTCATCTTCCAGTGATACGAAGAATACAGAAGAACCCGGGTCACCCTGACGTCCTGCACGACCACGCAACTGGCGGTCTACACGGCGGGACTCATGACGTTCCGTACCGATAATCGCCAAACCGCCTGCAGCCTTTACCTCCGGACTTAGTTTGATATCCGTACCACGACCTGCCATGTTGGTTGCAATCGTTACCGCGCAACTCAAACCGGCTTTCGCTACGATTTCGGCTTCTTTCTGGTGCAACTTCGCATTCAATACATTATGTTCAATCTTACGCATGGTCAGCATTTTACTCAGCATTTCGGAGATTTCTACCGAAGTGGTACCTACCAACACCGGACGTCCTGCCTGAACCAATTGTTCGATTTCCTCGATCACGGCTTTATATTTTTCGCGCTTAGTCTTGTAAACGCGGTCGTTCATGTCTTTGCGGGCAATCGGACGGTTGGTCGGGATTACCACAACATCCAATTTATAAATGTCCCAAAGTTCGCCTGCTTCCGTCTCGGCAGTACCGGTCATACCGGACAGCTTGTGATACATACGGAAGTAGTTCTGCAAAGTAATCGTGGCGAAAGTCTGCGTAGCAGCTTCCACTTTCACGCGTTCCTTTGCTTCGATAGCCTGATGCAGTCCGTCAGAATAGCGGCGGCCTTCCATGATACGTCCGGTCTGTTCGTCTACAATCTTCACTTGTCCGTCGATAACCACATACTCGTCATCTTTCTCGAACATGGTGTACGCCTTCAATAATTGGTTGATTGTATGTACGCGTTCCGATTTAACGGCGTAGTTAGTCAGCAGTTCGTCCTTCTTCTGGAGTTTTTCCTCGTTAGTCAGGTCCGGCACATTCTCCAGTTCCGAGAGTTGTCCGGCGATATCGGGGAGTACGAACAAGGTCGGGTCTTCTGAGTTGCCGGTAATCAGGTCTACACCTTTGTCTGTCAAATCTACGCTGTTCAGCTTCTCGTCGATGACGAAATACAACGGATCAGTCACCTCATGCATACGCTTGTTGTTCTGCTCCATATAGATTTCCTCTGTCTTGAGCATACCGGCCTTGATGCCTTGCTCACTCAAGAACTTTATCAACGCTTTATTTTTAGGCAATGCCTTATGACTGCGATACAAAGCGAGGAATCCCTCTTCCATATCTTTCTTGTCACCGGTTGCGATCAGCTTCTTGGCCTCAGACAAATATTTGGTAGCCAATATCTTCTGCGCTTCTACCAGACGTTCAACCAACGGACGGAGTTGTTCGAATAATTGGTCATCGCCTTTCGGCACAGGCCCGGAAATAATCAACGGAGTACGTGCGTCGTCAATCAGTACGGAGTCAACCTCATCGACAATCGCGTAGTTGTGCTGACGTTGTACAAGGTCTTTCGGACTGATAGCCATATTGTCGCGCAGGTAGTCGAAACCGAATTC
>UMBU01005003.1_pt1 | contig 29717 bp, 26 predicted proteins | sample 1964051 | NCBI WGS metagenome assembly UMBU01 (sample SAMEA4835949, study PRJEB28245) | human gut metagenome | biome: gut microbiome; material: fecal sample | place: Denmark | collected 2008
CTTGAGATACCCAACAATATCTTTAACTAAGGGAAACGGGCAGAGCTATCCGGACATTGAATTGCTGCCAGTGCTGGCTTCTTTTTTTGACTGCACAGTAGACGAGCTGCTAGGCTACGAACCGCAGCTATCACGGGAGGAGGTGCAGGCGCTGTATGCAAAGCTATCGGCGGAATTTGTTAGCCAACCGTTGAACAAGTATATCAAAAAAGCCGTGCGCTGCTAAAACAGTATTTTTCTTGCTGGGTGCTTCAATTTTATATAGCGCTTTTGTGGATCAACCATGCAGACCTTCAAAGCGATCAGCAAAGGGCAAAAACCGTGTATTTGGAAGCGCTGTCAGTACTCAAACGGGTGGAAAAGGGCAGCGAGGATACGGTTTTATCCAGACAAGCGTTGCAGTTGCAGGCATTTTGTCATTTGGCGGCGGATCAGCCAAAGTAGGCCATAGAGCTATTGGGGGATATTGTGGAAATGCCTATGCAGACAGAAATATTATTGGCCAAGGCATATTTTGCGGAAGGGGATAGGCAGCGCGTCCGCGAGCTGCTTCAGCAATATATGTATGAAAATTTGATGGGTATTTTGGATGCTTCGCCGGATCTATTGGCTGCCTATTTGGATGAACCTCTAAAGGCGGAGCAATTTTATCAACGCATCTTAACTTTGGGGCAGGCGTTGGGGGCGGATACGATGCACCCAAGCAAATTCATTCCCATTTATATGGTAGGATGCCAGATGTTCCTGCAAAATGGAAAAGAAGAAAAAGCCGCAGAGGCACTGGAACGGTATTTAGATTTGGCCTATTATGGCAGCGAATTGGGATGGCGCTTGCAGGGCAGCGATTTATTTGATTGCTTAGAACCCTATTTCCACTCCAGACTGCTGGGAAATATCGCGCCTCGAGACGGACGGTTTATTGAAAACATTCTTATCGGCTATATAGAGGGAACGCCGCTGCTGTCTAAGCTATGTAAACGTCCGAATCTCCAAACGAAACTGCAACGATTGAAGGATTTGCAAAAAAAAATAACGAATTTTGTGGGCAGGCTATTTTGTCTATGCAATGACTTTAAAACAAAAAGGCCCTGCGAAGAATTTTCTTGCAGGGCCAAGGCTTTTTTAAGCAATCTTTGCCTCATGCTTGATGCGAATCAAAGCGTGCTTCATACGGGGAACCAAAACAATGGCCAGGCAGATGATGAGTTCGGGCACAAGATAGGTGGCGTTGTATCCCAAAGAGTAAAGCAGTGGGCTTTGCCCTGCAGGGGCAGAGGAGGCAAAATAAATGACGCCGGATAAAACATGGATGATAAACCGAGCTGCAGAGCCCAGCACAATGCCCAAAGGAAGTTGGTTATCCTTTCGGAATAGGCCTGCGATGCCCAGAACGGCAAAGGGGAGAATATAATCCAGCAAAAATTGCATGGGATGAATTACGTAGGCCCCCTGCACTAGCTGCATGATACCATCCATCGTACCGGCGGCAATGCCGGGGATGGGCCCATAGATCCAGGCAAAGACCAGGATGGGCAGCATGGATGCGGGCGTTATGCTGCCGCCGTTTGGCATACGGTACAAGGTAAGGCAGGACAGCACAAATGCCAATGCAACACACAAAGCGCCGGTAGACAGCATTTGAATCGTCCATTTTTGCCGCCGAAGCAGCAAAACAATACAAACGACGCCGAGAATTGCGACAAGAATGGACCAAAATATAGGGGAATACAAAAAGGCTGCGGCTGTGGAAGCCCCTTCTTCCGGCTCAATCGTAGGCAGTGCAAAAGCAAATAGCACCGCCAGCGCCAGCAGCAATACAACGACAATGGGCAATGCTGCGCCGGAACGCTTTCTTAATGCAAAAAACACCACGGCACAAACGACGACGAGCGCCCACACGACCCAGGCCCAGACGGGCAGGGCCACTAAGTTTTCCAAAAACGTAGAAAACCACATAAACCAAACAACTCCTTTTGACCGCTCCCCATGAAAAAACCCGCAACATTGTTGCGGGAAACGCTGGCATAACAAACATATGCGCGCCGCTTCCCTCCGTTGGCATGATCCAGACAGGTTCCAAGGGTCGGGCAGATACGCCCTCTCAGCCTTGCGGCACCCCCAGCGGTACTATTTAATTTTTTTATAGTATAGGGGCAAAGGGGAAGGCTTGTCAAGGCCGGGCTTGCAACTGGGAGAAAAAGGCGGTATAATGCAGACAATCAAGCGACGACCAAGGCCACGTTTTGTACGGCGTAGCAGAGAGCCCGTTCTTAGGCTGTAAAGCGGGTATGCCGGGAAAACGGTTCCCACCTTGCGAGCTTTGCGGTGAAAGCCGCCGTTTGCCGGGCGTTATCGGCACAATGAGTGGGCAAGTATATTTGCCAAGTAAGGTGGTACCACGGAAGCATGTCTTTCGTCCTTGCAGAAAAGTTGCAGGCGAAGGGCTTTTTTTATGCCCGCCTGCGAAAATTTGTTTGGAGGAGGAAGATCAATGGCAGGGAAAAAGCAACAAGGGGCATTTGTACAGGCAATTACGCCGATGGACGAGAATTTTTCCAGATGGTATACAGACGTTGTGGTACGGGCTGAGCTGATGGATTATTCTGAGGTAAAAGGATGTATGGTCATCCGTCCGTACGGCTATGGCATTTGGGAGCTAATCCAAAAGGAGCTCGACGATAGGTTTAAGGCAACGGGGCATAAAAATGCATATTTTCCGCTGTTTATCCCCGAAAGCCTATTGAAAAAGGAAGCGGAACATGTTGAAGGATTTGCGCCGGAGGTTGCCTGGGTAACAAAGGGCGGCCACGAAGAGTTGACAGAGCCCCTGGTCGTTCGCCCGACCAGCGAAACTATCATTTGCTCGATGTATGCCAAATGGGTGCAGTCTTATCGGGATCTGCCGCTGTTGCTCAACCAGTGGTGCAATGTTGTGCGCTGGGAAAAGAGTACTCGGCCGTTTTTGAGGACCAGTGAATTTTTATGGCAGGAAGGGCATACTGTTCATGCTACCTATGAAGATGCGCAGAAGGAAACCATGCAGATGCTGGAAGTATATAGGGACTTTGCCTATAATGTGTTGGCCATTCCGGTGTTGACGGGGCAAAAGACAGAAAAGGAAAAATTTGCGGGTGCACAGGATACCTACACGATGGAAGCCATTATGCACGATGGCCAGGCCTTACAGATGGGAACCAGCCACAATCTGGGCCAGCACTTTGCCAAGGTGTTCGATATTCAGTTTTTGGATAAGGATGGGCAGCAAAAATACGCTTGGCAGACCAGCTGGGGCGTTAGCACGCGCATGATCGGCGGCTTGATCATGGTACACGGGGATGACCGTGGCTTAAAGCTGCCGCCTAAAATTGCACCAGTGCAGGTCGTGATCGTACCGGTTGCAATGCACAAGGAAGGCGTGTTGGAAAAGGCCAACGAACTATACGATGCATTAAAGGCGGCGGGCCTGCGCGTAGAGCTGGATGACAGGGACCAGTCTCCGGGTTGGAAGTTCAATGAATGGGAAATGCGCGGCGTTCCCGTCAGGCTGGAAGTAGGACCGCGGGACATTGAAAACGGCCAGGTGATGCTGGCGCGGCGGGATACGCATGAAAAAGCGGCAACCCCCATGGAGGGCTTAGAGCAATCCATTCAGACGCTTTTAGAGGATATTCATAAAACCATGCTGCACATGGCCACTGAGCATCGGGATGCGCATATTTTCCAAGCATCTACGATGGAAGAGGTACGGGAAGCTGTGGATACCAAAAAGGGCTTTGCGCTTTCGCCCTGGTGTGGAGAGCGTGCCTGCGAAGAGCATGTCAAGGACGAATATGGCATTACGACGCGTTGCATGCCGTTTGAGCTTCAGAACCAGGCAGAAGGGCATGTGTGTGCATGCTGCGGAAAACCTGCGAAAAAAATGATTTACTGGGCGCGTGCCTATTGAGAAAAAGAGAAAGCCAATTGGCTTTCTCTTTTTTTATTTCAGGGAAAGGGCGAGACCGTCCGCATTTACTTTTATATCCTGTTTAGGATATAATATAGATTCTGGCAGAAAATAGAATCAATGATGAAAACGATACATGCATACAAATTGTGTATGGGGGTGTTAGGTTGCCAAATACGGAGCAGACGAGGTTTGTGCCCAGAAGCGAGCTGCGGAATCAAGGGCAGAGACCTCGGCACACACAAAAAAGGCAGATGCCGGCGCACGGCCGTCAGGTCCGCGGATCGGTGCGCCATACCACGCATAAATCGACAAAGGCATCGCAGCATGCGCTAAAAACCACGATGGTGGTCACGCTGATCATCGCGGCCAGTAAGCTGTTGGGCTTTGTACGCGAGATGGTCATGGCCGCCTATTTTGGCCGTGGTGTAGAAAGCGACGCTTTTGTTACGGCCTACGGCATATTCAGCATCATGACGCTGCTGTTCAGCGCAGGTATCGCCTCCACTTTTATTCCGATTTATACAAAAACAAGGCTGAGGGAGGGTCAACTGGCTGCGGATCGGTACGCCAGCCAGGTAGTTACGCTGTATTTTGTGGCGGGTTTGATTGGCTCGTTGTTGGCATATTTGTTTGCACCCGCCATTTGCTCGCTCATCTACCGTGCTGAGGTAGGAGTAGAGCTTACAATACAGCTGACAAGAATGATGTACCCATCCTTGGCATTTTACGCGGTAACCGGCGTGCTGTGCAATCTGCTGAATGCTCGGGAAAAATTCATTCCCGAACAGCTGCTGGGCTTTATTCTGTCTGCCTGCTTGATTACCGCCATCGTTATGTTCCGGGATATACGCATGGTGGGGATTGCAGTATCCGTTACGGGCGTTATGCAAACCATCATTCTGCTGCCCTTTTTGCGGGGACATTTTCGCTATCGGCCGTATCTCACGATACGAGAGCCCAAGATTCGCAGGACCTTCATTCTAGCCATACCGGCGCTGATTAGTATGGCGTTTGACGAGATCAACCATCAAATCGACCGCATGATAGGTTCTTCGTTGGGGGTTGGCGTTGTAACAGCGCTCAGCAAATCTTACTCGCTGGTTACAACGGCGCTGGGCATCTTGATCGTTCCAATCACCACTATCACATTCAGCAGACTGAGCCGTATCGTAGCCAAGCGGAAAAAGAACGAGTTTGGCCAGGCGGTACGGCAGAGTATTGAGATCATTGCGCTGATCACCTTGCCTGTTATTATATTGGGCGTTGTGATGCAGAAGGATATCATTTCGGTTGCTTTCCAGCGAGGAGCTTTTACTGCAGAGGATACGGCCTTTACCGCACCGGTTTTTGCCATGTACATCGCTGGACTGTTCTTCTTTGGCCTAAGAAACTTTTTAAGCCGCGTGTTTTATTCCTTACAGGATACACGTACTCCCATGCGCATTGGTATTGTAAGCGTATGTGTCAATATTGTGTTGAATCTTACATTATCCCGTATCATTGGCGCAATGGGCTTGACGCTTGCCACAACAACAGCGGCCTTGACGGGAGCTACCCTACAGCTCATTTTACTGCATAAAAAGATGGGCTCGTTGGGCCTTCGCAGCGTGGTAGGGCAAGTGATCCGCATCGTAATTTCTTTGGTGGCGGCAACAGGGGTATTATTGTTTGTGCTTGGCTTTTTGCCGGCGCACAATGGAGAAACGCTGACAGGGCTCTTGCGATTGTTTGCCGGTGCGGCCTCCTTCCTCGTCGTTTACCTGGGCGCTACGATGGCGCTTGGGGTCCGTAGCACAAGGCAGCTGATCCATATGATCAAGAGATAAAAAAGGACGGAATTCCGTCCTTTTTATTTTCATTCTTTGGCTTTTATATAGGCAAACCCTACGCAGCCGGGTCCCGTATGGGTGCCGATAACGGGCCCTACATCGCAGACAATATATGGCTCTATATTGCAATGAGCGGAAATGGCGGAAATCAGATCCGGCACCGAATCCGGGGCATTGGCATGCGCAAAGGCAAAGCCAAATTGCGGGTCAGCGGGCTCGCGCTCTAAGAGATGCACTAAGTGCCGGAAAGCACTTTTGTACCCCCTGGCTTTGCTTACAGAGACAACGGCACCGTCCTTGATACCGACAATAGGCTTTAATTTTAGCATGGTGCCTACCGCTGCGGCAGAGGCGGATAGGCGTCCTCCTTTGTGCAAGTATTTAAGCGTATCTACCATACCGTACACAGCCAAACGGTGCTTAATGCTGTCTAGAGCTTGGCAAATCTCCTCCGCAGATTTTCCCTCATCACGCAGTTTGGCAGCATGGCGAAGCAAAAGTGCACTGCCAAAGCTAGCGCTCATGGAGTCGATAAGGTGAATTTTATCGTTTTGCAGATGATCTTTGGCAATGACGGCGGACTGAAAGGTGCCGCTTAACCGACTGGAAAGAAAAATGCCAACGATTTCATGGCCTTTTTCCAGCTCCGATTGAAAATGAGAGATGAATGTATCAGGATTCACTTGGCTTGTTGTAGGCAGTTCTTTGCTTTGGCCTAACTTTTGGTAAAATGCCTCTGGGCTGAGCTCTACTTTATCCAGATACTGTTCCTGGCCAAAATATACGGATAGAGGGATAAAATCAATGTCCAGATCTTGAAGCTGAGCAAGGCTGAGGTCGCAGGTACTATCTGTGATGATGCGGATCGACATAAAAAGTCAATCCTCCTTTCCTTCCATAGATTTTTCGGAAAAATATTGCTGTATGGTATCCAAGGCTTTAACCAAGGCTTGTAACTCTTCATTGCTTAGCGCCTGAATGACAGAAGAAACCATATCGTGATGAAATGTAGCGTGGATGCGGTTTATTTCCAATCCTTTTTCAGTAGGGCAGAGTAGTACGGACCGCTTATCCTTTTCCCCGCGCTTTCTCTGTAAATATCCTTTTTTGATCAGTGGGCCGACGGCCGTTGTTAGGCTGCCGGCAGTAATACCGAGAAGAGGGGCGATAACGCTAGGTCTGCTGTCTCCCTGTGTGTGCGCTTGGCAGACTGCCTCTATGACATGTACCTCACGAATGGAGAGATTCTGAAAGGGACCACGGCACAGGACGCGCCCTTCGATGCGCAAAATTTCATTGAACGCACCTACAAGAAATTCATTGAGCGCCGTATAAGTCAGATCTTGCATACAACCGCTTCCTTTTTGTTTGAACTTCAAAGTAATTGATGGGATATAGCATAGCATATGGAGTAGAAAAAGGCAAGTGTATTTTGAACTTCAAAGTAAAAAGCCCCGCTTGAGCGGGGCCTGGTATAGAAAAGATCAAGAGCAAGCGGAGACGATGGCATCGTGCAAAAACTGCGCGGCGCCGGGGGCAATGGCGTCATAATAAGCGGTGAAACGTTCATCGGCCAAATAGAGGGCGGCCAATCCTTTATGCGCCTGTTTGGAGTAGGATGGCCAATGATAACAAAGCCATTGTTTATGTAGCGTAAAGGCTTTTTGGGCCAATGTGCCGGAGGGATCGCCCTCAAGCAGCGCTTTTTGGAGCGTGGTCTTCAGCTGTGCAGACAAAGCCTGCGCCTGCTGGTATTGCGCCTGTGTCATGCCTTGTATTTTGGCGTTGGATTGTGCGATCTGTTCATCGCCGTATAGAGGGCGAAGCTCATCACCATACAGGGCCTCGTTTTCCTGGACAATCGTTTGTTTTAGGTCTTCAAATTGGATGGAATTTTGCATAATGTAGTCTCCTTTCATGGAGGCAAGGGTTGTTTCCACGCGATGAATCAAATCACTAAGCGCATCATACTGGCTGCGTAAGCCCAAAAGATGGGCTTTTAACAGCGCAGCCTGCTCGGAAAGAGGCACGCACAATAGATGACGGATCTCGGCAAGAGGTACACGTAAAGCACGATAGAACAGGATGGTTTGTAAGGTGATGATCGATGCATCATCATAATATCGGTAGCGCGTAGCATCGACGCGTACCGGCTTTAACAGTCCAATTTCGTCATAATATCTTAGTGTTCGAGCACTAACCCCAGATAACTGGCAGAGCTCACGTAGACTATATTCCATGGAAATCCCTCCCTGAAACTTAGGATAGAGGATGACGCAGCGGCAGAGTCAAGCTCTTTTTTGAATGTAGCAAATAAAATAAAAAATGGAAAGAAAAAACAAGAAGAGCTGTGGTTTTTATGCGTTGAGGTGCGAAAAAAATGGTGGTACAATCGTAGTAAATGAAGAAGGAAGGGCAAAGAGATGATCCAAGACATTGCACCGCATCAGTTTGACAATACGTATCGCATCCAAACACCGCATGCTCAGGATATTGTGCTGTATTTTGAAAAGCAAAATGCATTGTTTCAGCATACGGAACAGGGGGATATTTTGCCTAGATTTGAGTCATTTGACGAAGAAATCAGAAAGCAGGCACAGTATTTGTTTTGCATCGATGGGATTGGCTTTTACCTGGTAAAGCAGCTGGAAATCCCCCAGGAGGGAGGGTTTTTTATGCAGCCAACCAGGGCATTCCGGAGTTTTGAGCCCCAGTGGATGGCTTTTGGCGGTATCACGGGCAGCCAGATCTATCGGTGGGAACGAGCACATAAATTCTGTGGTAAATGCGGCAGCATCATGCAAAATAGCGAGATAGAAAGAGCGCTGGTCTGTACCAACTGCGGATACACGGAGTATCCAAAAATTTCGCCGGCTATTATCGTTGCTATCCATCATGGGGATAAGCTGTTGATGGCGAGAAACGTTTCCTCACCGCCAGGTAAATTTGCCTTGATCGCGGGTTTTGTGGAGATTGGGGAAACCTTTGAGCAGACGGTACGGCGAGAGGTTATGGAAGAAGTGGGGATCAAGATCAAAAACATCCAATATTATAAAAGCCAACCCTGGTCTTTTTCCGATACCGTGATGATTGGGTTTACCGCAGAGTTGGATGGAGAAGATGAAACATTGTATTTGCAAGAAAGCGAGCTGGCAGAGGCACACTGGGTTCAAAGAGAGGATATTCCAGAGCCGGCTTCTTTGGCGAGCATTAGCAGTGAATTGATCAACGGTTTCCGAATGGGAAAATATTAATTTGAAACCTCAAATTATGTAGGTGGTTATACCACCTCATAGGGATTTAATAAAGACCTCCGAAACCGTTGAAAATAAAGGATTTTTCGCAATCTGCTCACCTTATCCCTTTATACGATTTCACACCGTTTTACCCTTGCTCCGGCACATGATAAGGGCAAAAGCAAGGGCAGGAAAAACTGATAACACGATATAACAAGGTGTGGCAATCGGGAAACTGTGATGTATGTGCGAATATATGATTTCGGAGGATTACAAAATGGAACAGTACATCTATAACGAGCAAAACGGTCTTTGGTATGAGCTGCGGGGCAATTATTATATTCCCTGCTTGGATTTACCAGCCGAAAAAGAAGAACGGTCTATCGGCGTATGGGGGCAGCGGCATTTGCGGTATATCCGTGAGCATAAAAAGGCACTTTATACCAGCCTTTTGACAAACGGCAAGCTGCAATCCTACCTTGCCGATGTTGAGGAACAGGCGCAGGAGCTGTTTGACCGGCTTATGAAGCAGCGGACGGAGCGTGAGGGCATTACCGAAACGCTGAAAGCCGACAATCAAATGGAGTGGGTGCAGAGAATGAACGCCCTGCGGTCGGCGGTTATAGAAACCGTCAATGCCGAGGTGATCTTCGTATGAGGAAGAAGAAATACCACCTTTATTTGACGGCAGAAGAAAGACGGTATGTTTTCAACGCTCTGCTTGCTTACCGCAATAAGCTGCTGGCGCAGGGCAGATATACAGACCTTATAGACGAGGTAATGATAAGGCTGCAAAAATGAGCCTGTAACGCTTTCAGACGCAAAAACGAGGGGTAAGATACAAACAACCTTGCCCCTCAAAGTTTAGGCTCTGGAAACGGCTTAAAATCACGCTTTTTTGACCTCTAAATGTCTACACGGCGGAATAGATGATTCGACCTGAATTGTTGATAGCACACCTCATTTTTTCTCAAAAAGAGGTTGAAATTCAGCGAGATTTGTGATAAAATTTTATATATATATTTATGTTCAGAAAGGGGCTTGACAAAAATGGCGGCAATTGCGACAATGTTAGCAAGCAAGCAAGCAAGCAAGCAAGCAAGCAAAGCGTAGCTCTGCCCTTTTTTCCTGCCAAGCTGAAAACCGCACAAAAACAGAAGGCGTATTCTGCCCGTTTCCATACGGGTGGGATGCGCCTTTTTTGTGTGTCGCCGGACAGTAAAAATTAAGAAATCAGGGAGGTAAAACACATGAAAACAAAGAAAGGGCTTGCGGTGTTGCTGGCTGTTATGCTGGCTTTTTCCTGTTTGTCCCTTACGGCCTTCGCATCGGAGGACGATGCGTTTCAGGTCATTACACCGGAGGGGACGATAACTGGGTATAAGACTGTAAAGGATGCACGCAGCGCCATGCAGGATGGCTATACATTAAAGCTTTTGAAGGACTATGTTTCGACTGAGGATTATAATTACGGAATATCGATAGACAAACGTAATATTACAATCGACTTGAACGGATACAGCGTTACTTCCAATAATACAAAAGCTTCCAATGGGTATGCGATTAAATTGGAACAGACGTATAGCGGTGCATATGACAATACGGTGACAATAAAAAACAGCGGGAGCAAGCAGTCCGTATTGAGCAGCAGCAACTATCAGGTAACCACCAAGAGCGGCGACAGCCGTTACAATCAGGTCGTGAAATTTGAGGGAGATATTGTTTTCCGGAATATAAAAGGGGAAAAACCGCTTGGGATCAAGCTTGGAACAGGAGCAAAACTGCTGGATACGGAGAGTGCCCGCGCCTTAATCCCGAACGGCGGATTCTCAGTAAAAGAAGCGGACGGCAGCAGCTATATTTACGGAAATCTTGCGAATGCGGCGGGCCGTTCGGCGGACGGGAACATTGTATTGCTGAACGATTATGTGGGCTCTGACAAAATTGCTTCCGGTCAGAAAGACGGGGCCATTGATCTGGACGGCCATACATACACCTATACGGGAGGTGACGCCGCCATAGATGTAAATTACCCCGGTGTAACGCTGACGGTTAAAAACGGCAGTGTTGTTGTTACGGATGAAAGTGCAGACGGGGCTGTCCTGGTCGGCGCGCCGACCACGAATAATATGAACAACAGAGGGCTTGTGCTTGACAATGTGCAACTGACAGTGCCCGGCAATGCGTATGGCATTGTTACAAACGGCACGGAAACAGGCAATACGGTGACTCTTAAAAACAATTCCGTCCTCAATGTGAAAAACGGCTTTGGCATTTACTTCCCGTCGGACGGTGAGGTAATAATCGACAATTCGACGATCAATGCGAAACATGTAGGCGTACAGCTTTGCGCAGGTGATCTCACGGTAACAGGTGAGAGCGCGATCACTGTAACAGGGCAGCCTCAGGAAAAAACAGAGGGTGACGGCCCCGTTGCGGATGGTGCGGCTGTGTCCATCATCAATCGTGACGGGTACCAGGAATTGGGAACAGTAAAAATAGAAAGCGGCGATTTTAATGCCGCGGCTGATGTAACGGCGGTCAAGGCGTATTCGTTTAACAATATGGATAAGACGGAGGATGAATGGGCCGAAGCTGGGGATGTTGTTGGAGTAACCGGCGGAAGCTTCTCCTCCAGCATCGCGGCAGATATCATAGACAGCGATACACAGGCTGCCGTAACCTCTGGCGGTCAAACAAAAGTGGTGATCGGTAAGCAGACTGTGGAAAAGGCCGCAGCAAATCTCCAAACCGGGGATAAGATAGATTTTCAGTCCGTTTCTGAGAATGCGGTTGTTAATCTTCCGGAAGGTGTGGTAGTAACAAACAGCACAGGAAAGAATATGAATATCAACGGGACCACGGTTGAGGCCGGAGAAACCATTACCGTTGAAAAAGAATCAACAGATCCAGAGGAGCAACCGGAACCATCCGATCCGGAAACTCCATCAGAGCCGGAAACTCCGTCTGAGCCTGAAACTCCGTCTGAGCCTGAAACTCCGGCCGAGCCGCCGTCAGATACCGATACAAGCTCTCCGCAGACCGGCGACAACAGCAATATCGCCCTTTGGATTGCGGTAATGCTTGCTGCGGGCGCAGCCCTGACCGGCACAGTCCTTTACAGCCGCAAGAGAAAATACAGCAGATAAATCCATATAATAACCATGCGCCCTGTGGAAGGAAGCCACGGGGCGCATTTTCTATGTATGCACCGCAGGAAGCCTGCGGTGTTGTTTTCAATGTGAAAGCTATCGTTCCATGTCGTGGGTTTTGCACTTTGACTTTTGCGTTCTGCCCTCCGCCTGAAGCTGGCGCAGGCGCTTCAATACGCTCTCCCGCCGGGGCGGCGCTGCCTGTTCTTTTTCGGCGGGTTTTCCTTTTTCCCTGACTTTGCGCTCCCATTCGACAAGCTCACGGTTGTACTGCTCCACCACGGCTTCCGCCTTGCGGTAAGTCGCCATGAACGCCCGTACATCGGGATAGCCGTCCTCTTTTAAGATTTCGGGCAGTTCTTCCAGCATGGCGGAGATTTTTTCTTCCGTCCTCTGGATTTTTGTTTCCAGCTCTTTCCGCTCCCTGCCTTTGAAAATACCCTTTGTTTTGGCAAGCTGCGTTTTCAGCTTGGGGACTTTCTCCTGCAAGCTGCGGATTTCCCTTGCCCTGTCCTGCACCCGTATCATCAGTTTCTGCATGGTGCGAAACTCCGCCATATCCAGATTGAGCACCGGCTTGGGCGGCAGCTCTGTCTGGCGTATCAGGTTCTGCAAAAACTCCTTCGCTTTGTTTACGATACTGCGGAACAGGTTGGGCAGCCAACCATGTGCCTTAATGGACTGGCTTGCTTTTTGATGGATTTCCTCTTTCTTGACTTCCAGTATCTTTGCCTCCGCTATCCCTGACACAAGCGCCATGTCCGCCGTCCTGTTCCATTCCTGCCTTGCGGCGTTGTCGGCTTCTATCTCGGCGGCTTTGGGATTGTTCTTGCCGATCTTCTTGGTCGGCAAGTAGATACTGTCGGGATTAAAAACCCGTAAATGCTGCTCAGGATCAGCGATATGCCGGTTGATAAGGGCGGTATAATTCCTCTTGACTTCCTCTAAAAACGGCTCGCTTTTGAAACGCCCGTCTTTTACCGTGAAAAGGTGCTGTTCGTAAATACCGCCTTTCGGGATAACGGTGCAGCCCTTCCGTATCTGCCCGTCCTCCCCCGTGATTTCTTTTTTGGTGCGTACCCGTTTGCCCGTTTCGTCAAAGAATACGCTACGGGTTGCAATCTTAATCTCTGGCTCGGCAAGCAGCCGCCGTTCGCTGAAGATGAGGTGGATGTGGTAATTGGTCTTTCGCTTGTTGTGGTGGAGCGCCGACACACATTCCACATCATACCGCCTGCGGAATTCCTCCGTGAAATCTTCCAGCACCTGCTGCGGCTCGTATTGCGTATAGGCTTCGGGCAGGGCGATAATCAGTTCCCTTGCTTCAATACACTTCCCCTCTGCGCCGCTTCTCTGAAACTCCTGCTGGCTTTCCCTTGCGAGGTTGCTCCAAAAGGAATGGTCTGCGGTGCGGTAGGTGGCATAGAGGTTTTCCTGCTTGGCGTGGCTTGTGATATACGATATTCTTCCCCTGACATTGGACAGCTTTGACATCTGGATAAAGCTGTGGCGTGTCATAAATCATCTCCGTTTCTGTTTGGTAAAATGCGTTCTCATTTTGCAACCGGCTTGCCGGTTGCGGCTGTTCCGACGGCATTTGACAAAGGAGCAGCCAAAGAAAATTGCACCGCAATTTTCTCTGTATCACAGCGACGGCGGCAGCCCTGCAAGCTGTGATACAGGCTCCCCGCAGGGGCGAAATACCCGGAGTACAAACCGCAGGTTTGTGCGAGGGGTGTATTTCGCTCTCAAACGCCGAGGGCTTTGAGGACGGGTTTACTCCACCTTTCGGACATCATCGGGCTTCAGAAGATTTCTCCCCTGATTGACGGTCATAAACCGCTCCAGCGTGTCCCTGCGGATAATGGTCTTGCGCCCGACCTTCAGCACGGGCAGCTTGCCCCAGTCCACCAGCTTCCGCATGGTATTCCTGCCGATACCCGTACATTCCGCCGCTTCTTCTATGGTAAATCCCATTTTGACTGTGTTCATTCTTTCGACCTCCTTCTTGAAATACTCATTTTGCAACTTCTGCATTGTTATTATACTTATTTTGCTATTGTTTGTCAACTCGTTTTAAGCCCATTCAATAAATTTTTACAAAGAAATATGCAAAATAGGGTTGCAAATTCAATCTGTTTGTGCTATGATAGTACTCGTTAGGAGGTGAAAGCCTTGAATGACAGGAAAATGCTTACCGCAAAAGAGGTAGGGCTGCGGATCAAGGAACGGAGAAACGAACTGAAAATCTCCATGCCCGAACTCGGCAGGCGTGTAGGCGTGAACAAATCCACCATTCAGCGGTATGAAACAGACGGGGTAAATCCCACAAGAAGCATGGTCATCAACGGGCTTGCGGAAGCGCTGCTGACCACTCCCGAATGGCTGACCGGCCTTTCGGAAGAAAAAGAGTATTCCGTCCCGACGCTCTGTGAAAACGAGCTGACAGAGCACATCAGGAAGTATCTGGATACGGTTACTTTCGCCGTCAAAGGGGACGGGCACCAACAGCTTATGACAACCTTTCTCGGAAAGCTGATTGACCTCTACACAGTCCTGACCTGCCACTTCGCAGACGCCATGGCAGAGGTTGACCGTGTGGCGGAGGACGAAGGCTTGAAGCAATCGCTCAGGCGGTATGCGATTGAGTCTGGAGCGATTACCGAGCGGGTATACCGCAAGGAAATGGAACAGCCTATCGAAGATATGAAGCGATTTCTTGACGGGATTTTACATATCTACGATGAGGGACGCACAAAGGTATCCATGGGCGACCTCTTCGGGATAGTGGCGGAAGCCGAAGCACGGCTGTCCGAAAAAGAAAATTCCGTGGCACCTTGACAAAAAAACAGGCCGGTTGAAACCAACCGGCGGAAGTGACACAACTTATTTTACGCACACCATATGTCACAGTCCCGATTGCCACGGATAGGAAGGAGAATTTTTATCTATGGCAAAAGGTTCTGTAAGGAAAAAAGGCAGGAAGTGGTATTACCGCTTTTATATCGAAGATGAAAGCGGCAGGCAGGTACAGAAGGAGTTTGCGGGCACGGAGAGCAAGAGCGAAACGGAAGCCCTGCTCCGCAAGGCGATGGAAGATTACGAAGCCAAAAGGTTTGTAGGCAAGGCGGAAAACATTACCGTAGGCGAAATGCTGGATCTGTGGATTGAGGAAGATTTAAAGCCCAGCAGCCTGAGCAACGGGACGGTCATGGCATACACGGCGGCGGTCAAAAAAATCAAGAAATACCCGATAGGCAGCCGCAGGCTGAAAACGGTCACAGCCGACCATTTGCAGGCGTTTATTGACTTTATGAGCTACGGCGGCACAAACCCGGACGGGACGGCCTCTCCCCCTATGAGCAAGGGATATATGCTCCAGTTCTCTGCGGTGCTGCAAGGGGCGTTCCGCTTTGCGGTGTTCCCGAAACGGCTGATTACCTTCAACCCGATGCAGTATGTACGGCTGCGGGGACGGAAAAAGGAAGCGGACATCTTCTGCGGGGAGGAAGCCGAGGCGGTTTCCCGACCGACCATTACCCACGGGCAATACCTGAAGCTGACCGGCTATCTGAAAGACAGGAAAAACCCTGCGCTGCTGCCCGTACAGATCGCCTACTACACGGGGCTTCGCATTGGCGAGGTCTGCGGCCTGACTTGGCAGGACATCAATCTGGACGAGCAGTACCTGACGGTGCGCCGCAGTATGCGGTACAACGGCACAAGGCACAAGACCGAGATAGGGACGACTAAGCGGAGCAAAGTCCGCACTGTGGACTTCTGCGACACGCTGGCGGAAATCCTGCGGGCGGCGAAGGTGGAGCAGCACAAAAACCGTTTCAAATATGGCGAGCTTTACCACCTGAACTACTATACCGCAGTGAAGGAAAAAGACCGCAGCTACTACGAGGTTTACAGCCTGCCTAGGACGGCGGAAGTCCCTGAAGGGTACAAAGAATTATCCTTTGTCTGCGTCAGGCCGGACGGGATGTTTGAAAGCGCCGGGGCGGTCGGTCAGGTATGCCAGAAGGCGAGGAAACAGGTCGAGGGGCTTGAGGATTTCCACTTCCATATGCTGCGGCACACCTACACGAGCAACCTGCTGTCGGGCGGGGCAAAGCCCACCGATGTGCAGGAGCTGTTAGGGCACTCCGATGTCAATACCACGATGTCCATTTACGCTCACGCTACAAGGGAAGCGAAGCGTACTTCCGCAAGGCTGCTGGACAAGGTAGTCGGCGGGGCATAAAAACTTTCCCTTGTTTCGGCTCGTAAGGGCAAAAACAAGGGAAAATACATGAAAACCGAGCATTGAGCAGGCGAAATGCCTTGCAAAATCAATGGTTTTAGGAATTTTGAGTTTTTAATGTAAAATTTGAAAATCATACAAAAATATAAAGCCTCTCTCCTTATGCTCTTTCTATTTGAATGCATTGCTATCGGTTTGTCGTTGGCTACCTCCAATCTATTCTACCTATTTAATTTTACATATATTGGAGGGTTTATTGCGCTGGGCCTAGCGCTGTATACCAACCAATACCGCTATGCCAGGCTTGTGGTGCAGCTTGGTGTCGGCCTGTATATGTTGGTGTATCTAGGCTTGCTATGCAATGAAAATATGCAGATTGAGGGATTTTGGTATTATCTGTTTCTTGGCGTATTTGAAGCGGCTACCATCCACTATGCGGTGGCAAAAATATTCGGACCGTTGCTGTTTGGCAGAGGATGGTGCGGCTATGCTTGTTGGACGGCAATGATCCTGGATCTGTTGCCGTACAAACTGCCGGAGGGACCGCGCAAACGATTTGGATTTATCCGGTATGTAGTTTTTACGGGCTCGTTGGTATTTGTGGGGGCGCTGTTTGTGCTGGCCGTGCCGAATCTGGAACGCGTAATGTTTTGGAGTTTTCTGATCGGCAATGCGATTTATTATGTCGTTGGCATAGCGCTTGCATATCTTTGTAAGGACAATCGGGCCTTTTGCAAATATATTTGCCCAATCACGGTATTTTTGAAACCCGCGAGCTATTATTCTTATATGCGTGTTACGGTAGATCCAAAGGCATGCACCTCTTGTGGAAAATGCAAAAAAGTTTGCCCGATGGAGGTAGAGGTGAACAACAATGCTCGTAACAGAAAAAATGCTACGGAATGCATCCTCTGCATGCGCTGCGTTGAGGAATGCCCTGTCAAGGCATTAAAACTATAAGTTCAGAAAAAGCGACCCGGCCTTTTGGGGGCTAGGCCGCTTTTTTATTACCGGCTAGAGAAAGGAGAGACAATGGATAAGCTCTTTGGCCAGGCAATTTGTATATGTGTCGCTTTGTTGTGAAAATAAAAGATCGCATCTTCCGACTGGAAGATGCGATCTTGAAAGCGGACCAGATCCGCTGGTGGAGCTTACCGGATTCGAACCGGTGATCTCTACACTGCCAGTGTAGCGCGATAGCCAACTTCGCCAAAGCCCCGAGAACGTTTGTTATAGTACCATAAAAAGAAATTTTTGTAAAGGGGTTTCTTTTGTTTCTCCACAATGTTTGGTATGATAGAGCGAACAGGAAAGGAAGAGAGCATGAAACACAAGGGAAGGGTCATATGGCTGGGGCTATGTTGTATCCTGTTGGCGACGGGCTGTACACAAACGGAGAGTACGGTGCGAGGATTTGCCATGGATACCGTAACAGCGATTACCGTTTATAAAAAAGAGGATGAAAAAGCGGCGCAGGCAGCGCTGAATAAGCTGGAAGAATGGGAAACGGAATGGTCTGCGGACAGGGAAGACAGCGTGGTGTATCGGATAAACCATGGGCAAACGGAGACGGTTTCCCAGTCTACGATGGAAATGCTCCATCTGGGGCAGCGGCTGGAAACACAAACACAAGGGGCCTATACCTTAGCTGTGAGGCCCTTGGTAGAGTTGTGGCATATCAACGATAGAACAGCGGAAGAGCCGCTGCCGGAGCAAACCGAGATAGAGCAGGCAAAGTCTCTTTGCGGGCAAGCGAATCTGACCATACAGCCGCTGGAGAATGGTTCAGGATGCGTGGCGGTCCAGGAAGGGGCGGGAGTGGATCTTGGCAGCATGGCAAAGGGAAAAGCGGCGGAGCTTCTTAAAGCATACTTACAGGACCAAGGCGTGCAGGATGCTTTGATTGACCTGGGCGGCAATATCTGCACTGTGGGGGATAGTACCTATGAAATTGGAATACAGGATCCTAGAAACGGGCAATCGATTTTGGCCCTGCTGAAAGTGCAGGGAAAAAGCGTAGTGACCAGCGGGGATTATCAGAGGTATGTAGAGATAGGCCAAACGCGTTATCATCATATTTTGGACGCGCGTACCGGTTGGCCGGCAGACAGCGGACTGATCAGCGTAACCATCGTGGGCGAGGACAGCATGGTGTGCGATGCGCTATCAACAGCAGTTTTTTTGGTAGGAGAGCAAAAGGGCTTGGAATTGGTGAAGGCTTATGGCGTAGAGGCCGTTTTGGTAAATAAAGATAAGCAAGTCTTAGTGACGGATGGATTGAAAGACAGCTTTACACTACAAGGACGGGATTATACCCTGCAATGAAACAAACAATGACAACAAAAAAACTAGCCCAGACTGCAATGCTGGTGGCCATGGCAACAGCGGTACACTGGTTGGAGGGTGTGCTGGTTCCGTTGTTTCCTGGGTTGCCCGGCGTAAAGCTTGGGTTGGCAAACCTATTTACGCTGTATGCGCTGCAAACGCTGGGGCGATCTTCTGCGTTTCTCATCTCTGTTTTGCGGTGTGGGCTAGGCCTGCTGCTGACTGGCGCGCCGGTGGGGACGTTGTATGCGTTTGCAGGGGCTATGCTAAGCTTTGCCGTTATGGTGCTGATGCAAGCGCTTAGGTTTGGCCCATTGGCACAGTCCGTGATGGGTGCCTTGGCACACAACACTGCGCAGGGTTTGATGGCGGTCCTCATAACCGGTACGAGTGGGTTGCTTTATTATCTGCCGATCCTCTGGCTGGCAGCGGTGCCGACGGGTTTATTGATCGGGGCGTTGTGCCTGGGGATGCAGAAAGTATGGAAAGGACAAACGCATGACGCAGGATGAAAAATGGATGAAAAAGGCGTGGATGCAAGCCAAGGTAGCAGCAAAAAAAGGAGAGGTGCCGGTAGGCGCTGTGGTGGTCAAGGATGGCCGCATCATAGCACGTGCCCATAATCTGCGGGAAAGTGCTAAAGATCCTACCGCGCATGCGGAAATTTTAGCGATGCGGCGTGCCGCCAAAAAGCTGGGGGGATGGCGGCTTTCCGGCTGTGTTTTATATGTTACGATGGAGCCATGCCCCATGTGTGCGGGCGCGGCGGTCAATGCAAGAATTGAGCGTGTGGTATTTGGCGCCTATGATGAAAAAGCGGGATGCTGCGGCTCGGTATTGGATCTTTCCAGGCAAGAAAAATTTAACCATGCCTTCGAGGTGAGGGGAGGCGTTTTGGAAGCGCAATGCCGTGCGGTATTGCAGGATTTTTTTCGAGCAAAAAGGAAAAAACGACCGAAAGAATAAGGAAAAGGCAATGCCCGAAGGGCATTGCCTTTTTTAGACTAGGTCGATTGGTCTAATGATCACTTATTTTGCGCCGCATAATAGTTCATCAAACAGCCAGCTAGGATGATTTCGCGTTCTTGCTCTGTCATTTGGGGTAGCTGTAAGACGATGTTTTTTTCGCCACTCGGCTGAATAAGAACGGCAGGCACTTCTGTTTTGCCTTCTTTGAGAGCGGTACGAATCCCACGAAGCTTTACTCTGTCTCCTGGCTGGATGTTATAGGTTTCCGCATCTGGCAAAATGAAAGGAAGCATCCCCCAGTTGACAACATTGGCGCGATACCGGCGTGTAGCATATTCTAGGGCGATGTTGGCTACGCCGCCTAAAACGCGCTGACAGGAGGCTGCCTGTTCGCGTGCAGAACCATCGCCGGGACGCAGCGCAAAGACTAGGGAACCCTGGCCCGGCGCATCTGGTGCGGTGGCCCGCCGTTCCAGCTCCTTGGCATAGACTGCCTTGGCACGCCCTACATACTGCGGATCCTTGCGGGAAAGAGCGAACTCTGCCAGGCGCAAGGGATTGCTTCGATAGCTGGAGGTCTCTCCGGAGGGTATCAGCTCATCGGTGGTGGTTACGGGATCGTAAATAGCGGACGCTACAGTGAGATCCAGATCCTCCGGCAGCGGAATCATTGTCGGCCAATCGGCGATGTTTGGCCCCTTAATGAGCTCTTCTTCCGGATGCGGATGGCCTACGCCACGATAGACGCGGCTTTGGTAGGGCATATCGTTGAACACATAATCGGTGTGTGTAGGCTCTTCTGGCACATGCGCCAGCTCGGTCGCGGCGGTCAGAATACCACCATTGGCCGCCGTGGCTGCGATGGAACGCGCGTCCATCAAAGCCACATATGCTTCCTGACCTTCACCCGGCTTGCTGCCTTCACGGTTGGGGAAGTTGCGGGTGGTGTGGCGGATGCTTAGCCCGCCATGGCCGGGCACGTCGCCCGCACCAAAGCAAGGGCCGCAAAAGGCGCTTCGCACAATTACGCCTTGGCTCATCAAGTTGGCTATGACGCCTTTGTTGGCCAGCGCCATCATCATAGGCTGGCTGGCAGGATATACGGACAAAGAGAACTCGCCGGTACCAATATGGCCTTGTTTTAGAATCTCATCTACACGCAACACATTTTGATACAGGCCGCCGGAACACCCAGCAACCACCCCTTGATCGCAGACCAGCTGGCCGTTTTTGATTTTGCTGGATAATGTCACCTTGGGCGCATGCCCCAGCTGCTTTTCGATCTTAGCATCCGCTTCGTGCAAAATATCCGCCAAATTGGCTTTTAGCTCTGCAATGGGATAGGCATTGGAAGGATGGAAGGGAAGTGCGATCATGGGCCGCACTTTATCCAGCTCGATATGCACCATGCCATCATAGGTGGCCGTCTGCTTTTGGGCCAGGGGCTTGTACTCCGACACACGGCCATGGCGGTTCAGCCAATCTTTGACGATTTCGTCTGTCTGCCAGATGGAGGAAAGACAGGTGGTTTCCGTAGTCATTACATCGATGCCAAGACGATAATCCATATCCAAAGAGGCTACACCGGGCCCCACAAACTCCAATATTTTGTTTTTTACAAATCCGCTTTCGAAAACCGCCTTAACCAAAGCCAGTGCTACGTCCTGCGGGCCGACGCCAGGCTGGGGTTTGCCGGTCAAGTATACGGCGATGATCTCCGGATATTTTAGATCATAGGTACGGCCTAAAAGCTGTTTGGCAAGCTCCGGTCCGCCTTCCCCAACAGAAATGGTGCCTAGCGCTCCGTAACGGGTATGGCTATCCGAAGCTAAAACCATCTTGCCGCAGCCTGCATAGCGTTCACGCATATATTGGTGGATCACCGCCATGTGAGGAGGCACAAACTCTCCACCGTATTTTTTGGCTGCAGAAAGCCCAAATAAATGGTCGTCATGGTTAATGGTGCCGCCGACAGCGCACAGGCTGTTGTGGCAGTTTGTCAACACATAGGGAAGAGGAAACGCCTGCATACCGCTTCCACGGGCCGTTTGAATGATGCCGACATAGGTGATATCGTGAGAGGCCATGGCATCGAAACGGATGGCAAGCTGCTCTGGATTGCCAGAGCTGTTATGCGCCTGCAAAATGTCGTAGGCAATGGTGCCCGTTTTATCCTGCACGGCAGCGTCCGTAGCGGGGCGGCCGCCAATGAAGGTGACGGGAGATGGATGTAATGTGATCAAGGAGAACACCTCCGCTATGAAAATACATCAAATTTGATTCTTTTTTATTATACAGAAATTAGCATTCTTTGCAAAGAAAAAGAGCATGGAGACCCATGCTCTTAAACATGATGGTTTATTTGGTCGCCATCCAAAATCCATTGTCCCATTGTGGCTGAAAAACCAGCGTCGGCATACTGCCTTTTTTTGCCTTTCCTACCAAGGTGGTCTCTACATAGCCGCCCTCGCGAAATTGTGTGAGTGAGGGATCGGTACTCTGAGCTAAAACAGGGCATTCATATACAGTTGTGCCATCCTCCTGGACAAAGGAAAAAGACAAGGTGGAAAAATCCAACACTGCATCAGCGTCCTTGCATTTGGTTAAATTTACCTTAACGCGTGCCAAAAAGTATTCTTCATCAGAAGCAAGGTCAGGTAGATCCATGCTCCCCTCCTGCAATGCGGCTTCCGCATCAGCCCCTTGCTTTACATCTGTCAAGGTAAGATCGAACACATAGGGAACATCGGGCAGGTTCCAGGTAATACCATCCAGCGTGCCCAACTCACCGAAGGGAAGGGGGGAGGATTTGGTTGCGTAATCGCCTCTTTGGCTTATTGGCGTAGGCGAGGGCGTATCGCTGGGCGCAGGCATCTCTACCGTGGCTTGCGGATCGTTGGTATCCGTGGTTGGTGTTGTATCCGGGGAGGATTGGCTGCACCCTGCGGCAAAACAAAGACACAGGCCCAAGCAGAAAATCGCCGACAGAAGTTTTTTAGGCATAAAATCACCTTTTCAATATAAAGGATTTTTTTCTATGATAACAGATGCGGTGTTATCCGTCAAAACAGGTCAGCAATAAGTGATATTGACGGTTTTTCCCATTTGTTCTAAGCACTGCCTTAGCTCGTGCACCAGCCCGATCTTAAAGGTATAGCCAATCTGGAGGCTGGGATCCTGGTGCGCTGGATTGACGGCCTTGCCGACAAATAAATGGATATCCGTAGCGGATTCAAATAGGAGATGAGAGATTTGCGCAGCCGCATCCGCTTTTTGCGCCTGCGGGGAAGGAAGCCAACCTTCACTGAGCCGCCGTTTTGCCATTTCCAGCACCTTGGATACTGTCAAGACGCCCTCTGTAACGAGGTCTACGCCTTCCAATCGATAGGCGGGCGGCAGGTCTGAACGATCTGGATCCATTTCCGTTTGGATCAAGGGGCGACGCAGATAACGGCTGACCATCTGAGCTGTGCTGCCTCCACAAACGATGCGCTTGCCCGCCTTCCCGAAAAACAGGCGGAGGATGCGTTCATCGTCCTCTTTATGCTCTGGAGGACCAAACAACACATTGACAGCCTGACGGGCGCGAATCTTGTATACGGCGACCGTTACATCGTCATCTGTATGATCCATATACAGTGAATTGCATGCGTCTAGGATCCTGGTGGCCATTCTCTGCGGAGAAAGATCGGGCGTATAGAAATCTTCAACAAAGGAAATAACGTCCTCCAGCGGCCAGCCATCTGTCAGCTTGCCCATGCCGGCATTGATTACGCCGTCGCTCATAAGGATCAGCATATCCCCTTCGCGTAGCTGAAAACGACTTTCGGAGATTTCCTTTTCTCCGATAATACGTTTTTGAATGGGATAAGGCACCGATTTTCCATCCCGCAGCAAAATGGCGTTTGGATTATCATACTGTGCCAGATATGCCATGGCTGTAGGCGTGACCTGCAATAGCGTGAACGTAGCATACGCCAAATGACGAACAGAGCAAACCGGCAGCGTTTGCGCAATGGTATCCACGCTTTCCTCCATAGAAACGCCATGAGAGGAAAGCGTAGAAAGGATTTTTCCAGTCAGCGTGGACAGGATATTGGCCTTTACACCGCTGCCCAGCCCATCGGAAAGAACAATGGTAGTCATATCATCCTTTTCAATGGTGGAGATAAAATCGCCACAGAGATCCTCTCCGTATTTATTGCAGCTGGCAACGCCGCTTTCCAAAAGTAAGTTTCTCATGACTCCAGATCCTCTTCCATCATGACTGCCTTTTTAAGTTCCAGCATAGCTACCTTGGTTTCCGCGGCGGTTTCCCCTAGCAGAGAGGCCAGCTCGTGAACCACGCGCATCTGCTTTTCAATGATTTGATCTGTCATATCCGCAGCGTTGATCTTGGCGGTACGCAGTCTTTCGCGGCTTTGTTCCTGTGCGGTACGGTCGTTTAAGATGCAGATTACAAGATTACTGTTCCTTTCATACAAAAAGGTTTGATCCATATATTTTTGATATTCTGGCAGATATACTTTTTTGCGAGTAATGCGTTCTCGCCCGGCAAAAACGCTGACAAAATCAAATTCATCCATCAAGCTGCCAATGGGACGGCCAATCATATCCTGGGGAGATACGACGCCAAATAGCGCACAGGCCGCAGGGTTGATCAACTGGATATTCAAATGAATGTCTACGGTGATGACCGCATTGGGGGAGGCGGTGATGACCTCATCGGCCACGGATTCCGCTCGCTCCTTCATATAAGGTAGACACATGGAAATATCCGCCTTGCCAAAATAGATGGCCACGGCCTTATCACGGCAGGTAGAATAGCCGCAGGTGCCGCAGTTTAACTCGTCTTCTTTGGTTTTCTTTCCCATTTTCAAAAGGATCTGCGCAAGCTCTTCTTCCGTAGGCCCTTGTATTTTATATTGCAGATCCTCAAAGGTCTGTACAAGGCTACCGACCGGGGCTAAGGTAAAATCATCATAAGGCGGGGTAGATCCGGCAGTTTCTGCGATCCGGGCTACCTTTTTTTGCCCTTCCAGCAAAAGGGGCTTTGTACGGCCTGTGGCAGGCCCTTGGATGCAGCTGCCCTTGCAGGCACTCATTTCAACAAAGCAATGCGCAAGGCCTCCGGATAAGATTTCTTCCAGCGCCTGTATACAGCTTTCCACTTCATCTACACAAACATACTGATACTCCGCATCCGGAGCCATGGTTTTCAAAATGCCGCCGGATACAGGAAAAAAACGAGAGAGTCGCTTAGAAGGCTCTGTTTTTTCCTCGGTAGAGGCAAAGGAGATGGATGCATCGGAGAGCCAATGGTTGAGCTCATCAAAGGTGAGCACATAATCCATATAGCCGGGATAGCGCTGGCATTCATCCTTTTTGGCAATGCATGGGCCGATGAATACCAAAATTGCACCGGGATACTGCTTGCGCAGCACCTGACCATGGGCTTGCATAGGAGAAAGAACGGGGGCCAGATAGGGAAGGGCCTTTGGATAATGTTTTTCAATGAGCTGTACGATGGTGGGACAGCAGGAGGAAATGATGGTATGGTTCCAATGCTCTGCCACCAGGCGCTCATATTCCGTTTTCACTAGATAGGCCCCAGAAGCCGTTTCCTGGGCATCTAAAAACCCAAGCGATTTTAAGGCCGCAGCAAACGCCGCAAAATCCTGCACAGGATAATGCGCGATAAACGAAGGCGCCACGCTGGCCACCAACTGTTTTCCCTCTGCCAAAAGGGCGCGAACAGTCTCAACGTCGCTACGCACATTTTTGGCATTTTGAGGACATACCTGGGTGCATTTACCGCAATAGATACATTCCCGCTCGATGATCTGGGCTTGGTGATCCTTGACTTCGATGGCCTTAACAGGACAATTCCGTATGCACTTATAGCAATTTTTGCAGTTGGCTTTTTTGAACTGTAAAACGCTTTCCATCCTTGTCGTCTCCCTTATGATAAACCTGGTAATTCATTATACAATTTCCCCTATGAAACCACAAGAAAACGCCCGAATTCTTTGCAATGGAGGGTATTTACAAAGGTAGGATGGGTTGTTATGCTGAAAATAACAAATGGTAAGGGAGCGGGATGGATGGACTGCATTGTATACAACGCACACATTTTTACGCTGGATGGCCAAACACCCCATGCGACGGCGATGGCCATCGAAAAAGGAAAGATTGTAGCAGTTGGGGATAGCAGCTTGTTGGCTGCTAGAACCCAGAATACCAAGATGATTGATGCCCAAAACCGATATATATATCCAGGCTTTGGGGATAGTCATATGCATGTGCTCAATTATGGGGAGACGCTAACGCAGGTGGATCTGTCCGGTTTGGACTCCATTGAAGCGCTCATTGCACGCGTGCAGGATTTTCTGCGGCAACATCGAGTGCCCGACGGCGTGCTTGTATACAGCAGCGGCTGGAACCAAGACCTTTTTGCAGAAAAAAGGATTCCGACAAGAAAGGATTTGGATCGGATCTCTACCGTTCATCCGATCGTATTGTCCAGAATCTGCGGGCACTGTACGGTGGTCAATACAAAAGCATTGGAGCAATACGGCATTACGGAACATACGCCGCAGCCGTTCGGAGGGCGGTTTGAGTTGGGATCGGACGGCAAGCCAAACGGTATTTTCCATGAAACAGCCCAGCAACTGGTGCGCCGTGAACGGCCTGTGACGCGGGCACAGGTAAAAGCCATGATCCAGACAGCGCTCAAGCAGGCGGCTGCACACGGCCTTACCTGTATCCACAGCGACGACCTGGCAAGTATCCCTGGGCTGGGATGGCTGGAAGTCCATAAGGCCTATTTGGAATTAGAGCAGGAAGGTAAGCTGCCTGTGCGCATAGTAGAGCAATGCCGCTTTGCCAGTTGCGAAGAATTGCAGGGCTTTTTGGACGAGCAAGTTTTTTATGGACAGGGAAGCGATGTATATCGTTTAGGGCCTATTAAAATCATAGGCGATGGTTCGCTAGGCGCCCGTACTGCATGGATGAGGGAGCCATACAGCGACGACAGCAGTACGCGAGGCGTATCCGCCATCCAAGAAGAGGAATTGGAAGGCATGATCCGTTTGGCGCATCAGCATGATTGGCCGGTGGCGGTACATGCCATCGGTGATAAAACCATACAGACAGTAATGGATTGTATCGCCCGCGTCCAAAGCGAGCAGCCAAAGCCTATCCGCCATGGCATTGTACATTGCCAGATTACCGACAGCTCCTTGTTGAAACGGTTTGCCCGCGAAGACATTGCAACTTACATTCAACCGATCTTTTTAGAATACGATCTGCATATAGCAGAAAAAAGGGTAGGGGCACGCGCCAAAACCAGCTATGCATGGAAAACATTGGTGGAGAGCGGCGCGCTTGTATGCGGCGGCTCGGATTGCCCGGTGGAGCCTTTGGATGTATTGAAAAATATGCATTGTGCTGTTATGAGACAGGATTTTTATCGGCAGCCGGCAGAGGGGTGGCATCCTGAACAAAGATTGACGATGCAGCAGGCGTTGCCGCTGTATACCACAAATATCGCCGTTTTGGAAGGGCGCCAAGCGCTACGTGGCAGCTTATCCATCGGAAAGTGGGCGGACTTTGTCATGTTAGACCGTGATATTCTGCAAAATCCAAATGAACTTTTGAATACGAATGTTTGTATGACAGCCATGCAGGGGCAGGTTACCTATCAAAGTCAGCGATAAATAGGGGGAGACAGAATGAAAGATGCAGGTAAGTGCAGCCTTTGCACACTATTGTGTATAGCAATGCTAAGCACATGCGCCGCATGCGGGCAAGAGAAACCAATACAGATGGATGTGCCGACGGCAACACCTGTGCACACAACCGCGGCGGCCACGCCGGCTGAGACATCCGCGCCAACAATAACGGCGACGATTACCCCGACGCAAAAGCCGGCAAAAGCTACGACAAAGCCTAAGGCAACCGCAGCGCCAAAGGAAAAGACAAAACAGGATTACTTGGCCATGGTTCCACACTTTTCTGCGGATGAGGAAGAGCGCTTGAGGCAAAAGTGGGAAATCAGCGCCAAAGGAAAGTATTATAATCATCCGGATCTGAACTATTATTACGAGCGTATGCTAGGGATCACCGATATTACCAATTATGATAAGGAATTGTACAGCGATGCCAAGGTGTTGGATATGGATTTTCTTCGAAAGTGCCCTAAGGAGGTGCTGCATTTGGGAAGAAACACCTATTACGCGGTACATGGTAGAATGTTTGATAATAAGGATATCTTCTATCATTTTTTAGGAAAAATGTGGTATGAACCAAAATATACGCCAAAGGAATACGATGAAAAAATAGGAACAAAGGTGCTCAACGATGTGGAAAAGGAAAATTTGAAACGCATAAGGCAGGTGGAAAAGGAAAAGGGATACTAGAGAGAAACCGCAAAAAAATAGCGTAAAAAAGCGCTTGCTTTTAAAATTCTTTTATGCTAAGATTGCTACCGTTCGGTATCATTTTGCCGGAGGGCATGTCATTTATAAGCAATGATAAGCTGGATAAGGCAACGGGATGAACCCTGTTGATTATCCGGCTTTTTATTTTATAGGAGGTAGACAATGGATCTTTTGCAAGGAAAAGTGAAAAACATCTATTTCAAGTATTTGGTGGCTGCTTTTGGAAGTGCTATGATCACGTCTATTTACAGCATTGTGGATATGGCGATGGTGGGCCAGTATCAAGGCCCCACAGGCACAGCGGCACTGGCGGTGGTAGCACCCATATGGAATATTATTTACAGCCTGGGTTTGCTTACAGGGATTGGCGGCTCTGTTTTATACAGCCATGCAAGAGGAAAAAGCACAAAGGAAGAGGCCAATGAATTTTTTACCGTTGCCTTTATCGGCACCGTGTTGTTTGCAGTGGCCAGCTGGGTGGCGATTGTGTTTTTTGAAGAGCCTTTACTGATGCTGTTTGGTGCAAACGAGGCACTGCTGCCCCTGGCGCAAGATTATATGAAGCCGATCCGTTTTGCAATCCCTCTGTTTGTGTTTAACCAGATGTTTGCAGCATTTTTGCGGAACGATAACCGGCCTGCCCTGGCAACAGGCGCAGTGTTGGCCGGCGGTATTTTCAATGTGGTAGGAGACTATGTATTCGTCTTTACCTTCAACCTTGGCATCTATGGTGCAGGGCTTGCCACCGCATTGGGTTCGTTGATTACTTTTCTTGTCATGTTGTCACACTTTTTCTCCAAGAAAAACACCTTGCGCTTGGTATTGCCGCATAAAGTTTTTTGGAGGAGTAAGCGCATCCTGACGCTCGGATTTTCTACATTTTTTATCGATATTGCTATGGGGATTTTGACGATGATGTTCAACCGTCAAATCATGCATTATTTCGGAACAGATGCTCTCTCCGTATATGGGATCATTGTGAACATCAGTACTCTGGTACAGTGCTGTGCATACAGCGTAGGACAAGCTGCCCAGCCTATTATTTCTATCAATCATGGAGCAAAGCAGGGCAAGAGAATTCAAGAAACACTAAAGTATGCCTTACAGACAGTGGCAATTTTTAGCTTGCTGTGGACAGCGGTTATATTGGCCGTGCCCAATCTATTCATTTGTATCTTCATGGCGCCTACGGCGAGTGTTTTGGCCATTGCACCGGGCATTTTGCGAAGCTACGGGATATCGTTCCTATTGCTGCCACTGAATATTTTCTCTACATATTACTTTCAATCCATTATGAAAGCAGGCGCTTCGTTCTTTGTTTCGGTGGCGCGCGGCATTGTCATCAGCGGCATCATGATCTATATGCTGCCACAACTGTTTGGCGGCTCGGCGCTGTGGTTTGCCATGCCAATCACAGAGGTAATCGTTGCGGTGGTCGTAGTGTTTTGGATGATCCGATATACGCGTAGATTATCCCATATAAGATAAAAAAGAGCCCTTAATAGGGCTCTTTTTTATAGATTGGTTTTAGCTTAAGCAGCAGCGGTGAGATCCATGATCGGCTTGA
>UMBU01007522.1_pt1 | contig 28528 bp, 27 predicted proteins | sample 1964051 | NCBI WGS metagenome assembly UMBU01 (sample SAMEA4835949, study PRJEB28245) | human gut metagenome | biome: gut microbiome; material: fecal sample | place: Denmark | collected 2008
AAAGGAAAATAGAGCATGACACAGTTTATTTTACGCCCCCCGTTTTTCCCCTAATCTATCTTTCTTCAATCTGTGTTAATCTGTGTAATCCGTGGTGAAAATTCTAATTCATCTTTCTTCAATCTGTGTTAATCCGTGTAATCCGTGGTGAAAATTCCAATCTATCTTTCTTCAATCCGTGGTAATCCGTGTAATCCGTGGTGAAAATTCTAAACCGTGGTGAGTTTCACTTTTTCTTATCAGTTTTATTCTTTTCCGCCTCTTCCTTCTTCATCTCCTCCCAATCTTCAACAGATATAATTTTATCCTCAAAGAGTTCGATATCCACAACCAGATGATGTCGGTTTATAATCCGGCACTTCACTTTCGCCGAATCTTTCAGTAAAAGGCCTACAACCGCACACAGTAATCCAGGAAGGGCTACAACGATTTTAGCCTTTTTGAGAACACACGCGCTAATATTAAATAACGTCGTAAAATCGGGTATTGAAGTACTGCCATCCCAGACGCAACTGAACACACGTCTCACCGAAGAAGTCGAACTATTTGAATTATTTACAATATAACCTTCCGGTATATCATTCTGCTTATCTATTTTCACCAAACAGTCCACAATCTCTTTTTTTGTGCTATCATCACAATGCCGAAGTCCGGTTACCTTACAGGTTGCTTCACTATTACTTGTCATTTCCGACTCTCTTTTTACCAATTTCTTTGCCATTTTCCTATTGCATTAATTAAAAATTCCCACAAAGAACGGCTATTTCTCTTAACATTCATGTTCACGCTTGACACATTCTTCTTTAATTCCTCATTTATGTGTCAAGCTCGGACAATCTTTCCCCTTTCCATTCCCTACTTTTGCCACATAATCAAAATAAACCGAAGAACAATGACCAAGATTAAAAAAGAGCATTCTTTTCAACGGGTGCGGCTCATGAAACAGGCAGCCGCCATCCGGCAAAACAATGGTATGAACCGGCACGACGCACTCGTCACCGCCCACCGGATAGGCGCCCTCATCCGGCAAATGCATCACGGAAATGTCCGCTTCCGCTACACCAAACAAGACGGCAGCGTCCGCCACGCCATCGGCACACTCACCGGATACGAACACTGTTTCCACCAACCTTATATTCCACGACCGGAAAACACGTTCGTCGTCTACTACGACATCGAGGCAAAAGGATGGCGCACGTTCCATGCGGAAAACTTCCTGGACATCGACGTCGAGGACGAACCCGAAAAGACAAGAACAGAATGAACCGGCAGGAACGAGAAGAATGGGAAATCCTTTGCAGGCAGTACAATGTAGACTCCCTGCAAGAAGCCATTCAAGGCTGCCGGGAAGAATTGGAGTTTCTTATTCATTGCGCTGAAAGGCTCGAACCCCGCACGGAGGAGGAAGAAACGCCGTTTAACATATCCAGTCCACGCCGTTTCTATACACCAGGAAACGCCGTTCTTGGAATGCAGGAAACGCCGTTTCTCCACGCGGAGACAAAAGAACAGACCGTTTTTTAACAGAATATAATTTTATTAACGTTTACCAATATCAAGTATGGAAAATTGGAGATTTATCGAAGAAAATCCCGACTACATGGTCTCGGACCATGGACGGGTATTGAGTTTTAAAGGCAAGTCGAAACTGATTCTCTGCACCACGATCGCAGGAGAAGGCTACGAGCAGACAGAGCTCATGCAAAAAGGAATCTACACCAAATACTACACGCATCGTCTGGTAGCCAAGGCGTTCATTCCCAACCCGAAACATCTGCCGCAAGTAAACCACCTCGACGGAAACACGCTGAACAACCACGTGTCGAACCTCGAATGGTGTGATGCGCACGACAACATAATGCACGCCATCCGCATGGGACTGCGGCCTCCCAGAAAAACGGGTTCAAAGTATTCGGGTGTTCCCTGCGCCGTCACGGACGCAAGCGGGAATGCACTCCGCGCCTACCCGTCCATGCAGGCGATGAGCAAAGGAGAACACATGAATCCCGCATTCATAAACTGGCTCAGACTACAGTTGCGCTATCCGGAACGACTGCTCCTCCACAACTTACGCGTCAGCCAGCACAGGGGAGACGCTTTTATTATGAAAGAACCCTTACCGCTGTCTCCCGCTCCGGCTGTCTCACAGACCTCTCCCGCTCCGGCTGTTCCGCAGTCGTCCCATCATCGGCCTGTCCCGCCTATACAATCCCCCTGCATCCCGGTCCAGCATCCGGTGAACCGGCAATATTACCGCCAACTGTCGGAAGACGAAGCCATCGCTTTCGGATTCGCCATCTACACAAGCCGCAACCAACAAGAAAGGAGGACGCTGCAATGAGAGACACAATTATCATCCACTGTTCCGCCACCCGTGCGGGACAGGATTTCACGGCCGCCGACATCGACCGCTGGCACCGTGCGCGCGGTTTCCGTTCCATCGGCTATCATTTCGTAATCCGGCTGGACGGAACCATCGAACCGGGAAGGGATGTCTCCCTCGACGGAGCGCATTGCACGGGCTGGAACCGCCGAAGCATAGGTATCTGCTACGTGGGCGGGCTGGACAAGGAAGGCCGTCCCGCCGACACCCGGACGGAAGCGCAACGCGAAGCGCTCATCCGCCTGGTGGAAGACCTGCGGCTCGTTTACCCCGACATCAGACAAGTGATAGGCCACCGGGACACCAGCCCCGACCGCAACGGTGACGGTATTATCTCGCCCAACGAGTTTATCAAGATGTGCCCCTGCTTCGACGTACGCAACGAGTTCCGATAAACCGCACAATGTATCACTTTTTAAAACTTAATTTATCATGGCACGCATTTCCAAACCCGGATTAGATTATTTCCCCCTAGATGTCAATTTCCTGCAAGACCGGAAAGTGCGCCGCATCTCCTGCCGCCATCACGCGGCGGGAATTGCCGCGCTCACTTCCCTGCTTTGTCTTATCTACAAAGAAAAAGGCTATTATGTCCTTTGGAACAAGGACACACTGTTCGACATCGCTCAGGAAGCCTGTTGCGAGGAGGAGGAAATGCAGGCCATCATCGACGATTGCCTGTCGGTGGGATTGTTCGACACCTATATATATAAGGAGTACGGGGTGCTGACCTCGCAAGCCATCCAAGAGCAGTATCACAAAATCATCATCGACAGCCGGAGGAAATACAAATTGCCTTTGGAAAACTTCTGGATGATCAAGGAGGAGAAAGAAGCGAATGATAACGAGGAGGAGACAAAGGAGAGAAAAGAGACAAAAGAGAGAAAGGGGGAAAACGGAGAACAAACGAATGAATCCGCAGCAAATCCGAGCAAATTTGCAGCAAGTCCGGGCAAATCCGCAGCAACAATGCCACAAACAAAACAAGAAACGGATACAGAGATTAAAAGTAAACAGGAAATGGAGAGGGAAAATGAAATCAAATCGGAAACCCAAAAAGACAAAGAGACAGAGAGGGAAGGGAAAATAAGAAAGGAGAGCGAGAAGCCGTCCGTTCCGCCAAACGGCGTTTCTCAGGCTTCGCCTGTTGCTGTAAGGGGTTTGTCTTTAGAGGATTCGTCCGGAGGGGACTTCGAAGCTATACTACGACTAAATATGGAAGCTATCGGCATCCGGAACGAACAGACCGCCAAAGCCATTTTCGCCCTTGCCCGACGAAAAGAACTGGGAGGGATCAACGGCACGCTATGGAAAATCCTCAGTCCCGGATACCGTCCTACCCTGCTCAAAAAGAACGAACCGGGAGATTACATCCTTTGGGCACTCAATCATCCGGCCGAATTTGAAAGCACTTACAACGGAATGTTACAGAAAATGGTGAGGGGAAGGAGCTAAAATAATAAAAAGTCACCCATTTTGCGGGATCAATGATATTTTATTATCAAAACAAACGTTCGCAACGCTTTCTTTATGACACGTCAAATAATCTAAAAGCAAGCAAATAATCCATATAACATTTCAAAACCCCATATCAATACCGAAATTCACTTTCAATATGACAGCATTTAGTTAAAAACACATTACTTTTCTTAGATTATTATAATTTGTGTTATCTTTGCAGCCTGTTAGAGAGAAATGATGTGTTTTTAGGTTAAATTTAAGAGAGAATTTATGAAAAGAAAATTGATGTTCTTCATGACCTTCCTATTTATAGGCATAGGTCTGGCGACAGCGCAGACATCCAAAGTGACCGGATTGGTAACATCCGAAGAAGATGGACAGCCTGTCGTAGGTGCTTCAGTATTAGTCAATGGCACCACTCTTGGTACAATCACCGATATTGACGGTAAATTTACAATCAGCAACGTACCAAGCTCCTCCAAAACTTTACGCGTTTCTTATGTGGGAATGATCCCCCAGGAAGTGACAATCAAGGAAGGGATTTTAAACATCGTGCTGCGTTCGGACGCGAAGGCGCTGGACGAGGTGGTCGTTACCGCCTTAGGTATCAAAAGAAGCGAGAAAATACTGGGTTATGCCGCTTCTACAGTGAAAAATGACGATTTGGTCGCAGCCAAGTCAGGTTCCGTGATGTCCGGACTTTCCGGAAAAATAGCCGGTGTAAACATTTCCAGCTCCGGAACGGCCGGTAGCTCACAGAAAGTAATCGTGCGCGGTTATTCCTCTTTCTCCAGCAACCAGCCGCTATACGTCATCGACGGCGTGCCGATGTCCAACAACACCAGCCTCTCCAACGACCAGGGCAACGGTGTCATCGCGGCCGGCGACGCTATCGACTTCGGTAACGGGGCAAACGACATCAACCCCGACGACGTGGAATCCGTCACCGTACTGAAAGGTGCCTCAGCCACCGCCCTCTACGGCTCGCGTGCCGCCAACGGTGTAGTGATGATCACCACCAAACGCGCCAAACAAGAAAAGCTGACCGTTTCGTACGACGGCTCTTTCATGGCTTCCAACGTGCTCCGCGTGCCGCAGGAACAGGACAAGTTCGGACAAGGCTGGGGAACGTGGGACAGAAGCGAGAACGGATCGTGGGGACCTGCATTGGACGGCCGGCTCAACGAATGGGGCTCCAGCAAACTGACTACCCCGATGAAAAAGCACTACTCGTTCGTGAAAGACAATCTCCGCAACTTCTACACCACCGGATTCGAGATGAACAACAACATCAGCGTCCGCACCGGCAACGAAAAGATGGGCTTGATGCTTTCTTACGGCAACACCTCCTCTAACGGCGTGCTGCCCAACAATGCCGACAAATACGAACGTAACACCCTGTCATTCCGCGGCAACATGAAATTCGGCAAGTTCGCCGCCGACGCCAGCATCACGTATATCCGCAAAGACATGACGAAAGCCGCCGCCGGACAAGGAAACGCGGGAGCCACCATGCAGCAGGAACTGATACAGCACCCGGTGGACATCGACTATTCCGTCATGAAGGATTTCAACGACGAACGGTTCAACGGAGACAACTATTACACGTGGTACGCGCAGAACCCTTACTGGGTACTCGCCAACAATAAGAACAACTATCAGGACGACCGCATCTACGGTAAGCTGGAATTGTCTTACGAGGTCATTCCCGGTCTGAAGGCCGTAGGACGTCTCGGAGGTGACTTCACCAACTCCCGCCAGAAGCTGCGCACGGCGAAACTGACGTACGCCGACAATTCGTATAGCAGCATCGGAGGCAAATCCGAAGAAAAGGGTACTTATACCGAACGTACCGACAATTACGACCAGATCGACGCGACCCTCTTCCTGAGCGCCAACTACAATATCGGCACGGACATCACTCTCGGAGGTACGGCGGGATGGAACCTCAACCAACGGAAATCGTCTTATCTGAAGTCGTTTCTCGAAGGGCTGTTCATGGAAGGATGGTACAATCTGCAGAACGGGACCGACAAGCCCGTCAGCACCAATTACAGCGATTTGCGCAGAACAATCGGAGCCTTCGCACAGGTGGAATTCGGGTACAAGAATTTCTGGTTTGTCAACCTTTCCGGACGCAACGACTGGTCATCTACATTGCCCATCCACCACAACAGTTTCTTCTACGGAGGAATCAACACGTCCGTCATCCTGACCGATATGTTCCCCTCGCTGAAAAACAACGTGATAGACTTCCTGAAAGTGCGCGCCGCATGGGGACAGACGGGTAACGACGCCGACGTGTACAGAACGCTGGCATACTACATCCCCGATCATATTTCATCCGGCTACGGCTATCTGGACACTCCGCTGAACGGGGCGTTGGGACTGACCGAATACAACCGCCAGCCCAACAACAACCTGAAACCGGAGAAGACTTCCGAATGGGAATTGGGCTTGACCGCCAACTTCCTCAGCAACCGCATCGGCATTGACTTCGCCTACTACGACAAGCTGACCAAAAACCAGATCATCGCGGCAGACGTCGCCCCGGAAACACGCTACACCAGTGCCGTGCGCAACGTTGGCGAAATTTCCAACAAAGGTATCGAAATCGCCCTCAACCTGACTCCGATCCGCACCAAAGAGGTGGAATGGGACTTGGGAGTCACCTTCAGCAAGAACTGGAGCAAGGTGAACAAGTTGTGGAACGAGGGGGACAAGCCTGTGACCGAATACGTATTGAAAACGGCTTACAGCGCTAACTTCGTTGCCAAAGTCGGCGAACCGCTCGGAATCTTCCAAGTGCCCGCCCTCGCTACCGTACAGGACGAGAACAGCCCTTACTACGGCAAAGTGATTGTCGACGCCAACGGTATCCCGACTACCAGCAACAGCGAAATGAAGACGATCGGTTCGTCCGCTCCCGATTTCAATATGGGTTTCAACACCCGCGTGAGCTACAAAGGATTCACCCTTTCCGCTGTGGCCGACTGGCGTAAAGGCGGTTATATGTACTCCTACACCGCACAGCTGATGCACTTCGTCGGCAACACTACCCGCTCGCTGTTCAACAACCGCGAACCGTTCGTCGTGCCCAACTCCGTAATCGCCCTCAAGGACGGAGGCTACGCCGAAAACAACCGTCCCGTGACCAGCGACAACATGAGCAGTTATTACAGCGACTCTTACTCGGACAGCCAGTTCGAGAACTTCATCATCCCGAAAGGTTATGTGAAACTGAGGGAACTGGTCTTGTCTTACTCATTCCCGAAAGCATGGATTTCCAAACTGGGTATCCAGCAGCTAGACCTGAGCCTGATCGGACGCAACCTCTTTATGTGGACTCCGAAAGCTAACAATTACGTAGACCCGGAAACCACAACTTTCGGTAACGATATCGCTTCCGAACTGGGAGAATTTGCCGCCTTGCCTTCTACGCGCAATATAGGTGGAGGTATTAAAGTTGTATTCTAAAAAAAACGATCGAAGATGAAAAAATTCAAGTATTTATATATAGGTGTATTAAGCGCCATCCTGTCCGGCACGTTCACCTCTTGCGAGGACTATCTGGACGTCAACAAGAATCCGAATTATCCGGACGAATCACAAGTGACGGTAACGACGTTACTGCCGTCCGCATTCACCGGCTCGGCTGCCGTAATGGGGTATTTGTACCAACTCTACGGTTCTATGTGGTCACAGCACTACACGCAGAATCCGTCATCCAGCCAATATATCACGCTGGTCAACTATGCGATGACTTCTTCCAGCGACCTCCGTCTGTGGAGAATTCCGTACGCGGACGTTTTGCCTGATCTCGATCTCGTTATCAAGAAATCAGAAGAGGAAGGTGCGTGGAACTATTGGGTGGTCGGAAAAATCATGACCGCGTTTACCTATCACGTGCTCACCGACGCTTATGGAGATATTCCTTTCACCGAAGCTCTGAAAGGTCAGAACTGCAAATACGATGATAGTAAAACGGTGGTTTATCCCGGCATTATCAAAATGCTGGACGACGCTATCGACAAGGAAGCGGAAGCCTCTGCCAAAGGTCTGAAAACCATGAACGTGGAAGATTATATCTATGACGGGGATATCGCGAAATGGATCAGATTTGCCAAAACTTTAAAGTTGAAGTTGCTCATGAGAGACTTTGACACGAACAAGGCGGAGATAGAAACAATGCTCGCTGCCGGTGATTTCCTGGAAGACGACGCAACGGTACACTGCTTCGAGGACGTCGTAAATAAGTCCAATCCGTTCTATGAGAATGACCGCCGACAGTTGAATACGACAAATAATGTACGCGCTTGTACGACGCTGCTCAATTATCTAGAAAAAGATAAAGAGCATAAAGATCCGCGCATCGGAGACTTTTACGAAATGACTGTCGCATCTGAGAGAACCGAATATAGAGCGATTCCTTATGGGAACAGAACTTCCAGCACATATAGCATTTCAACAACTTCGCGTGCCGTAATCGGTGCTACCGATCCTGTTTATTATATGTCAGCGGCCGAAGCCGAATACCTGTTGGCGGAATGCTATGCACGGTTAGGAGACAAAGATAATGCAAAGACTCACTATGACGATGCTGTTGAACTCTCTTTCGCTAGATGGAATCATGGCGACAAAGCTGCTGAATTTACTGCAAACGGAGGTCTTTACGAATTCCAAGACACCGACGAAGAAAGTATGCTGAAATGTATCCTTACCCAGAAATGGATTGCCAGTACCCGTTGCCAGGCTTGGGATGCATGGTTCGATATCAACCGCACCGGTATTCCGGAAGTCAGCGAAAAAACAACAGACGATGCGACTTACGTTTTGGGTACACTGGCATATAACCCCAACAGTTCGTTAGCTATGGGGCAGTTTGCTCACCGCTTCATCTACTCAAAAGAGTCGTTGGACTATAATACGAATGCGCCTACGAAAGTTCCGGCAATTACCGAACCGCTGTGGTGGCATAAAAAATAATAAGGATATTGAACAATAGAAAGAAAGGATATATACATGAAACCTATTAATTATTTATTAGTCCTGATGTTCACAATGGTCACTTTCGTGTCATGCGACACTTATGGAGACTATGAGCAGGAGTTTGCCCCTATATACCCGCTGAGCGGACAATATTACGTCAAAGTGCTGGACGAGAACAATGAGGAACTGGTTATAAGCACAACAAAGGACGATGACGAATCATACAACGTCTACGGAACTTATCTGTATCTGTACAATACAGCGGATAATGATAAGGACAAGTTGTGGATCAAGTTGCCGAACGGTAATAAATTCCAAAGTGGTATTCTAGGCAAAATCAGTTGTAATGTGGAAGAACTCACCTTTAACGGAACAGCAGGCAATATGGTTGCCGACGGAACGACTCCCGTAGGGGAATTTACAGTCACTTCCGGAAAAGTCACTTTAGAAAGCGTTACGACTCCGACAAACGGGAAAGCGGACGGCATCGAAGTGAAATATACGCTGGAAGGCAAAACGTACACCATCAAAGGCTTCCGCCGCACCGGATGGGATGACGATGAAACGTGGGTTGAACCTATTACTACTGACGATGATGCATCCGGTTCTCAACCATAAGAACTAATTTCTCCCCCCCTCCCAAAAGGGGGGGGGATATATCAAAACGCAGATTAACGCAAGTTAGCATAGATTATTTAAACAGACTCCAAGTCTTGACTAATCCATTTCAATAGATATTCAATAGATATTCAATTGATATTCAATTGACATATTAATCAATGACTTATAGAATCTTTTCTATGATAATTTGCGTTAATCTGCGTTTTATTATTCATTTACCACTGCAAGTCGGGCAGATATTTACTTAGTGTACCGCGAAGAACCCCTAGCGTAATCGGCTTCACCAGCACTTCCGTAGCTCCCGCCTTCATCGCATTTTCCTTATCCGAACTGAAAGCGTAGGCAGTCTGCATGATAATGGGAATCGTAGTGTTGGACTCACGAATAATTTTCGTCGCTTCCAGCCCATTCATCAGCGGCATTTTAATGTCCATCAACATCGCTTTGGCATCTTCCCCGTGTGTTTGAAATAATGTTACCATTTCTTCTCCGTTCCGTGCCCACATGATATCACATTTCTTACCTATGATCGCTTTAATCAGTTTAAAGTTGCTGTCGTCGTCTTCAGCCACAAGTATAAGCGGTCTGAATTCAGATGTTTGCGTACCTTCCATATTATTTAGTATATTATTTTCCATCTATATCCTTCTATATCCTTAAGTTAATATCCTGTCTCAACAAGTTAATATCCTATTCCAACAAGTTAATATCCTATTTCAGCCCGCAAGATATAAAAAATATTCATATATTTCGCTATCTTTGCGCCTCAATTTAAAAGAATAATATGATTTCTGTAGACGGACTGGCCGTAGAATTTGGCGGCACGACTTTATTTAGTGATATCTCTTTCGTTATTAATGAAAAAGACCGCATCGCCCTGATGGGGAAAAACGGAGCGGGAAAAAGTACACTGCTCAAGATTCTGGCAGGCGTGAGGCAACCTACACGCGGCAAGGTCTCCGCACCGAAAGAGTGCGTGGTGGCCTATCTGCCCCAGCACTTGATGACGGAGGACGGACGCACGGTGTTCGACGAAACGGCACAAGCTTTCGCGCATCTGCACGAGATGGAAGCGCAAATCGAGAACCTGAACAAGGAGTTGGAGACACGGACGGACTACGAAAGCGACAGTTATATGGCTCTGATCGAGGAAGTATCCTCCCTGAGCGAGAAGTATTATTCAATCGACGCCACGAACTACGAGGAGGATGTAGAGAAAGCGTTGCTCGGACTCGGTTTCCGCCGGGAAGACTTCGGACGTCAGACAAGTGATTTCAGTGGCGGATGGCGGATGCGCATCGAGTTGGCGAAGTTGCTGTTGCAGAAACCGGACGTGCTGCTGCTCGACGAGCCGACGAACCATCTCGACATCGAGTCTATCCAATGGCTGGAAGATTTCCTGATCAATAACGGCAAGGCGGTGATTGTCATCAGCCACGACCGCAAGTTTGTCGACAACATCACGACCCGCACCATCGAAGTGACAATGGGGCGCATCTACGACTACAAAGTAAACTACTCACAATATCTCCAACTGCGCAAGGAACGCCGCGAACAGCAACAGAAGGCGTACGATGAGCAGCAGAAGTTCATCGCCGAGACGAAGGAGTTTATCGAACGTTTCAAGGGGACGTACTCGAAGACCTTGCAGGTACAGAGCCGTGTGAAAATGCTGGAGAAACTGGAACTGCTGGAGGTGGACGAAGAGGACACTTCCGCTTTGCGTCTGAAATTCCCGCCTTCCCCCCGTTCGGGCAGTTATCCGGTCATCATGGAGAATGTTGGGAAAACGTATGGAGAGAAGGTGGTGTTCAAGGGCGCCAATCTGACGATTGAGCGCGGAGACAAGGTGGCGTTCGTCGGCAAGAACGGCGAGGGTAAGTCTACGCTTGTCAAATGTATCATGCGGGAAATAGAGCACGATGGCACGCTGACGCTGGGACATAATGTACAAATCGGGTATTTTGCACAGAATCAGGCTTCACTGATGGACGAGAATCTGACTGTGTTCCAGACGATTGACGACGTAGCGAAAGGGGAAATCCGAAACAAGATCCGCGACTTGCTGGGTGCTTTCATGTTTGGCGGTCCGGAGGAGTCGATGAAGAAAGTGAAAGTGCTTTCGGGTGGAGAGCGTACCCGCCTGGCAATGATCAAGCTATTGCTGGAGCCGGTCAACCTTCTCATTCTGGACGAGCCGACGAATCACCTCGACATGAAAACAAAGGACATCCTGAAACAGGCGTTGCTCGATTTTGACGGCACGCTGATTGTCGTTTCGCACGACCGCGATTTCCTCGACGGACTGGTATCAAAGGTTTATGAGTTTGGCAATCAGAAGGTGACGGAACACCTCTGCGGTATCTATGAATTCCTCGAAAAGAAAAAGATGGATTCGTTGCAAGAGCTGGAAAAGAAATAATAAATAATAAAAAGAAGGGGTCGGCTTCCGGGAGAAGATAAAGAATTTGTATCTTTGCACAGGATGAAAGGGAAAAAAAGAATCATAGTAACTCTGCTGTTTTTTATCAACATTATCATGTTGGTGGCAGCCGTTATTCCCCATCATCACCACCCTAACGGAATGATTTGCATGAAGCAGGACTTGCCCGTAGAGCAACAATGCCCCAAGCACCATCATCAGGGGAGCGACGCCTGTTGCAACAGCGAGTGTCTGACACGCTTTCAGTCGTCCATCCCATCCATACACAGCTATAGCAGTCCGGATTATGTATTTATCGCTACGCTGTTCACCGATGTCATTATCGAACATTTACTACGCCCGCAGGAGAAACGGGTAAAGAACTATTACGTCTTCCGAGACTCTCTGCATGGCACGGATTTCTACCGTGCCACCTCGCTTCGCGCACCTCCCTACTCTGTTTTCGCTTAAAAACGCTCTTGCAAGTCAGTTGCAAAGGCGTTGTAGCTAATCTTTGCAAGTCAGTTGGAACGTCAATTCATCTTTGCAAGTCAGTTGCAAGAACCTTGCCGTATTTTTGCAGTATGAATCTGCAACAACAAAAAGAAAACAAAAAACTTAAGTAGGAAATATCATTTATGAAGAAACTTATTTTTTTCGGAGTGCTGGGTTTATTTATCCTTGCCTCTTGTAATAGTACCGTCACACATACACACAACGAGCATGATCATGAGGCGGAAGGACATAATCATGCCACAGAAGATCACGACCACAGCGCCCACGGGGATGAATCCGGTAAAGGGCACAGTCACGAAACAGCAGACAGCCACCTCGAAACGGCCGAAGCGCATAGTGACGAGATCATCCTTCCGAAAGTGAAAGCCGAAGCAGCCGGAGTAAAGGCTAGTATCATCGAGCCCGCTCCTTTCCAACAGGTCATTAAAACCAGCGGACAAGTACTTGCTGCTCAGGGGGACGAATCGGTTGCCGTAGCTACCGTAGCCGGCGTTGTTTCTTTTCGTGGAAAAGTGACGGAAGGAATGAGCGTCGGCAGCGGCACACCGTTGGTCACCATTTCTTCAAACAATATAGCCGACGGTGACCCGGTACAACGTGCCCGCATCGCCTACGAGGTGTCGAAGAAAGAGTACGAACGGATGAAAGCCCTTGTCAAAAACAAAATCGTATCCGACAAGGAATTTGCACAGGCGGAGCAGAATTACGAAAACGCCCGCATCAGCTACGAGGCCCTTTCGAAGAACCATTCGGCTATCGGACAAAATATCACAGCTCCCATCGCAGGCTATGTGAAAAGTATACTGGTGAAAGAGGGGGACTACGTGACCATCGGACAACCACTGGTTAGCGTGACGCAGAACCGCCGTCTGTTCCTCCGCGCCGAAGTGTCGGAAAAGTACTACCCGTACCTCCGCACAATCAGCTCCGCCAATTTCCAGACTCCTTATAATAATAAGGTATACAAACTGCAAGCGCTCAACGGCAAACTCCTGTCTTTCGGGAAAACTGCCGGAGACAATTCTTTCTACGTGCCTGTCACCTTCGAGTTCGATAACAAAGGTGAAGTGATTCCCGGCTCATTCGTAGAGGTTTTCCTGCTCTCGTCGCCAATGGAAAACGTAATTTCCCTTCCACGCACCGCATTGACGGAGGAACAAGGGATCTACTTTGTATATCTGCAACTGGATGAGGAAGGGTACAAGAAACAGGAAGTGACCGTAGGAGCCGACAACGGAAAAAATGTCCAGATCCTGTCCGGCGTGAAAGCGGGCGACCGCGTTGTGACCGAAGGAGCGTACCAGGTAAGACTGGCCAGTGCAAGCAATGCCATCCCCGCACACAGCCACGAACACTGATTAAATGAAGAATGAATCTTCATCCTTAATTCCTCATTCATAATTCTTAATTTAAAAAGATGCTTAATAAAATCATACATTATTCCCTGCACAACCGGTTGCTGGTGCTCTGCGCTTCCATTCTTCTGCTCATTGCGGGGAGCTACACTGCCATGCACACGGAAGTAGACGTGTTTCCCGACCTCAACGCGCCTACGGTTGTCATCATGACCGAAGCCAATGGTATGGCCGCCGAAGAGGTTGAACAACTCGTGACTTTCCCTGTGGAAACCGCCGTAAACGGAGCTACCGGTGTACGCCGTGTCCGTTCTTCTTCCACCAATGGTTTTTCTGTTGTCTGGGTGGAATTCGACTGGGGAACAGATATTTATCTTGCCCGACAGATTGTGAGTGAAAAGCTCGCTGTAGTCAGTGAATCGCTTCCGGTCAACGTTGGAAAACCGACACTCGGCCCGCAATCTTCTATTCTGGGCGAAATGCTCATTGTCGGGCTGACGGCCGACTCTACCTCCATGCTCGACCTCCGTACGATTGCCGACTGGACTATCCGCCCGCGTCTGCTGTCTACCGGAGGAGTGGCGCAAGTAGCGGTGCTCGGAGGAGACATCAAAGAGTACCAGATTCAGCTTGATCCCGAGCGGATGCGCCACTACGGTGTTTCGATGGGTGAGGTGATGGCGGTGACGCAAGACATGAACCTGAACGCCAACGGCGGAGTGCTTTACGAGTTCGGAAATGAATATATAGTGCGAGGCGTGCTTTCCACCACTCAGACGGAACAGCTCGGCAAGGCGGTGGTAAAGACGGTGAACAACTTTCCGGTCACTCTGGAAGATATAGCAGACGTGGCGATAGGCCCCAAAGCGCCGAAATTGGGTACGGCTTCGGAACGGGGAAAACCTGCCGTCCTGCTGACTGTGACCAAGCAGCCCGCCACCAGTACACTGGAACTGACGGACAAGCTGGAGGCTTCGCTAAAAGACCTTCAGAAGAACCTGCCACCGGATGTAAAGGTTTCTACGGACATTTTCCGCCAAAGCCGCTTCATCGAAAGTTCTATCGGCAACGTGAAAAAATCGCTCTTTGAAGGAGGTATCTTTGTCGTTATCGTTCTGTTCTTGTTTCTGGCAAATGTGCGCACTACGCTTATTTCGCTGGTGACACTGCCTCTCTCACTGCTCGTATCGATCTTGACACTGCATTATATGGGACTGACTATCAACACTATGAGTCTCGGAGGTATGGCAATCGCCATCGGTTCGCTGGTGGACGATGCCATCGTTGACGTGGAGAACGTATACAAGCGCTTGCGTGAAAACCGGCTGAAAGCGGAAGCGGAAAGATTGAGCACGCTCGAAGTGGTGTTCAACGCCTCGAAGGAGGTTCGTATGCCGATTTTGAACTCAACTTTAATTATCGTAGTCAGTTTCGTTCCCTTATTTTTCCTGAGTGGCATGGAAGGCCGAATGCTGGTCCCGCTGGGCATTGCTTTCATCGTGGCGTTATTCGCCTCGACGGTGGTAGCATTGACACTGACTCCGGTGCTCTGCTCTTATCTGTTGGGAAGCAACAAGACGAACAAGGAACTGAAAGAGTCTTTCGTAGCCCGCTGGATGAAAGGGATTTATGAAAAGGCACTGTCTTGGGTGCTGGCGCACAAACGGGTGACACTGGGTGGAACTATCGCTCTCTTCGTCGTGGTGCTCGGTGTGTTCTTCACGCTGGGACGTAGCTTCCTCCCTTCTTTCAACGAAGGTTCGTTCACAATCAATATCAGTTCTCTGCCGGGTATATCGCTGGAAGAGAGCAACAAAATGGGACAGCGCGCGGAAGAGTTGCTGTTGACCATTCCGGAGATACAAACCGTTGCCCGCAAAACGGGACGTGCCGAACTGGATGAGCACGCATTGGGTGTGAACGTGTCCGAAATTGAGGCTCCGTTTGAACTGGGCGAGCGCTCGCGCAGCGAACTGGTGGCGGATGTACGTGAAAAGCTGGGCACAATTACAGGAGCAAACATTGAAATCGGACAGCCGATCAGCCACCGGATTGACGCCATGTTGTCCGGTACGAAAGCAAATATTGCCATCAAGCTATTCGGCGACGACCTGAACAAGATGTTTTCCATCGGCAATCAGATCAAAGAGGCGATCGGCGCAATTCCCGGCATTGCCGACCTGAATGTGGAACAGCAGATCGAACGTCCGCAGTTAAAAATACAGCCCAAACGCGAAATGCTGGCCAAGTTCGGAATCACACTGCCGGAGTTCTCCGAGTACGTGAATGTCGCTCTGGCGGGAAAAGTGATCTCGCAGGTGTACGAACAAGGCAAGAGTTTCGACCTGATTGTGAAGGTGAAGAACGACGCCCGTGACGAGATGGAGAAAATCCGCAACTTGATGGTGGACACGAACGACGGACGCAAAGTCCCCCTAAGCTATGTGGCGGAAGTGACATCGGCTATGGGGCCTAACACTATCAACCGTGAGAACGTGAAACGGAAAATCGTGATTTCCGCCAACGTTGCCGACCGCGACTTGCGCAGTGTGGTAAACGACATCCAGAAGCAGATCGACGCATCCGTGCAATTACCCGAAGGCTACCACATCGAATACGGCGGGCAGTTTGAGAGCGAACAGGCGGCGAGCAGAACATTAGCGCTGACTTCATTTATCAGCATCGTTGTGATTTTTCTATTGCTTTACCATGAGTTCCGCAGCGTCAAGGAGTCGGGAGTCATCCTGCTGAATCTGCCGCTCGCGTTGATCGGTGGCGTTTTCGCATTGGTACTTACAACGGGGGAAGTTAGTATACCCGCTATCATCGGGTTCATCTCTCTGTTCGGAATTGCTACCCGTAACGGTATGCTGCTCATCAGCCATTACAATCATCTCCAGCAAGTGGAGGGGTTGAACGTGTACGACAGCGTGATGCAAGGCTCGCTCGACCGTCTGAACCCGATCCTGATGACGGCTTTGTCTTCTGCTCTGGCATTGATTCCGCTGGCTCTGGGAGGTGATCTTCCGGGCAACGAGATTCAGAGTCCGATGGCAAAAGTGATTTTGGGAGGCTTGTTAACCTCTACTTTCCTGAACGGATTCATCGTCCCGATTGTTTATCTGATGATGCACCGCAAGAAGGCTTCAGCAAGTCTGTAATTGCAATTTACAACCAATAAAGAAGATGAAAATGAAACAAATCATAACTATCGGCGCGGCACTTCTGCTCCTGACCGCAGGCAGTGCGCAAGCCCAGAACAGCATTGAGCAGGTTTTGAGAAATATCGAAACGAACAACAAGGAATTGCAGGCTAACAAGCAGCTGATTCAGTCGCAAAAGCTGGAGGCTAGAACGGACAACAATCTGCCCGATCCCACGCTTTCCTATGCACACCTCTGGGGCTCGAAAGATAAAAGTGAAACAATCGGTGAGTTGGTGGTTTCGCAGAGCTTCGACTTCCCCAGCTTATATGCCACGCGCAACAAGCTGAACCGTCTGAAAATCGGAGCTTACGACAGCCAGGCGGATGTTTTTCGGCAGGAGAAGTTATTGCAGGCAAAGGAGCTTTGCCTGGACATCATCATGCTTCGCCAGCAGAAGCAGATTTTAGAAGAACGCCTGCGCAATGCGGAAGAACTTGCTAAAATGTACGCCAAACGCCTGCAGACAGGAGATGCCAATGCGCTCGAAACGAACAAGATCAATCTGGAGTTGCTGAATGTCAAGACGGAAGTGTCTCTAAACGAAACGGCGCTGCGCAATAAATTGCAGGAACTGAGTACGTTGAACGGAAATCTTCCGGTTGTTTTCGAGGAGAGCCAATACCCGGCCGTGCCTTTCCCGACTGATTATCAGATACTGAAATCGGAGGTGTTATCGGCAGACCGCACGTTGATGGCGCTTGGCAACGAGAGCCTCGTCGCCCGCAAACAAATTGCTGTCAACAAGTCGCAATGGTTGCCGAAACTGGAGCTGGGCTACCGCCGGAACACGGAATCGGGTACTCCTTTCAACGGCCTAGTGGTGGGATTCTCTTTCCCTCTTTTTGAAAACCGGAACAAGGTGAAGATTGCCAAAGCACAGGCTCTGAACATAGATCTGCAAAGGGATAATGCCGCCTTGCAGGTAGAATCCGAACTGGCACAGCTTTACCGGGAAGCCAAAACGCTTCATGCTTCTATGGAGGAGTACACGAGGACTTTCCGGTCGCAACAAGATCTTGCCTTGCTCAAACAGGCCTTGACCGGAGGACAAATCAGCATGATTGAGTACTTTGTGGAGGTGTCCGTGCTCTATCAGAGCCACCAGAATTATCTGCAACTGGAGAATCAATACCAGAAGGCAATGGCGCGGATCTACAAGAGCAAATTATAAGAGAGTATTGCATTATTCATGCAAATTGCTTATCTTTGTTGTACACGAATGGAGGAAGAATATGAAATCTACATCTGAAATATTAGCATTATTAAAATCTTATAAAGCGGCTAATGCCTTAAAATATGGTTTTGCACGATTGGGCATTTTCGGTTCGGTAGCTCGAAACGAACAGACAGAGCAAAGTGATGTGGATATTTGTTATGAAGGAGAAGCTCCATCTCTTCTTACATTGGACCGTATACAATGCGAATTGGAAGAACTGCTTGGTTGCCCGGTAGATTTAGTAAGAATACGTGAACAAATGAATGAAGCTTTAAAGAGACATATCATAAAGGAGGCCATTTATGTTTGACAAAGAATTAGTATCTGATAGTTTACAAAATATCGAAAATGCACTAGAATTAATCATCAGCCGAACATCAATGATTCAAACTCCGAATGATTTTCTCTGTTCTCCTGATGGAATGTTGAGATTAGACGCCATCTGTATGAATTTAATCGCTTTAGGAGAAACGGTAAAAGGACTTGATAAAATTACTCATGCAGAGCTTTTACCTCATTATCCTACTATTTACTGGAGCGGTGTAATGAGGATGCGAGATAAAATAGCTCATCATTATTTCGAGATTGACGCGGAAGTTGTATTCAAGACTGTAAGACAGGACATTCCGCAAATGCTATCAGTAATCAGGGAAATAATAAAAGACATAAATGATATAAAGTAACATTCAAGGAATTTATAAATGCCGGTTGACACATTACTATGTCAATCGGCATTTTTTAGTTATCCGCATCAGCATTTGAATATATTAAGGTTCGAACATAAAGTTGGCGGGTGAAGGGCTTTTAATTCTATCGCATCTCTGTCATTCTTGCACTTTTAAGTTTTTATCTTCTTTATAATCTCCCACAAACAAAATCGAACTGATCTTATCCTGTTTTTTAATTATTTCCCTATATTTGCACCTAATACACAACCTAAATTGCCATGAAAAGAAAACTCTACTACTTAGCTACATTATTTTGTCTTTTAGCCTCATTGAATGCTTGTAAAGACGAGGACAACCAGCCACTCGAATTTTATGACAGTTACTACGAAGTACCTATGGGCGGTATACGGTATATTGGTCCGAAAAGCGGAAACGGTGATTACAATCTGGAAATGGAGCACACACAAATTGCCGCCGCGGGAATTGAAAAAGGTTGGAGCGGAGTGCCAAACGGCACGAATATATATGTGCGTGGCTACCTCACCGGGAAAACTCGCCTGCGGGTGACGGACTATGCGACTTCGGAGAGTTGTGTGCTCAATATCAAAGTGGTGGACAATTACGAAGCGTTGCAGTTGCTTCCTGCCGATTATTTAGGCGAGGAAGGTATCACAACGCCCCAACCGTTGCAGGGGGTAGATTTTATCTTTCTGATCAACACTCCGAGCCGTGAAGCTTACTTCTTTGAACGAGGTGAACAGACGGCTTTTTCTTCCGGATTGAAACTCCTCGTTAAAGGTACTTACGAACTGGCACAGGAGGCAGATGAGAAAGTTTCACTCGCTTTTGTCCTGCCGGAAAAAGAAGGGAATGCCGACACCAAACGCTATACATACACCCTGCGATGCAATGCATACGGCCTTCACCGACTCGACAAAAATCTGGCACTGAATTGGGGGACACCACCGCTAAACAGTACGCGCACTTCTCCTGTCACTCCTCCCGCTTCCAACAGCATCGAAGAAAGCGAAACGAGCAAGGTCATCTTTGCATTTTCCGAAATTGAAATGCCGGTAGGGATTTTGCCTTAGGCGAATATTATGTTTTAATTGTGCCGAGAAATTTACAGTATCCGAAGTTCCTCCGGCAGATAGCCGCTACGAATACGCCATTCCTGCGGATAAAGATTGTTAGCCCGGTTACCGATATTTTTCACGAAGCCCAACGGAACGCCTCTATAAGTAAGCAACACGAACCCGCGAGCCACCGTAGCAGGAAGTACAATAGCTTCTTTGCGCAAATAAGCTATCGCCTGCTCATAGCTAATGTCCTCAACGACAAAAGCGCCGTCACGCAACAGCACAGGGCACAGTGCCAGCGCATGAGCGGGAACCAAATCTCTCCCTTTCACTTCACCCACCGACACACCGGACTGGATCACTTTCAATTTCTGTCGAAGTGCTTCCAACTCTTCCAGACGAGCATTGGGAAAGGCGTAAACGGTTTCTGCATCGGTCAGAAGAGAATAGTTGCCGATGTCCCTCACCCAGCTCCGGGCTACATCCATCAACTCTTTAGCGACAGACGGGACTCCTTTCCCAGCGTGTTTCCCTTTTTTCTTTGCAGCTCGCGCTATCGTAGATTTTGAGATTGCAGACTTCTCTGAATTGATGGTTTCCCATGCCTTCTTCGTTTCGTTTTCATCTGTTTCTATGCACGGTTTCCGAAGAACAGCCAGAAAGAATCCCTCTCCTTTCGTTTTATGAGGAAAGAAGTGATAGACGGGAATGTCCTCCCAATGAACGGTCCCGGCCGATTCATCTTTCAACAGATTTCCTGTTATATTCCATTCTTCCCGAACTTCCAACGGCAACAGTTCCGCCCCGAACTCTTGCTGAATCCAGCGTACGTTTTCTTCATCTTCTTTTGTATTAAATGTACAGGTACTATATATAAGAATGCCTCCGGGCTTCAGACAAGGCCAAATATCTGCAATAATCCTCCGCTGCCTCTGCCAGCAAATCTCTACATTCTCCGGAGTCCATTCTTCTATTGCCACAAGGTCTTTGCGAAACATTCCTTCACCGGAACAAGGAACGTCGGTGAGAATGACATCAAAAAAAGACGGTAAAGCCGAGAAATCCGCCGGATCATTATTGGTAACCACCACATCCGGATGTCCCCACTTCGCAAGATTTTCCGCCAAAACCTGTGAACGGTTCCGTATGACTTCATTAGCCACCAGCAGGCTTCCTTCGGGCAGCACGCTACGGGCATGGGTAGACTTTCCACCGGGAGCGGCGCAAAGATCCAACATTATTGCCGGTTCTTTGATGTATTGGCGTAATGCCTGCTCTACAAACATCGAGGAGGCCTCCTGAACATAGAAACAACCGGCATGAAACAACGGATCGAATGTAAAAGTCAGGCGTTCGTCCAGATAAACCCCTTCGGACGACCAAGAAACTCGGTCGAAGGGAGAATGGACAGCAGATACCCCTTCATCCTGCATTTTCCATTTTTCATTGTTGAAGCGGATACTGACAGGTGGTTCTTGCTGCAGGGCAACGGCCAGTTTTTCATATTCTTCTTCACCTAATAAAGAGCGGGTATAGTCTACAAAAGAAGCGGGTAATTCCATTTTTCATTTATTAATTTCCGCAAATATCAAAAATATTTCGTCTCTTTGCAACTTTCTAAGTCATTAACTACGTCTAACAAACAAAGAAACAAATTAAAAAACGATCTATATGAAAAATTTTCTACTTGCTTTGATGGTTGTATTGACCACTTGCACACTGGCTGTCGCTCAAAATCAGAATCCTGTTGCCCACGACTCCATCAGTCAGGCGGAACCGACTCTGGTAGTTGACACAGACACAACCGACTCTATCGCCAAAGAGAATGTTACTGCTACGGACACAAGTAATCATAGTGTTCTGTACAGCCTATCCAATGCGATGGAGGATGTTCTGATTCCTATCATCGCAATCATTGCAGTCTTCGGTTTTCCGGTGTTTATCCTATTCATCATTTTCTTCTTCCGCTACAAGAACCGGAAAGCACGCTATCGCCTTGTCGAACAGGCTCTTGCTGCCGGACAGCCGCTTCCGGAAGATTTTCTCAAAGAGGACAAGCCGAATGATCCGCGTACGCAAGGCATCAAAAACATCTTTACGGGAATCGGACTTTTCATCTTCCTCTGGGCTATTACCGGTGAATTTTCAATCGGCACTATCGGTCTGCTAATCACTTTCATGGGAATCGGGCAGTGGATCATCGGTAGAAAGAAAGATGAAAATCAAGAGAATGACAGTCAAAGATGAATCAACTCAATGATATATCGCTAGTCGCGCAGGTCGTGGTGTTCAGAAACACTAAGGCCTTCGACCAGTTGGTGAAGAAGTACCAATCACCGGTCCGGCGGTTCTTCCTGAATCTGACTTGCGGAGACAGCGAATTGAGTGACGACCTGGCACAAGACACGTTTATCAAAGCGTATACAAATATTGCTTCTTTCAGAAATTTGTCCAGTTTCTCCACGTGGCTGTATCGAATTGCGTACAATATATTTTATGATTATATTCGCAGTCGCAAAGAAACGGCAGACCTTGACGCCAGAGAAATAGATGCCGTCAACAGTGCCGAACAGGAAAACGTCGGTCAAAAGATGGATATCTACCGATCGCTTAAGACGCTTAAAGAAATAGAAAGAACCTGCATCACGCTTTTTTATATGGAAGATTTAAGCATCGAAAAGATTGCGGGAATTACAGGAATACCGACAGGAACGGTGAAAAGCCATCTGTCGCGTGGAAAAGAAAAGTTGGCAACGTATTTAAAACAAAACGGTTATGACAAAAATTGAAAATGACGAGAAGCTTTTGAAGGATTTCTTCACGGCTAACAAACAGGAAATAGCTGATAATGGCTTCAGCCACCGTGTCATGCATCGCTTGCCCGATCGTAGCAATCGGTTGGTACGCATCTGGAACGCTGCCGTGGTGGTTGCGGGAGCTGTGCTTTTCATTTGGATGGGCGGCTTGGAAGCTGCTTGGGGAACAATCAGAGAAGTGTTCATAAGCATGATTAATCAGGGCACTGCGGAGCTAGATCCGAAATCGATTATTATCGCCTCTGTCGTCCTGCTGTTTATAGCGACACGAAAAGTTGCATCGATGGCATAAAAGTTATCAATGGCTAAAAGTTATCGAAGCATAAGATTATGATGGCATAAGAGCTATAAAAGCGCCTCGTCTGTTAAACAATAATAAATATACCCTTTCTCCCAAGCAAGCCCAAACATAGATGTCGTATCTTTGTTGGACTGTAAACTAAAACAGAGAGAAGAGTTTTGAAATTACGTATATTTATTTTATTCCTGTTCCTGTCTTTATTACACGCTCAGGCAGACATCATAGACAGTCTAAAGACACAACCCAGAGACTCGATCGGACTTACAAGTGACTCACTTGTATTGCGTTTTCTGGAAGAGTCCGGTATACCCATTTCCGACAACAATAAAGTAAAGTTACTGAAAAGCGGACGGGAAAAGTTTATCGATTTATTCGAAGCTATCCGGGAAGCCAAACATCATATTCATCTGGAATACTTTAACTTCCGCAACGATTCCATCGCCAATGCCCTATTCGACTTGCTGGCTCAGAAAGTGAAAGAGGGGGTTGAGGTACGTGCTATGTTCGATGCTTTTGGCAACTGGTCTAACAACAAACCTCTAAAAAAGAAACATCTCAAGAAAATACGTGAGCAGGGCATTGAAATTGTAAAGTTCGATCCGTTCACATTCCCTTATATCAACCACGCTGCCCACCGCGACCATCGGAAAATAGCTGTCATTGATGGAAAAATAGCTTATACGGGAGGCATGAATATAGCAGATTACTATATCAACGGTCTGCCTAAAATAGGGACCTGGCGTGATATGCATATGCGCATAGAGGGAGACGCGGTCAATGACTTACAGGAAATCTTCCTGACAATCTGGAACAAAGAGACCAAACAAAATGTAGGAGGAGCTGCCTACTTTCCACTCCACGAGAGCAAGACGGATAGTACCGACATCATTGTCGCAATCGTTGACCGTACTCCGAAAAAGAACAGCCGAATGCTGAGCCATGCGTATGCGATGAGTATTTATTCGGCACAAAAAAACGTTCACATCGTAAATCCTTACTTCGTGCCGACCTCTTCAATCAAAAAGGCGCTTTACCGAACCATTGATCGGGGGGTGGATGTGACAATCATGGTTTCTTCCGCTTCCGATATTCCATTTACCCCAGACGCTGCACTCTATAAACTTCACAAACTGATGAAAAGAGGGGCAACGGTCTATATGTACAACGGCGGGTTCCATCACTCTAAAATCATGATGGTCGATGATCTGTTTTGCACAGTGGGGACTGCCAATCTGAATAGCCGCAGCCTGCGGTATGACTACGAAACCAATGCTTTTATTTTTGACAAACGGATAACGGGCGAACTGAACACGATGTTTCACGAAGACATCCGGGATTGCACCCAGCTGACTCCCGAATTCTGGAAAAAGCGTTCGCCCTGGAAGAAGTTCGTAGGATGGTTTGCTAATTTATTCACTCCATTTTTGTAATTTTGCGCAAGCGTATATAGTCTTGAGCGAACGTATATATAATTTTGCGCAAGCGTACGTATAGTATTTGAAATTTATTCATTATGAAACAATATTTGGATTTATTAAATCGTGTATTAACCGAAGGCACAGAGAAAAGTGACCGTACCGGAACCGGAACCATCAGCGTCTTCGGTCATCAAATGCGTTTTAACCTTGAGGACGGTTTCCCTTGCCTGACGACCAAGAAATTGCATTTAAAATCAATTATATATGAATTACTCTGGTTCTTGCAAGGAGATACCAATGTGAAGTATCTGCAAGAGCATGGAGTGCGCATCTGGAACGAATGGGCGGATGCAAACGGTGATTTAGGGCATATTTATGGGTATCAGTGGCGTTCGTGGCCTGACTACAACGGGGGATTTATCGACCAAATCAGTGAAACGGTGGAAACGATCAAACACAATCCGGACTCACGCCGTATCATTGTTAGCGCCTGGAATGTAGCGGACTTAGACAACATGAACTTGCCGCCTTGCCACGCCTTTTTCCAATTTTATGTGGCGAACGGTCGATTGAGCCTGCAACTTTATCAACGCAGCGCCGATATTTTTCTAGGTGTTCCTTTCAATATCGCGTCGTATGCATTATTGTTGCAGATGATGGCGCAAGTGACGGGGCTAAAAGCAGGAGATTTTATCCATACTTTGGGGGACGCTCATATATACCTGAATCATCTGGAACAAGTGAAACTACAACTTACACGCGAACCTCGTCCGTTACCGCAAATGAGCATCAATCCAGATGTAAAAAGCATTTTCGATTTCAAATTCGAGGACTTTGAGTTAGTAAATTATGACCCGCATCCTCACATAGCGGGTGCAGTAGCTGTATGACAATATGAGTAAAATATCAATAATTGCTGCCGTAGACCGCCGTAGAGCAATAGGTTTCCAAAATAAACTCTTGTTCTGGCTGCCCAACGACTTGAAACGTTTTAAGGCATTGACTACCGGAAACACCATAGTTATGGGACGGAAAACTTTTGAGTCACTTCCGAAAGGTGCATTACCGAATCGCAGAAATGTAGTTATCTCTTCCAATCCGGCAATGCAATGTCCCGGTGCGGAAGTGTTTCCTTCGCTCACCGCCGCTTTGCAGAGTTGCAAAGAAGATGAACACGTATATATCATAGGAGGAGCAAGTATCTATCAACAAGCGTTACCATTCGCCGACGAACTTTGTCTGACGGAAATAGACAGTACGGCTCCCGAAGCGGATGTGTACTTTCCGGAGGTCTCTCCGGCCGTGTGGCAAGAAAAAAGCAGAGAGACTCACCCTGCGGACGAGAAACATCTCTGCTCGTATGCTTTTGTCGATTACACAAGGAAATAACTGACTTCCGCTTAGCGCAATCTTATCATCTCATCTGTCACTATCGGTTGATGAGATGATTTGACTAATCTTCATCATCAAAGTCTATATCTATCGGCATCTGTCGCTTGATGGCTTCATGGAAAGATATTAATGTTTCAGTACGGGCCAGACCAAGCGGCTGTAATTTATCATGAATAATGCTCAACAGGTGATGATTGTTTTTAGCGTAAATCTTGATAAACATATCATATTTTCCGGTAGTGAAATGGCATTCGACTACTTCGGGTATAGCTTCCAAAGCCTTCGTCACCGAATCAAAAGATTCGGGATCTTTCAGATATATACCGATGTAGGCGCAAGTCTCATACCCTACTTTCTCAGGATCAATAATATATTCTGAACCTTTCAGGATTCCAAGATTTGTCAACTTCTGAATACGTTGATGAATGGCAGCGCCGGAAACATTACACGCTCTTGCTACTTCAAGAAAAGGAATACGCGCATTTCCTGCAATCAGTTTCAGGATTTGCTCATCCAAAATATCTATTTGATGATGTCCCATTTTCAAATCAAATTGTTTAAAACGATGAATCTTTTGTGCAAAGTTAGCGATTTTTCGGCAACAAATACTATAAACTATTACTTTTATTTATAGGAGGCGGATAAGTCGCCAATAGTTTGTACCTTTGTAAAAACATAAATATACTATTTATATGAAACAAATTTGCTGTACCATCCTACTATTCTTCGCTTTTGCAGGAAGCCATGCACAAAATTTTGCGGATTACTTTCAGAACAAAACTTTACGAGTAGATTATATCTTTACCGGAAATGCGGAAAGACAAAATATTTACCTGGATGAATTATCGCAACTTCCGTCTTGGGCAGGACGGCAACACCACCTTTCGGAACTTCCATTGGAGGGCAACGGACAAATCATCGTTAAGGATCTCGCTACCCAACAAACTATTTATAAGACTTCTTTCTCTTCACTGTTCCATGAATGGCTGAGCACAGACGAAGCAAAAGAGACTGCTAAGGGCTTCGAAAATACATTTCTCCTGCCATTTCCCAAACAGCCTGCTGAAGTGGAGATTACTTTGTATTCTCCCCGCAAAGAGGTTATGGCACGCTACAAACACCTTGTCCGTCCGGATGATATACTGATTCATCAACGAGGCGTGTCCCACGTCACTCCGCACCGGTATCTGCTCCGGAACGGAAACGAGAAAGACTGCATTGACGTTGCCATACTTGCTGAAGGCTATACGGATAAAGAGATGGATCTGTTTTACCAAGATGCCGAAAGTGCCTGCGAAAGCCTGTTTTCGCATGAGCCGTTCCGCTCAATGAAGGATAAATTCAATATTGTTGCCGTAGCCAGCCCGTCCACTGATAGCGGTGTTAGTGTTCCTCGCGAGAATCAATGGAAACAGACGGCTGTCCACTCACACTTCGACACGTTCTATTCAGACCGCTATCTGACTACCAGCCGGGTAAAGTCTATCCATAACGCTTTGGCGGGTATCCCCTACGAGCACATTATTATCCTTGCCAACACGGACGTCTACGGCGGAGGAGGAATCTATAACTCCTACACACTGACCACCGCCCATCATCCCATGTTTAAACCGGTGGTAGTCCATGAGTTCGGCCACAGTTTTGCCGGGTTGGCAGATGAATATTTTTACGAAAACGATACCATGACGGATACTTATCCACTGGATGTCGAACCGTGGGAGCAAAATATATCAACACGGGTGAATTTTTCTTCCAAATGGGAAGACTTGCTTCCGGCAGGCACTCCGATACCTACTCCTGCCAACAAATGGGAGAAGTTCCCTATCGGGGTATACGAAGGTGGAGGTTACTCTGCCAAAGGTATTTATCGCCCTGCCCATAATTGCCGCATGAAAACAAACGAATACAAGGAATTTTGTCCGGTTTGCCAACGTGCCATCCGGCGTATAATCGAATTCTACGTTCCTTGATGCAACGATAAGAATGAAATTGTAAAACAGAAATATTATCTAATTTTAAAACCCGAACCTCATGATCAGACTTCAACCAATCAGTACATCTGACCTACAACATTACAAATTTATGGAAGAACTGCTGGTAGATTCTTTTCCACCAGAAGAGTACCGCCAATTAGAACAGTTACGTGAATTCACCGACCGGACAGGCAATTTCCATAATAACATTATTTTTGATGACGACTTGCCGATAGGCTTCATCACCTATTGGGACTTCGGTAACTTCTATTACGTAGAGCACTTTGCAACCAATCCTGCTTTGCGCAACGGAGGGTACGGCAAACGTACGCTGGAATATCTATGCGACTACTTAAAACTCCCCATTGTACTCGAAGTGGAGCGTCCGGTAGAAGAAATGGCAAAGAGACGTATCGGCTTCTACCAACGTCAAGGATTTGTCTTATGGAAGAAAGACTACCACCAGCCTCCTTACAAGCCCGGTGATCACTTCCTCCCAATGTATCTAATGGTACACGGCAACCTTGATCCGGAAAAAGACTACGAAGATATAAAGCATAAACTGCACACGGTCGTCTACGGAGTAAAAGAGTGAAGTAGAAAGAATAACAGAACAAAGAAAAGGCTTCCAAATCATTTTGGAAGCCTTTTCTTTATATAATAGAATTAACTAGGGATATTCAGTAAATGTTCCTCTTTCTCATAAATCAAG
>UMBU01065893.1_pt1 | contig 28197 bp, 41 predicted proteins | sample 1964051 | NCBI WGS metagenome assembly UMBU01 (sample SAMEA4835949, study PRJEB28245) | human gut metagenome | biome: gut microbiome; material: fecal sample | place: Denmark | collected 2008
GTTATGGAGCAGTACGAAGATGCTCCACATTCCGATTGGCCACAGCACGAGGCGGAAGAGATTTCTTTCTCAAAATGGGCAACGGTGGAGATCACGCAACAGGTATGGGATCACCCATGGACTATGGCATCAGAGACGATTGAGGCATTCGCCTTAAAAATGGAGGTTTTTGCAGCAACCTCTATCACTGATATTCAAAGCCGCATTTTCAAAATTGCTGCGGAAACTGCTTGGAGTCTTTTGGAGAATATTCAGGAAATCGAGCAGTTAGGATACATACGATAGGAGGAACAATATCGTGAACAAACAGATCGTTAAAAACGCATGGCGATCACTGCGGAAAACAGTTCAAAAGCACAGCCCGGAAATTCTGACAGGCATTGGAATCGCCGGGATGATTGCTACGGCTGCAATCGCGGTCAAGGCCACGCCAAAGGCTCTTCGTATGATTGAGGAGAAAGAGCAGGAAGTTGGCAAGCCGCTGACCGGTCCGGAAACGGTTAAAACTGCTTGGAAGTGTTATATTCCGGCTGCGGTCAGTGGTGTCTGCTCTGCCGCTTGTATCATCGGAGCCAGTTCCATCAATGCTCGACGGAACGCAGCGCTTGTAACTGCCTATACCATTTCGGAGACAGCTCTCAAAGAGTATAAGGGTAAAGCTGTCGAAATTGTAGGCGAAAAGAAAGAGCAGGCCATTCGGGATGCAGTAGCTCGTGAGAAATTGGAAAATGCTCATGTTACAGAGCGAAAATTCGTTCCCACTGGCCGAGGTGAGACGCCCTGCTTTGATCCATTGACCAATGCCTGCTTCAAGTCTGATATCGAGACACTTCGCAGAGCCGAAAATACGCTCAATAAGCGTATGCGTGAAGAAATGCGGATCACAGTCAATGAATTCTTGCAGGAAATTGGACTTGAACCCTGTGACAGCTCGATTGGCGAAACAATGGGTTGGGATATTGATAAGGGGTACATCGAACTGGACTTTAGTTCACAGCTCGTAGATGGCATTCCTTACCTTGTCATTGGACATAGCATTCCGCCTACTTATCTCGGTTGGTAAAATCCGCAGAAATAGCAACTCCTGTTATGGAGAACCATCCATGAAAACTTATATTTAAGGAGGACTTAATAATGGAAGAGATGAACGCAAGAGTGATGGAGAACGAGGAACTCGACGAAATTGCTGAGGTTGATGAGATTTCCGAGAGCGGCAATGCAGGCGCATTGGTTGCTGGAATCGCCGGTGGTTTCTTGGCTTACGCCATGATTGGCGGAGTGAAGAAACTCTGGGGGATTGTTGGCACCAAGGTGGCCGAATACAAGGCCGCACGGAAGAATCAGACTGAGGTGGTGGACGCAGAGTACACTGAAGTCGACAATGCGGAAGACTCTGACACGGAAAGCTCTGAGAAGTAAGAGCAAGAGAGGTTCGCTGAAGGGAGAGTACCTATAACAAGGTGCTTCCCTTTTCATTTTATATTTACAAGGAGGAAACGCAATGGCGGATTACCCTAATAATTCCCACAGTGCGAGAGAAAAAACGGGTGCTGCCGCAGGTCAACCTGAGAAGAAGCAACTGGAAAAGGTTGTTACCGGTGCAGCTAAAACAAGAAAAAAGAGCGAAGCAAGGAAGTTCTTCAACATCTTTGTTCCGGAAGATACGGACAGTGTTAGAGCGTCCATTTTGGCAGATGTCATTGTTCCGGGTGTTAAGAACGCTATCGCCGATGTGGTTAGTATCATGCTTTTTGGTGATTCAGGCCGACTTGGGAGTCGTAAAGGCGGCTCCAGAGTTGGTTACCAGAAATTCTATGATGATCGTCGGGATGACCGCAGAGCATACGGACGCCCCAGAGCAGCCGTTACCTTTGAATGCGATGACATCATCTTTGAGACCTACGGAGATGCTGCTTTGGTCTTGGAGCAGTTGGAAGCTGCAATCGCCAACTATGATGTGGCATCGGTAGCAGATCTTTACGATCTGGCAGGTGTGACTTGTCCCAATTACACAGCCAATAAGTATGGTTGGTCTGATCTTCGTAGAGCGAAGGTCATTCATACACGGGAAGGTTATATGCTTCAGCTTCCCAGAACGGAGGAGCTGCGCTAAGAGGAGGTGTTGGTCGTGTACGGTTATACCACGCCTTATGGGTACATGGGCATGGTGAATGGTAGATGGATGCTGTTCGCCTCGGACACCGAGTACCATGAATATTTGAAGGAGATGCACGAATGAAAACAAATCTTGATTCTTTTGTTGGGGTCGGGGTCTGCGTCTTAGGTCTGGTCGGTGTTGGATACGCCGTTGGCGTCCGATCCAGGATGAAGTCTGTATGTGACAAACTGGATATTACCATCGACCGTCTGGCCAATGACACCGATATCGACATTCCGGATAAGATTATCGATCAGGCTGTTCAGAGAGCTGTCGAACAAGAGTCTTACATTGCGGTAAAGCGTGCTACGGATGAGGTCACCTGTGATATTAAGCGGGAAATTGGGAACCGCGTGGGCATTGCCGTAAAACAGCAGTACGACATTATTTCGGATGGCGTGACCGATCAAATCGCTAAGAATGTGGCCAAGATTGATGAGTCTCGGCTGAAGAAAGAAGTCGTACAAAAAGCCAAAGAGCAAATTGCGGAGAAATTCGATGATAAGCTGGATGACTTGCTGGAGGAATTCAATGGAAATCTCCAGAATGTAGGGAGAATCTACAAATCTATTGCTAAATCATTTTCTAAGGAGGATATTCTGTAATGAATAAGAACGAACTTGTTAAGTCTGTGAGCCTGACCTTTAATCGGATCGGCTTCCAGCTTCAGAAAAAGAGCCCCGAGATCCTGGTGGCCGTTGGTGTGGTTGGCGTAGTGGCCAGTGCAGTTATGGCTTGCAAGGCCACCCCTAAGGCCTGTAAGGTTGCTGAGAAAAACGCGCAGCAGCTGGATACGATCCATACTGCTGATGAGAACGGAGTAACCAACGCTGGCGAAGTGTATACCAAGGAAGATGTTCGTCGTGATACGATCCAGGTCTACACCCAGACTGGTATCTCCTATGTGAAGTTGTATGCTCCCGCAGTTCTCCTGGGCGCTGCATCTATCACTTGTATTTTGTCCAGCCATCATATTCTGAAGAAGCGCAATGTCGCGCTGGCTGCGGCTTATACAGCACTGGATCGGAACTTTAAGGACTATCGCGACCGTGTTCTGGATCGGTTTGGCGAGCAGGTGGAGAAAGAACTCCGTTACAATGTCAAGGCTAAGGAGATCGAGACCACTGTTGTGGATGAAAAGGGTAAGGAAAAGAAGGTCAAAGAGACTGTAAATGTGGCGGACGAGGGTTGGAATCCCTCCAAGTATAGCGAGTATGCCCGCATCTTTGATGAGACCCACACCGCGTATATGAAGGATGCTGAGCAGAACCGTTTCTATCTGCTGGCTCGTCAGGCACAGGCCAATGATCGACTGAAATCTCGTGGTCATCTGTTCCTGAATGAAGTTTATGAGATGCTGGGGTTCCCTCTGACCAAGGCCGGCGCTGTTGTCGGATGGATTTACGACCCCAAGGAGCCTATCGGCGACAACTTTGTGGATTTCGGCATCTTTGAGGTTTGCCGGGACAAGGCTGTGGACTTCGTGAATGGTTATGAGCGTTCTTTCGTCCTGGACTTTAATGTCGTGGGCGATATCACTGATGCTCTGGCTACCCATCAGACACTGTGAGGTGAACCATGAGAAAAATTCTTGTTTGTCTGCTGATGGTAGGAGCAATCTTCACGGGGGTATCGTTTGTCAATGCCCCCGAACCGGTATCTACGACGATTGAGCCTGAACCTCTGACTGTGCAGCCGCTTAGAGCAACGGTAAGTCTGACAGAGACTCCGATAAAAATTGCAGAAGAGGTTGCTGTTGTGCACGAAGCACCTACCCCGGAACCCGAAACGGTTTTGACAGAAGAAGAAATCGATCTGATCGCGCTACTTACCATGGCCGAAGCTGAAGGAGAGTGTGAGGAAGGACAGCGTTTGGTCATTGATGTGGTACTCAATCGTGTGGACGATCCGCATTTCCCCAATACAGTTCGCGAAGTTGTTTATCAGAAGAATCAGTTTTCCGGAATGTATGGGGAGCGTATTAAACGCTGCTATGTGATGGATGAACTGGTAGAGTTGGTTCGAGACGAGCTGGAAAGCCGCACAAATCACGAGGTAGTATTCTTTCGGACGAACCACTACCATTCTTATGGCGTCCCCATGTTCCAGGTGGGGGCGCATTACTTTTCCAGTTATGACTAAAGGAGGCCATATATTATGAAAAACTGTCTGAAGGCCCTGTTGTCTTATACTTTGGCCACGGTTTCTGGGCTGTGCCTTGTCAGTGGCGTTACTATTCTCTCGGCACGGAGGTAATCAATATGGAGGGATTCGCAAATCTGGTATCCATGTTGGATTACGCTGTGAATACCAGACGAAAACGCCACATCACAGGCGGACTTTTGATCAGCGCAGCATTACTGTTTGGAGGTCTTGCGATTACGGTGATGAGCGTGAAAGACGAGGAGGAAGACTACGATGAATAAACTGGGAACAGTTATCGCATTCCTCGCTGGCACCGCAATCGGCGGAATGGCCGCATGGCGTGTTGCCAATGAGCGATATGCAAAAATTTCGGAGGAAGATATTCTCTCAGTTAAGGAAGCTTTCCGAAATAGAGAGCAGAAACTGAAGGATGAAATCGAAGAACTCAAAAGCAAGCTTGAAGTGACGAAGTGCTTGGAGGAAGAAGAAAAAGTACCCTCCACCATCCTAAGCACAAATGAGCATCAGGATAAAGGGGATATTAACGAGTATGTCCGCATGGTCAATCGCACCAAATATGCGCATACTTCGGTTCCACCGAAAGAGGACCATAGTATCGAGGCGCCTTATGTCATTTCCCCTGAGGAGTTTGGCGAGATGGATGGGTATACCCAAATCAACCTGACCTACTTTGAGGATGATGATATTCTCTCTGATGAGAACGGCGTTGTCATCGACGATCCGGAGGAAATTGTAGGCGATGCGCTGGACCATTTTGGGGATTATGAGGAGGACTCCGTCTTTGTCCGAAGTGATCCCAAGCGGTGTGACTATGAGATCCTTAAAGATCTTCGCAGCTATTCCGAGTTTCGTTCCACCCTTCCTCCCAAGATCTAAAAAGGAGGTTCTGAGTTTTGACTCAAAACGAGCTAATTGACCAGTATTTTGACTGGATGTATCAGCTCGTGGTCGATGACCGATATACTAACAAGTCTTATCGAAAACTGTTTGTGAGGCTCTATGATACGGAGTTTATCTACACAATTCCGATGGACGGAAACCGAGCCGAGGACGGCATCGAGCTTAGGTATCGGTTCGGTCGCGAGCAATTATATTCTGATGCCATGATCGCTTCGCTCCTGGATAACAGGCCGTGCAGCGTTCTGGAAATGATGATCGCCCTTTCTATTCGCTGTGAGGAGCATATTATGGACGACCCCGATATTGGAAATCGAACGGGTCAGTGGTTCTGGAGCATGCTGGTAAGTCTCGGTATTGGCGCTATGGATGACCGGAAATTTGACAGATATTTTGTCGACCGGACATTGGAACGCTTCCTTGACCGAGGGTACGAACGAAACGGAGAGGGCGGTCTTTTTACCGTAAACAATGGCCGCGACATGAGACGGACGGAGATCTGGTATCAGATGCAATACCATTTAGGTGAGATTATTCAAGAAGGAGGCATTTGACATGGGAAAAGAATCGGTAATGAGTGTTAGCACACTCGGTGATTTGACCGCTCTGATGAACCATAATTTTCAGGTTGCTGATAAGCGCATGAGCAAGTTGTTCCGTAAGAATCGGAGTGTTACTGTCTTGGCGCTGACAGCTATCGGACTGGTTATCTGGTCCGAAGTAGAGCGTCGAAAGCAGGAGGAACAAATCTACCAGCTTTCTATCAAAGTAAAAGAGCTGGAGTACGGTAAAGGAGAGTAAGCAACCCAATGCTGGACTTCTTGATGATCGCAACGCGAAGCGGGAAACGAGGCATCATCGAGGTATATCCCAAGTTTATCATCAAGAAAAGTAACGACCTCATGATCAGAGGCGGTGACTTCTACGCGATATGGATTGAGGAACGGGGGATATGGTCGACTGATGAGCAAGATGCGGTCGACTTGATCGACCGTGAGCTGGACCAATATGCTGAGGAAAACCGCAAGCGTTTTGATGACAATATTCGCGTCCTGCATATGTGGGACGCGGAAACCGGCATGATCGATAGCTGGCATCGATACTGCCAAAAGCAAATGAAAGACCAGTTCCACATGTTGGACGAAAAACTGGTATTCTCCAATACAAAGGTGGGGAAACGGGATTATGCCAGTAAGTCCCTTCCCTACCCGCTGGAACCTGGCGAGACGCCGGCTTGGGATAAGCTGATATCCACATTATATTCTCCAGAGGAACGCCACAAAATCGAATGGTGTATCGGTTCGATTGTTACCGGTGACTCCAAGAAACTGCAAAAGTTTCTGGTGTTCTATGGTGCGGTCGGCACAGGTAAAAGTACCATCATCAATGTGATTCAGCAGTTATTCGATGGGTATCACACCAGTTTCAGTGCAAAGGATCTCGGTTCGTCCAGTAACGCTTTTGCTCTGGAGGCATTCCGCTCAAACCCGCTGGTGGCAATTCAGCATGACGGCGATCTTTCCAGAATCGAGGACAACACTCGTATCAACAGTTTAGTATCCCATGAGATGATGACGGTGAACGAGAAGTTCCGTTCAGCCTATTCCAACCGGTTCAAAACATTTTTGATTATGGGTACCAACAAACCGGTAAGGATCACAGATGCAAAATCGGGTATTATTCGAAGACTGATCGATGTGACACCTACCGGCGATAAGGTTCCTCCGACAGAGTACAGGCTTCTGACAAAGCAAATCCCTTTTGAGTTGGGCGGGATTGCCTGGCATTGTCAAGAAGTCTATTTGGAGAATCCGGACTATTATAGCGATTATATTCCCATTTCGATGATGGGGGCGTCCAATGATTTCTATAACTTTGTTGTGGACTCGTACCATGTCTTTAAGCGGGAGGATGGCGTCTCTCTGAAATCCGCTTGGGAGATGTATAAGACCTATACGGAGGAAGCCAAAGTCCCATATCCCGTTTCCCGTATGATATTTAAGGAGGAGTTGAAGAACTACTTCCGAAACTATGAGGAACGGTTTAGCATGGGCGATGGCTCCAGAGTTCGGAACTACTACAGTGGGTTCAGAACCGAAAAATTTGAAGACCAGGCTCCAGAGGAAAAGGAGACCTCTCCGAGTCCTGTTCAGGCGCATCCGTCCATCAATTTTGTAGACGGGGCGCCATCCTATTTTGATAAAGCCTGCGGAGATTGTCTCGCCCAATATGCGAACGAAGAGGGCACGCCTCGTAGGAAATGGGAGAAGGTTTCGACAAAGCTTTCGTCTCTGGATACTACGAAGCTCCACTATGTCAAGCTCCCCGAGAACCACATCGTCATCGACTTTGATATTCCGGACGAGCAAGGGCAAAAATCTTTTGAACAGAATTTGGCTGAGGCAAGCAAGTGGCCCGCGACCTATGCGGAGGTAAGCAAGAGTGGCTGCGGCATCCACCTGCATTATATTTATTCCGGAGATCCTACCCGATTGAGTCGGATTTACGACGACCATATCGAGGTTAAGGTGTTCACCGGTAATAGTTCTCTGCGGCGAAAGCTATCCAAATGTAACGACCTGCCTATCGCTACGATAAGCTCTGGGTTACCGTTGAAAGGAGAAAACAACGTGGTAAATTCCAAAGTAGTTCAAAGCGAGAAAGGGCTTAGAGTACAGATCAAACGAAATCTCAATAAAGAGATCCATCCGGCGACTAAGCCCTCCATCGACTTTATCTACAAGATCCTGACGGATGCGTATGAAAGCGGTTTGACCTACGATGTGACCGATATGCGCAATGCCGTCCTGGCCTTTGCGGCCAACAGCACCAATCAGGCAGAATACTGCATCAAATTGGTAAATAAGATGCCGTTCAAATCTGCCGAAGATGGACCTGCGGTTAAGAATGACGATGCAAAGTTGGTCTTTTATGATGTTGAGGTCTTCCCGAATCTATTCCTTGTAAACTGGAAGATCGAAGGACCGGACCAGACCGTTGTGAGAATGATCAACCCCAAACCTACAGATATTGAGAGCCTGATGAAGTTCCGCCTTGTTGGCTTTAACTGTCGCAGGTACGATAATCATATTCTATACGCTCGTTTGATGGGTTACACCAATGAGCAGCTCTTCAATCTGTCGCAGAAGATTATCAACAGCGAGAAAAAGGCTCGGAGCAATAACTGTTTCTTTGGAGAAGCGTACAATGTCTCTTATACGGATGTGTACGACTTCTGCTCTGTTAAACAGAGCCTGAAGAAGTGGGAAATTGAATTGGGCTTGCATCATCAGGAGCTTGGACTCCCCTGGGATCAACCTGTGCCTGAACATTTGTGGCAGAAGGTGGCAGAATACTGCGATAACGATGTGATTGCGACAGAGGCGGTGTTCAACGCCCGCAAGGCAGACTTTGTAGCCCGTGAGATCCTGGCCGATGTGGCGGGGATGACGGTAAATGATACGACGAACTCTTTGACCACCAGAATTATATTTGGTGGGAATAAGCGTCCGCAGGATCAGTTCAATTATCGCAACATGGGTGACGCCAGCCAGATCTATGACCCGAACAAGGATCTTCCGTTTACCTTCGGCGAAGAGGAATACGATGAATACACGGCCTTTGACAAAAAGAAGCGCCCCATCTTCCCTGGCTACAAGTTCGAGGGTGGAAAGTCCCTTTATCGAGGTGAAGAAGTCGGCGAAGGCGGGTATGTCTATGCAGAGCCTGGTATGTATGGGGACATTGCTCTGCTGGATATTGCATCCATGCACCCCAGTTCCATCATTGCAGAAGAACTGTTTGGTCCGGAGTACACGAAGCGGTTCCAGGAGATCAAGGATGCTCGTGTGGAAATCAAGCATAAGAACTTCGAGAAGGCCCGAAAGATGCTGAATGGTGCTTTGGCAAAATATCTGACGGATGAGGGGTCGGCAGACTCTCTGGCACAGGCACTGAAAATCGCCATCAACTCGGTCTATGGGCTGACTTCGGCCAATTTTGAAAATCCCTTCCGGGACAACCGAAACAAAGATAATATCGTCGCTAAACGCGGAGCCCTGTTTATGGTCAACCTCAAGCATGAGGTCCAGAAGCGGGGCTTTACTGTTGCCCATATCAAAACGGACTCTATCAAGATTCCCGATGCTACGCCTGAGATTATTCAGTTTGTGATGGATTACGGCAAGATGTACGGTTATGTCTTTGAGCATGAGGCGACTTACGATCGCATGTGTCTGGTCAATAACGCTGTATATATTGCTAAGTATTGTACGGGTGATAAGTGTCAGCAGGCTTATGGTTATATCCCAAGTGATATTCGGAAACATCCTGGTGAGTGGACAGCGACCGGAACCCAGTTCCAGATCCCATATGTGTTCAAGCGGCTGTTCTCTAAGGAAGAGATCATGTTCGAGGATATGTGCGAGACCAAGTCGGTTACTACAGCTTTGTATCTGGATACGAACGAGACCCTACCGGACGTGTCCGAGTATGAAAAAGAGCTGGAAATTCTTCGAAAAAAATGGCCTGATAAAGAAGGTCAGTATCCGATGGACTACGATGAAGTGGTGGCTGATCTGGAAGCTAAGATTGAGCCTGGCCACAATTATATTTTCGTAGGTAAAGTGGGTTCTTTCTGTCCTATGAAGCCGGGTTACAACGGTGGACTGCTGCTTCGGGAAGTCGTAGACAAAAAGACTGGCAAGAAGAGCTATGCTTCTGCTGGTGGCGCCAAGGGGTATCGTTGGTTGGAGTCTGAAATGGTCAAGCAGCTCGGTAAAGAGGACGGCATTGATCGAGGTTACTACGATGCTATGGTGGATACGGCCGTTGCAGACATCTCCCAGTATGGAGACTTCGAGTGGTTTGTGTCGGACGATCCTTATATTCGAGCAGAGGACGATACCCCTCCCTGGTTCGGTGCGGGAGAGCCGCATGAAGAAGACTCTACTCCGTTTGATGTGAGGTGATTTATATGACCATTTTTCTGACCGTATTCTTCATTGATGTCATTGCCGCATTCATCAGCGGTCTTACGGGGCACATGGTCTGGTGTGTATTCAACATCGTATTGTCCATTTTGATGATTTTGTCCGCCATGATCTACGAAGGAAGACTTCTGAACAGAATCAAAAGCCTCGAACAAGAGGTTGATATTTTGAAATGGAGGGGGATTAGAAATGCGACTATCCGAGCCACAGGCAGCCGTTCTTTTGAAGATCGCTGATCGGTCTGGAATGGATGTTTGGTTTGCTGTCGACGCAAATGGCATGGTTCATGATCGGGAAAATGGATACCGATTTATGAAGACGAAAGAGGCCGTAAACCTTATTCACGAAGGAATGACCTCTTACAAAGACTATCGCTTAACCAAGAAGGATATCAAAGTGTTTGAAGACCTTCTGAAAAATGTGAATCAGTAAAGGAGATTTTAATTATGGCTAACCCCAGAGTGAATGACAATCTTGTAATTGAGAACGCCCGCCTGCTGTTCCGGAACTTCTCCGGACGGGAGAGCAAGTACAATCGTGCCGGTCAGCGTAACTTCTGCGTCTATATCGAGGACCCCGAGGACGCTCAGAAACTGGAGCGTGATGGCTGGAACATCCGTGTTCGGGCGCCCAGAGATGAGGGTGAGGAGCCTCGCTACTACCTTCAGGTGGCTGTCAGCTTTGATAACATTCCGCCTACGGTGTACATGATCACTAAACGGAAGAAGGTTCGACTGGATGAGGAGTCCATTGACACGCTGGACTTTGCAGAGATCCGTAATGTGGACCTGACCATTCGCCCCTATAACTGGATCATTCAGGAGGGCACCAAGAATGAGAAGAGCGGCGTCAAGGCCTATCTACGGTCTCTGTATGTCGTCATCGAAGAGGATGAGTTTGCCGAGAAGTATGCCGGCGACGAGTATCCGGAGGAGTAACCTTTATACGGGGGCGTCGGTGAATAAGGAGATAACCGGCGCTCCCGTTATATTTTGAAAGGAGAAAATCGTGACTAACGAGGTAATTTACCACATGATATTTAAGGAGGGCGCGGAATGAAACCATTCTGGAAAAATACCCGGAAGAGAAAAACGAAGAAACATTCCAAGCTTTCTCAGCAGAAACCGAGGGTACAGACCCGGCCAAAACCTATGGAAGAACCTTGGAAACCACCGATGGCTGTCACAATGCCTTCGGTAAAGAAAGAGACACCGCCTATTGCACAGGTACCGAAATCAGATCGAAGGGTTAAGAAGGAATACATTCCAGCCAGACCGTCGACACGAAAAAGCGAGCACTACCAGGAGTTTCGCAATAAATTTCACCAACTGCTCTCTTCAAAGTGCCGTCCGATCGATATTTGGAGAGATTTCATTGTCATGTCGGCCTGCGCAATGTCCAATACCGTTGACAAATCCCACTATGATGAGCGAGAGAAACGGTATCTTGAAATCATTAACAAATACGAAAAATCTCAGCAGCACATATTTCCTGAACTCTATGCCGATGTGGTTATGGCTTTGGATGAAAACCCAGAGCAGGATTTCCTTGGAGAGATGTTCATGGATTTGCACCTCGACTATGAGGAGCTGAAGCAGATATTTACACCATATCATGTGTGTCAACTAATGAGTGATGTCACAATGGGCGACCTTGTTGAACAAGTAAACAAACAGGGCTATGTCTCCATCAACGACTGTTGCTGCGGAGCCGGAGCAACTCTAATTGCCGCAATCAATTCTACCCGTCGCAAATTAGAAGACGCAGGGTTGAATTTCCAAAACCATATTCTGGTTATCGGACAGGACATTGAAGAATTGGTAGCCTTGATGTGTTATATTCAGATATCCCTACTCGGAGTGACTGGTTATGTCAAGGTTGGAAACTCACTCACCGAGCCGATGACTTCGGGCGACAGCATGGAGAATTATTGGTTTACACCTATGTACTTCTCCGATGTATGGCACACAAGAAGAATGATCAATAAATTCACGGATCTATTCGAGAAAGGAGAAAAGTAATGACCAAATATTCGAGATGCAAGGACTGCAAGTTCAATACCCCCTTTGGGAAAGAAACCTCTATTTGTACAACATGTGCTTACGGAACACACTTCCAACCCAACGAGCGAAGCAAAATCTACTATGAGTCTGTTCGTGAGATGAACCAGCCGCCCAAAGCTTACCGAGACATGATGGAGAGACAAAGCAATGATATTTCTATTGTCCCAGAAATTCAGAATGTCATGTTCAATGATCCGGCCACCATTGTTTTCTGGGCTGATGGGACAAAGACCGTTGTAAAGGCAGTTTATGACGAATTTGATCCAGAGAAAGGTCTGGCCATGGCAATTGCAAAGAAAGCTCTTGGTAACAAGGGTAAATACTTCAATACCATCAAAAAATGGAGAGACGAGTATCTGGAGAAAGAGAATGAGTGATGCTCCGTGTCGATACAACTCTATGACTACCAGCAAGAGGCTCTTGGCCGGATGAAAAATGGCTGCATCCTCTGCGGCGGGGTCGGCTCTGGAAAGTCCAGGACCGGCCTCGCTTACTATTATATTCAAGAGGGTGGAAAACTGGGTACGGACGATTATGTTCCGATGAAAAATCCCAGAGATCTTTACATTATTACAACGGCTCGTAAACGAGACACCTGCGAATGGCAAGGAGATCTGGCGCCATTCTTACTTTCCCCCACACCAGAGGCCAACTACTATAAGAACAAGGTGATTGTTGACTCTTGGAATAACATCACCAAGTATGTAGATGTCAAAAATGCTTTCTTTATATTTGACGAGCAGCGGGTGGTTGGTTATGGAGCATGGACAAAGGCATTCTTGAAAATCGTCAAGTCGAATGACTGGATCTTACTATCGGCGACACCGGGAGACACTTGGCAGGATTATATTCCAGTGTTTATAGCCAATGGGTTCTTTCGGAATAAAACCGAATTCATCGACAATCATGTTATTTACGACTGGAGAGCCAAGTACCCCAAAATTGATGGATACCGCAATACCGGTCGATTGATTCGGCTCCGAGATAAGATCCTGGTCAATATGGACTTTAAGCGCCAAACAGTTTCTCACCACGAGGATGTCAGAGTCTCGTATGATATTTCCAAATACAAGGACATTATGAAAACCCGTTGGAACCCATGGGAAGACCGCCCAATCGAAACGGCTGCTGAATTATGTATGGCGCTCCGCAAAGTCACAAATTCGGATGACTCCCGATCTGTTGCAGTTCTGGAGCTGATGGAGGACCATCCCAAAGTCATCATCTTTTATAGCTATGACTATGAATTGGATATTTTACGGTCGCTCGGATACCCAGAAGGAACCGAGGTTGCGGAATGGAACGGCCATAAACATCAGGAAATTCCTACGGGGGATAAATGGGTTTATCTCGTTCAGTACACTGCTGGGTGCGAAGGCTGGAACTGCATTACAACAGACACCATTATATTTTACTCGCAGCAGTATTCTTATAAGGTTGCCACACAAGCGGCCGGCCGGATCGATCGCCTCACAACGCCTTATCACGACCTTTATTACTATCATTTGAAGAGTTTCTCCGGAATTGACCTCGCTATCAGCAAAGCTCTATCCAAGAAGAAGAACTTCAATGAGGGTAAGTTTGTCGGTTGGGCAACAAAACCGCTACCGGCAGCCGCATAATTTTCAAGCCCCTTTATGGAGAAGACACCACAATGCGTCTTCTTTTATATTTTCGAGGAAAGGAGGCAAACACCTTGCAACAGCAGCATGATCTTGCGGTAAAGAACTTCTTTGATACTTTGTCCAGGACATCTTCTATCAAAGCGAAAAAACAGCTGCTTGCTGAAAAACGCGATGATGGGAATACCAAAAAATTCTTAGACTATCTATTAAACCCCTTCTTCGTAACAGGTATTTCGGAGAAGAAAATCGAAAAAGTAGTGCCCAGACAAGTGACCATTCACTTTGACTCATTCCATGAACTTATGTCCTATGTTCGAGAGAATCACACCGGTTCCGATGATATTTTGGCGAATGTTCAAGCTTTCCTGAATAATATCGAACCTGACTTACGGTCATTCTACAGCGGTATCATCACCAAAAGCATTCGTATTGGGTGCGATGTTAAAACTGTGAATGATGCACTCGGATATGAACTTATTCCACAATGGGAGGTTCAACAAGCATATCAAATTGGGAAACTGAAGATGAACGAAAACGAGTGGTTCAGCCTGAGCCAGAAACTTAATGGTGTCCGCGGAACCTACTTCGAGGGAAAGCTTATCAGCAGACAAGGGAAAGAGTTTAGCGGCTTGGATCACATCTTAGAGGACATTCGTCAGCTCTTCCTACACTCGGATGATTGGATTCTTGATGGGGAGTTGATTCGCAAAAATGTGGATCATATTTCTGACAATGAGAATTTCCGGCTGACAACCGGGACCATAAACCAAGAGGATGGCGATAAGAGTCTAATTCAACTGGTAATCTTTGATATTTTGCCAAAGTCTGAGTTTCTGTGTGGAGAAAGCAAATTGCGGTATCGAGATCGTTTAGAGCAGTTAAAGTTGCTGAAAAGAACGATACAAAAGCAAAAACTATCAAGTCTTCGTATTGTTGATATTCTCTACACAGGCAACGATATGTCCATGATTTCCCAGTGCCTGGATCGCATGATTGCGGAAGGTAAAGAAGGATTGATGCTGAACCGAAATAGCAAATACTTCACTCGGCGCCATAACGGCATTCTTAAAGTGAAGCAGTTCTACACAGTAGACCTCGAAATCATGGATCTTGAAGAAGGAACAGGGCGGCTATCTGGAACTTTGGGAGCATTTGTTGTTCGCTATAAGGACAATTACTTGCGAGTTGGTTCTGGGATGACGGATGCGCAGCGTAAAGAGTTTTGGGATGACGGTATTAGTCTGATCGGTCGAGTCATCGAGGTAAAATATAAGGATGAAAGTTATGATCGAAGAACTGGGCTTCACAGCCTCCAATTCCCAATCTTTGTCCAGCTCCGGGAGCTTGGTAAGCAAGAGAGCTACGACTGATATTTTTGAAAGGAGAAAAACAATGAATGAGGAAACTAAGTCTACAACAAACTTTAGCGATTTTGAAACTCGCATTCGGGCTTTTCGCGATTGCATGGAGCCTGCTTTGCATTTGCTTCCAGAGGACATCATTGAGAGACTGAAGCAGCAAGGGTTCTTTAATGCTCCCGCCAGTGCCGCACACCATGGTTCTCACAAAGGCGGCTTATTTGAGCACAGCCTTAATGTAACCAAAGCGCTGGTGACCATCACTGAGAAAAACGGGCTTGTTTGGACGCGCCCAGAGTCGCCTTACATTGTCGGCATGTTCCATGATATTTGTAAACAGGATCAGTATCGGCATCCTTTCGGAGAGAATTTCTATTTGGCAGGTACGGAATATCGTACCATCGATGAAAGCCGTTGGGAGTATAATCCTGATATTTTACTCAAGGGACACGGCGATCGTTCCGTCATGCTGCTCTCTCAACATCTACCTCTTACGATGGAAGAGATCCTGTGCATTCGCTACCACATGGGCGCCTTTGTGGATAAAAGCGAGTGGAACGACTACACCAGGGCTGTTCATCTTTATCCGAATGTCCTATGGACACATACGGCTGATATGATCGCGGCTCATATTCTGGAAATTGACAAGTAACCTTGTCCTATTCTTCCTCAGGACTTTCTGGATATTCTGGAAGAGTTTGAGGCTACCTATCAGAAATAAATTCTGCGAAGACCGTTCTCGTTTCAGGGGACGGTCTTTTATATTTTGGGAGAAACCAGGAGGTAATAAAATTGGACGAAAAACAGCTAAAGGAGTTCTTTACTGCTATTGGCACATTGGCTGAGATGTCTCTGCTATTTTACCGCAGTAGCGTAGCTGCGAAAGCAACCCCTGAAGAGGCCATGCGAATAACACAGGCATTTATCGCCGCCGCTTTGAACGGAGGCAAGAGCGAAAATAAGGAGAGTGTGTGATGGACCCAAATCGAATTGCAGATATCTTTACGATAATCGTTCTCGTTTTTATGGCTGCGATTAACATGCATACCTATATTCAGAAAAACCGATATAAGGAAAATGGATGGCTCTCTCTTGCGGCGACAATCATCGCGATTATTTCATCAACTTGGCTTTGCTTCAAATATTGAAAGGAGAAAAATATGGCAGGCTTAAATTGCAAAGTAAAATGGGAAACCAGACTCTGCAAAGTAAAAGGAGAACTTGGATATTTCCATTGTTGGGGGCATTGGTCGAATGTTGTAGATGCCAGTCCGCTCCGTGGCGGTCATCCTGGAGGACAAATCGGGCAGGTCTATGGCATCGTCGAGTTTAAGGACGGAGTTCGCAGGATCGACCCTTCCCAGATCATTTTCTGTGATGAACAGAATGCCATGCTTTGTGAGATGGCAAAGCATGACGAGGAGATGAGTAAAACACCATGAACATTTGGCGGGGAACTGACCTTGCGGCTGATATTTTGAACTCCGTAAAAGATGCACCTGGTGATAGAGTCGCACAGGTCATTGTCAAAAGCACCGATGAACCCTACTATAAAGGGATTTGCGCAGATGCTAAAAAGTGTGGAGTCGAAATCATTACCGCAGAAAAATTGGTTCGCAACTGTGCTTATCCGACCATATCGCTGAATCCAGATATTCGGGTTCCCGATGCAATCAATCTGGACGGAGGATATTTGATGCCTTGTACGGCCGAAGCGACAATGCGTTTGCTTAGGCATTACGGGTTCGATTTCCAAGGCGCAGATGTCCTTTTATTAGGTCGATCGGAGCGAGTTGGGGAGCCGTTATCATATTTATTGATGAGATCCGACGCAACCGTCACGATCGCACACAGTCGCACAAAGCAGTCTTCTATTTGGAGGTTAGCCCAAAATGCTGACCTAATTATATCTTCTGTTGGAGGACGCGGCTTTGCGGAGTTGGAATTGAAACCGACTGCTACAGTTGTTGATATTGGTGGAGACTTCGTTGGTGTATCCGGTATTCAGAACTATGTTCCGTTTATTGGTGGCGTTGGGCCTGTGACTCGGGCCATTCTTATGGAACACATTCTTAAATTCAGGAGGCCAATGATGCAAATTGACTCAACTTCGATCTGCCTGAACTGCGCGAATCTTCAAAGGGTTACAGAAGATCAATGCTGCGGCATTGAACAACCGTTTGTTTCGGTGGAATGCAAAATGGAGGTTTATGCTTTCCCTTGCCACAACAACCAGTCATGTACTTATTTTAAGGAGAAAACTGATGACAAACATTGAAAACAAGAAATCAGAAGCACTATCTCGAATGATTACACTCGGGTTACATCCCAAGGTTATGCAAAAATTCCAGAACGGCGTTTTAACTTGCTCAGAGCTTACCGAGGATGGTTCGTTTCTTCACCGTGAACCAACCGCAGAGGAGTCGGTATCCATTGGGGCATTCCAGAAAGAGCATAACTGCTTGGTTTACTATGCGATTAAGACCCATACCAATATCGGAACCATGTTCGCTCTCCTTTATATTTCCGATAATGTAGAGGAATGGGCTTCAGATATGCTGGATATTCAGGCGAAGACGCCTATGGCATATGTCATCAATTATGATGCCGAGTGGTGTTCAGAATTCGGCTCTATCGGTGTTGCAAATGTCTGCGGGCAGCTGGTGAGGACTGAGTGATTGAAAGGAGAAAATGATGCTGGTCATTAAAACTGAGGAAGACCGGGAACGCTGCACATCTTGCTATGGCAATATTGACATCAATTTGACTATGGAAGAAGTAGTAGCCTTATTTACAGGAGCAACCCTTGGCGACCCGAACTTTAATGAGTATGGGGTATTTATCCGATTGGAGGATTAAATGATGAAAGTAATTGTTGACGAACTCCCTGACAAGTCCAGAGACTGTCTCTTTGCCGAATACATCGATATGACCAGTAAGTACGCATGTATATTTCGATCCGGGATGTACTCGCGGTGTAAGTTGGACTGCGACGAAGAATGCCCGTTTTTGAAGAAGATTGGAGACATGAGAGTCAATGGTAAAGAATGAGTACATTTTTGAAGGACGCCTCTTAAAAGTTGGGACCGAGGACAAAGTACGCAGAAAATTTGTGGACGATTGTAAACTCGAATTTGCTGAGAAAATTCCCGTATGCTACAACTTCGATTTTACATCACCGGTTCTTGGCCATGCTGATGTTTCAAGAGACGAAGATGGACTTCTTTGTAAATTAACTCTATCTGACATCAATGTTTTTTCCGATGATGAGTATTTCGTTGGTGGATATTATGACAGAGTTAAAAGGCATATCGAGAATGGGGTTACTATTATCGATTCGGCTCGACTGGTAAGTGTGAGTATTGTTCCGGAACATGGTGTTGCCGATGAAAATTTGAAAGTTAGGAGAGTTGAGACCAATGCTTAAAATCGAAAACACCGAGGTCTTGGGTTGGGAGCACGCTATCCGTGGGATGCGCAACCCTATGAACTCTTGGGCAAAAAGCGATAGTTATGAAAACTATTCGGTTAATTACGAAAAAGATGAAACAACCGGAGATATAGCCGAAATTCGTTTCCCTTATTATCGTGTTGGAGCTGGTGATCTCAACCTCATGAAGCGCCTTCGTAATGCCGGCACCGATCACCGAAAGTTTATGCGGATGATCGCGGTCTATGTAGACCTGACTGCTCCGCTGTACTGGTGGAAGGAGTTCGATACCTATAAAGTTGGTACGGTGGCCAACTCCTGCTCCACGATGCATAAGATTGCGGAGAAGGAGTTCACGCTGGAGGATTTTAGTTGCGAGCATTTGTTTGGGCCTGATGATATGCTCGAATGGGACGAGCGAAAAGATATCGCGAAGGACAACGCTCTGGCCGCTGTTAATGTTGATGGTGATTGGTGTTATTTCACACCAAAGGGGTACGTTCAAATGACTTGCAATATTTTGAATCACTATCGTGAAAAATACCTCGAAACCAAAGACAAAAAATACTGGTGGCAGATGATCCAGCTTCTTCCCTCCTCTTACAACCAGCGGCGGACGGTCATGCTCAACTATGAAGTTCTGGCCAATATCTACAAGAGCCGGCGGAATCATAAGCTGGATGAGTGGCATACCTTCTGCGACTGGATCGAGGGCCTGCCGTACAGTGAGCTGATTATTGGCGAGGATAACATCGGTTGTAATGAGGGCTTGAACAAACATTTCGGCGGATGTGAGGAGTGACATATGGAGAAGAAAGATTTTATTACATTTTGGCAAGAGGTCCATACTATTATCGATGATGCCGTCGAAAAAAGAGATCGTTCCGTTCTAATATTCCTCCATCCGGAAAATGGCTTTAGTGTCAATGTTTCGCCTTGGCCTGATGCGAACGAACTGTATGACATGTATCAAAAGGGCCAAATCACAGCGAATGACTTCCGTGCAAAAATGGGACTGCCTATGGTAAGGAATGCTGAGAAACTTATGAAGCATTCTTTTCTTGATCGACAGCTTCATATCCCCACAGACTAATAGCTATTTGACACCCATTAACAGGGCATGATATGATGAGCGTGAAGAAACTGCGTTATCTATACGCAAAAGATACAGGATCTATTATGGAAGGAGGTTAATAAGCAATGTCTGGTTGTGACTATTCTTGCCTTCCGAATGGAGGTGATCCCGTGGGTATGACCGATAACCAATACAAGGGTATGCTGTTGGACCAGTTAGAGGTTTGGCAGAGAATCCTTGATATGGCAATCGAAGCTGGGAATTCTGAAATTCGGAAAGAGGTTGAGAAGCAGATTGCTAAGACCAACGAAAAGCTGAAATTCTAAACCTCAACCAAGGGAGAGCTTACAGAAATGTAGGCTCTCTTCTTTTATATTTAAGGAGGATCATTTATGAACACTGAAAAAGTATTGCGGCATAAAGCCATTTGCGATGAGCTAAATAAGCTCTACGAAAAAAAGAACCATGACTATGGCGACAGCTTTCATCAGACCTTTGTGGAAGAAGGGCTGGCCATGACTCGTATTCGCCTGGGTGATAAATTCTCTCGCTTTAAGACCCTCTCTCGGCTTACCAATTCAGACAGCGATCAGCAGCAGGTTACAGATGAGTCCATTCGCGATACGCTGATGGATCTGGCCAATTACGCCATTATGACCATCTTGGAAATGGATGGGGAGGGTTATCTTGTCAAAGATACAATCGGTGTATAACCTCTATTTGTGTGACCGCAAGCAATGCGGCGATCGTTGTCACTATCCTGATTGCCGACATACCACTGATATTTCTCATTCCACCAATGGAGGAACTTTTCCGAATGGATACGAGACAGTATGCGGTGGCAACAACATGTATATTGTAGAAAAGGAGTATCCCACTATGACGATCAATGAATACCAGAACCACGCGCTGCGTACCGAATCCCTTATCACGACTGACCCCATTCCTTATATTCGTGTTCTGGAGGGCCTGATGGGTCTTAACGGTGAGGCTGGCGAGGCCATTGATATTTTGAAGAAGGTCATCTTCCAGGGGCACGAGTTTGATCGGGAGCATCTGGCTAAGGAACTCGGCGACATTGCCTGGTATCTTGCTATTGCTGCTGACGCATTGAGCTATGATCTGGAAACCATTCTCCAGATGAATGTGGATAAGCTCAAGGCCCGGTATCCGGATGGCTTCAAGACTGAACAGAGCCAAAACCGCGTTGCCAATGATATTTGATAGGTGAAATCATGGCACAGAAAAGAATTAAAATGGTTCAGCATGATATTCTGAACGATCAGCTGCGGCTTCTCTACGATGATGGGACACAAGGTGTTCTGGATATCGGGGAAGCTCTTTCTCGTTCTAAGGCACCGATTTCTATGCAACCCAATGCTTTTGTCGGTCTGACGCTTAAACAGGCCAAGATGAAACTTGGGATCAAGAACTGAGGTGGCGTATGAGTTATCAGTACGACCAATATTTGCAGCAGCACAAAACAAATGTGAAAAGAGGCTACGATTGGCTTCGGACAAACATGCCATGGATATTTGAAGGCAAGCCTGATAGCGCATTCCAGACGGAGTTTTCACATGACGCCTCCAAATCCAATCCGGATGAGTACGAGGCTTACGATGCCTACTTCTATGGCGGAAACCGATCCCATGCTGTTGTAGAGGCGTTCAACAAAGCCTGGCTGCTGCACATCCATCGAAACCCACATCATTGGCAATACTGGGTCTTGAATAATGATGATCCCGATGAAGGTGAAGTTGTGCTGGAAATGCCGTTCAATTATATTATCGAGATGATTTGTGATTGGTGGGCATTCAGCTGGCAGAAAGGTGATCTGAGCGAGATCTTCTCATGGTATGACGATCATCAGGCGTATATCAAACTCCATCCCAAGACTCGGCAAACTGTGGAAGATATTCTCTGGGAGCTGCGAGATCGACTTGGGTATAATGTTCTGGCTCATCATGGTGTAAAAGGTCAGAAGTGGGGTGTTCGTAATGGCCCGCCTTATCCGCTTGATAAATCCAAAGAGTCTGGTACAATAAAAGAAAGTCGTTCTCCTAAAATTTCAGAAGACAAATTTATCAATTATGCCCTTAATTATGATAAGGCGCCTGACAAGGCACGAGTGTTTGAGTCAGCGTTAGGATACACAAAAGAGAATTGCGAAACCTTGATAAAGGATATAGAGAGCCATTTCGATACTGAACTTTTGGAAGAACGAGGAGATCAAGGTCACGGAATGCGATACCAACAAATTATGGAATTGACCGGCCCCAATGGGAAAACAGCTAATGTATTAACCGCGTGGATTGAAGATGGCGATAATGTCCGCTTAACCAGTGTTTATGTGACGAAAAAGGAGGCGACAAAGAAATGATCAATGAATACGACAAAGTCCGCCTAAAAGATGGGAGAACTGCAACTATCGTTGAAGTATTAGAACCCGGTGTTGCCTATCTGGCTGACATAGATTTGCCCGGACCCGATTGGGAAACCGAGGAAATCCTGCAAGATGATATCGCTGAGGAATGATATTATGACGATCAATGAGTTTTTGGAGAACTTGACCGAGGAATATGGTACGGCCGAGTTCGAGTATAAAGGAAAGAAATGCGGCATTGAACCGAAGACCCAAGATTCAATTACGACTTATACTATGTGGTATGGTAAGAATTGGAACGATTACGATGATATCGACATTCTTCTTTCGGACAGGTTCTTTGACGGTCGTTCTCTGCATGATATTTTCCAGTCGATCGAGGTGTATTTCTGAGAAATTGTGGAGGAATAATATTTCATGACAATTCAAGAACTCGTAGATCATCTCACTAATTTGGTTAGTCATAATCACATTCTACTATAACGGATACGCCTGTGGCATCGATCCGTTGTCTCGAAACTTATACGAAGTATGGTGCGGAGATGATTCTTTTTCCGTAACTTCCATTGATGATGTTTTGAGCAATGAGCTTTTCAACGGACGAGCCCTGAAAGATATTTGGGGTGATGTGACTGATTTAGAGTATTGATACTCGTCCAAAAAATCTTAGACTAACTAAAATACATTGACCCGCAGAATGCCTCGAATTGTGTAACAGCAGTTCGGGGCATTTATATTTTTGAAAAGGAGAAACCATTATGGATGAAATGAATGTAAAAGCAGTAGAGACTGAAAAAAATCATGAGAATGTGACGCCCCGGCCGAAGATCATCGCGGTCGATTTCGATGGGTGCCTCGCCGTTAACAAATGGCCGGAAATTGGCGCTCCTATTGAAAGCACTATCCAGAAGCTTAAGTCTGAGCAGGCAAATGGCACCAAAGTCATTCTCTGGACCAACCGTGTCGGAGAGCCCCTTGAGAAAGCGGTGCAGTTTTGCAAAGAGCAGGGTATTCATTTGGACGAGGTCAATAAGAACCTGCCGGAGATTATCGAGGCCTTTGGCGGCGACTGTCGAAAGATTTTTGCCAATGAGTATTGGGACGATCGTGCAGTCTGCATGGCTGAGGAAGACTCCTGGGCGGCTCGGGAGGTCGCATTGGCCTGTCAAAGTGAACGAGCCTCTGCGGAGGGCACGGACGATTGGGATTATGGAGTAGCCTGTTATGAAAGCGCGCTGCGGGCTTATCAGAGCCTTTGTCGAGATGGGCACAGTGGGTTTAGCATCCAGATTACCAAGAGCATTCTCAACCGTCTGGTAGACGGCAAGTGTCTGACTCCCATTGAGGACACAGATGATGTATGGGAGGATATGACATCGGATGAAGATTTGAAACAAGGGTGTCGCGATTACCAGTGCCATCGTATGTCCTCTCTGTTCAAGCATGTTGGCTCTGATGGCAGCGTCACATATTCCGATGTTAGTCGAGTCTGCGGCATCGATGTGAATTCGCCGAATGTTGCGTTTACGAACGGACTGATGACTCGTCTGGTCGACAAGATTTTTCCCATTACTCTGCCTTACCTTCCTACCAGCAAGAAGTATCGCGTCTTCTCTGAGGAGTTTCTGGTAGATCCTAAGAACGGGGATTACGATACGGTTGCATACCTTTATATTCTGACGCCCGAAGACAAGAAAATCGAACTGAACCGTTATTTCAAGGAAGAAAACGGAAAGATGGTTCAGATTGAAAAGGACGAGTACGAAGAGAGAAAGACGAAACGGGTGGATAAGAAATGAGGCGTGACTGGAATGATATTTTACGGTTTCTGTTCAATACCGTTTTAGTGTTGGCCATCTTCGGACTTCTATTTCTTATAACTCTAATTTTTGACTTTGTGAGGTGGATCTTATGAAAAATCCAGACACATTACTCGTTGGCTTTGACAATGCTCATGGCGACGATGTAGCAGTTTTGATCGTTGGGCGTAAAGCACCTGGGGACTCGGTTCAGATTATTAACCAGTTTCAAGGGAAAGAAGCATTAGAGCTGTATCAGCGATTGCTTCCAAACAATAAAGTCTGATATTTAGAAGGTGGAGCATTATGACTGAAAAAATATTTGGTAAAATTGACTTTGCTGAGTTTGGCACCATTGGGGAATATCCATTTATGATTGGTCTTCAACTTGGCTTTTCTATGGGCGGAGGCCGTTATGGTGTCTGCGATGGCGGGCGGTTTACCGTGAATATCTCGAAGGAGTGCAAATGGGAAAAACAGTCTCGCGAATTGGCTATTGTGGAAAGCCTTGAACGGGTAAATGATATTCTCAATGCGGCGAGAGTTAATTATGTCTCGGAATTGGTGGGTAGACCCGTAGAGGTGACATTGGAGAATTCTATCTTTAAGGACTTTCGTATTCTTACGGAGGTCCTTTGATATTTTGGAGGAAAAATCATGACTATTGGTAGTTGGATTTTGTTTGCATTTTTCGCAATCTGCATCATTGCGCTGGGTCTCTTCATGGTTTTTGAAATTGAAAACATTGCTGGAAAGATCATCAGCGCCGTTGCAGCTGTCCTATTGATTATCGGTTTGTTCGTCGGATTTCGTTGGTATTATCAAAATACTGCCTCCGGTCAGAGAGCATTGATTGACCAGCAGAGCGATTTGGGAAACGGGCTTGAACGAACCGTTACGGTATATACGGCGAATGGTGAGATTATCGCACAGTACACCGGAAAAATTGATATTGAGGGTAATGATGGCGGCTATGTTCTCTTCGATTATGAGGGAAAGCGTTATACCTATTATAACTGCTTTGTGGAGTCCATCGCTGAAATCAGACCTTGATATTTCAGAAAGGGGAAAGTTTATGACTGTCTATATCGCTGGACGACAAACTGGAAAGACATTGTTTCTCATTCGCGAGTCTGCAAGAACCGGTGCCATTATTGTCGCCCCAACTTATCAAATGGTGAACTACATCGACAAAATGGCTCGTGATTTTGGCTTGAAAATTCCTCCTCCCATTGCCACTGTGGATTGGATCAAGATGATGCTTCATAAACGGGATCAAAAATACTTGGTGGATGAGCTTCAGTCGGCACTTCACCAAATGAATGTGGTTATGGCAACCCTCGATACAAATTCTAAGGAGATGGTTCATATGTTCGGAGTAAAGGAAACCTGCTGCACGAAGTGCGCCCACAAGGATGTTTGTCAGTTCAAGGAAGAGTATCTGGCAGCGCAGGCTGCTGTTGACAATGTCAGCGTTAATCTGCCTACAAAGGATGAGCGCGCTAACAGACACATCAACCTTCGTAATATTCCTTGGATCGAACCTGTGGAACTGAAGTGCAAGCATTTCATTTCGGCTGCCCAGAATGTCGCAGTACGATAAAAGTTAACCCAATACATCAACGGCGGTATTCTTTATAGGATGCCGCCGCTTTTATTTTTATCCCAGCAAATTATATTTCAGAAGGAGTGTTACCAAATGACCATTATCAAACGGAGCGGTGTGGAAGTTCTCTTCGACCCGAAAAAAATCGCCAATGCTGTCACCAAGGCTAACCAAAGCGTCAACGAGGTCAATCGAATGAGCGAGTCGCAGATCGAAGAGATCACCACTGCTGTGACTAAAATCTGTGAAGGAATGGGACGGGCTACTTCGGTCGAGGAAGTTCAGGACCTTGTGGAGCGTCAAATCATGGCTCAGGGTGCTTTTGATGTGGCGAAAAATTATATTACCTATCGCTACACACGCTCCCTTGTCCGGCAGTCTAACACCACCGATGAGAAAATCATCAGTCTGATTGAGTGCAACAACGAGGAAGTCAAACAGGAAAACTCTAACAAAAACCCGATTGTGAATTCGACGCAGCGGGACTACATGGCCGGCGAGGTTTCCAGAGATATTACAGAGCGTCTTCTGCTTCCTCAGGATATTGTTGAAGCTCATAAGGAGGGCATCATTCACTTCCATGACTCCGACTATTTCGCGCAGCACATGCATAACTGCGATCTGGTCAATCTGGAAGATATGCTCCAGAATGGCACGGTTATCAGCGGCACTCTGATTGAGAAGCCTCATCGCTTTTCCACCGCCTGCAACATTGCGACCCAGATCATTGCCCAAGTAGCATCCAATCAGTATGGCGGCCAGTCCATTTCACTGACGCATCTTGCTCCTTTTGTTGATACCAGCCGAAAAGAAATCCGTAAAAAGCTGACACAGGATGCTGCGGACGCTGGTGTGGCTGTTTCTCAGGAGCAGATTGATATTCTGGTTGAGAAGCAGCTCCGAGAAGAGATCCGTAACGGGGTACAGACGATCCAGTATCAAATTCTGACACTGCTGACTACGAATGGTCAGACGCCCTTTGTCACGGTCTATATGTATCTGAATGAGGCTCGCAATGAGCAGGAGAAGCGAGATCTGGCACTCATTATTCAGGAGACATTGGAGCAGCGCTATAAGGGCGTCAAAAATGAGAGCGGTGTTTGGGTCACTCCCGCATTTCCCAAGCTGATTTATGTTCTTGAAGAAGACAATGTTTGGGAAGGCTCTCGCTACTGGTATCTGACTCAGCTGGCGGCCAAGTGTACGGCTCGTAGAATGGTCCCCGATTATATTTCCGAGAAAAAGATGCTGGAGCTAAAAGGTGATGTCTATACCTGCATGGGTTGCCGCTCTTTCCTGACTCCTGACCGCTTTACCGACGCCGGAATCGGTAACATTGCCAATGCGAAAAACTATGTCCCCGGCGAGCACAAATATTACGGACGCTTTAACCAAGGCGTTGTGACAATCAATCTCCCTGATGTCGCATTGTCCTCTGGTGGCGATGAGGATAAGTTCTGGGATATTCTCAATGAAAGATTGGAATTGTGTCATCGGGCGCTGATGTGCCGGCATGAACGGCTAAAGGGAACGATCTCGGATGTCTCTCCGATCCTGTGGCAATACGGTGCTTTGGCCCGACTGGAAAAAGGCGAAGTCATTGACAAACTCCTGTTCAATGGATATTCCACGATTTCTTTGGGCTACGCCGGTCTTCACGAATGTGTGAAGTATATGACCAGAAAGAGTCACACCGACCCCGAGGCAAGACCTTTTGCGCTGGAGGTTATGACACGCCTTAACGATGCCTGTAAGGCTTGGAAAGCCGAAAGCAATATCGACTTCAGTCTGTATGGCACTCCCATTGAGTCCACCACATATAAGTTCGCAAAGGCTCTCCAGCGGCGTTTTGGCATCATTCCTGGTGTCACAGATAAGAACTACATCACCAATAGCTATCATGTCCATGTAACGGAAGAAATCAACGCTTTTGACAAGCTGCAATTCGAGTCCGAGTTTCAGGCCCTTTCGCCTGGTGGCGCTATCAGTTATGTCGAAGTCCCCAATATGCAGAATAACCTTACTGCGGTTCTTCGCGTGATCCAGTTCATCTATGAAAACATCATCTACGCCGAACTGAACACCAAGAGCGATTACTGTCAGGTCTGCGGCTGGGATGGTGAAATCGAAATTGTGGAGGAGGGCGACAAACTGATGTGGCGTTGCCCGCAGTGTGGCAATATGGATCAGAACAAGATGAATGTCGCTCGGCGAACCTGTGGGTATATCGGAAGCCAGTTCTGGAACCAGGGGCGCACACAAGAGATCCGTGAGCGAGTCATGCATCTGTGAGGTGAGAGATTATGAATTATTCTCTTATCCGAAACTGTGACATTGCCAACGGTCCCGGAGCCCGCGTTTCGTTATTCGTATCCGGCTGCACTCACCATTGCCCGGGGTGTTTTCAACCCGAGACTTGGGACTTTGCTCATGGAACGCCCTTTACAAAGCAGTCTGCTGAATTGATATTTTCCATGCTCGAACCCTGGTACATCGAAGGATTGACTCTTCTGGGTGGTGAGCCATTTGAGCCGGAGAACCAACAGGTGCTTCTTCCATTCGTACAAGAGATTCGGAAACGCTTCCCGAACAAAACCATTTGGGCATACAGCGGCTTCACTTTAGAAGAACTTCAGAATCGAACTG